>WNFX01000094.1_pt2 | contig 31661 bp, 33 predicted proteins | sample 5400111 | NCBI WGS metagenome assembly WNFX01 (sample SAMN13153363, study PRJNA577476) | soil metagenome | isolation source: 40 cm soil or saprolite under grassland replicate 1 | place: USA:California | collected 2016-06-15 | reverse complement strand
ACCGGCCCACCGGCCCGCCTGGCTGCCCGGCCGGCCGGTCAGTTGATCGTGGAAGCGATCACGATCGGATGGTGCCTGGCTAGGGGAGGGGGCGCTGGTCATGGCCGCGGCCGTGCCGGACGCCGACAAGGCGGCAGCTGCCGCGAGCGCGAACAGTGTTCCGAATCGGGCGGATACTCGCACGAGGCCACATGCTAGTCCCGGGCAACCCGATCATTTGGTTATTTCACCGCACGATGGCCGCCGCGCAGTCGCTCCCCAGCGCACTTAGCACGGCTTCCCGCCAAATCGTGCCCTGATTTGCGGCTTTCGTCCCCACCCAACCCGTACTATGTCACCGGTGCTGGGGCTGGTGGGGCTGGTGGGCTTAGCGGGGCTTGGTGGGGGTGGTGCGGGTGGCGGCCGGGGCTTGGGGCCGGCGGCTGCGGCGCAGGCGGGCCAGGGGCTGGCCCTGCTGGGGCTGGTGGGGTTAGTGGGGCTGGTGAGGTGGCGGCCGGCCGGGGCTGGGGGCTTTGGGGGCGGCTGCGGCGAGGGCGGGCCGGAGGGCTGGGCCTGCTGGGCCTGCTGGGCCTGCTGGGGCTACTGGGGTTGGTGGGGTGGCGGCCCGGGGCTTGGAGGCGGTGGCGGCTGCGGCGGGGCGGGCCAGGGGCGGGCGGCGAGCACGGCGAGGTGGAGGGCGACCAGCGTGTCGGCCAGCCTGGGCAGGGTGTCGATCGCGTCCGCCCTTACTACCGCCCGCACGAGTTCGGCGCTCGCGCCTGCCAGCGCGTAGTACGCCTCGCGCGGTACCGCCGGCCAGTCGGGATGGTCCTCGCGAGCGCGCTCGTGCCAGATCCGGTTCAGCCGCGCGAAGCCGCGACGGGCGGCCTCAAGCTGCGCGGCGGCACCGGCCCCGGCCGCCGGCATGTCGATATAGAACGCCCTGGCGAACGCCGGCTCGGCGACCAGGAAGCCGAGGAACGCGCCGATGCTTGCCCTGAGCGCGTCCTCGGCGCTTGCGCCGCGCGGCACCGCACGGGTCGCGACGAGCACCCGGTCGCCCATAAGCCGCCCGCCAAGGCTGGTAGCGGCCAGGAAGCACTCTTCCTTATCGGCGAAATGGGCATAGAACGCGGCGCGGGACACCCTCGCGCGCCTGACGATGTCCGCTACCGTGACGTTGTGGAAGCCGGACTGCGCGACCGCCGCGATCACTGCGCGAACCAGCCGCTCGCGCTGTGCAGCGCGTACCTCCTCGGTGGGCAGGCCGCTTCTGCCGCGCGGCAGGCCAGGCTCGCCTTCGTGGGTACCGGCGAGTATCCCCGCTTGCCTGACAGCGGTCACCCCCATACAATAGCTAACGGTCTAAAGTACGCAATCGTACTTTAGACTCGCGATCTGCGCGTCACGGCAGAACGTGACACCAGCCCCGCGTTTCCAGGACAGCGTGTGAGGCCTCCGCATGAGTGAGTCGCGCCTCCCGGTACCGCCGGGCATCATCGTCGGTGAACCGCTGCCGTCGCTGGCACCTGGCCAGGCCGTGTACGACTACGGGGTCCTGTACCCCGATGGCACCGGGTCGCTGCACTGCCCGTGCGGCCGGACGGACGCTCCCGAGCGGGCCGAGCGTGTGATCGCCGAACATCTGGGCAGCGCCCCGGTTGGATCACGGGCGGCAATCCTGGTCAGCGGCATGGCCAGCGACGGGACGACCGGCCCCGTGCATCTGTATGCCCTGGCCGAGCGCGGGGAGCATAGCGTCACCTGGCCCACCCACCAGGGCACCGGGCATTTCCCGGCAGCGAGCTAGCCTGCGCTTCCCGCCTGGCCGAACCGCATCTTGCCGCGGTCGATCACGACGGTCCCGTCCTCGAGCGCGGTCTGGAACAGTGCCGCGCCGTCGTCGTCAGCCAGCCACATCGACACGACCAGGGACTGGCCGGGAAACACCGGATGGCTGAAACGGCCCGACATTGACCTGAAGTACGCGGGGTCAAAGTCGCACAGGGCGTGCAGCAGGGCGCGCCCGGTCACCCCGTAGGTGCACAGGCCATGCAGGATCGGCCGCGGGAAACCGCCCCTGGCGGCGAACTTCGGGTCGGCGTGCAGCGGGTTTCGGTCCCCGGACAGGCGGTAGAGCAGTGCCTGCTCCGGCCTGGTCGGCTGGACGATCCGGTGGTCGGGCGCCCGGCCTGGGTGCCGCCAGGGCTCGCTGGTGCCCCGTTCACCGCCGAATCCGCCTTCGCCTCTGATGAACGCGCTGCTCATGGAGGTCACCAGCGGCACGGCTGTCGCGGCATCGACTGCCTTGTTTTCGGTAACGACAAGCGCACCGGAACCCTTGTCATAGATTCCGGTCACCGTCGAGACGACACGCGCGGTGCCCGCCACCGGCAGCGGCCGGTGCAGCACGAACTCCTGCTCGGCGTGCACCAGCATGGCGCGGTCGAAGCTGCCCAGGCTCCGGCCGGACCTGACCTGGGCAAGCAGCACGCCGAAGGTCGGCAGCACCTGCTGGGTGATGCCGGCGGAGTTCTCGGTGGTGAACTGCAATTCCTCCAGCGGGTCACCGAGACCTGCCCCGACCCCGACCGCGTAGAGCAGCGCATCGGTTGAGGTCCACGAGCGCTCCTGCGGCTCACCTGGCACGCCGATCAGGCCATGGTCAAGCGCCAACATCGCCTCCGCTGACGGTCGCGTCATCGCGCATCTTTAGAACTTGGTTCTAAAATCATTCTTGGAGGCGCGTCGTTTCCCTGTCAACAGGTGCCGCCAGCCGGCCGCGCCCCGGCGGGCAGGACGGACGAAGGGGCCACTGACCCATGGGCATGCTGGACGGCAAGGTAGCGATCGTCACCGGCGCCAGCCGGGGTATCGGTGCGGAGATAGCCAGGCGATTCGGCGCGGAGGGCGCGGCGGTGGCGGTCGCCGCGCGCACCGCCGAGCAGGGCAGTTCGCCGCTGGCGGGGACGATCACGCAGACGGCCGACCAGATCAACGCGGCGGGCGGCGCGGCGGTCGCGATCCGGGCCGACCTGTCCAAGGCGGCCGATCGCGAGCGGCTGGTCAGCGAGACGGTACGGCAGCTCGGGGCGCCGGACATTCTGGTCAGCAATGCCGCTGTGACCTATTTCGTCCGGGTGGAGGATTTCACCCCGCGCCGGTACGAGCTGATGTTCGAGGTGCAGGTACAGGCGCCGTTCCATCTGGCCACGCAGGTGCTTGCCGGGATGCGTGAGCGGGGGAGGGGCTGGATTCTTAACATCTCATCCGGTGCCGCCCGGCATCCATCGATTCCGCCGACCGGGTGGGCCAGCCGGGGCGGCACGGTTTACGGCATGTGCAAGGCGGCGCTCGAACGGTTCTCCACCGGCCTGGCCGCCGAGTTGTACCAGGACAACATCGCGGTGAATGCACTGTCGCCGAACCGGGTGGTGCCGACCCCGGGAACGATCTTCCACCGGCTGACCACGCAGGACGACCCTGATGCCGAACCACCGGCCGTGATGGCGCAGGCGGCGCTGATGCTCTGCCAGGCCGATCCGCCGCGCAGCCTGACCGGGCGGATCGCCTATTCGCAAGACCTGCTTGCCGAACTCGGCGTCGCGCTGCCCTCCCGGTGACGGCGCGCATTATCGCCTGGTCGGACATCGGCAGGAATGGTTTCGGGTACTTCCCGGCAGACCTCGGACAACAATTCAATTCTCGTTGTTCGCACTGGCTCCCTACCGGGCGCTAGGCGCGCATACTGAGCATTAGACGTATAGGGGTGGTTCGGACCGGGGGGTTCAGATGGCTTTGGATGATGCTGTCACGTGGATTCTGACGCAGTACTGGGACGACATCTGGTCGCCGCTGGATGTCGCTCAGCGGGAGGAGCTCGCCGAGTTACTGCGTAAGCTGACCTTGCGGATCTCCGATGACGGGGTCGCGACGCTGGCCAAGCAGATCATCGCGATCGTCAGCCGGGCGCTGCCGCAGGGGCATCCGGCGCGCTCCGATCTTGAGGACGCGATCAGCCAGTCAGGGGACGGCGAGCTCGACTGGGTGCTGCTGACCGGGACGTTACGGAGATTCTCGGCGCATGCCGTCAGGCAGCAGGCACGCGATTGGCTGCTCGACTCGTCGATGCTGTCCGCCGAGCAGGTGCGGGCCCAGGGCGAGGACCCGGAACATCCGTTCCTGATCCGGCTGGATGCGCCGGACGGCGAGCCGTGCCTTCCGGCGTTCCAGTTCGGGCCCGATGGTCGCGCCATCGATGTCGTGCTCGATGTCAACGAACGGCTGGATTCCGATGCCGACCCGTGGGGAGTCGCCGACTGGTGGCTGGGCACGAACGCCTGGCTGAACGCGACACCAGCGGATCTGATTGGCCAGGACGCGCATCTAGTGCGAGACGCGGCGGCCGCGATAGCCGCAGAGGAATGGTGAGAAGTGCCGCCGTTCAAGCCCCCGAGCAGGCTCTGCGACGATCCCGCCCTGGATTATCTTCCAGCCGGGACCACATTGTGGCGGGTGCATCACGCCAACCTGCGGCCCGAGGAGTTCTCAGCCAGCCCGGCCGACTCGCCGTGGGGAGGAGGGCGGTTCGACTGCACGTCAGCGGATCGCTTCCCGTTCCTCTACGCGGCGCTGAAGCCGGAAACGGCACTGTGCGAGACGCTGTTGCGCCCTCTGCAATCCGGGCACGGCTGGCGCCATCTGGTGCACGCCAGCGTCCGCAACCGGGTGCTGTCCTGCCTGGCCACGACGTCCGATCTGACCTTGCTATCGCTGGCGGAGACCACGCATCTGCTCAAGGTCTGCCAGGACACCTGGCTCGTGCACGCCGAGGGGCTCGACTACACCGGTACCAGGGACTGGGCCTGCTGGCTGCGCCACCACGTCGTCAAGGCGCAGGGCTTCGTCTGGTGCTCGCGCCGGAATCTGCCCGAGCACTCGCTGGTGTTCTTCGGCGATCGTTGCCCTGCTGGCTCGATCCGGTCAGGCCCCGAGCCGCCGGTGCGGCTCGACGACCAGCACGGTGCCGAGTACCTCAACGAGCACCTTGCCGCATACCGGGTCACGATCGGCGTCCCAAGGAAAGCATCCGGTCGCGTCCACATTGCCGGACCTTAGCCGTACTTGAGCCAGCCGTACTTGAGCCGGCCGCACGCTGAGCCGGCCGCACGCTGAGCCGGCCGCACGCTGAGCCGGCCGCACGCTGAGCCGGCCGCACGCTGAGCCGGCCGCACGCTGAGCCGGCCGCGGCGGGCGAGTCGCACCGGCCGGGGCCCCGGTAACGGTGGGGCGCTGCTCAGAGGCCGATCCGGTCGGCCAGCCTGGCCCGGTGGTAGCTGGCGTTCCCCAGGAACAGCTCGCTGGACTTGGCCCGCTTGAAATACAGGTGGGCGTCGTGTTCCCAGGTAAAACCGATGCCGCCGTGAATCTGGATGTTCTCGGCCGCGACGTGGAAATAGACGTCGCTCGCGTATGCCTTGGCCAGGCAGGCCAGCACCGGGATCTCCGTGGAGTCCTCGGCGACTGCGGCCGCCGCGTAGTCGACGGCGCTGCGCAGCGACTCCACCTCAAGCAGCAGGTCGGCGCAGCGGTGCTTGATGGCCTGGAAGCTGCCGATCGGCCGGCCGAACTGGTGCCTGGTCTTCGCGTACTCCACCGCCATATCCAGCGCCCGCTGGGCGCCGCCGAGCTGCTCGGCGGCCAGCGCGATCGCGCCGATGTCCAGGGTCCGGCTGAGCACGGCGCAGGCTTCGCCCGGCGCGCCGATCAGCCTGCCGCCGACGGCGGTGAACTCGCACCTGGCCAGCTTCCTGGTCTGGTCCAGGGTGGGCAGCGCGGTGCGCCGCAGGCCGTCCGCGCCAGCGTCCACGGCGAACATGGACAGCCCGTCGCCGGTCCTGCCGACCACCAGGATCATGTCAGCGACATGGCCGTCGAGCACGAAGCTCTTGTGACCGTCAAGCACCCAGCCTCCGTCGCGGACGGCCGCGGTCAGCCCGATCGCGTCCGGCTCCCAGGAGCCGTTGTCTTCGGTGAACGCCAGCGTCGCGATCGCGTCGCCGGTGGCGATCGACGGCAGCAGATCGCGCCGTGCCTGCTCATCGGAGCTGGCCGCGAGCGCCGTGGCCGCCAGCACGGCGCTGGCCAGATACGGCCCGGTGAACAGCGCGGCACCGAGTTCGGTGAGCACGATGGCCTGCTCGGCGAAGCTGAACCCGGCGCCGCCATACTCGGCGCCGATCGCGATGCCTTGCAGGCCGAGCTGCGTTCCTGCCTGGAGCCAGACCTTCTCGTCGATGCCGTCCGTGGTCTCCATCAGCTCTCTGACCCGCGGCAGCGGCGCCCGGTCGGCCAGGAACCGCCGTACCGACTCGCGCAGCTCCTGCTGCTCCGCGCTGATTCCGAGCCTCATCTGGTGCGCTCCGTTCTCGTTTCGCCCTCGTGCCCGGTGATCACCAGCACGTCGAGTGCCTCGATCTGATCCCCGTGCACCCACAGCGGGTTGACCTCAAGGGCCCGGAGCGCGCCGCCCAGGGAGATGGCGGCAGCACCGAGCTTGCTGATCACGTCGGCCAGCGCGCCCAGGTCGGCTGGCCGGGTATCGCGGGTGCCGGTCAGCAGCGGCGCGCCGCGCAGCTCGCCGAGCATCCGCCGCACCTGGCCGGCGTCGGCGGGCAGCAGCCGAAGGCTGGTGTCGTTCAGCAGCTCCACCCAGACGCCGCCAAGGCCGACCACGAGCACCGGGCCGAACGCCGGATCCAGCCGGGCTCCGGCCAGCAGCTCGACGCCATCGGTGCGCATCGGCGTCACCAGCACGCCGTCGATGCGGGCGCCTGGCACTGCCTGGCCGACCGCGCGCACCCGTTCGAAGCCGTCCCGCACCTGCGCATCCGTGGCCAGGCCGAGCAGAACGCCGCCGATATCTGACTTGTGGGTGATCTGTGCCGAGCAGATCTTCAGCGCCACCGGCAGGCCGAGCCGCCTGGCCGCCCGCACCGCCGCGTCCGCGCAGTCGGCGAGCTCAGCGGGAACCACTGGCACGCCGTGCCTGGCCAGCAGCGCGCGGGCCGCGGTCTCGGACCAGGGGCCCGCTGGCCAGCCCGCCGGGCCGCCGGGCCGGCCGTTCGCGGAGACGACAGCCGGCCTGCCCTCGCCGCCGGCGGCCCTGGCTTCCAGCCAGCGCAGCGCATGGCCGAGCGCGGTGATCCCGAGTTCGATGCCGCCGAGCAGGTGAAGGCCGCGCTTGCCGAGCAGGTCCCTTGCGTAGGGCGTCACATCTACGCAGGTCATGGCCAGCGGGATGACCGGGATCGGTGCCGTGGCGATGCGCTCGCCTAGCCAGGCGATGCGCTCGTCGATCAGGGCCGCCAGCGTCTCGTCCCGCGGCCTGGTGTCCGGCAGCGTCATCCCGGCGAACAGCACGAAATCAAGGCCAGGATCGGCCACCGCCGCGTCCAGCGCGCGGTCGATCACGGTGAGCGCGGAGGTCCGCTGGTTGGCCAGGAAGTAGCCGGTCACGTCGAGCGGGTTGCGCACCGCGGCGAACGGCGGCATGTGCGTGGCGATCTCCGCCTCGGTTCGCGGCGCGAAAGCCGGGATCTCGATGCCCTGCGCGCTTGCCCGGTCGGCGACGATGTCGCAGGCGCCGCCCGAGGCGGTGAGCACCCCCATCCGCCGGCCACGCGGCCAGCGGTTGCAGCCAAGCAGCGCGGCCGTGCTCAGCAGCTCCTCGATGCTCGCCACCCGGATGACATTGAGCTGCCGGAACGCGGCGTCCACCACGGCGTCGTCCCCGGCCACCGACCCGGTGTGGGCCAGCGCCGCCCGCTGGCCGGCCGGGCTTGAGCCGACCTTGAGCGCGACGATCGGCTTGCCGGCCGAACTGGCCTCCTCGGCGGAGAGCGCGAACCTGGCCGGATGGCTGATCTGCTCAAGGAACAGGCAGATCGCACGGGTCCGCTCGTCGCGCACGAGGTACTCGATCATGTCAATGGTGCCGATCATGGCCTCGTTGCCCATGGTGGCCAGCGTGCTCACGCCGATCGCGCGCGATCTGGCGAACGCGAGTACCACGCTGGCCAGCGCGCCGCTCTGCAGCGCGATGCCGACCGGCCCTGCGATCAGTGGCTGCGGCACGGTCAGCGCGAACGGGGCCGCCCTGGCGTGCGCGTTGACGAAGCCCAGGCAGTTGGGCCCGAGCAGGACGATCCCGTGCTCCGCGGCGCGGGCGGCGAGCCGTTCCTCACGGAGGCGGCCGTCGTCCCCGGCCTCGCGGTACCCGGAGGCGAGCACGATCGCGCCGCGCACGCCGGCCGCGCCAGCGTCGTCAAGTACGCTCTCCACCGCGTCGGCGGGAGCCATGATGAACGCCAGGTCCACCGGCTCGTCCAGGTCGCGCAGGCTGGGGATGGCCGGCCTGCCGAACACCGTCCGGTGCGCAGGGTGCACCGGGATCAATGGGCCGCGGAAACCGGTTGCGGCCGCGCTCGCCGCGACGAAGCGAGCCCAGCCCGAGGTGTCCGACGCGCCGACCACGGCGATGCTGCGCGGCGCGAAGAACTCGCCGAGCCGCTCCGGCGTCACCAGCGGCCCGGTCAGCCCTGGCGCCGCGGGCAGGCTCATGCCCCAGCGACCCGCGGCTCCTTCGGCAGGCCAAGCGCGCGCTCGCCGACGATGTTCCGCTGGATCTCGCTGGTACCCGAGTAGATGGTGCCTGCCCGGCTGGACAGGAACACGTTCTGCCAGGCGGTGGTCGGATAGCCAGGACCCTCCGGCCTGATCAGCGCATCGGTGCCGACGATGTCGATCGCGATCTCGCCGAGCCGCTTGTGATACTCGCTCCAGGCGAGCTTGGCCACCGACGCCTCGGGACCTGGCGGCCTGCCCCCTGCCAGCTGCGCCAGCGTGCGCAGGCCGCTGAATCGCATCAGCTGCACGCCGGTGTAGGCACCCGCGAGCTTCTGCCTGACCAGCGGGTCGCTGGTCCGGCCGTACGCCCGCGCGGTGTCGACAAGCTCCCAGAACTCCCGCTCGAACCCGAGGTGCGCCGTGGTCGCCTGGCCGCCGCGCTCGTGGCCGAGCGTGGTCATCGCCACCCGCCAGCCGTTGTTCAGCCCGCCGATCACGTTGAACAGCGGCACCCTGACCCCGTCGATGAAGTCCTCATAGAACTCCTGCGCACCGGACATCTGCCTGATCGGCCGGTACTCGACTTTGGGATGCCTGAACGGCAGCAGCACGTAGGACAGCCCGGCGTGCTTTTCCGCGGCCGGATCGCTCCGGCACAGCGCGAACATCATGGTCGCCCTTGAGGCTCCCGACGTCCACACCTTCTGCCCGGTGATCACCACCTCGTCGCCGTCCACCTCGGCGCGGGTCTGCACTCCAGCCAGGTCCGAGCCGTGCCCGGGTTCGGAGAATCCCTGGCAGTACACGTCATCGCCGGAGATGATCCGCGGCAGGAAATGCGCCCGCTGCCCGGCGGTGCCGTGCACGATCACCGAAGGGCCGACCAGGCTCTCGCCCATGCCGCGGCGCACCCTGGGCAGCCCGGCCCGGTGGAACTCCTCGTTCAGCACCGCGAGCCGCACCCCGTCCATGCCCTGGCCGCCGAACTCCTCCGGCCACTGCGGGCAGATCAGCCTGGCGTCGGCCAGCTTGGCCTCCCACTCCAGGTAGGCCGGCTGCTCGGCCGCCTCGGCGAGCTCGGCGCCCCGGTAACCGCCCGCGGTGGCCGCCGTGGTCCAGTCCGCCAGCCCGGCCAGCTCAGGCGGCGCCTGCTTGGCGATCCAGTCCAGCAGCTCACCGCGGAACTCCGCGATCTGGGGGCCGAGGTCCAGGTCCATGGCTGCTCCCCTGGGCGTTGCCGCGGCAGATTCCAGTCGGAATCCTAGAATCCAATTCTAGGTTCGATGAGAACCCGCCGGCCCTGGCGTTGTCAAGGTCCGCGGCCCGGTCCCGGTCACCGGCGGGTCGGCGGTCCCGGTCACAGGGCGCCGGTGGCCGCGGCAGAGCGGGCCGGTGACCGCGGCAGAGCGGGACCGGCGGCCGCGGCAGAGCGGGCCGGTGACCGCGGCAGAGCGGGACCGGCGGCCGCGGCAGAGCGGGCCGGTGGCCGCGGCAGAGCGGGCCGGCCCGACCGCGGGACAGTCGTGCTGCGCCGCAGCGAATCGCTCTATAGTGAGCAGATGACGACGGGGCGTGCTATTTCCTCCGGCGCCGCTCCGGCCTTGCTGGTGCGAATCGGCGGAGCCGATCGCACATTGCACGCGGGACGCGGCTACCAGATTGGCCGCGATCCGGCGTCCGACATCGCGGTGGACCAGCCCATCGTGTCCTGGCGGCATGCGAATCTGCGGCTGGCCGGGGACCATTGGCTGTTTGAAGACGCCGGCAGCACCAACGGGACGTTCGCCGGGCAGCAGCGGGTGCAGCAGTTGGAGATCACCGGGTTCTGCGAGATCCGGCTCGGCCACCCGGACAACGGCCCGGTGCTTGCGTTCTCTGTGGTGCCCGATTCTGCCCCGGTGCTGCCGCCAGGCGCCGGCCCGCTTCCGACATCGGCCACGGTGCTGCAATCACAGCGGCTGTCGGCGCTCAACGAACGGCCGCCAAGCTCGGTCATGCGGTTGTCGACCAGGGTGCTGCGGATCGGCCGCGCCGAGGACAACGACGTCGTGGTCTCTGACCTGAGCGTGTCCCGCAGGCACGCCGAGCTGCGCAAGTCCGCGCGGGGCGGGTACGAGATCGTCGATCTGGGCAGCCATAACGGCACCTACCTCAACGGCCAGCGGATCTTTGCCGCCGAGGTGACCGAGGCCGATGTCATCGGCGTGGGGCTTGCCACGTTCCGGCTGGTGGGCGATGAGCTGCAGGAGTTCATTGACACCGGGGATATTTCGCTGGACGCGCGCGGGCTGACCGTGCGGCTGCCCAATGGCAAGGTGCTGCTTGACGACGTCAGTTTCCCGCTGGGCGGGCGCTGCCTGCTCGGCGTGATCGGGCCGAGCGGCGCGGGCAAGTCGACGCTGCTCGGTGCGCTGACCGGGACCAGGCCGGCCACCCAGGGCACGGTGCTGTATGACGGCCGGGATCTGTACGCCGATTACGCCGAGCTGCGGCACCGGATCGGGCTGGTGCCGCAGGAGAACATCCTGCACACCCAGCTGCCGGCCCGCCGCTCCCTGCGGTACGCCGCTGAGCTGCGGTTCCCGCGTGACACCAGCAGGGCGGAACGGGAACGCAGGATCAGCGAGGTGCTTGCGGAACTGTCGCTGACGGCGCACGCGAATACCAGGGCGTCGTCGCTGTCCGGCGGTCAGCAAAAGCGGGTGAACGTGGCGCTCGAACTGCTGACCAAGCCGTCGCTGTTGTTCCTGGACGAGCCGACCTCTGGGCTTGACCCCGGGCTGGACATGCAGGTGATGGAGATGATGTCCGGGCTGGCCCATGACGGCCGGACGGTCATCGTGGTGACGCACAGCGTGGCCAACCTGGATATCTGCGACCGGCTGCTGGTGCTGGTGCCGGGCGGCAAGGTGGCGTATTTCGGGCCGCCGGCCGATGGCCTGCGGCATTTCGGGCAGCCGGGCTGGGCGCAGGTGTTCCGTGCGTTCGAGGCCGAGCCGGACCGGGACTGGGCGGGGGAGTACCGCCGCAGCGTGTACTACGCGCAGTACGTGATGGCCGCCGACCAGGCAGCCCAGTCGGCCACCGCCACCGCGCGGGAGGCGCCGCCGCCCCCGAAGACCCGTAACGTGCTTGCCCAGCTGTCCACGCTGGTGCGCCGGTACCTGGCGGTGATCGCCTCGGATCGCAACTACGTCGGCGTGATCGCGCTGCTGCCGATCATTCTCGGCGGCCTGATCCGGGCGGTCCCCGACCCTGGCGGGCTGGCCGGGCGGAACAACCCCGACGCGCAGTCGGTGCTCCTTGTCCTGGTGCTCGGCGCCTGCCTGACCGGGGTGGCCAACGCGGTCAGGGAACTGGTCAAGGAACGGACGATCTATTCAAGGGAACGCGCGGCGGGGCTGTCGGCCGGAGCCTACCTGTGGTCCAAGCTGGTGGTCCTTGGCCTGATCAGTGCCCTCCAGGCGGTCGTGCTCGTGCTGATCGGCATCCTCGGCCGCCCGCTGCCCAAGCACGGGGCGCTGCTGACGCCGCTGCCGCTGGTCGAGATCATCCTGGCGATCGCGGTGCTCGCGGTCGCCTCGATGACCGTCGGCCTGCTGATCTCGGCGCTGGTCAATTCCGCGGACAAGACCATGCCGCTTCTGGTGGTGACGGTGCTGGCCGAGGTGGTGCTGAGCGGCAGCGTTTTCCCGCTGAATGGCAGGCTGGGCCTGGAGCAGCTCTCCTGGCTGGCGCCATCTCGGTGGGGCTTCGGCGCGACTGCTGCGACGACGAACCTGAACCAGATCTCGCCGGTCGTCCCTGGCACCAAGCCTGATCCGCTGTGGAAGCACAGCGCCGCCGTCTGGCTCGCTGACATGGCGCTGCAAGTACTGCTCACAGCGGTGTTCGTCTGGGTGACCTCGTGGCGCCTTCGCCGGATGAGCCCTGGCCGTCGCCGGTAACGTCGCCTGGCTTCCAGGCACCGCCGGCCATGACCCGGCTGGCGTACTCGATCACGGCCTCGATGATCATGTCGGCCTGCCGGCGGCTCCTTGCCGCTGCCACCTCGCGGGCGCCCTCGCCGATCAGCGAGGTCAGGATCGCCGCGTACAGCCGGTCGAGCGAGGTGTCCGGCAGCCTGAGCAGCGCGTCGTTCTGGCTGATCCACTGATGCGTCCTGCGGCGCTTCATCAGCTCGAATCCCGGCGGTCCGTCACCGGAGACGAACAGCAGTGCCAGGTCCCTGCGCAGCCAGCTTCCGGCCAGGAACGCGCGCGCCCCGACCGAGAACAGCGCGGTCGGGTCGGTCTCGCCGCCCTTCCGCGCCAGCGCGACCGCTTCGCTGGCCGCCTTCTCGTGGGCAAGCTGATGCTCCTGCCACAGGGCAAGGAACAGCTCGCTCTTGCCGCCAAAATGGTGATACAGGCTGCCGACGCTTGAGCCGGCCCGGTCCACCACGTCGGCGATGCTCGCAGCGGAGAACCCCTGCTCGGCGAATACCTCGCGGGCCGCGTCCAGCAGCGCCCGCTGGGTGTGCGCCGTCCGGCTCCACTGCCAGGCGCCGCCGGCCGCCTTGCCCGCCGGCTCCTTCGCCACCGCCATCACCGATCCGTTCTGCCCTCGCCGGCCGGGCCCATCGTCCCATCGGCCGACCCGCCCGCGCTGCGCGACGCTCACGGGCCGCGCGGGCTTGACAGCCAGGGTTCCTGCCCTGGAAGCTAATTCCAGAAGGCAATTCTAGTAAATAGTCAACTACGCGCAGTGCTCACTGCGGCGGGCCGGGCGGCGGCCGGGTGCCGGGTCTGGGCGGGCGGTTCGCGGGTTCGCGGTTGGCTGCGGCGGGCGGCGGGCCTGGGCGGGCGGTTCGCGGGTTCGCGGTTCGCTGCGGCGGGCGGGGAGCCTGGATGAGGTGCCTGGGCTGCGCGGGCGGGCTCGCCGTGGCGGGCGGAAGGTCGGGTGAGCCTGGAATGGGACGTCTGGACGGGCGGGTCGCGATCGTCACCGGCGCTGGGCGCGGGATCGGCAGATCCGTGGCCGTGCTGCTGGCCAGCGAGGGCGCGTCGGTCGTCGTCAACGACCTCGGTGCCGCGGTGGACGGGTCGGGCGCCGACACCGGGCCGGCCGGCGCCGTGGTGCAGGAGATCGCCGCATCCGGTGGCAAGGCGGTCGCCAACGGTGCCGACGTCAGCGACCACGCGGCGGCGCAGGAACTGGTCGGCACCGCGGTCGAGCAGTTCGGGCGGCTGGACGTGCTGGTGAACGTGGCCGGGATCCTGCGCGACCGGATGGTGTTCAACATGTCGGAGGCTGAGTGGGACGACGTGATCCGGGTGCACATGCGCGGCACGTTCAACACCACGAAGTTCGCCGCCGCGCACTGGCGCTCGCTGCGCGATGAGTCGGCGCAGAATCGCATCATCAACTTCACCTCGGTGTCCGGGCTGCACGGATCGCCCGGCCAGCCGAACTACGCCGCCGCCAAGATGGGCATCGTCGGCCTGACCTACTCCTGCGCGAACTCGCTCGGCAAGTACGGCGTGACCGTGAACGCGATCTCCCCTGGGGCTGCGACCAGGATGACCGATTCGGTGCCTGCCGACCGCCGCAGGGCCAGGACGGCCCCCGATGAATGGTCGCCGGACAACGTGGCCCCGGTCGTCGCCTATCTGGCCAGCGAGCAGTCCGGCTGGATCACCGGAAGGATCGTGCACGCCTCCGGGTACGAGGTCGCGCTGTACAGCAACCCGGAGCCGGTGATCAGGCTCATCGGCACCGGGCCGTGGGAGGCGGATCGGCTGGCCAGCCAGATCGAGCGGTCGTTCGGCCCCGCGCTCGGCCGGAAAGGGTGACGCCGGGTTGCCTGAGAGCTCACCGCCGGGGTCCGCGCCGACCCCGGAGACCAAGCCGGTTCCGGTGCCGACCCCGGAGACGCAGCCGTTCTGGGACGGCTGCGCCGAGGGGGTGCTGCGGATCCAGCGCTGCCTGGATTGCGCGAAGCCGTACTTCTACCCCAGGCCGGTGTGCCCGGACTGCGGGTCGGTCAAGGTCGAATGGTTCACCGCGAGCGGCCGGGCGACGCTGTACTCCTACGTGATCAACCACCGCCCGGCGCCGGGCTTCGAAGCCGAGGCGCCGTACGCGATCGCCGTCGTGCAACTGGCCGAGGGCCCGAGGATGATGACCAGCGTGTCCGGCATCCCGGCGACCCCCGATGACCTGGTGCTCGACATGCCGCTGCGGGTCACCTTCGTCGAGCGCGGCGGCATGAGCCTGCCGGTCTTCTGGTCGGCCGAACAGGACGGCCGGTGAGCCGCCGCCCCGGCGTGATCATCGCGGGCGCCGCCGAGACCGACCAGATCGGCAAGCTGCCCGGGCACTCGACCCTGCAACTGCACGCCGAGGCCGCGCTGAACGCGGTCGCCGACGCCGGCCTGACGCTGAAGGACATCGACGGGATCGCGACCGTCAGCTCGCCCGGGCCGGTCCAGGTCGCGCACACCCTGGGCATCACGCCGCGCTGGATGGACGGCACCGGGGTGGGCGGCACGTCGTTCCTGCTGCATGTCCGGCATGCGGCGGCGGCGATCGCGGCGGGCTACGCCAGCACGGTACTGGTGACCCATGGCGAATCGGGACGGTCACGGGTGGGTGCCACCCGTTACCGATCCGACCCATCATCGCCATCCGGCCAGTTCGAAGTGCCGTTCGGCACGATGGGCGCGACGACGCTGTTCACGCTGACCGCGCTGCGCTACATGAAGGATTACGGACTGACTCATGAGCAGCTCGCCTACGTGGCCGTCGCGCAGCGGCGCTGGGCAACGAAGAACCCGCGCGCGGCGTACCGCGACCCGATTACGGTCGACGACGTGCTGGCGTCCCGGCTGGTGGCCTACCCGTTCCACCTGCTCGAATGCTGCCTGGTCACCGATGGCGGCGGGGCGCTGGTGATCACCTCGGCGAGCCGGGCAGGCGAGTTCCCAAAGCCCGCCGTGCACGTGCTCGGCACCGGGGAGTCGGCAGAGACGCCGCTGATCTCGCAGCTCGCGGACTTCACCGAGTCGCGTGCGTTCGCGCTGGCCGGGCGGGCCGCGTTCGCCGAGGCGGGCATCACGGTCGCGGATGTCGGCCACCTGATGATCTACGACGCGTTCGCGCATGTCCCGATCTACGGGCTTGAGGCGCTTGGCTTCGTGGCCAAGGGCGAGGCCGGGCCGTTCATCGCCGACGGGAACACCGAGCCAGGCGGGTCGCTGCCGCTGAACACCAACGGTGGCGGGCTGTCGTACACGCACACCGGGATGTACGGCATGTTCGCGATCCTCGAAGGCGTGCGCCAGGTGCGCGGCGAGGCGGCGGCGCAGGTGTCCGGGCCGCAGATCAGCGTGGTGCTCGGCAACGGCGGCATGTTCGCCACCGCTGGCGTGCTGGTGCTCGGCCGGTCGCCGCGCTGAGCCTCGTCCTGCCAGCCTGTGCCGCCCGCTGCTTGCGGCGGTGTTGGGCGACCGGCCAGCTCCCCGCTACTGCGGCGGCTGGTGCGGTCTCAGCTCAGGTCGAACTCGCCGGACTTGACGCCCGCGGTGAACGCGCGCCATTCCGCTGGGGTGAACGCCAGCGCCGGGCCGTCCGGGTGCTTAGAGTCGCGGACGGCGATCATGCCTGGCAGGTTCCGTGCGACCTCGACGCAGGCTCCGCCGTTGCTGCCGCTGAAGCTGCTCTTGCGCCACTGGGCGCGGTCTAGGTCTTCCATCGCTCCTGCGCTACCTTCCCGATCAGGTTTCGTGAGGCGGTACGCGGCAGTGCCTCGGCTCGCAGCCGGTCGAATGCCAGCGCCGCCCTCGCGACCAGCGCCGGCTTCTCCATCGTCTGGCCTTCCACGGCCGTTTCCGCATACAAGATACTCGGTGCGGCCTCGAAATCACCGACGATAAAGGCGCCGAGCAGGCCCGCGTGGGCGCCGACCCCGGACGGCACGACCTGGATCGTGATGTTCGGCCGCCGCGAGCTCTCGACCAGGTGCGTCAACTGGTCGTGCATGACCTCACGGGACCCGATCAGCCGGTGCAGCACCGACTCGTCGATGACCACCCATAGCTGCGGTGGCTTCGGCCGGTCCAGGATCTCCTGCCTGGCCAGGCGGGCGGCCACCAGGTCGTCAAGCTGGTCGGGGGCGGTCTCTGGGCCGACGGCGAGGATGGCGTGAGCGTAGTCGGTGGTCTGCAGCAGGCCGGGCACGAGCATTGGCTCCCACCAGCGGAACGACGTCGCGTCTCGCTCGGCCTCGACCCAGTCCCTGAACCACTGCGGGTACGGGCCGTCCCACCGGCGGGCCAGGTCGACCAGCCTGGTGAACAGGCCGTCCAGGTGCGGGAACACCGTGTCGCAGCCCGCGGCGAAGGCGGGAGTCGGGGCGCGATCGCAGGTCTCGACCTTGCCGACCAGGTCACCGGAGAAGTTCAGCGCCCGCCCGAGCTGGTCCTGGCTCATCCCGGCCGCCAGCCGCGCGCGCCGCAATTCGGCGCCTAAGAACGCCATCGGACTCCGGGTCGCCTCCAGATTACGTGCCATTGCCGTCACCCATCTTCCCTCCGACCGCTTCCGACGGGTCCGTGACGAGCGCGGACGCACCGTGACGAGGAACCTGTGCTTCTAGTGATCCTAGAGCGTTACAGAGCACGATGACCTTGACATGCCGATGCATCCGAAGTTCCCGCCGCGACTCACAGGAACCGCCGTGATCACCCGACTCAGCCCTCCGCCCGCTCGCAAGGCCGCCCGCCGGGCCCAACCCACGGCACCCCAGGCGATCGCGCCCACGGCACGCCAGGCGATATGAGGTATCCCGGCCAGCTTGCCGCGCACGGCAAGCCAGATCGCGGCTTGGACTGGTTTACCCGGCCGGGGGAGTGCCTGCCGGGGACTCCGTGGGCCGGGCTGCGCCTGCCGCTTCCTTCCGCCCGCGTCTTCGGCGGCGTCGCAGGCCAGCTCGCGGCGGTGCGCCGCTACGTGCGATCCGAGCTGGCCGGCCATCCGGCGCTTGATGCCGCCGAGCTCACCGCCAGCGAGCTGGCCGCGAACGCGATCACGCACACCGCCAGCGGTCAGCCGGGCGGCACGTTCGAGGTCCAGCTCGCCAGGCTCGGCGGCGCGCATGCCGTTGTCCTTGTCGCCGACCAGGGGGCCCGCACCAGGCCGACCGTGCAGCACGCCGCCCCCGACGCCGAATCTGGCCGCGGCCTTGACCTGGTGACCTCGCTGGCGGCCGCGTTCACCGTGCTCGGCGACCCCGGCGGCCGCGCCATCCTAGCCATCCTCCCTGCCTAGCTGCCCTGGCGCCGGTCGTGGTCGTCGGCCGGCCGCCCGGACCGGTGCGGAGGGTCCGGGTCGGCTGCTCCTGCTCCTGCTCCTGCTCCTTGCTCCTGCCGGACGAGCCCGGCTCCTCGCCCGATTGGTCAAGGACGCGAGGCTGACGCTGGCGGCGAAGGGGTCCCGGGGTGCTGACCCGGGTCACCAAGCCGACCGCTGCCGTGCGCGGCTCACCAAGCCCCGAATCTTATGGTCATCTAGATCTACCAGTGAATGAAGTGCAATTCCCAGCTCGGCTAGCCGCTCCACCGAATCACCCTCAGTCCGATCGATTAGCACATAAGCATCCTGAACCTCATAGCCACAATCGCGCATTGTCTCCGTACAGTTAGCTAGCAGTTCACCATCCGACGAAATATCATCAACTATGATAGCGCGGCCTGGATCGCCATCTACCCCCTCAAGCCGCTTCCCAAATAGTGGTTTCTCCTTAATAAACATTGGCGTCATGCCTAGCTGATATGCCGACTTGGCAATGAGCAGAGCGTTGCCCCGTTTCGGCCCGGCCAGCACCCCAATGCCAGAAAGATCGGCAACCCGCCGTATATGACCAACCAGCTCACCAACCATGATGTCCAAATGATCACTCACCAACGCAGCACTCATCAGATCGACAAAATAGTTCATGCTGAAAGTACGCGTACGGCCAACATGGCCGCCTTCTCGCTCATAGAGATGCAGAAAGCAGACAGTCTCCAGAGCCGTCAATGAGCCGCCGTGACCTTGCGTAAGCCGGGTGGAAGAAACCGGTGTGTCGCTTTCAATGTCCGACACGGCATTGAACTGCTGAGCACCGGATACCAACTGGCCCACGGCCTCACGGGGTGTTGCTATCAACCCAACGACAAGCAAAAGAACGGATAGAACAAGCGCGATCACCGCGGTAATCGTCGAAACGAAGATACCAAGGAATACGGCCGCCACGAGCGCCGTCGCGGACAGCGAGAACGGCTGGAGCACTGCTGCCGGGATCCGCGAAAATGACTCCGCCCACGAACCACCTGGCTTAACATCCCGGCCGCTGCTCGAATTCGTACTCATCGGACCTAGATATCTCACTTCTTCGACGAAGACTTAGGGAAAGGTCAAAACTTTCCGTCCCATTCCATGTAGAACCTCTCGACGAAATCTACCATATACTTGTGCCTACCTTCAGCTATTTCCCGACCGGCGGCGGTATGCATGCGATCTTTAAGGAGGAATAGCTTCTCGTAAAAATGGTTAATGGTCGGCGAGGCGCTCGTCCTATAGCTCTCGAACGTTTCATGATGCATAGGCGAAATCTCAGGATCATACATCCGCCGATTCCGCGCTCCGCCGAACGCAAAAGTGCGACCAATACCAACCGCGCCTAGCGCGTCGAGCCGATCGGCATCCTGGACTATCTGGGACTCCAAGCTGTAGGCCGTATCGGGCACTCCCGCGCCGATGAATGATCCGCCTGCGACAATACTGGTCACTTGATCGATTATCTTCGGGTCGGCCTTGAGCGACTCTAGCCACTCTCGGGCCACCCTTGGACCGATCTCCAGATTGCCGTCGTTGAGCTTCCAATCGGCGATATCGTGCAGAAGTGCGCCAAGTTCCACAACGGTCATATTGGCTTCGGTCTGGCTCGCTAGCCGCATAGCCATTTGCCAGACCCTGTACACATGCCACCAGTCGTGGCCGCTGGATTCACCTGTCATCTGGTCCTTGACATGATCTGCAGTACGCTGGATAAGCTCTCTCTCGTCCATGGCCGTCCATTCTGGCCCGCCTGTTGAGCCCAGTCAAGTGATCTGTCGCAGCGGATGTGCAGCCAGAAGGGTTCCACATGATCCGATTTACCGGCCGGACGTGTGGGCCCGGCTGGCCAGGACCCCAGGTCAGCCTGTCCGGTCGTGGCTGAACATGGGTCGGTGGTTCGGGCTCCTGGCCGACAAGCGCATCCGGGAAACAACCAAACTTAGAGCGAAGATTTCAGGCGCCGGACACTAGTAGAGCTAGCCATGTCTTCACGCCATTCCTCGATGAACTGCGGCACAAAGCTCTCTAGATAAGCGCTGCGCCGACGGCCCAGTTCTCTAGCTGTAGGTGTCTCCAGCTCTTCGGATAGACGAAGCAACTTGTCGTGGAAATGCTGGAGGGTGGAGGACGGGCGATCCGATTGTGTATAGACCGACGTCTCCTTGAACGCTGCCTCATCCCAGAGAGGAATACCGTGGGCTCCGCCAAATGAGAATGCGCGAGCTATGCCGATTGCGCCGATTGCGTCGAGGCAGTCGGCATCCCGCAATATCTTTGCCTCGATGATCGTCGAGTGGGTCGATCGATCGGAAAATGAGAACCTATCTGTATAATGAATGGCTTCCAGGATATTACCATGGAACTCCCTCGGAATGTCGACCTTGGATAGATAGCCTCTAACTCTGTCATCCATCTGCTCTGGAGGGAGGAAGAAGTCGCGACCTGCTCGCCTGGCATCACGGTGCAGGTCATGAAGCCACGCCGCGCTGGCCACAATCAATTTGTCGCCACCCTCGGTCGCGCATATTTGACTGCCAAGGGATGCAACCCGTGCTAGGTGCGTCAGATCATGAGTCGGCGAGTCGGGAACATATTCAGTTGCGATCAGCTGCTTTAGATGCTCTATATAGTCCGCCTCGACGATGGCCTTATCTGGCAACTCTTGCCTCCTCAGGGCAGCGCCCACACTGAACGCATAGGTGGGGATATTTGTTTCTTACAATGGTCGAATCCAGGCTGAGATTGTGCCAAGACGAAGCGCATTGAGTGTTCATGAACACTCGTAGGCCCATCTCGGTAAGCCTCAGTATGAAAAGCCTAGCGGAGTCTGACGGCAGTGTAGCAATCCAGTCTGACGTTACGGGGTGCGGGTCGCCGTGGTCGGTCGTGCGGCGCCTGCGATATCGAACTCCGACCACTACGCCATCTGGTCTGTTGGCGGCGAGCAGTTCTAGGAGCGCTTCCCTATCTTCTCCTGTTGTTTGCAGAAATGGTTTTATAAGCGCATAGCTCTGCCACGTCGGCAGATGGGCGGTAAAGTTTGCCGAGCGCTCAGCTGGACTTGGAGCATTAGGTTCTATACGTGCGCTTATGGTCACCGTGGTAATCGTAGTAAATACCATCGGCGGCGCGTTAGGGATTGGCCAATTGTCCAGTGCGCCTCGAAGGGCCGTCGGTAATGGGAATTTGGTAGCTAACTGAACCGGCAGGTGGTATCTCGCCGCAAATTCGAGGCAGATTAGCGCATTATTGACCAGCTGCGGCGACACGCCAACTTCGGTGTCACATCCGATGGCTATGATCGGAACAGGCTGGTAGTATTTGTATATGTGATCTCTTACATCACCTAGCAATATGTGCATGTATTCGGGCAGCAAGGGCTGAACTTTGGCCGATGGGGCTGATATGTAGCAATACTTGCATCCGATGCCACACCCGGAACGCGCTATCGGAATGAATGCTCTGCCATCCCTAAAGGCAACGCTAACTCCGGGATCGATCGACGTGGCCGAAGCTGGCAAATGCTTGAGTTGATCCATCCTGAGGAGCAGTCCAGGCTCGGAGTGTTTCGGCATGCGAAGCCCCTCTGTCGGCGCAACGCATCTATCATAGGGCATGGTAATGGCTTATGATAGATAGAACCAATATTGTTACTCACGAGTGAATTGATGCCCAAGTGTTTGAAACGCTGCGAGGCGTGGCCAGTCAACCAGGGCAGACGTTCAGCCTCGGCCGTCAGGGACCAGATCGACGACATCATCGTGCAGCTTCGCCATTGCCGGGTCGAACGTGGCGAGTCGGCACCTGCGGGTTCGCGCGAGCTGGGCCAGGTAAGCGTCGGTGAGCTGGCGATGCCCGATGATTCCCTGAATGGGAACATCGGTGTACGGAACATCGTCGGGCCAGAATTCGTGCCGTGGGTCGGCGGTGGTGACGCTGAGGACCGCTTGCGCGGTCGCGGCCGATTGGCCTTCGCGAATGAGCAGGCGCATCAGGCTACCTTGGGTGATCGGGCAGGTCGCAAAGTTATCGGCTATACCGACGAACCAGTTCTCCGCGGCCACATGGTGGACGTGATCGTCAACGAGCAGAGCGATGAGCACGTTGGCGTCGAGCAGAACCGTCACTGGTCGTCGTCTTCCAGGCGCCTCACATCCTCGGTGGTGATTGTCCGTCCAAGGTGCGCGACCGGGAGACCGGTGCGGGCGCAAGCGACCTGCGTCCTGGCTGAGATCGGCCCCGTTAGGGTGGTCCACGGACGACGGCGGCGCCGTCTTCGCCGTCGTCCTCGGCAGGGTCGATCGATGCGGGCTGGAGGAGCGCGATGGCGGACAATTCGGTGGCAATCGTCGGAGGCCGGGTGATTCCCGTAGCCGGGGATCCGATAGACGGCGGGACGGTGCTCATCGAGGACGGCAGCATCGCTGCCGTCGGAGCCGACGTTGCCGTTCCTGACGGGATCCGGGTCATCGACGCGACCGGGTCATGGGTGCTGCCTGGGCTCATCGAGGCGCACGCCCACGTCGGGGTGAGCGAGGAAGGCGAAGGCTGGGCCGGGCAGGACAGCAACGAGGCCACCGAGGCAGTGATGGCGCATGTGCGGGCCATCGACGCGATCAACCCGGCTGACCTCGGCTTCCGGGACGCGATCGGCGGCGGGGTACTCGCGGTCAACGTCAACCCCGGCTCCGCCAATCCGATCGGCGGCCAGAGCGCCGCGGTCAGGTGCTGGGGCCGGACCGTCGATGAGATGCTGCTGCGCGCCCCGTCGGGGATGAAGTCGGCGCTTGGCGAGAACCCCAAGCGCATCCACGGCGAGCAGCGCCGGCTGCCGAGCACCCGGCTTGGCATAGCCGCCGTCATCCGCGGCGCGCTGGTCGACGCGGGCAACTACCTCCAGCGGGTCGACAGCGAGCAGGCTAAGCCCGAGGCTGAGCGCAAGCCGGTCGACCGGGACCTGAAGCTCGAAGCGATTGGCAGGGTGCTGCGGCGGGAGATCCCTTGGCGGCAGCACTGCCACCGAGCCGACGACATCGCCACCGCGATCAGGATTGCCGACGAGTTCGGCTACGACCTGGTGATCGACCACGGCACCGAGGCGTACCTGCTTGCCGACATCATCGCGGCGAGGAATATCCCGGTGATCATCGGGCCGCTGCTGACCAGCAGGTCCAAGGTCGAGATCAGGAACCGGTCGCTGGCCAACCCGGGGAAGCTGGCACGAGCCGGGGTGACGATCGCGATGACGACAGACCATCCGGTCGTGCCGATCAACTTCCTGGCCTACCAGGCCGCGCTGGCGGTCAGGGATGGCCTTGACCACGACGAAGCCCTGCGGGCACTGACCATCAACCCGGCGCGTATCGCGGGCATCGATGACCGGCTTGGCTCGATCGAGCCTGGCAAGGACGCCGACCTGGCGATCTGGTCAGGCGATCCGCTCGACATGCGCAGCCGAGTGCAGCGAGCCCTGATCGGCGGCCTGGAGATCTACACGCTGGAAGAGGGCACCGGCAGGTTCGCCGAGCCGTAAACGCTGTGCCGGGTGACTCCGGCGGCCGGCCAGGGAAGCGGCGCCGGCGTGCCAGGACCTACAGTGAGGGCATGGCGGAGACCACGGCCAACCAGGGATACCAGGGCTACCAGCATGCGCTGGACCACGCGCTCCAACGCTCGGCGGCGGCCGGCAGCCGCGGGTTTTTCTTCGATTTCGATGGTGTCCTGGCGCCGATCAGCCGCGATCCAGGAGCTGTGACGCCGGTGCCTGGAGTGGTGAGGCAGCTGATGGCGCTGGCACCGGTCGTTCAGAAAATCGCCATCATTTCCGCTCGCCAGGTGCGGTTCCTCGCTGATCATTTCGCGCCGATCCCTGCTGTCGCGCTGTACGGCCTGTACGGCCTGGAAGCGCGGGTCAACGGCATCGTCAGCACGGATCCGGCGGCGCAGAAATGGATACCCGTCGTCCAGTCGGTCCGCCAGGCGGCACAGGCCGAACTCGGCCAGGACGTCTACGTGGAGGACAAGCGGCTGGCCGTGGCGCTGCACTACAGGCAGCATCCGCAGCGCCGGGCCGACGTGCAGCGGTGGGCGCACGCGCAGGCGAGCGGCCGTGGCCTGGTCGAGCAGGCGGGCCGGATGGTGGTCGACCTTAAGCCGCCCGTGTCGATCGACAAGGGCACGGTGCTGCGCGATCAGATCGGCGACCTGGGCTGCGCCTGGTACTTCGGCGATGACATCTCCGACACCCGTGCGTTCGCCGCCATCAGGGAGCGGCAGCGCGAGGACCGGTCGTTCACCGGAGTCTGCGTCGCGGTCAAGAACGACGAGACCGGCCAGGCGCTGACGGAGCAGGCAGACCTGACGCTGCCAGGTCCGCAGGCCATGCCCACGGTGCTCGCGGCCGCCGTCCGCGCTCTCACGCCGGCCAGCTAGCGGTGCCGGGCCGGGGGCCGGGGGCCGGCCGTACGGTCGCGGACGGCTTGGTGATCACCAGCTGCGGCGGCGGCGTAACTCGGTCGTCCGCCCGGTGGCCGACCTGCCGACGATCTCAGCCCGCTCCGCCTTGGTGCGGAACGTCACGCAGGTCCGGTCCGCGCGGAACAGGTCGTCGGAGAACTCGAACGGCACGCCGTCGGCGGTGTTCGACGTCCTGGTGATGGCCAGCAGCGGCGCCCGGGCGGCGATGCCGAGCAGGGCGGCCTCGTCCGGGCTCGCCTCGACCACCTCCAGGTGCTCGACCACATCGGTGGGCCTGACCCCGTAGTGCCGGTCGAGCAGGTCATAGATCGATCCGCCGAGCGGGAGTTCAAGCAGCCCGGGAAAGGACTCGGCCGGCAGCCTGGCGCGTTCCAGCGAGATCGGCACCCCGTCGGCCAGCCTGATCCTGACGATGTCGATGACCAGGCCGCCGGGCGGCAGGTCCAGCTGCCTGGCGGTCAGGTCGTCCGCGCCGGCCATCGTGGCCGACAGCACCTGGGTTCCCGCGACGAAGCCCTGGCGGCGGAGGTACTCGGGCAAGCCCACGATGACCGACAGATCCCGATCCACCTTGGTGTGCGCCACGAACGTGCCGCCCGATCGGCCGGGCACCCGGCGGATCACGCCCGCCTGGGCAAGGACCGCGAGCACCTGCCGCAGCGTGGACCTGCTGACCGAAAGCCGCGCCGCAAGCTCGCGCTCGGTCCCCAGTTTGTCACCAGGCCGCAGCGCCCCCGAGGAGATCATGTCGAGTACCTGGTGCCTCGCCTCGTCGACCAGCCGGGACTGCGATCCCTCCGGCGACCGCAGCTCGGCGAGCTGAGCGGCACCGACCTCAGGCCGCTGGCTCACCCCATGGCCTGCAGCGACTCTGGGATGGTCTGGCCGCCGTCGATCACCAGCGTCTGACCGGTGATGTAGCCGGCCTCATCGGAGGCGAAGAACAGCGCCGCGTTGGCGATGTCCGCCACGCTGCCAAGCCGCCCGAGCGGGATCGCCGCCTCCATCGAGGCCAGGTAGTCCTCGCCCAGCTCATCCAGCCCTTCGGTGATGATGTTGCCCGGCATTACCGCGTTGACCGTGACGCCTGACCGCGCGAGTTCGAGCGCGGCGGACCGCATGAACCCGAGCTGACCGGCCTTGCTCGCGCCGTAGTGCGACCAGCCCGCGTAACCGGTGATCGGCCCGGTGATCGACGAGGTCAGGATGATCCGGCCGTGCCTGGATTCCCTGAGCGCGGGCAGCGCGGCCTGGACCGTGAAGAACGTGCCCTTGAGATTGGTGCCGAGCACCTCGTCGAGGTCCGCCGGGGTCATCTGGGCCAGCGGCGCTGCGGGGAAGACGCCGGCGTTGCAGCACACCACATCCAGGCCGCCATGCAGCTCCGCCGTGGCGCCGACGACGCCAGCGCAGCTCGCCGGATCGGCGACGTCGCCGGGCAGGTAGCTGACCTTGCCGCCGGGCGGGTCCAGATCCGCCGCGGCGGCGGTCAGCACCTCGGCGGTGCGCTCGCCATGATCCCGGTTCCGCCCAGTGATGACCACCTGAGCGCCGGCCTTAGCGAAACCCGCGGCGATTCCCTGGCCGATCCCCCTGGTCCCTCCGGTCACCAGCACGGACCGGCCCCGCATCGATGTGAACATGTCGACTCCCCTGACGATTCGGCTGGGGCGAAGCCCCGTTAGGTGGTGGTGAGCAGGTACCGCTCGGCGATCTCGCAGCAGCCAGTGGTGAATTCCGCTCCGAGTTCGAGCGCCGCGTCGGCGAACCGGTGCGAGCCCACCCAGGCGACCAGCTGGAGCCGCCTGAGCAGGACGAATGTGGCGATCTCCGCCTCGTCGGCGGCGGGCAGCGGCAGCACCCGCCGGTAGCCGCCGACCCAGGCGTCGCACAGTTCGGGCACCGCAGGGTCATGTTCGATGAAGCTGACCGCGGTCGCCAGGTCGAACAGGAACCAGCCGAAACCGCAGTCATCGAAGTCGATCACCTGGATGTCCGCGCCGTTCGCGAGCAAGTTCGCCAGCCGCACGTCGGCGTGGATCAGGCCAAACCGGTCCCGGCCCGTGCCGTACCCGGCCAGCCGCTTGGCCATCAGCCTGGCGGCCCTGGTCAGCGTCTGGCGCTCCTGCTTGCCGACGCCGATCCCATCCTGCCAGCGTCCCCACCGGGGCGTCGCGCCGACGCAGCAGTCGAAGTCCCAGCAGAACCTGACGAATCCCGGCGGCCGCTGCCAGCCGCGCGAGTGCCTGTGCATCCGGGCGCAGATCTCGCCGAGCAGCTCGAACTTGGCGGCAAGCTGGTCCGCTGGCGGCTCGCTGCCCGGCAGCCACTCGAACAGCACGACCTGCCGCCTTACGTTCCCGATCTGGATCTCGACCACCTCGCGCCCGTCGGCGGCCCGGTAGACGGCGGGGGTCAGCAGCCCCTCATCCCTGCGCAGTGCCTGGAGCCAGGCCAGCTCGGACTGCACCGCGCCAGGCGGGTGGTAGCCGGTCCGGTGCACCCGCAGCACGGCCTTCCGGCCGCCGGCCGGATCCTCGATCAAGTAGGTCGCGTTCTCCGACAGGCTGAGCAGGCAGACGCGCGCATCGGCAGGGAAGCCGTACGGCGGAAGCGCGGCCCTGGCGAACGGGTCGTAGCCGCGCAGCACCGCTTCCTGGGAGTTGCCAGCGACGCTCATTGCTCCCGTCCCTGCAGGCCGGCCAGCAGCCGTTCGATCTGCTGCGCCGCCCGCGACACTCCCGCCGTGGTGCCGGCGATGTAGAGCCGCCCTGATGCGCCGATCATGGCCACGTCCACCAGGGTGTTCTCCGGTGCCGCCCCCTCGGCCTCGTTGGCGGCGACGGCGGCGAACAGCGCCGGCACCATCTCGCACACCAGCAGCGACTGGCCGGGCAGCAGCATCGACGCCTGCCGCGACCTGTTGATGATCACCGCCTGCTGGTCGGTGACATCCTCGATGATGTCGATGTATCGCAGGGCCGGCCTGAGCTGGTCGGCGGCGGTGCGCCCGATCCCGCCCAGAACGGCCTGGCCAGCCCGCTGCACCGCGGCGGCACTCGGCGAGTGCACCTCAAGCACGCCAAACTGCCGTTCCACGAACAGTATCCCCGGCTCCACCGACGGCTCGGCGCGCAGTGCCAGGTCGGTCACCCGCTCGATGGCCAGCCCAGGAGACACCTCCACGATCAGCGCGTGATCGCCTTCGGCCGGCGGGTACCCGCGCGCCCTGGTCGGGGTGCCAAGGTACGCGGCGAACTGCCTGCGCAGCCCGGCGATCGGCAAGTACACCCGCAGTTCGGGGCCGGCTGCGACGGCGGTCGTCATCTGAGCCTGCGGCTCGGCGCGGTGCCTGCGGCTCGGCGCGGTGCCGGCGGCTCTGCGCGGTGCCGGCGGCTCGGCGGCGGTGCCGGCGCCAGCCGTCACTCCGAGACCACGAAATGCTTGCCGAGTTCGCCGTGCGGCCGCGGGATCACGTGCACGGAGATGAGCTCGCCGACGCTCGCAGCGGTCTCGGCCCCGGCCTCGGTGGCCGCCTTGACCGCGCCGACATCGCCGTTGATGATGACCGCGACCAGGCCGTCGCCGACCTCCTGCCGGCCGACGATCACCACGTTCGCCGCCTTGACCATCGCATCGGCCGCGGCCAGAGCCGCGACGTACCCCTTTGTCTCGATCATGCCAAGGGCGTTCTGTGCCATCTCGGGGGTTCCTTTCGGTTGACCATGCTTTAGCCTGCGCTGACATTTCTTGCGTCACGGGCGGCCCGGCGCCGGTGCGGCTCACCGCCCGGGCGGCTCCTTCCTCGCCCGGCCTCCGGCCGGCCTGGCCGAGGCGGCGGGACGGCCGGATGTGGCCGGCCCGGCGGATCTGGCATGACGGGCCGGAGCGCCTGGGCCGGCCGACGGCTCAGGTCGCGGGGTCGGCTCGTCGATCGAGCCGATGATCAGCGCGTCGACCGGCGGCCGGTCAGCAAGCCAGCCGGAGGCTACCGAGCCCTGGGCAATGAGCACCCGCTCGCCCGGCCCGCTGCCGAGCACGTCGAACGCGACCAACCGGTCACCAGAGCCGACGACTTCGACCTCAAGGAACGCGCCGCTTGGCAGGCCGTCGATCCGCTTGGTCGACCAGACATTGCCGACCACCACCGCTTGCAGCATCAGCGCTCCTTCTCGATCGGTACCCCGAGCGCTCGTGCCCGGTCCCTGGCCAGCGGGGTCAGCACGGCACGCGGACCGAGCACCAGCCGGGCCCCGGCCGCCGCCGCGGCGGTCACGATCCGCTCGGTAACCGCGCCCTTGTCGACCCGGTGCTCGGCGGCCGGCGCCGCGGTGGCCGGCACCGCGGTGGCCGGCGGCTCGGCGGGCGGCGGCTCGGCGGGCGGCGTGCCGTCGGCGGGCGACCCTGCGAGCCTGAACCTAGCCCTTCCGCTGATCAGGTCCCGCCTCAGCTTCGGGTTGTCGGCCATCCGCAGTACTCGCAGCACGAAACCGCGCAGGTCGTCGTCGGTGCTCAGCCTGACCGTCCACTGCCCGCCCTGGCAGCCCGTTGCCACCGTGCCCCGGTCGGCTGTCGCTGCCGGGCCCTGGCCGGCCGTGGCTGTCGTGCGCTGGCCGGCTGTTGCTGTCGTGCGCTGGCCGGCTGTTGCTGTCGTGCGCTGGCCGGCTGTCGCCGACCCGGCCGGTCCGGCACTGGCTGGCCTGCGGCGAAGGCCAGGGAGGACCTCAGCCAGTACCTCCCTGATGATCTGCCTGAGCACATCCTGGTCGCCGGCCAGGTCGGCGGCGCCACCGTGCGCCGGCCCGGTCCGGCCGCCGCCGCCGGCCGGCCTGGTCCGGCCGGCCGGACCAGCGCCGTGGCGGAGATCGGCGCCGGTCATGCGGCAGCGCCGAACAGGGCACTGACGGTGTCGGAAGCCTGCCGCACGTCGTCCTCGCGGCCAGCCAGGTACACCCGCCCTGTGGCCCCAATCATCTTGTAGTCCACCAGCTTGATCTGCGCCGACTTCTCCGCCTCGTTCGCGGCGAGTATGGCGTAGGAGGCCGGCTGCAGTTCGAGTACGAACAGCGACTCGCCCGGCAGCACCATCGAGCCGAGCTTGTTCCTGTTCACCAGGAAGGCGTGCTGCGCGTCCACGCTGGTGATGATCCGGGAGGCGAGTACCTGCGGCCTGGTCGCCGACGTGGCGTCCACCCCGAGCGCGGTCAGCACGGCGCTGCTCGCCGCGTGCACGGCCGCGGTTCCGCCGTGCAGCTCCAGGTAGCCGAACTGCCGTTCCACCACGAGGATGCCCGCTTGCACGTCGGCCTCCTTGAGCGCGACGTCGGTCAGCGGCTCGATGTCCAAGCCAGGCGCGATCTCGATCACCTGGGCGGCTACTCCCAGCCTCGGCAGCCTGCCGCGGACGAAGCTGCCCAGGTAACACATCGTCTGCGGTTGCAGCTGGTCAAGGAAGATGAACGAGCGCAGTTCGGCCATCGGCTACTCCTCGACCAGCTGCCTGAGTTCGTCGATGATCAGCGCCCGCAGCGCGACCCGCACCGAGTCGGGAATCTGGCCTTCCCGGCCGCTGTCCTGTCCGGTCGCCTGCGCGCCAGGCAGATTCGAGGCCAGCGGATAGCTGGGCACCGGTCCGGTCGGCCGCTGCCAAGGCACTAGCCCGGAGAAGTCGGCGAACGCAACGCCTGGGTCGGAGTTGAACGCCGCCCTGGTCCAGTTGACCAGGTGGCCGGGCTCCAGGTTCTCGCCGATCGAGCTCCGGCCGACGAACCCGGTCCCGAGCGTCATAGACGGCGCCAGGTTCGTGTCCAGGCCTGCGCTCCCTGTGCTGTTCCCGGCGTTCACCGCGACGCGGAGCACCGGGACCCTGGCCGCGAACCGCATGATCGTGGCCGGATCCGCGCTGTGAATGGCGGCCGAGTGCCCGGCGCCGCCGATCCTGACCACAGCCCGCGCGGCTTCGATCCCATGCCCGGCATCCCTGGCGGTGACGACGCCGAGCACGGGGGAGAGCTTCTCGCGGCAGAACGGCTCTTCCGGTACCACCAGATCGACGTCGGCGAGCAGCAGCCTGGTGCGCGGCGGCACCCTGATGCCGGCCTGCGCGGCGATCCAGGCAGCGTCCTTGCCGATGGCGTCGCCGTTGAGCAGGCCATCGGGGAAGAGATAGGCACGCAGCCGGTGCCGGCCGGGCTCGTCGAGCAGCGCCGCGTGCTGGCGCTGCAGTTCGCGCAGCAATGGCTGCCGCACCGCGGACTCCACGATCAGCACCGATTCGTTGGTGCACAGCACGGAGTTGTCGAATGCCTTGCTGTCAGCGATCCGCCGTGCCGCGGCGACCACGTCAGCGGTCGCGTCCACCAGTACCGGCACGTTGCCAGGCCCGACGCCGAGCGCTGGGTTGCCTGAGCGGTAGGCCGCCCTGACCATCGCGGTCCCGCCGGTCGCGACGATCACATCGGTCACCGGATCGGCCATCAGCGTCTCGACCAGCTGGACGGTCGGGGACTCGACGACCTGGATCACGCCGTCCGGCGCGCCGGCCCGCGTGGCGGCCACGGCAAGCAGCAGCGCGGCGTCCGTGCAACAGCCCCTGGCCATCGGATGCGGGCTGACCACGATCGCATTCCTGGTGAGCAGCGCCAGGATGACCTTGAAGAAGACGCTGCACACCGGGTTGGTTGACGGGGTCAGCGCCAGGATCACCCCGGCCGGCCTGGGCAAGGAGAGAATCTTGGTGGCCGGGTCCGCCCGCGGGCTGACGAAGTCGTCGTCTCGGTAGCGCTCGAACACACCGAGCGAGCAAGCCTCGTTCTTGATCGTCTTATGCTCCGCCACGCCGAAGCCGGTCTCCTGCACGGCCCACTGCCCGTAACGCTTCGACTCGGCGTGCGCGGCAACCGCGACCGCCTCGGCGATGCGCAGCACCGATGCCCGGTCATAGCTGGCGAAGGCACCGGCTGCCCAGTGTGCCCTGGCCAGCATCTGCCGCGCCGCCGCTGCCCCGGCACCCCCGCCTGTCGCCGAACGCGGAGATATTTCAGCAGCTAGTGCCGAAAGAGTTCCGCGCTCTGAAAGAACTCCGCCTCCGCGGCCCGAGGCACCGGTGCGGGGCGGGGTGCTGGTGCGGGGCGGGGTGCTGGTGCGGGCCGGGGTGCTGGTGCGAGCCGGGGTGCTGGTGCGGGCCGGGGTGCTGGTGCGGGCCGGGGTGCTGGTGC
>WNFX01001734.1_pt1 | contig 31686 bp, 32 predicted proteins | sample 5400111 | NCBI WGS metagenome assembly WNFX01 (sample SAMN13153363, study PRJNA577476) | soil metagenome | isolation source: 40 cm soil or saprolite under grassland replicate 1 | place: USA:California | collected 2016-06-15 | reverse complement strand
TCGGCTCATCTTTCCGCCTGTCCCGCGCTGCGGGACTAATCAGCGAGCGAGGTCGGAAAGAACCAAATTAAAGAACAGCGCGCTGAACGAGGAGCCCCGGAGTGATTCGGGGCACAACAACAATGCCAAGAGCCAGTAATGCGCCGGCCAGCCGTGCGCGCCGCAAACGCGTCCTGAAAAAAGCCAAAGGCTACCGCGGTCGCCGTTCCAAGCTTTTCCGTTACGCCAAAGACGCGACCATGAAAGCCCAGTACTGGGCCTATCGCGATCGCAAGACCCGCAAACGTACTTTTCGATACTTGTGGATTCAGCGGCTCAACGCCGCCACTCGCGCTAACGGAATGACTTACAGCCGGTTCGCGGAAGGATTGAAAGCAGCCGGCATCGGTCTTGACCGCAAAGTCCTGGCCGATCTCGCCGTGAGCGACGAGAACGCGTTCAAATCGATTGTCGATGAAGCGAAGAGCGCGCTGGAAGACAAGTCGAAATCGAAAAAGAAAGCGGCGTAGACCTGCGGTTACAAAGTTAAAAAGTTACAACGTTACAATGGTCGCTTTGCCGTTGTAACCATGTAACTCTTGTAACATTTTTAACCCGCTTTCATGCACCCACTGGAACAACTGCGTGACGACGCGCTTCGCGAGATCGAAGCCGCCGGCGAGGAGCAAGAGCTCGAAACCGCACGGGTGAAATATCTCGGCCGCAGCGGCAGCGTTTCGGCCTGGGGCGAGCAAATGAAAACGCTCGCCAAAGAAGAAAAGCCGGTCGTCGGCAAACTGCTCAACGAAGTTCGCAATGCTGTCACCGCCGCGATCGAAACGCGTGCGCAACAATTCCACTCGCAAAAAGAATCGGGCGCGCTCACTAAGATCGACATCTCACTGCCCGGAACACCGCACGAAATCGGCGCGCTCCATCCGCTCACCCAGATGCTCGAGCGGTCGATCCAAATTTTTCGGCGAATGGGCTTCGCGCTGGCGGACGGACCGGACGTTGAAAAGGAATGGTATTGTTTCGACGCCCTCAACACGCCTCCCGAACATCCAGCACGCAACGAACAGGACACATTTTATCTGCCCGATGGTCGCTTACTGCGAACTCACACCTCCACTGTTCAAATCCACACGATGCAAGCGGCGCCGCCGCCGATCCGCGTAATCGCGCCTGGTGCAGCCTATCGTCGCGATGAGGTGGACGCGACCCATAGCGCACAATTTCACCAGATCGAGGGCCTTTATGTCGACGAAGGCGTGAGCGTTGCCGATTTGAAAGGCGCGCTCGAATTTTTCATGCACGAACTCTTCGGCGCCGGAACGGAAGTTGAATTTCGGCCGCATTATTTCCCGTTCACCGAACCGAGCCTTGAAGTTTATGTAAAATCGAAAGCGCTCAAAGGCGGCGAACAATGGATTGAAGTCGCCGGATCAGGCGTGGTGCATCCTGCCGTCTTCGAAGCAGTCAACAAAGCGCGCGGCGACAAAGCCTACGATCCAGAGAAGTGGAGCGGCTATGCGTTCGGTCTCGGAATGGATCGCCTCGCCATGATCTTGTTCGACATTCCCGACATTCGCTTGTTCTCGCAAAACGATCTGCGGTTTTTACGGCAATTCGCGTGAGCATCTCTTTTGTCATGTCGAGCGAAGCCGAGACATCTCTAGATATTTCGGATTCAGAAATAGTAAGAGATGCCTCGACTCCGCTCGGAATGACAGATTCCTAGACAAGATGAAATTTTCCGCTAACTGGCTGCGCGAATTTGTCGAACTTCCAAAAGATTCGGAAGACATCGCAAATTTGCTGACGCGCGCGGGTGTCGAGACCAAAAACATCGAAACGCACGGCGCGAAGATCGACGAGGTGATCGTCTCGCAAATCACCGCGTCATCGCGCCATCCCAACGCCGATCGCCTGACTGTTTGCGAGGTCGACGATGGCAGTGGAACTAAACGTCAGATTGTTTGCGGTGCGACTAATTATAAAGTCGGTGACAAAATTCCGCTCGCATTACCGGGCACAAAATTGCCCAACGGAACCGAGATTCGAAAAAGCAAACTCCGCGGGGTCGAAAGCGAAGGAATGTTGTGTAGCGCGATCGAGCTCGGCCTCGGGTCGGACGCGGCCGGTCTTTTGATTTTGTCGCCTGGCGCAAAAATTGGCGCGCCAATCTCAGATTTATTTCCGAGCGATACGATTCTCGACGTCGAGATCACGCCCAACCGCGGCGATTTACTCAGCCATTTCGGACTCGCGCGCGAAATCGCGGCGCTGACAAACAAAAGAATTGTAGGGCAAGCGCATCGCCTGCCAGCTGGAAAAACGGCAGGCGGAGCGCCCGCCCTACAAAAGAAGGGCGTAACAATTACCTCAACCCGTAAATGCCCATTCTTCTCCGCGCGCAAGATCGACAACGTGAAAGTCGGTCCCAGTCCGCAATGGTTGCGGTCAAAGATCGAGAGCGTTGGGATTCGTTCGATCAACAACATCGTCGATATTTCAAACTTTGTGATGCTCGAGCTCGGCCAGCCGACCCACGCGTTCGACGCCGACAAACTGAAAGGCGACATCAATGTGCGGCTCGCGCGCGACGGAGAGAAATTTCTCGCCCTCGATGGAAAGACTTATTCGCTGAAACCGGACAATTGCGTCGTAGCCGATCAGGAACGCGCTGTTGGAATCGGCGGGGTGATGGGCGGAGAAGAAACTGGCGTCACCGAATTGACCAGGGATGTCTTGCTGGAGGCCGCTTACTTTTTGCCGTCGAGCGTTCGTCACACGGCGCGCGAATTAAATCTTCCGAGCGACGCGAGTTATCGGTTCGAACGCGGAGTCGATCCGGAAATGGTTTTGCGCGCATCGCAACGCGCGACTGAGCTGATCCAGGAGGTCGCAGGCGGGACACCGGCAAGGGAAATCAACATCGCCGGTAAAGTTCCCCAAAATCCGGCGGATGTTTCTCTAAGTTACGAAAAATGTAATCGCGTTGTTGGCATCGCGATCAAACCGAGAACAGTCGACGAGATTCTGGAAGGATTCGGCCTGAAGAAAATCAGTGCTGCCAAAATCATGAAGTGGAAGATCCCGAGTTACCGCCGGGATTTGCAGCGCGATGTCGATCTGATCGAAGAAGTGGTGCGCGCTTACGGGGCAGACCAAATCCCTGGCTCGGAGCGGGGTCGCTATTCAGCTTCGAGCGCCGCCGATCACGCGCACGATCTGGAATCAGCGATACGCGAGAAGCTAGCAGCGAGCGGTCTTTATGAAGTGCGCACTTCAAAGTTGTTGCCACGGGAGCGATTCGCATTCGGCGAAAGCGCGATTGAGCTACGGAACCCACTCAGTGAAGATCATGTCGCGCTTCGGGCAAGTTTGCTCACGGGATTGATAGGAGTACTCGACCGCAACATCCGGGCAGGAGCAGAACGCGTTTCAATCTTTGAGATAGGGCGCGTATTTGAAGGTACAAACGCCGTAGAGAAAAAGCGCGTATCTATTCTTCTTTGGGGTACGGTCGGGAAGAACCAAAAGAAAGAGTTCAACTTCTCTGATCTCAAAGGTGCGATCGAAATGACGAGGAGCGATCTATCTTTTCACCGCGTTCAGAGTCCCAATTTTGCGCTCGCTGTGGAAATCACACGAGGCAAGCAATTAATTGGCATCGCGGGCCAACTCTCGAACTCGGTCGCTTCGAAACTGGATGCGCGCGGCGCAGTTTTTGTTGCAGAAGTTTCGCTCGATTTTCCCATCAGCGGCCTAGGATCGCGGGCAACGTTCCGTGAATTTGGAAAATTTCCTGCCATCACACGCGACATTGCAATGATTGTTCCTGAAGATTTGACTCATGAAAAAATCTTGGAAGTCATCGTTCATCCAAAAGAGCCGCTATTGGAACGAGTTGAATTTTTCGATGAACTCGTTGGCGAAGAGGCGGTGCGACGATTCGGTCCGAACAAAAAGTCGCTCGCATATCGATTGACATATCGAGACCGGAGTCGCACACTGACGAGTGAGGAAGTGAGTGCGGTGCACGCGAAAATTCGCAAGCGCTTGCAGCGCGACCTCGGCGCGGAATTGCGCGAGTAGTTCTTTGAGAGTGAGAGCCGCTCGTTGAGGGTTGGGAAGGAAACCAGTGCTTTCCACTCAACTCTCAACCAGCGGTTTTCAAATTTACCCTGCGATGTTCGAGATTGAGGTGACGTCCCCGAACCGATAGTTGATTAAACAAGGAGGCTTGGTTGATGCGGAGAATGGCAGGCCTTGATTGGAAGTCAGATTCCGCAGCGACGGTCATCCGCCCTTCACAAAAGGGAACGGGAGATTCATCTGAACGGCACCAGCGGGGTAAAATTTTCTGAATGCCCGGATCGAGTTTTTCGATTCGGGCATTTTTCTGTCGCCGCAATTTGAAATTCACCCGTTAAGATCGACAATCATCCGCGATGCACGCCTTGCTCGCTCTTGAGGATGGAAAATATTTCGAGGGCGAATCATTTGGCGCAACCGGAACCCGCGTCGGCGAGATCTGTTTCAATACCGCCATGACCGGGTACCAGGAGGTCCTGACCGATCCTTCGTATCGCGGCCAGATCGTGGCCATGACTTATCCGTTGATCGGCAATTACGGAATCAATTCACTCGATCAGGAGAGCCGTTCGCCGCACGTCCGCGGATTTGTCATCGAAGAGTTGAGCGAAGCGCCGAGCAACTGGCGCTCGGAAATGTCGCTCGATGACTATTTGCGCAAGTGGGATATTCCCGGCGTCCAGGGAATCGACACCCGCGCCCTCACGCGACATCTCCGCACGCGCGGCGCGATGAAGGCTTGCCTCACGACCGAGAAGATGTCGATACAACAAACGGTGCAGCGCGCAGTCGATGGCGAAGGCGTGATCGGAATGGATTACGTGCGCGAAGTTTCGACACCGGAAATTTACCAATGGGACCCGGACGATAAATTGAGTCAGCCGTGGTCGATCACGAATGGTAATGGCGACAGCAAACCGAAATTGCCCCTAATCCGGTATCGCATTGTTGCGTACGATTACGGCATCAAACAAAATATTCTGCGCCTGCTCCGGCAGAAAGGTTTTGGCGTCACGGTCGTACCAGCATCGACCACTGCTGAACAAGCCCTTGCCCAAAATGCGGACGGAATTTTTCTCTCGAACGGCCCCGGCGATCCGTCAGCGTTGCCTTACGCGCACAAAACCGTTGCGGATTTGATGGGCAAGAAGCCGATTTTTGGAATTTGTCTCGGCCATCAGATCCTCGGCTTCGCGTTCGGTGGATCAACATTCAAACTGAAATTCGGCCATCGCGGCGCCAATCAACCGGTCAAAGATTTGCACAGCGGCAAAGTCGCAATCACCGCACAAAATCATGGTTTCGCGGTCGATCCCGAATCGCTGCCTAAGAACGTCGAGGTCAGCCACATCAATTTAAACGACAACACGGTCGAAGGAATGCGGCATAAAGAATTGCCGATCTTCAGCGTCCAATATCACCCCGAAGCCGCGCCCGGTCCGCACGACGCGTCCTACTTCTTTTCGCAATTTGCGGATTTGATCGAGGGCAAGAAGAGCGCAAAGTGACTCATGTTTAGTTCAAACTCGAATACTCCAAGCGTTTTAAAAATGGCGGTCAGCGCAATGTTCATCGCCGGGCTCGCGATTTCTCCATTGGCTCTTGCGCAAGAACATCAGCACGGAAAAGAAAAATCAGATGCAGCTGCTGAAAAATCTCTGACCGGCGAAATTGTCGACATGATGTGCTACGTCGATCACAACGCGGTCGGCGAAAGTCATGGTCAATCCTGCGGCGCGAAGTGCATCAAAGGTGGCGGCCCGGTCGGAATCGTCAGTGATGGCAAAGCCTATCTCGTCGTTGGCGAACACAAGCCAATGAACGACCAACTCGCTGAGTACTGCGGCAAAACGGTGACACTAAAAGGCAAATTGGCCGACCGCGGTGGTATCGCGCTGCTCGAAAACGCCGAGATCATTAAGCAGTAATCACGACGATAACCGCAGCGCGATCACTTCGCGCAACATGCGGAGGCTGTCGTGAATCACATGGACCTTACTGCCTTCGGCGTGGTTCCAGCGCACGGGAATTTCACGAAGCCGCAGTCCGGCCCGATACGCAAGAAAAAGAAGTTCGACATCGAACGCGAACCCGATCGTGCGCGCTTTTTCAAGTATTGGTCGGCAGACGTCGAGCCGGAATGCTTTGAAACCGCACTGCGTGTCCCAGAACGGCATTCCGGTCGCGAGCCGCACGATCAAATTGAAAACGCGACCGGCCTGCTCGCGTCTCCAAGGTTGTCGAATACCAATCAATTGGCGATCAAGTGCCCGCGAACCAAACGCAAGATCGACATCTCCGTTTGCGGCCGGCTCGATTACTTTCGGAATCTCGCTCAGCGGGGTCGAAAGATCCGCGTCGAAGAACAATCCGATTGGTTTTGTCGCGGCGAGCAATCCAGTCCGCACCGCCGCGCCTTTTCCGCGGTTCGGAAAATTTTCGAGCAATCGTGTTTGGATTTTTGCGCCCCTTAGAGCTTCGCGAATAATCGTTGGCGTCGCGTCCGTCGAACCGTCATTGACGACGATTAATTCGGCGTCCGGGCTTTGCGCCGAAAGATAATCGAGAGTTGCGCGCACGGTTTCCCCGATCCGCGCAGCTTCGTTAAAGCACGGGATGGCAACGGAGAACGGCGGTAACATCGTATTGGAATCGCGAATCGTGATTCGCGCTGACTTAACGATTCACGATGGAACGCTTCGCGAGCTCACCTGTAAATCTCAGTGACGAACTTGCCGTTTGGATCGACATACCCGCGATACATCCCCGAAGTGTTGAACGGGAGCGCGATCCTGCCGTTCTTGTCGATCGCGATCATGCCGCCGGTGCCGCCGAGTTTTGCGATTTTGTCGATCACAGCCAGACTGGCTTCCTCGACGGTTTTACGCCGATATTCCATTAGCGCTGAAACATCGTGCGCGGCGGTGGCCATGATGAAAAATTCGCCGTCGCCGGTGCCAGAGACGGCGCAAGTGGCGTTGTTCGCGTAAGTCCCCCCGCCAATGATCGGCGTATCGCCGACGCGTCCGCTCAGTTTGTTTGTTTTCCCCCCGGTCGAAGTTGCTGCAGCCAAATTGCCATTTCGATCCCGTGCGACGGCGCCGACTGTTCCATGGAGGTCTTGGTCGGTAATGATGAACCTTTTGTCACCAGTTCCGCCACTCTTCTCAGCCGCCTTTGTTTTCTGAAGCGCGTCCCAGCGCTCCTGGGTAAAAAAATATTTTTGATCGACGAGCTCGACGCCGTGTTCTTTGGCAAAGTTTTCCGCGCCTTCGCCACTCATGAAGACGTGCGGCGATTTCTCCATCACCATCCGCGCGAGACTGATCGGGTTCTTGACGTGCTGGACAACAGCAGCAGCACCGGCTTTGAGCGTCTTACCATCCATGATCGCGGCGTCCATTTCGTTGGTGCCGGCGGCAGTGAACACCGAGCCTTTGCCGGCGTTGAAAAGCGAATCGTCTTCGAGGACGCGCACCGCCGCTTCAGTCGCGTCCAGACTCGAACCGCCATGCTGTAAAATTTCCCAGCCGGCCCGAAGCGCGTTTTCAATACCGGCGCGATATTGGTGCTCGCGCTCCGGCGTCATTTTGTCGCGCTCCATCGTTCCGGCGCCGCCGTGAACAGCCAATCCAATTTTATTTTCTTTCATCGAGCTCATCCTGCCGAACTGTTGCGCATCAGCTAATGCCGCGAGAGCGACCAGTCCGCAAATTAGAAAACATCGTCCGACCATAATGTTTACGCTTCGAATAAGTAGTCCGCGGGTCGGCGGTGCGCCAGCGAGAAGAAATCGCTTTTTCGGTTTCCTGAACTGGGCCAGTTTCCCCGTTGGAAATGGCTGAGCAAAAACAAAACTCGACCGAAGAAGTACTGATCGCGGCGCCGGTGCTCGCTTTGCAGGAGATCGGCGGGATTGGTCGCAACTTCCTGCGGGAAGTGGGCAGCATGTTTTGGTTCATCGCGCACACGTTTGAAGAGACATTCGAACGTTTGCGCGATGGGCGAGTGCCCTTTCGGGCCGCCAGTTTTTTTCGGCACGCTGAGCGAGCGGGAGTCGAGTCGGTCCCCCTCGTCGGGCTGGTTTCGTTTTTTCTCGGTCTGACCATGGCTCTGCTGACCGGCTACCAATTGCAGCGTTTCGGCACTGAGCGATTGATCCCCGGTTTAGTCGCGATCGGTTTTACGCGCGAACTCGGACCATTGATCACCGGAATCATGCTGGCGGCGCGGATCGGCGCCGCCTTCACTGCCGAACTCGGCACGATGCAGGTCTCAGAGGAAGTCGAAGCGATTGAAGCGATGGGCATCGGACCGCTGCGCTTTCTGGTCGCGCCGCGCATGCTGGCGCTCTTTTTCCTGATGCCGTGTCTTACTACTATTTCGAATATCTCAGCGATCTTCGCCAGCAGTTTAGTCTGCAAAGCGTACTTCAGCATCGCCTTCCCCTACTTTGTCGATCTTGTCCGAGACGCGTTGTTGATTCGCGACATCGTCACCGGCGTATTCAAGAGTTTCATGTTTGGGTTGCTCATCGCGGCGATCGCCTGCTATCGCGGTCTGGCCGTGAGAGGCGGCGCCGCCGGCGTCGGCACCGCGACAACCTCGAGCGTGGTCACTGCCATCAGCGTTGTGATTGGGGTCGATACGCTCTACAACATCGTCTACGTCGTTTTTTTCCCGACATGAGCGCCAAGAACTCGCACATGGTCGAATTGCGCGATGTGAAGATGCAGTTCGAGGAAAAAAAAGTGCTCGACGGATTTTCGCTTGCGGTCGAACCGGAGGATCGCCTGGTTATCATGGGCCAAAGCGGCAGCGGCAAGAGCACCATCCTGCGTTTGATTCTCGGAATGTTGCAGCCCAACGCCGGCTCGATCTTTTTCAAACAATTCGAAATTACTCGCCTGCGCCGGCGCAAATTGCAGCACGTCCGCCGAAGTATCGGAATGGTTTATCAATATTCGGCGCTGCTTAGCTCGCGTAACGTGCGCGACAACGTCGCACTTCCGCTCGAAGAGATAACCGACAAGTCACGAAAAGAGATCGATAAAATTGTCGATGAAAAACTCGACCTCGTCGGCATGAAAGATTCGAAGGACCTGCTGCCGGCTGAGCTAAGCGGTGGCATGAAAAAACGGGTCGGCGTCGCGCGCGCGCTCGTTCTCGAACCAGAACTGATTCTCTTTGACGAACCGTCGATGGGTCTCGACCCGGTGATTGCGTCGGTCATCGACGAATTGATCATTAGCCTGACCGAGAAATCAAAAGTCACGTCCATTACCGTGACCCACGAAATGGACAGCGCCTTTCGCATCGGCACGCGAATGGCTATGTTGTATCAAGGAAAAATCATCGAAGACGCTGAACCCGAAAAATTCAAGCAATCCCAAAATCCAGTCGTCCATCAATTCTTGAGCGGCAGCACCGAAGGTCCCATTCTGGAAGGAAGCCAAGATGCAATTGCAAAAAAATGAAATCATGACCGGCCTGCTGGTGGTTGGGACCGTGGCCGTGTTCGTTTTTGTTTTAGTTTTACTCGGCGCACCCGGACTTTTCCGTCCGCTCGTTACTTACAAAATTTACGTCGACAACGCTGCCGGCATTAAGCAAGGCGCAGTGGTGATGCTCGCGGGGCGTAAGATTGGTCAGGTCCAAAAATTATTTTCGCCGGTCTCGCACGAAGAAGAACGTCGCGCCGAAGAAGCGGCGGCCGCTTTCACTCCGCCGGGACCAAGTCCAATCCCGAGCCCGACGCCGGGCAAACCAAAATACGAAGCGCGCATCGACGTTCAGGTCGACCGCAACGCGGTTGTTTATCGAGATGCACGCACGCGCCTGATGCAACTCGGCTTGCTCGGCGACATGGCGATCGACATTACCCAAGGCACTGAAGCTTCCGGGCGCGCTCATGACGGTGAAATGTTTGCCGGCGAACGCAACCCCGATCTCGGCGAAGCCGCCGCCAAAATGCTGGAAGTGATCAAGCCAGTTGCCGCCGAAGCGACCAACACAATGAAAGACCTCCAGCAAACCGCGCAAAATTTGAACCACATCACCGACGAGAATTCGGAGCTAAACCAGGCACTCAGCCAGGTGAAATTGTTCGGCGAGCATATCGCGGATATGACTGCGCCCGACAGCGCGCTCTCTCATTCGCTCAACAACGTCGAGAAAATCAGCACCAGCCTGACCGAGAACAACAACATCCAGATCACGCTCCAAAATCTGCGGACGTCCTCGGAAAAATTGAAAATCACGGTCAACGACCTCGGACCCACCGGTCAGAACATCAAGGAATTCAGCGAGACAATAAAAAGTCAGCCCTGGCGGCTGATCTGGCCTTCCACAAAAAAATCTCCCGAGAAATCGCCGACTCCCGCTCCCAGCGAAGCCACGATCACCGTCCGCAAAACCGCCAAACCAAAAGCGAGAGCGACTCCAACTGGCAGTCGCTAGGCATCGGTCATCCTGAACGAAGTGAAGGATCTCTCACAAGATCGTGGATCACACATGTTAACTTGCGTGACGCGAGCTTCGATTGGGAGATCCCTCGCCTCCGCTCGGGATGACAGCGCGAACTGAACAATCGGTTAATCGATCTTCTTCGCCAGCTGCGCTTCCAAAAACTTCAGGACTGCCGCTTCGCTCGAGCGAAGATCGACATCGTCCTTTTCCAACGCGTCTTCGGTCGTCCGCTTCAATCCATCGATTGATTTTTGATCGAGATAAGTTTCAAGCACTGCCGGATGAACGTAGCATTTTCGGCAAATCGCCGGCGTGTTGCCGAGAATCTTGGCCACAGCGCTGATCGCCGAATTGATGTTCGTCTTCGCCTGCTTCTTTGTCTCGAATTTCTCCTGCGCATTCAAGGCGATCGCGCTCAGGACTGTTCCCGCCCATGTCCGGAAATCTTTGGCGCTGAAATCTTCGCCGGTAATTTCGCGGAGGTACTCATTGACGTCTTGCGAAGTGATGTCGCGTACTTCCCCGGCATCATCGAGATACTGAAACAAATCCTGGCCGGGCAAATCCTGCAGCTTGGAAATAATTCTCGCGATGCGCCGGTCGGTCACATCGACTTCATGTTCATGCCCGCTCTTGCCGCGAAAACGGAAACGCAGTTTCGCGCCTTTGACCTCGACATGTCGATCTTTCATGGTCGTGAGGCCAAATGATTTGTTGTCGCGCGCGTACTCTTCGTTGCCGATGCGAATGAATGTGCGCTCGAGCAATTGCACGACCGTCGCCAGCACCTTGTTTCGTGGAAGGCCCGGCAATTTCAAGTCCCGCGCAATTCTTAGGCGGATTTTCGGCAGCGCTTTGCCGAAGCTGATTATACGGTCGTATTTGTTTTCGTCGCGAACCTCGCGCCAGCGCTCGTGATAAAGATATTGTTTGCGACCGCGCGCGTCTCGACCGGTCGCCTGAATGTGACCGTTCGGCGAAGGAGAAACCCAAACTTCCGTCCAGGCCGGCGGAATCGCGAGTCGTTTCAATCGCAGAAGACGTTGCTCGTCGCCAATCGGGTTGCCTTCACTGTCAAAGTAATCGAATCCGTCGCCATTCGCCTTGCGCGTGTAACCGGGGCGATCGTCGCTGACATATCGCAGCCCTGCCCCTTCGGCTGCGTCCATCGCCTCGGCAACGATCTTCGCACCGTCGTTTCCATTTTTTGCGGGTGCCTGCACGTAATTAAATTCGCAGATCGACAATGTAGCGGCGGTCTTTGACCTTCGACGACGCTGGCACCGCGTCTCTTCAATTCACGAGCCGTAGCTCTTAGTGAATTTTTTCTTTGACTCGGATTCAGTCGACGGCGCAATGGGCGGTTGCTCCGGCGTCGTTGTCGACTTGTCCGCCGTAGGCCCAGGGGGGGTCGATGTTTCCGGCTTTGGTCCAGGCGCAGGGCTTTCTGGCTGCGCTCCACCTTTCGGCGCCTGCTGCGCAACTTCGACATAGACCATCTGCAAATTCGAGAGCGTGTTGCGCAGCACGGTCGCTTCTTCACTAGTGAGGTTGCCGCGCGTTTTCTCCTGAACCATCGCCAGTTGATCAATGAACATTTTCGCGAGCTCGAGATTGACTTCGCCTTCGCCCGTTTTCGGATTCGGAATTTGGCCGAGAAAGAGGGCGGCATTCTGCGCATGCATCATCACAAATTCGATGAAGCGCTGCGAAAGCTCCCCGCTCTGGGTGCTGGTTTGGACTTCAGCCATGGTTCACTTTTGTTTCGCAACCGGAGGCCGATCTGGCGGTCGCACCGTTGCTAAAACATAGGGTTGATCCCGAAAGTATTTCGCGGCCACTTGCTTGATTTCATGCAGTGTCACGGCTTCGACCTCGCGCTCAAGCGATTTGTAATGGTCGAAGCCGAGCCCGTAAAGCTCATCGAGTGCGCACTGGTAACCAAACGAATCGTTGCTCTGCATCGCGATTTGATGTTGTCCGATCAATTTCTTTTTCGCGCGCGTTAACTCTTCGTTGGTTAGACCTTCGCTCGCCAGTTTGCGAATCTCGTCGAGCAACGCCGTTTTCACCGGTTCGATTTTTTGCGGATCAGTCCCGAGATAAAAAGCGAACAGCCCCGGCACGAGTCCCTGCATCTGGTTGGCGCCGACGTAATACGCCAGTCCCATTTGCTCGCGAATGCGAATGAAAAAGCGCGAACCGAGATCGCTGCTCGCTTCGTCGATCAACTCGAGCGCATGTCGATCTTTGCTAAACATGTCGACGCCGCGGTAGCCCACCATGATCACTCCCTGGGCTTTTTCTTTGTTGCTTTCGACATTCTCGATTTTCGTGATCGGCGCAGCCGGGCGCGCGTCCGTCAGCGCGAGTGCGCCGGACTTCATCTTGCCGAGCGCCTGCTCAAAGAGTTGTTTCACTTCCGTCGCATTCACGTTTCCGAAAACTGAAATCACGCCGTTCTTCGCAACGAGATATTTGTCGCGGAATTCGAGCAAATCTTTTGGGGTGAGATGCTGGACCGATTCGGCCGAGCCGTTCGCGCGCAACGCGTAAGGATGATCAGTAAAGAGCGCCTGCCGCAGAATGTTGCGCGCGACTGTCGTTAACTGTTCTTCTTCTTGTTTGATTCCGGCCGTTTGAACTTCTTTTTCACGCGCGACCGCCTTTTCCGGAAAATTCGCGTTCAACAAAACGTCGGCCAGCACATCGGCGCCAGTCTTGAGATCCGGTTTCATCACGTGAACGCCGACACTCATGCTGTTGTTGCCGGCGTCGCTCGAGATCGAACCGCCGATGGCTTCGATCTGATTCGCGATTTGTTCCGCGGTGCGCGTCTTTGTGCCTTTGAGCAAAACGCGAGCGGTCAGACGCGTGATTCCATTCGTCTCCGGAGTTTCAGCCAGCAAGCCACTCCGAAAAACGGCGCTCATCGAAACCAGCGGCAAGCGTGGATCTTCGCGCACGAGCAAGCGCAGACCGTTGGAAAGTTCGAACTTTTGGATTTCAGCGACCGCGGCTGGCTTTGAGACTTCTTGCTTCGCGCCGAGCGAACCTTTCGGATTGAGCGACGCGACGGTCAGGTTTTGATCGACAAGATATTTCGCGGTGACGCGGCGAATATCGTCCAGCGTCACTTTTTGGACGGCGGTCAGATAATCGCGACTGAAATTCAGATTTCGGGTGAGAAGCCAGTTCGATCCGAGATCGGACGCCTGGCCGCGCATTGTGGTGAGCGCGTCGAGATGATGACTGAGCGACATTTTTTTCGCCTTCATCAATTCATCCGCGGTCGCGCCCGCTTGTTTCACTTCAGCGATGATCTGCAAGATCAACTTCTCGGCCGCGTCGCGTTTCTTTGGATCGACAGTTGCGTCCACTCCGAGCAATCCGGGATCGCCGGGCGTATAGGAAAATGCCGAGACACTGAACGCGAGACCGGCTTCTTCACGGACGCGCCGATATAAACGGGAGCTGCGTCCCTCGCCTAAAATCGTCGAAAGCAAATCGAGGGCCGGAACATCCGGATGCGTGATCTCCGGAATATGCCACGCCAACGACAGCCGCGTCAGCTCGGTTGCGAATTCGTTGTGCACTTCGCGCCGGCCGAGTTGGGGCGGTTCTTCCGGAACAAAAACCGGCTTGAGCGATTTCTCCGGATAACTTTTGAAAAAGTCGGCCAACTGCTGATGCACTTTTTCTCCATCGACATCTCCCACCACGATGAAGGTGAGATTGTTCGGTACGTAACGTGATTTGTAATACTGCGTCACCTGCTCTTGCGTGAGCTGGTTGTAAATCTCCAGCTCGCCGATTACCGGTAGTCGATAGGGATGACGTTGGTAGGCGGTCGCGAAGAGAAGCAGACCAGCCTGACGATCGGGATCGTCCAGCCCCATCGCAAATTCGCGGCGAATGACTTCCTGCTCTTTCATGTATTCTTCCGGCGGCAAGGTTGAATTCATCATCGCGTCGGACAAAATCGCGAGCGCGGTTTGGACTCCGTCTTTTGGGACGTCAATCCAAAAAACCGTGCGATCGAAGGAAGTGTAAGCATTGATATAACCGCCGACATCCTGGATTTTTTGCGCGATCGCGTTGCTCGATTGCGTTTTCGTTCCCTTGAAAAGCATGTGCTCGAGAATGTGCGAAAGACCGGCGCCCAATTTTTCGTCCTCGTAAATGCTGCCGGTGCCGCACCAAGCCTGCACACTCGCCACCGGCGCGCTTCGGTCTTCTTGCACAATCAGCGTCAAGCCGTCGGACAAGACCCATTTTTGCGCCGAGCTCGGCGGAAAAGTGATCGTAGCCGAATCGTCAACAGGGGCAGCTTTCAAGTTCACCATGCTAAATAGAATTACAGAAATTAGCCCCGCTACTTCACCGCGATACACAAATTTATTGGCCACTGTGATTCCAATGAAGTAGCGGGACCGCGCCAGTCACGAAGCTTTAGGCGCTGGTAAAGTTTTCGGAGCTTCGATTTTCTTTTCCGGTGCGAACGGCTTCACGAATGCGTCCTGGAAATCGTAAACAGATTTGAAATCCTCGATCGAATCTTCGTCGGTTTTTCCGAAAATTCCGGCCCCGATGAGATTGAAGACCATGTGACCGATATCTTCGCAAGAACGAATTCCCCAGTTATCGAACACCGTCACCACCATCGGCCCAAATTCCTTCAGCGCGTATTGCTTGACCCCTTCCAGCAATTCCGGTCCTGAAACATGCCGCACCGTTGTGCCTTTGGCTTTCTTCTGCTGTTTGGTCGTGAAATCGAGGGAGTCACGCAGGAAAACGTAAGCGTCGCGGTGATAACGCGGGTCGCTCGCCACGATTGAATCGAGGGCTTCGGCAAATCCAATTTTCTGCATCAATAGAAATGCGCGTTGAGAACGCGCCAACAATGATAATCAGTAACCCCAGAATGAGCAACTGCCGCCCAACATCGACAACTTCCGAGATCGACGATGTCTATTTGTCCGACCAAATGGCGAACTCGCCTCCGCCTGGCTCGCGAAAATGGAAAACGGCGTCCGCCGGGAAATTCGAAAATCTCGCGCGTGATTTGACCGCCAAGATCGACAACGTTCGCGCGCATTTTTTCCACGCCGAGACGATAGAACACCACCAGCGGCGCGCCTGCGCTCACGTCGGTGGTTTTTTCGGACCTAAAGAACCCGCCGGTCATTCGGCCATCATCAAACGAGGCGTAATCGGGTCCGTAATCGACGAACGACCAACCGAAAAGCGCAGAGAAGAATTTCTTTGTCGCCGCGAGATTGCGCGATGGCATCTCGACGTAATCGATCTGTTCGGCAGTGATTCGTGCATTTGGCAATTAGAATTGTTCTTCCATCGCGTCAAGATAAGCCGAGAACGCGTCCTTTCTGTGCGCTGCGGAAGGACTGGCCGCGCTTGAAGTGTTGAGAAAATCCTCAAAAAGACCGCTCGGTGTCGACAATTGCGTCGCCTCGAACCAATTCAGGTAATCGTCGATTTCGGTCATCCGTTCGGAAAGTCTGGAGCGTAGCGCTTTCAACTCGGTCAGTCGGGCCCCAACCGCGCGATTTTTTCCGAGAGCGAGTTGGACGGCAAGTCGCTGATAATCCTGAACAATCGACCGAAGGATCGGGTTCGCGTGTGCAGCGAGCAGCGTGAATTCCTGACTAAATTTTTGGAGCGCCATTCGCTGCACCGGTGTCGGCTTTTTTTGGCAAAGGTCCTCGAGCGATAAAGATTTATCGCGTCCATCGCCCGACGAAAATTTTGTCTGCAACAGCGCAACGAGCTTTTCGTCTGTATGCGAAAAAGTCAGAAGGTCAGTCGTCTCTGAGCTCTTCATGTTCGCGATCTGCGATTTCCAGATGTTCCCGAAATCGTTTCCGGCAAATTGTGGAAAAGCGGCCTGCAAATCCGCGCGCGGGTTATTTGAAGGAAACGCGAGATTGTCGATGTAACGGCCAAGCCGTGCGTGGCCGTCAGCGCTTTCGACGAGTAACTGCACGAGCGCGAACGAATTCGCGCGGTAAAGGAGTCGCCCGGCCGAATCGAGCAATTCGGGGCGCTCGCGCAGAAATTCGTCGAGCGGTGTGATTCGCTCCGACACGGCCAGCGCGTTGCTGAGCGAGAGGCGATCGCGGTTCAGCGTCAGTGCGAGCAAACCTTCGATGAGCCAGTCCGGCGCCTCCACGTAAGCTTCGCCCGACGGAATTGCGGTTTGATTGCGATAAATCATTTCGAGCAGAATCATCCGCAAAAGTTCGCGCTCCATCGCTCCCAGATTCATTTCCCCTGAAATCGTGAGATCGAGTTGCAGCTTCAATCCGGAGCCGGTTTGGCTAAAGCGCAATGCGGCAGTTGGATTTTCCGGCAGATTCGCCGCGCGCGGTTGCAAATTAATAACCGCGGCAGTTGTCCATTGATCGCGTCGCTGCAAAACGGCGAGCAAATTGGCTTTGGTCCGCTCGGCCAGCGCGGAGACCGCACCGCGCCACGCCGCATCGCCGCCGTAAATAACAAATTGTCCGGAGGGACTCACGCTGCGTTCGATGGACGCCGCCGCGCCCGATTCGAGTGCAAAGATCGACAATGCAAAAAACGTAACGGTGAAAATTCGGAGGATTTTGATCTTCACAACCGGTTGCGGGCAGAATAGTTGCGCACCGGGTGGCTTGGCGAGCACGATCGCCAATTTTCGTTCAAAAAAGGTTGAAACTCTGAGCCGCTTCTAACGTCTAATTTTTAGAACCAAAATAGGCTTATGAACACAAAACGCATACTATTAGGCGTGGTCACAGGGGTAATGTTGACCGGGTCGCTGGCAATTGCGGCCCATAAGAACGACCAGGCCCGCTCGAAAACAAAAGTGAGAGCGGCAAAACAGACTGCGACCACTACCATGAGAACTAGCGGTAATATGCCAGTCCGAACCCATCAGGTTCGGAACCGCAGCACCGTTGTTGCTGGAGGCAACACGGCGGTCCGGACCCGAAACTTCGGTACCCAAACCAGGGTGGTGTCGGGTGGAACGGTAGGATATAACTATCCGTACAGCTCATATAGCTATGGCGGCTACGGCTATGGTTATCCGTATTACTCGTACGGCCCCTCCGTTTCGTTTGGATTCGGCTACCCGTACGGTTACTCCGGTTATTACCCGTATGACTACAGCTACGGATACTACGGTTATAACCGGCCCGGTTATGACACCTACGCAAGCGGATCAATCGTGATCCAAGTTCAAACGCGATTGGCCCGAGCCGGTTACTATCACGGACCCATTGATGGAGCCATGGGGCCGCGCACGCATTATGCCATTCGCGCTTATGAGCGCGACCACGGCCTGCGCGTGGACGGCATGATCAGCGGACAGCTCCTGCGGAACATGGGTCTCCGTTATTAACGGAAACTAAAAACAGATTGATTGATCGGTTGGTTGGCCGGCGAGTCCGGTGGCGGGCTCCCGGCCACTTCCTTTTTAACGAGTCGGTGCCGTTATCGTAACGCCGCCCTCATGGAAGCTGACCGCTCCCATTTTTCCGAGCAACTTACGCTCGCGCTCGAGGGCCGACCACAAATCGGCAAAAATAATATCGCCGAATTGCATGATCGCGGGATGAATTGGAAGTCTGCCGATCCACCCGCCAACATTCGTGGCCGCAATTTTTCCTGCGCCCGCATCGACCTGGTACGATGTGCGACTGTAAATCGAGTAACCAAAGAGCGAGCGCTCAATGCCGATCGTACACGCACCGTCACGAAAAGAAGTAGTCGCGCGCACGAACGTCAGTAGCGGCTTGTTCAGCGCGGTTTTTTTACTCGTCAATCGATAAGCGAGATATGCGTTGATTTGGTCCTGCGAGTATTCGAGGGGACCAGCCTTCTGATAAAAGGCTGCGTTCTCCAAATCGAGATCCACTTGCGGCGGCACAGCCTTGGTTGGCGCCGGAAATTCCGGCGGCAGCGCGATTTCCGCCAGCGCGGCCACGACTGCTGCAGCCAAAGCTACTTTGCTTACGGTGAAGAAATTGCGCCGCGCCATGCTCGGCGGTCCCAACATTTTCTGTAAACGCCGATGCGCTTCCTGAGGGTCCTGCGCTTTTTTCTGTGCAGTTACAGTGGAACGGTCCAGGCGTTCGCCACAATTGTGGCAGTAAACCCGCTCGGCCTCGTTTTCGTGCCGGCACTCCGCACAAACTAATTTCGTCATTGTTGTTGTAGTGGTCATGCAGCCGATTCCTTTTTCGGTTTAGGTGGGGTTGACGCCGAGGTTTTTGGTGGGGGCGTTTTCGATTCTTTGCTAGTGGAAGATTTTTCGCCTCCAGCAGCGGGCGCTTCTTTCTTCGCCGCTTCCTGGTAGGCTTTGCTCCGATAGTCGGTGCTGTAAAAACCGGAGCCTTTGAAAATAATCCCCGCGCCAGTGCCGAGAAGGCGTTTTACTTTGCCATGGCCCCATTTTGGGAGCCGGCAGAGACCCTTGGGACACTCCTGGAGCGGTTGGTCACGCATCGATTGAAACATTTCAAAATTTTGGTCGCACTTCCGGCAGTGATACTCGTAGGTCGGCATGCCGGAAACGCTGCCTCGAAGAAAGCACAATTCAAGCCGCGGAAAGGACCGAAATTTGCCAGATCGACAGCGGCCACGCCTCTTGACTTTGCATCCGTGGCCGGTAAAGGGTTCGACCGAAGAGTTTTTATGCGTTCTTCATTTTATCGGCTGCTCCCGCTCTTCCTCTTCCCAACGTTGGCTTTGATCGTCACGAGCTGTGAGGAGGACGTCCGCTATTCTGGTCAGACTCAATATCTGGGAGGCGTTTACGGCAATGGTCCAACCACGGGCGCACCGGCCGATAGCGTTTCCTACTGGGATGGCGACCAAATTGGCGGCAAGCCCTCGGTAAAAATCAGCCTGAAGGAACAGCGTGCTTACTTTTACAAGAGCGGAACGCTGGTCGGGATCTCGCAGCTTTCCACCGGACGCGAAGGTTTGATTACGCCCACGGGTCATTTCTCGATCATCCAAAAGGACCTTAACCACATCTCAACCAAATACGGCGACTTCGTTGACGGCGCCGGTAACGTCGTGATGCCGAACGTCTCCGTTGACGACAAAAAACCACCGGGCACGCATTTTAAAGGCGCGCCCATGCCCTACTTCATGCGCATTGTCGATGGCGTCGGAATGCACGCCGGTTATTTGCCGGGCTATCCCGCATCGCATGGTTGCATCCGGATGCCGCAGTTCATGGCCGAAAATTTCTTCAAGTCGGTTTCCGGCGGCACTCCGGTCACGATTACCAATTAATCCGTAGCCGACACCGGACTTTCGGCGAAAGTTCGCCGTGGAAAGATCGATCCGCTCCGCGCCCGAAGAGCAGCCGGTTGCTACAACCGGCTGGATCGCCCAGCCTCTTCGGTTTAGCTCATCCGACCCGACCACAAATGTCGATGGAAGGGGCTGCCCGCCATCGGCGGGTTCGGCGACATCCGGCGAATTGATCAAACGAGTCGCGCAATCCGAACCGATCGCGCGGAAACTCGAACAGATCGGGACGGCACGTACGACAGTAAAATTTTCCCACGTGATCGCGCCGGCCCAGGCGTTTCTCGCCGCCGTTATCGCGCGCCGCGTGCAGAAAACGGTCTGGATTCTTTGCCCTAGCGTGCGCGCTCAGGATTCACTTTACGAAACTATACTGAATTGGCTTCCGAACGCGCAATTTTTGCCCGAAGCTGAATTCGCCGCGGTCGAAAATATTTTGCCCGATCCTGAAATCGCAGCCGAACGCCTCGCGCTTCTGGCCAGGCTCGATCCGCCAAAGGACGGCTTCGCCGCGGCCACCAGCGAACGCGGGCCGCACGCGATCGTGACGACTCGCGCGAGTCTTGATCAACCCGCGCCGACATGCGGCGCAGTGTCAGCAGCGACTTTAAAAATCAAGCGCGGCACGGCGTTAACCATGGAGCAATTGCTCGAAAAGTTGAACACCGCCGGTTACGAGCGCGTCGCGCAGGTCACGACTCGCGGGCAAATTGCGGTTCGCGGCGGCGTTGTCGATCTTTACTCCTGGCAAGCGCCCCTGCCCACCCGCATCGAGTTTTTCGGAGACAACGTCGAATCGCTCCGCGAGTTCGACATCGACACCCAAACTTCGGTGCGCGATCTGCGCAAGATCGACATCTTGGTCGGCGCGGCGGACGACCAAAGCGGTTTCGTTCGCGATTACATCGCCAAAGAAGATCTCATGATCGAGATCGAGCCGGAGGAGAAATCGGATGCGCGAATTCAAATCAGCGAAAACTGGATTGAAGAAGGTCCCGAGGATTTCAGCGGCGCATTTCAGGATTGCGATATCGGTGAATTCGCTGTCGGGGATTTTCTGCTCGCAGAAGCGAAACGCGACCAATTCGTCAAGCGATTGAACGATTGGCGAAAAAATAAAGCGCGCGTTGTGGTTTATTTTCAAACCGAGGGGGAAATCGAGCGTTTCCGCGAACTGATCAGCGCCGATGCGCTGCAGGATGTCGATCTTGTCCTCGGCACGCTCGCGCGCGGTTTCTGTTTTCCGGCTGCGAGCCTGGTCGTTTTGTCGGCCGCAGAATTGTTCGGCCGTTTCGCACCGCACGCGCGACGACGGCTTTACCACGCCGAGCGCCATCGCGCTCAAATCGATTTCAGTGAGCTGAACGAGGACGATCTCGTCGTTCATCTCGAACATGGGGTGGCCCGGTTCGCGGGCCTAACGCGCATTCCAACATCGACCAATGGCGAACAGGAAGTTCTCGCGCTCGAATTCGCCGCCGAAGCCAAGCTCTATGTTCCGCTGGAGCAGGCCTATCTCGTTTCGCGTTATGTCGGCGTCGGCAAACGATCGCCGCAGCTTAGTTCGCTGGCCGATTCAAAATGGGCGCGTGCGAAAAAGAACGCGGCCTCATCCATCTTCGATTACGCCGGCAAGATGCTCGCGGTTCAGGCCGAGCGCGAAACAGTTCCCGGTCACGCATTCGGCCCAGATACAAAATGGCAACGCGAATTCGAGCATTCCTTCCCTTTTCGCGAAACGCCCGATCAGATGAAGGCGATCATCGATGCGAAGATCGACATGGAGCAGCCGCGACCGATGGACCGATTGATCTGCGGCGACGTTGGCTTCGGCAAAACCGAAGTGGCAATTCGCGCCGCGTTTAAAGCGGTCATGGACGGCAGACAAGTTGCCGTCCTCGCGCCCACGACCGTGCTCGCGCAACAACATTTCGAGGTGTTTCGACAGCGCATGCTCGACTATCCGGTGCGAATCGAAATGCTGAGTCGGTTTCGATCGCAAAGTGAGCAGGGCAAAATTCTCGAACTGCTTCGTCAGGGTGGCGTCGACATCGTTATCGGCACGCACCGGCTGATTTCCGGTGACCTCATTTTCAAGGACCTCGGCCTGGTCGTGATCGACGAAGAGCAGCGCTTTGGTGTTTTGCACAAAGAGAAATTCAAGGAGCTTTTCAAGCTCGTCGACGTGCTCACGCTTTCGGCTACGCCAATTCCGCGCACGCTATATCTTTCACTCGTCGGCGTGAAAGACATGTCCACCATCGAAACGCCGCCGCTCAATCGTTTGCCGGTGGAAACAATCGTCTGCGGTTACGACGAGCGCATTGTCCAAACCATCGAGCGCGTGCGCGAACGCATTGTCGATCTTGTCCCGCAAGCGCGAGTCGAAATCGGCCATGGCCAAATGAATTCGGACGAGCTCGAGGAAGTAATGGCGCGTTTTGTCGCCGGAAAAATCGATGTGCTTGTTTGCACCACAATCATTGAGAGCGGTCTCGACATTCCAAATGCGAACACGATCGTCATCGATCGCGCCGACCGTTTTGGTCTGGCCGATCTTTACCAGCTGCGCGGCCGCGTCGGCCGCGCCGAGCACAAGGCTTATGCCTACCTACTCCTGCCGCGCGAGATGATGACGATCGGCGCTGCGCGCAAGCGGATTAACGCCATCAAACAATATAGCTCGCTCGGCGCTGGTTTTCGCATCGCCATGCGCGATCTGGAAATCCGCGGCGCTGGGAGCATTCTCGGCACCGCCCAGAGTGGCCACATCATCGCGATCGGTTTCGATCTCTATTGTCAGCTTCTCAAGCAAGCGGTCGCGCAATTGAAAGGGCGAAAAGTTCAGCCGCGACTCGATGTCGATCTTCGAATCGATTTTGTGGCCACCAACGAAGCCGAGTTCGCCCAGCTCGGTCCCGAGCATCGCATTCCGGCGTTCGTTCCTGCCAATTACGTCAGCGACACTGGATTGCGGATTAAGGCTTATCGCGAGATCGCCGAGATCAGCACGAGCGAACAGTTCGAGCGCATCCAGCACGAGTGGCGCGACCGGTTCGGGAAATTCCCGGCGGCGGTTGACAATCTGTTTCTCCTCGCCGAAATCAAGCTCGCCGCCGCCAAAGCCGGCATCGCTCGCGTAGAAGTGCGCGAGCGAAAATTGATGCTGACCCGGCGCGGCGAGTTTATAGTTGTCGATGGCAAATTCCCCCGTTTAGTTGCGAAGCCAGCGCATCTTCGGGAGGTCTTGGAGTTAACGAAAAAATTTACATGATGCGGCCAATTTTCGTCGGACTGATTTCAGCCTGCCTGCTGAATTTTTCGCCCATTTGTCGCGCGGCGTATGCGGTGGAGCCGGAAGTCGTCGATGGAGTCGCGGCGGTCGTCAACGGCGAGGTCATTACCTACTCGCAGGTGCGCAGTCTGGTTGCGCCACGCGAGAAATTGTTGCGCGCCCAATTTAACGGCGAGGAGCTGACCAAGAAAATCAAGGAAGTCCGCTCAGCGGCTCTTCAGGATTTGATCGATCGCCAGCTTATTATTCAGTCGTTTAAGAAAGAAAACTTCCAGATTCCCGATCATTTTGTCGAAGAACGAATCCATGAAATTCTCAGGCAGGATTTCGGCGGCGACCGCAATACATTCATCAAAACGCTCGAGGCGCAGAACTTCACCATCGGCGAATTCAAAAAATTGGAGACCGAGAAAATTATCGTCCAGGCGATGCGGAGCAAAAACGTCAAGCTCGACCTCATCGCTTCGCCCGCGAAAGTGGACGAATATTACAAAGCGCACCGAGACGAGTTCACCAGCAAAGCGCAAATCAAGTTGCGCCTGATCATGATCCCGAGCCACGCCAGTGACGGTAACGCCGCTGCGCAAAAAAAGATGGCCGACGAAATTTTCGGCAAACTTGTCAACGGCGCTGAGTTCGAACGCATGGCGCAGCTTTATTCCGAGGACAGCACTCGCGAACACGGCGGCGACTGGGGTTGGGTCGAGCGCAAAACGCTGGCCGCGCCGCTCGAGAAAGCGGCGTTCAGTCTGGAGCCCGGCAAGATCAGCAACATCATCGAGTTCGGCGGCAACTACTACATTCTCAAAGTCGAAGATAAACACGGCGGCGACACCAAATCGCTCGCCGACGCGCGCGCCGACATCGAAAAAAAATTGGTCCAGCAGGAAGCGCAGAAATTGCAGGAACGCTGGCTCACCAGCCTTCGCTCGAAGGCTTACATTAAAACCTTCTGAGTTGTTAATCGAAAGATCGACAACTACCACTTCCTCTTTCCGCTTAATCTTAATCTTATCTCCTCCCGCCCGCTTGCTAGCGCGCATCCTTGTGCTGAAGATGTGCGATGCGATCGCGCATCGGCATCACGTTGGGTGATTGCGCCGGAATCGGACCGGAGATTGTCGATCTTGCCTTGAAATCGGGGCGCGTTCCCGATTCGGCCGATTACGTCGTGATCGGCCGGCAAACGGATTGTAAACCGGGCGAGTCGACGATTGAAACGGCGCGCGCGGCAGCCGCGGCACTCGAAGAAGCAGTCACCCGGGCGCGGCGCGGCGAGCTGCACGCGATCGTGACCGCGCCGATCCATAAAGCCCGGATGTACGAAGCCGGATTTAAGTTTCCCGGCCAAACCGAATTCTTTGCTGAGCGCTGCAGCGTGAAGAACTTCGCCATGTGTTTAACCGGCGGCAAAATCACCGTCGCGCTGGTGACGACGCACATTTCGCTGAGCGAAGTCCCGCGCGCACTAAAACAAAACGAGATCGTCCGCATCGGTTTGTTGCTTGCTGATTTTCTCCAACATCGCGGTACTAAATCGCCGAGGATCGCCGTGGCCGGGTTAAATCCGCACGCCGGCGAATCCGGAAAGATTGGGCGCGAAGAAATCAAAATCATCGCGCCCGCTATTGAAGAGTTGAACTCATCATTTCTCATTAATGCCAGTCCGGCTCGGACTCACTCCTCACTCATTTTTTCCGGTCCTCATTCCCCGGACACAGTTTTTCATCGCGCGGCCGAAGGCGAATTCGATGCCGTGCTCTGCATGTATCACGATCAAGGTTTAATCCCGCTGAAACTTCACGCGTTTCACAATGGCGTGAACACGACACTGGGCTTGCCATTCCCGCGCACAAGCCCGGATCATGGGACCGCATTTGAAATTGCCGGTAAACGCATCGCGCGCGCCGATAGCATGATCGCCGCGATCAACCTGGCGGTTGAATTGGCCAATTCGGCGAAAGCGCTATGAAGAAAGCGCATATCGCGTTGGTGATTGGCGTCGCAATCGTTTTCATTTGGTCGGGGGTTCGCCCCTACGATCGGCTCACCTGGTGGCTGGAAGTTTTTCCGGGCATCATCGGCCTGATCGTTTTGGCGGCGACTTATCGGCGTTTTCAATTCACCACCCTGACCTACACGCTGATCGCGATTCATATCTCGATCTTGTGCGTGGGTGGGCATTGGAGCTACGCGCGCGAGCCGCTCTTCAGTTGGCTCCGCGATTATTTTCATTGGCAGCGCAATCACTACGATCGCCTCGGCCATTTCGCGCAGGGATTTGTTCCGGCGATGATCGCGCGCGAAATGTTTTTGCGGCTGAACATTTTGAATCGTACGCGCTGGCAGCCGTTTCTGATTATTTCGATCTGTCTCGCCATCAGCGCCACTTACGAATTTATCGAATGGTGGACGGCGCTGCTGAGCGGCAGCGCCTCAACCGAATTCCTCGCGACCCAGGGCGACGTTTGGGACACGCAGGCCGACATGTTCATGGCTTTGATCGGTGCAGTCTGCGCCCTGGCGTTTATGCGTCCATGGCAAGATCGACAACTCCGGCAGCTGGGGGTGATCAACAATCCGTGAACGCCAGGATCGACAAATACATTTCGGTCTTCAACATCGGGCTGCAGAACACGTTCGTTTATCGCTGGAACTATTTTCTGCGCGCGGCGTTCGGATTGATCCCGCTTGCGGGCACCGTGTTTCTTTGGAGCGCGGTCTTCAAGGAGCGCGGCACCGGTCTGCACGGCTACGACTACGGTTCGATGATCTATTATTATTTGCTCACGATCCTGGTCAGCAATCTGGTCACGCCGACCGAGGACGAATGGCAAATCGCGGCTGACATTCGCGAAGGCCAGATCAACGCGCTCCTGACCAAGCCGATGAGTTATCTCGCCTATCGGTTCAGCATTTTTTGCAGCGGCCGGCTCGTTTACACCTTCGTCACCCTACCGCCGATCGCGCTCATCTTTCTTTATTTCCACAATTACGTCGCGTTCCCGCACGACCCGCTGACTTACGTTCTCGCGACGCTGTCGATGTTGATGGCAGCGTTCATCCAGTTCTTTATCACCTATTCGCTCGCGATGATGGCGTTCTGGATTTTGGAAATCACCACCATCGTCTTCATCGTTTACTCGTTCGAATACTTCCTCGGCGGCCAAATGTTCCCGATCGACATCATGCCGGCCGGAATTCAGGCGGCGCTAAAATGGATGCCGTTCTATTACGAATTGTTTTGTCCGGTCGCGATTTTCCTGGAGCGATTAAAGGGCCCCGAACTTTGGCAAGCCCTCGCGATTCAAACCGGCTGGCTCTTTCTGACCTGGGCGGTTGCCCGCACCATGTGGCACCGCGGCCTCGGCCATTACCAAGCCGTCGGCGGATAGTTTTCGCTGTGTTGTAGCTGCCGATGTCTCTGGCGGCAGAAATTTCAGAAAGAACAGCCGACGAGGACATCAACAGCTACAACGCGCGTCACCGGTGCCGCTGTTTCCGGACGCGTTCTTTCTCGTGTCATGTCGAGCGGAGTCGAGACACCTCAAAATATTTCCGTGCTGACTGACGCTCAACGACAGAAATAGTAAGAGATTCCTCCACTTCGGTCGGAATGACAAAACAGGCGTTGTAGCGGCGTTTGTTCCTCAAACGCCGAATTAAATAAACAGGCGCTTAAGACAAGCGCCTCAGCAATAATTAGTTTTTGTCGACTAAACCTTCGACGCCTTCAAACCATTCTAGCAGACCGAGCGTTTCACTCTCTGGTTCAGTCGCATACGTATAAATCGGCACATCTCGATGACTGATGTTGAAATCCGGCGCATGCAACCCCGAGTTCACATAATGTCGCACAAAGAGCGGAGTGCTATCCGGATAGCGACGACCTTCGGAGAGAAACGCCAAGAAGTCCCCGACGCCCGCACTGCTTTTGGATTCACCAATCACAAGGTTCAGATCGGCATCACGCTCATCAAACTCGATGCGATCGATCGGAACTTGCGCAAGATCGTCGTCATTTCGCTTAAGCAAAACGCGAACTTTGTAACTGGCTAGCGCCGGTTCCGCAGCAAGCAACGCGTTCAATTCCCCGATAGTCATAAGCCCGAAACAATTCCAACAATCACTTCGTTGTCGGTAAACCAGCGGCTTTCCAGGCTTTGAAGCCGCCGGCCATGGAGCGGACGTTTTTGTAGCCCATCTTTTGTAAACTTTCGGCCGCGAGCGCGGATCGGCCGCCGCCGCCGCAATGACAAATGATCGTCGTGTTGCGATCTGGAAATTTGTCTTCGACTTCGAGCTCGAGCATTCCGCGGCTCATGTGGACCGCGTCGGGTATGTGCGATTCGTCGAATTCATCTTCTCGCGAACATCGACAATCATCGCATCGCAGCTGCTCTTTGCTTTTGACGCGGCGTCAGTCGGAGAAATCTCAGTGATCTTCTTTTTCGCGTCCGCGACCAATTCCTGGAAACCCTTGTGTTCAGCCATGCCCAAAATTTAGACAGAATTTGCAGAATCAAACAGAATTTCTGCTGAACAGATTCCGTCAATTTTGTTCATTCTGTCTAGTTCTTCTTACTCGTAGCGCAACGCTTCGATCGGATCGAGCGCGGCTGCTTTCCGCGCCGGATAAAAGCCAAAGAAAATTCCGACCGCGGCGCTGAACATGAACGCGACGATGATCGAGCTGAACGAGATCAGCGTCGGCCAGTGCGCGTAGCTCGATAGAATTTTCGAAGCGCCAATTCCGAAAACAATTCCAATCACGCCGCCCACTGAGCTAAGCGTGACTGCTTCGATCAAAAATTGCATGAGAATATCGCTCCCGTGCGCGCCCACGGCCATGCGCGTCCCAATCTCGCGGGTTCGCTCGGTCACGCTAACGAGCATGATATTCATGATCCCGATCCCGCCGACCACGAGCGAGACGCCTGCAATTGAACCGAGCAGAACTGTCATCACCGCAGTTGTTGCGGTCGCCGCGTCCGCGATCTCCTGCTGATTGCGCACCGTAAAATCGTCGTCGCGCCCGGCGCGAATATTATGGCGCTGTCGCAGAAGTGCGATGATCTGCTGTTGTGCGCTTTGAATTTGGCGGCCGTCGCCGATTTGGACATTGATGTTACGCAATGTTGTTCCGCCGACCACGCGCTTCATCGCGCTTGTGTAAGGCATGATAACCACGTCATCCTGATCGACGCCCTGCGTGCTTAGACCTTTCGGAGTCAAAATTCCGGTAACTGTGAACGGAACATTTTTGATCCGCAAAATTTGGCCAACCGGATCGTCGTTGCCGTAAATCTGCGACGCGGTTGTTCGGCCAATGATACAAACCTTGTTGGCGCTCCGCACGTCCTGCGCGGTAAAGGGCGCGCCATCCGCGAGCGGCCATTGTCGAATGTCGAAATAATCGGCCGACTCACCGTAAATTCTGGTGAACCAATTTTGATTTCCGGCCGCGACTTGCGTCGTCGAAACCACTTCCTCGCTGACAGCCGCGACCCCGGACACTTCGCGTCGAATCGCCTCCGCGTCTTCGATCTTCAACGTGCCTGCGCCACCCCAACCAGTCCGAATGCCGCTCGAAGTTGTGCTCCCGGAAAAAATCAAAATCACATTTTGCCCGAGACTCGCGATCTGCGCTTCGACCTGCGCTTTGGCGCCGTTGCCAATCCCGACCATCGCGATCACTGCGGCGACGCCGATGATGATGCCGAGCGCAGTCAGCACCGAGCGCATTTTGTTTCGGCGCAGAGCGCGGAGCGCGATGTTCAATGTCGATCCAACTCTCATGATTGAATTTCCAAATCAATCGGCGCGATTTTCTCCAACTCAGTCGCCGCGTCGAGTCGCCGCGTGACACTTGAATCTTTCAAGATCAGTCCGTCGCGCATCACGACGTTGCGGCGCGCGTAAGTGGCAATGTCCTGTTCGTGCGTCACCATGATAATGGTGATGCCGCGTTCATTGAGCTGCTGAAAAATTCCCATGATCTCGACACCGGTCCGGCTGTCGAGATTTCCGGTCGGTTCGTCGGCGAGCACAACTTCCGGATCGTTCACAAGCGCGCGCGCAATCGCCACGCGCTGCTGCTGACCGCCGGACAACTGGCTCGGGTGATGATCTTCACGTCCGGCAAGTCCAACCGAGGCCAGAACCGCGTCTGCTTTTTCGCGCAACTGCACATTGGTTAGGCGATGCGCGCCATAAAGCAGCGGCAGCTCCACGTTCTCGCGCGCGGATGTACGCGGCAGCAAATTGAAGCTTTGAAAAACGAAACCGAGTTTGTGGTTGCGGATGTCCGCCAATTGATCGCGGTCGAGCACGGAAACATCCGCCTCGTCCAAAACGTAGCGACCGAAAGTCGGCCGATCGAGACAACCAAGAATGTTCATGAGCGTCGATTTTCCCGAACCGCTCGCGCCCATCAGCGCGACGAACTCGCCGCGTTGAATCTCGAGCGAAACGCCGCGTACCGCATGAACGTCAACATCGCCGGTGTGATACGTTTTGTGGACGTCAATTAGTTTGACGACTTCCCCGTTCTTCATGTCGATTTTGGTGGATCGGACGCTCCGCAAGTGCCAGTCCGGCTCGGACCGATGCTAAACATGTGCGGCTTCGCGGCGTGACTTAACACCGAGCAAGGGACTGCTCGATCCACCTTGCACTGTTGCATATTCATCAACTACGGAAATCTGCGACCGCCGCTGAACGGATTTGCCGGCGACGACGATGACGCGGCCGGCGACGTCAGCTCTGCAGTCACTATTCGATCGCCTTCTTTCAAGCCCTCAGTGACTTCCGTCACAATCCCATCACTGATTCCGGTTTTGATTTGCACGGCCTTTGGCCGGCCATACGACAAAACATAAACGGTCCGTTCCGGTTTGCGTTCACGCGCGCCAGTTGGTCTCTGGCCGCTCGGCGATGATGTCGACTTCAGTTGTTCGGCTGTCGCCGCTTCCGATGGTCGATAACGCAACGCCGCGTTCTTGAGTTGGAGCACGTCGTCTTTGTGCGCAATGATGATCGAGACGTTCGCCGTCATCCCCGGTTTCAATTTCAAATCCGGATTGCTCACGCCGATGACGGTATCGTAAGTCACGACGTTCTGGACCGTGATCGGCGCGTTCCGCACCTGCACCACTTTGCCGTGAAACGTGCGCATCGGAAAAGCGTCCACCGTAAAATCGACATTCTGATCGACGCTGACCGCGCCGATGTCGGCTTCGGCCACGTTCGAATCGATCTGCATTTTGGTGAGATCGTTCGCAATTTGGAAGATCACCGGCGCCTGCAAACTGGCCGCGACGGTCTGGCCGACATCGACATTGCGCGAAATAACCACGCCGTCGATTGGCGACGTGATGGTGCAATGGTCGAGATCAGCCTTCGCTCGATCGAGCGCGCCCTGTTTGATTTTAACGTTTCCTTCGGCCTGATGAAGGGTAGCCGTCGCCTGATCGAGATCCTGTTGCGACGAATTTTTCTTGGCAAAAAGTTCCTGGGTCCGCGCCGCGTTTACTTTTGCGAGCTCAAACGCCGCTTGCGCGGTCGCGAGATCGCCTTCGGCTTGCGTGACCGCTGCTTGAAACAGAGCCGGATCAATTTGCGCGACGGTTTGGCCAGCTTTCACCTCTGAATTAAAATCGGCGAAAAGTTTTTGAATGTTACCAGAGACCTGGCTGCCGACCTGGACATTGACCACCGGGTTCAGTGTTCCGGTGGCGGTCACAGGTTGCGTGATCGGTCCCTGCGTCACGGTCGCGGTTTGATAATTGGAAGCGCTGCTCGACGTGCATCGCCGAACGACGAACAAAATTATGAGGAGGGCGACGATGATGACGCCGAGAGGGAGAAAGCGCTTCATGAAAGTGAGATTTGACTTGGGCTCCAACTAAAATGACAGGCAAACGTGGTCCGGCGTTACATCGAGATCTATTCCATCATGCTTCGCAACTCGCTCATTCGCGAGATGAGTTTCAAAGCGAACTTTCTGCTTTGGATGCTGGTGGAAGTCCTTTGGTTCGTCGGACAGATCGTTTTTTTCTCGATCATCTTCGGCAATGTTGATCGCATCGGTGATTGGACAAAATGGGAAGTCGTTTTGCTCATCGGCACCCACCAAATGATCTCGCAACTTTTCCAGGCGTTCTTTTTCACCAACGTCGCAGCCGTTCCTGAGCTGGTGCGCACCGGAAAGCTCGACTCGCTTCTCGTTCTGCCGGTCGACAGTCAATTCGCCGTTTCCACGAAACAATTCGGCCTTGATAGCGTCGTCAACGCCGCGGTCGGCGGCATGGTCGTCGGGGTTGCCCTCTCCAAACTCGGTGTTGTCCCAACCCCGCTGTCGATCTTGCTTTACATCATTGCGATTGGGTTCGGCATCGCCGTTCATTATTCGATCATGCTCAGCCTCGCCGCGGTCAGTTTTTGGATCGTGCGGGCGCAAGGACTGGTTTACGGCTACTTCAATTTCCTGAACATCGCGCGCTATCCCGACGCAATTT
>WNFX01000791.1_pt1 | contig 31690 bp, 25 predicted proteins | sample 5400111 | NCBI WGS metagenome assembly WNFX01 (sample SAMN13153363, study PRJNA577476) | soil metagenome | isolation source: 40 cm soil or saprolite under grassland replicate 1 | place: USA:California | collected 2016-06-15 | reverse complement strand
GGCGCCGACCTGCCAGGAGAAAGTCGACCATCGCATGCTGGCGCCTCCGCGATCTGAGCTCGGCAGGACACAGGAATATGCGTTAGGCAAAAGGACATATTACTCTATCCGGTCCTATTTGCCGCCGATTTGAAAGCCCCCTTGCCAGGGCAGACTGGTTCCCGCCCCGGTTCCCGCCCGGCCACGACCCGTGCCGCGTCCACATCGCGGCGCACCTGCTCGACCGGATCGCCAGCCGAGCCGAACCTGACCTGACCGCCTCCTACGGGCCAGCCGGTTCCCGCCCGGCCACCACCCGTGCCGCGTCCACATCACGGCGCATCTGCTCGATCAGCTCGCCAGCCGAGCCGAACCTGACCTGGCCGCGCAGCCTCTCGGCGAACTCCACCGCGACGTGAACGCCGTACAGATCCAGGTCATCGCGGTCCAGCGCGTACGCTTCCACGGCCTGCTCGGCACCGTCGAACGTCGGCTTGGTGCCGACCGAGATGGCCGCCGGCCAGCGCTGCGCCTGCCTGCCGTCGGGTTCCAGGCTGGCGAGCCAGCCCGCGTACACGCCGTCAGCGGGGATCGCGGTGTGCGGCGGCGGCTCCGCGTTCGCGGTCGGGAAGCCGAGCGCCCGCCCCCGCTGCTCGCCTCGTACCACGACGCCCTCCACCCGGTGCGGCCTGCCCAGATCGCGCGCCGCCCCAGCGACATCCCCGGCCGCAAGCAGGCTCCTGATCCAACTCGATGAGACGGTCACCCCGTTGTCGGTGAAAAGCGGGACGCCTTCGGCGGTGAAGTCGTATTTCTCCCCGAGCTCGGCGAGCAGCGTCACGTTGCCCGCGGCCCGGTGACCGAACCGGAAGTTCTCGCCGATCACCACCGCGCTGGCGTGCAGCCCATCGGCGAGCACCACCCGGACGAACTCCTCGGGCGCCTGCTGTGAGAACTCGTAGGTGAACGGCAGCACGCAGACGGAGTCAGCGCCGAGCATGCCAAGCAGTTCGGTCCGGTACCTGGCGGTGCACAGCAGGGGCGGATGCGAGCCGGGCCGCACCACCTCATCAGGGTGCGGGTCGAACGTGACCACGACGAACGGCAGCCCGCGCGCGGCACCAAGCTCCGCGGCCCTGGCCACGATCTGCTGATGACCGCGGTGAACCCCGTCGAACACTCCGACCGTGACCACGCAGCGACCCCAGGTCTCGGGCACGTCTTCCAGTCCCTGCCAGCGGTACAACGTCAGTTCCTTTCGCGACACAGCTCATGCTGCGCAGTCAACGTTTCCGCTGCGGCCGGGCCGCCGCCCGCTAGCTCCGGCCGCGCCTTGACTCGCCAGCTGCCGCCCAGCCTGGCCGGGCAGGCCGGCCACCGGCCGACTTCCTCCAAGCCTGCCACGACCTAGGAGTTGACCAGCCAGCACCCGCCAGAACTCACAACCTATGCGGCGCCACAACGCTTCGCTCGCGACGGAGGCGGCGGGAGGCGCCAACCCTGCCCGGCAGGGAGCACGCACCCGGCGCGGCACTTCCGCGCTTCCCCCAGCGCTCACCGGCCAACGTATGCACTGCCGCAACGCACGGCAAACAACGTATGCACTGCCGCAACGCCAACGTTGCCCGGCACGAGGGATCCGGCCCAAGCAACGAAGGCGATGTGACAACACCTACGAAACAACGTATGCGGCGCCACAACGCTTCGCTGGCGACGGAGGCGGCGGGAGGCGCCAACCCTGCCCGGCGGGGAGCACGCACCCCGGCCACAGGCGGCCCATGCGCGCACCATCAAGCCGGCCGAGCCAGAGCGCGAGGAACCAGCTAAGGCACGAATACGGCCAGCGGCCGAGCGCGACCGTCCCGTTCGGCCAACAGCGCGAGGAACCAGGCTAAGGCACGAATACGGCCAGCGGCCGAGCGCGACCGTCCCGTTCGGCCAACAGCGCGATCAGCGTACCGTCAGGGCCGAACGCCGCGATGGGACCGCCGGTCGGCGGCGCGATCGGCGCCCCGCCAGGACCGGACGCCGCGATGAGGCCGTCAGCCAGCGGCGTGATGGCCGGCAGCCGGCCGCCGTGGGACAGTAGCTGCGCCTCCTGGGCGGTGAGGTCACGCCGCCGGAACGCTGCCGCGGCTGCCTGCGCCAGCGGGATCGCCTTGAATGACTCGGCGAGCTGGTCGAGCGTCCTCGCTTCGCTGATCCGGTAGGGCCCGACCCTGGTCCTGTTCAGCGCGGTCAGGTGGCCGCCAGTGCGCACAGCGGCGCCCAGATCACGAGCGATGGCCCGGATGTAGGTACCGCTTGAACAGGTGACGGCGACGTCGATGTCGAGCAGTTCCCCATCTGGCCTGACCGCCAGCAGGTCGAGCCGCCAGACCGTCACGGTTCTGGCGGCAAGCTCGGGTGCGGCGCCGGATCTGGTCAGCTGGTAGGCGCGCTTGCCGTTGACCTTGATCGCGCTGATCCCCGGCGGCACCTGCGTGATCTCGCCGGTGAGCGCCGCGAGCGCGGCGCGGAGTTCCGGCTCGGGCAGATCGCCTGCTAGCCGCCCGCGGGTGCCGCCGCCGGCCGCCGACCCGGCGTGCTCCGCACCCGGCGCTGGCAGGATCTGGCCATCGGCGTCATCGGTGGTGGTCGACTGGCCGAGCCGGATCGTCGCGTCGTACTCCTTCTCGGTCAGCGCCAGGTGGCCGAGAAGCCTGGTGGCCTTGCCGATGCCGACGACGAGCACCCCGGTAGCCATCGGGTCAAGCGTTCCCGCGTGGCCAACCCGCCGGGTCCCGGCCAGCCGCCTGACCCTCGCGACGACATCGTGCGAGGTCATCCCGGCAGGCTTGGCGACAATCACCAAGCCGGACTCGGTCATGCCTGGCTGGCGGGCCGGCCGGCCGCCGGACCCGAACCGGCCGCCGGACCCGAACCAGCCGCCCGACCCGAACCAGCCGCCGGACCCGAACCGTTCGCGGCGTCCGCCCTGTCATCGCCTGGCGCGCCCGATGCCGCCTCGGGCTCGCTGCCGGCTGGCTGGTCGTCGTCAGCGACGCCGTCCTGCTTGCGGTAGGGGTCGGGGTCGCCTGCGTGCACGGCGCCGGATCGCGATGCGGCAAGGGCGGCATCCGCCTCTCGCGCCCTGGCTACCAGATCCTCGATCGTCCTGGCGCCCTCGGGCAGCGTGTCCTGCCGGAACGTGATCGACGGGGTGTGCTTGAGCCCGGTCTGCCTGCCGACCTCGGAGCGGATGACGCCGGTCGCGCTTGCCAGTGCCGCGGCCGACTCGTGCTGCTCCTGCGCGGTGCCGTATACGGTGTAGAACACCGTCGCCTCCCGCAGGTCGCCGGTCACCCTGGCATCGGTGACCGTGACGAACCCCAGCCTGGGGTCCTTGATCCGCCGCTCAAGCATCTCGGCGACGATCTGCATGATCCGCTCGCCCAGCTTGCGTGCCCTGGCCGGATCCATTGCCGCTCACTCCCCCTTGTCGTTGTAGAGCCGCTGCCTTGCGGACAGCAGCTCGATGCCCGGGCGGGCGGCCACGAACCGCTCGCACGCTTCGAGCACCTCCACGGCATGCGACGCCGTGGAGGTGACGACGGCCACGCCGATCTCCGTTCTCCTGTGCAGGTCCAGGTGGCCAGTCTCGGCGACGGCCAGTCCGGGGAACTTCCTGTGCACCTCGGCGATCAGCGGCCGGATCTCCGACCGCTTCTGCTTCAGCGACCTGACGTCGCCGAGCAGCACGTCAAGAGCCAGGGCTCCCACGTACACGCCTCCGCCCTCCAGTTCCTGGTCACCACCCGCGCAGGCTAGGGCGCGGCGGCAGGCCGGGCGTCGCCGGCCGCGGGCCGCCCGGAGAGGAATCCACTGCACGGCCAGCGGCCGCTAGCCGACACCGGCCGCGATGATCAGGCGCGTGGCTTCTCCCGCATCTCGTAGGTCTCGATCACATCACCGATCTTGATATCGCCGTAACCGATTCCGATACCGCACTCGAAGCCCTCGCGAACCTCGGTCGCATCCTCCTTGAACCGGCGCAGCGATTCGACGGTGAGGTTGTCGGCCACCACGACGCCGTCCCGCACCAGACGGGCACGGGTGTTCCTCGTGATCGTGCCGGACCTGACGAGGCAGCCAGCCACGTTGCCGATCCTCGGCACCCGGAAGACCTCCCTGACCTCCGCGGTACCGAGCTGCGCCTCCTCGAACTCGGGCTTGAGCATGCCCTTGAGCGCCGCCTCGATCTCCTCGATCGCCTGGTAGATGATCGAGTAGTAGCGGATGTCTACGCCCTCGCGCTGCGCGAGCTCGCCAGCGCGGCCGGCCGGCCTGACGTTGAAGCCGATGATGATGGCATCGGATGCGATCGCCAGGTTGACGTCGTCCTGCGTGATCGCGCCGACGCCGCGGCCGATCACCCTGAGTACCACGTCCTCGCCGACGTCGAGCTTGAGCAGGGCGTCTTCCAGCGCCTCGACGGAGCCGGAGACGTCGCCCTTGATGATCAGGAGCAGTTCCTCGCGTGCGCCCGACTTCAGCGCCGACTCGAGGTCCTCGAGCGTCACCCTCGGCCTGCGCTGCGCGAACTGGGCGCTGCGCTCCCTGGCCTCCCGCCGCTCGGCGATCTGCCTTGCCATCCGGTCGTCATCGACCACGAGGAAGCTGTCACCAGCGCCGGGCACGGCGGTGAGGCCGAGCACCTGCACTGGCCTGGACGGCCGAGCCTCGGAGACGTGATCGCCGTTGTCGTCCAGCATTGCCCTGACCCGGCCGTGTGCCTCACCGCAGACGATCGACTCGCCGACCCGGAGCGTGCCGCGCTGGACAAGCACGGTCGCGACCGGGCCGCGGCCCTTGTCCAGGTGCGCCTCGATCGCCACGCCCTGGGCCGGCTGGTCCGGGTTGGCACGAAGGTCAAGCTCGGCGTCGGCGGTCAGCACCACGGCCTCGAGCAGCTGGTCGATGCCGGTCCCGTTCCTCGCCGACACGTCGACGAACAGGGACTGGCCGCCGAACTCCTCAGCCACCAGGCCGTATTCGGTCAGCTGGGCCCTGACCCGCGCCGGGTCCGCCCCTTCCTTGTCGATCTTGTTCACGGCGACGACGATCGGCACGCCGGCCGCCTGCGCGTGGTTCAGTGCTTCCGTCGTCTGCGGCTTCACGCCATCGTCCGCCGCGACGACGAGGATCACCAGGTCGGTGGTCTCGGCGCCGCGGGCGCGCATCGCGGTGAACGCCTCGTGACCGGGGGTGTCGATGAAGGTGATCGCCCGTTCCTGGCCGTCCACGACGGTATTGACCTGATAGGCACCGATGTGCTGGGTAATGCCGCCCGCCTCGTGCGCGACCACGTTGGTATTCCTGATCGCGTCGAGCAGCTTGGTCTTGCCGTGGTCGACATGGCCCATCACGGTCACCACCGGCGGCCTGGGTACCAGGTCACCCTCGTCGCCCTCGTCCTCGCCGAACTCGATGTCGAAGGCCTCGAGCAGCTCGCGGTCCTCTTCCTCGGGAGAGACCACCTGGACGTTGAAGTTCAGCTCGGCTCCGAGCAACTGCAGCGTCTCGTCGTTGACCGACTGGGTCGCGGTCACCATCTCACCGAGGTGGAAGAGCACCTGGACCAGCGATGCCGGGTTGACCCCGATCTTGTCGGCGAAGTCGCTGAGCGACGCGCCTCTGGACAGCCGGATGACCTGACCGTTACCGCGCGGGATGGACACGCCGCCGATCGACGGCGCCTGCATGTTGTCGAACTCCTGGCGCCGCTGCTTCTTGGACTTCCTGCCGCGGGACGGCCTGCCGCCCGGTCTGCCGAAGGCACCGGCGGTACCGCTCCTGCCGCGACCGCCACCTCCTGGCCGGGACGGGCCCATGCCAGGACGCGGCGCGCCGACCCCGCCGCCACCAGGGCCGCTGCGGGCACCGGCGCCAGGCCCGCGGCCGCCGGGCCGCGCGCCCGTACCGGTACCGCCGCCAGGCCCGCCGGCGCCGCTGCGGGCACCGAACGGCCTCGGCGGCATGCTGCTCGGGCTGGGGGGCCGCGGGCCGCCTGGCCGAGGACCGCCCGGCCTGGCGCCATCGCCTGGGCCGCCGGGACCTGGCCGTCCGGCCGGGCGCGGCCCGCCCTGCGGCCTTGGACCGCCTGGCGTGCCCGGCACACCTGGGCGGCCCGGCACTTGGCCAGGCTGGCCGCCAGCCGGCCCGGCCTGGCCGGGCGCGGGCGGCTGGCCAGGGCGGGCCGGAGCCGACCCCATGCCGCTGGCACGGGAGCTGAACGGGTTGTTGCCAGGGCGCGGCCCTGGACGGGGAGCACCTGGCCGCGGACCCGGCGTCGGCGTCCCGCCTGGCTGGGTCGGCCGCACCGGCCCTGGCACCGGGCCCGGCCTGGTACGGGCCGGGCCTGGCGCGGGCTCCGGCTGGGAGAACGGCACCGGAGGCACGGCGGGCGCTGGGACAGCGGGCGCTGGCACGCCGGTGCCGCCGGAGTCCGATGACTGGCCGGGTCCGGCCAGGTCGCCTGGGCTCGGTGCCGGCGCGGCCGGCTCAGCCACTGGTTCTGGCTTGACCACTTCAGGCTCTGGCTGCACGGCCTCGGCGACCGCCGCGGTGCCGGCCCGGCCGTTAGCCGTGCGCCTGCCGCTCGCCGCAGCCTGCGCGGCCGGCGAACTGACGGCAGGCGCCTGGCTGGCGAACGCTTCCTTGAGCCTGCGAACGACCGGCGCCTCGATCGTCGACGATGCTGAGCGAACGAACTCGCCCATTTCCTGGAGCTTGGCCATCACGGCCTTGCTCTCAACCCCGAACTCCTTAGCGAGTTCGTATACCCGGACCTTCGCCACTACGCTCCCTTTACTCGGCCCGGATGTCCGGGCCAGTCAGCCGATCCGGGGCAGCGCGTGCTCCGTCCGGCGTCAGCTCCTGCTGTTCATCGCCGCTTGCTCATCGAGCGCTCATTACAATCTCAGCCTGTCTCTCCGGCCCATCCTGGCGCCGATTGCCTGAAATGCCTCGCCCAGTTCCTGACTTGCCCATGACCGGGCTGCCAGTAACCGCCTCACCAACTCATTCACCCACTCAGGCCCCGCGCCGCGCGCGCACCCCAGCGGCCACAAGGCTCAGGAGTCCGCCAGATATCTAGCGAGCTCGCCGTCACAGAGCGATACCGTCGCGCGCAGCGCTCTCGGAATCGCCCGGCGGCGCCTGGCTCGCGCCAAGCAGTCCAAGCTGGGATGCAGGTACGCTCCCCGGCCCGTTCTCTGCGCAGCGGGGTCAGCGACGATCTCGCCGCCCACCGCCACCACGCGAAGCAAGTCGGACTTAGCGGCTCGGCTCCCGCACCCAACGCACGTACGGATCACCGATCCGGGCACGCTCGGAAACGAGGACCGCATGGCCGCCCTGCGTCCAGCTTACAGGGCCGGCGCGTCGGCGGCACCTGGCACTGGGTCGGCCAGTGCCGCACCGATTCCAGCACCCGGCTGGCCTGCCTGATTGTCCGGCTGGATATCGATGCGCCAGTTGGTCAGCCTGGCCGCCAGCCTGACGTTCTGGCCTTCTTTGCCGATGGCCAGCGAGAGCTGGTAGTCGGGCACGATCACCTGGGCGACCCTGGCTGCCGGGTCAAGTATCCGCACCTGCGAGACCCTGGCGGGCGACAGCGCATGGCCGACGAACTCGGCCGGGTCTTCGGAGTAGTCGACGATGTCGATCTTCTCGCCATGCAACTCGGCCATCACGTTGCGTACCCGGCTGCCCATCGGGCCGATGCAGGAGCCTTTGGCGTTGACCCCTGGCTCCCTGGCGATCACGGCGATCTTCGAGCGGTGCCCGGCTTCTCTGGCGATGGCGGCGATCTCCACCGCGCCGGAGGCGATCTCGGGAACCTCAAGCGCGAATAGCTTGCGCACCAGGTTCGGGTGCGTGCGCGACAGCGTCACCGAGGGGCCGCGGAATCCCTTCCTGACAGAGAGCACGTAGCACTTCAGCCGCTCGCCGTGCACGTAGCGCTCACCGGGAACCTGCTCGCTCGGCGGCAGGATCGCCTCGATCCTGCCCAGGTCGACGAGCACGGCCTTGGGATCCCTGCCCTGCTGGATCACGCCGGCCACCACGTTGCCCTCCCGGCCGGCGAACTCGCCGAAGGTGAGCTCGTCCTCCGCGTCCCGCAGCCGCTGGAGTATGACCTGGCCAGCCGTGGTCGCCGCGATCCGCCCGAACCCCTTGGGGGTGTCGTCGTACTCGCGCAGCACGGTTCCGTTCTCGTCGGTCTCAGCCGCCCATACGGTCACATGCCCGGTATTCCTGTCTACCTGCACCCGTGCCGACGGCGCAGCGCCTTCGGACTTGCGATAGGCCACGAGCAGGGCATCCTCGATGGCCCTGATCACCAGGTCCATGGAGATGTCCTTCTCGGCCTCCAGGCTGCGCAGCACCGATACGTCAATATCCATCGGGCCCCTCCTCGTCCGCGCCCCCGCCAGCGGCACCGTCCGCCCAGGTGACGTCGCTGTCCGTCGCATCCGCCCCGCGGTCATCGCCCTGGCCGCCTTCGCTGGGAACCAGGCCGTCGCGATCGTCGCCGACATCATCGGCACCGGGGCGGCCGAACTCCACCTGGACCCGGCCTGCGCCGATGTCGGAGTAGCGCAACGTGCGCGTCACGCCGTCGACTTGCAGTGTCACGCCGTTCCCGTCCGCCTCGATCACCCTGCCGGTCAGTGTGCCCTGACCGCCGGGTACGGCCCTGTCCCGATCGCGGCTGCCAGCGGCGACCGGCACCGCCACCAGTCGGCCAGTTGCGCGCCGCCAGTGCCTGGGCTCGGTGAGCGGGCGGTCGACTCCGGGAGATGACACCTCCAGCGTGTATGACGCTTCCCCCATCGCGTTCCTGGCATCCAGCGTGGCCGATATCTCCCGGCTGGCTTCAGCGATGTCATCCAGGCTCACGCCGCCGTCGGCGTCGACGATCACGCGGAGGACGCGGCGCCGGCCGGCGGTGCCGAGCTTGATCTCCTCAAGATCAAGATCGAGCGCCTTGAGAACGGGCCGTAGCAGGCTGGTCAGCCTCCCAACCTCGGCCGCGCTGCCAGCGCGGCCTGGCTGAGCGCCCGGCACGCTGGTCGCCCGCACGTCCTGGCCAGCACCGCTCGCGGCGCTCCGCTTCGTGCCATCGCGGCCTGGCCGGCCGCTTCCGGGGGCGCCAGCTCCGCTCGCGCGCGCCGCACGGCCCGCGGCTGCCCGGCCCGCGAGCCGCCCCGACCGCGGCGCGCCGCGATGAGTGTTCTCGCGCATCACGCCTCCTCGTCGAGCACTCTGCTGTTGTCTGGCCGGGCTCTAGCCTATCCGTCACCGTGACCGCGCGGTCTGAGCTGTTGCTCTTCGCCCAGCTAGCGGCTTATCCCGGGGCCGCGGCCGGCCGCCGAGAGCGCGGTCAGACAGCGGCTACGGCACGGGAGCGACCGCCTGCCAGCCGCTGGCGTGGCATGCTGGGTGCCGCGCTTGAGGCGGGAACCAGGCGACACATCGAGGGTGGAGGTCAGGTGGCGGCGGATCCGACCCGCCGGGCGGTGCTGGCCGCGGCAGCCGTCCCGCTGCTGCTTGCCGGCTGCCGGGGGATCGGCGCGCTCGGCCCGCTGCCGCAGCTTGCTCCGCAGGTGCGGACGCTCGATCGGGCGATCACCGATGAACAGCTGATGATCGCCCGCTACCAGGCGGCGGTCGGCTCCTTCACCGGCCAGGGCGCCGTTCCCACCATGATCGCCGCCATCCTGGCCGAGCATCAGCAGCACCTCGTTCAGCTCCGGCGGCAGCTGGTCCTGCCACCGAGGCTGGCCACCGCCAGCCCGGCCCCGGCACCGGCACCGCCGCAGCTGCCGGCCGACCGTGGCCGGGTGGTTGCCGATCTCGCCAGGGCCGAGCGCTCCGCGTCCACCAGGCTGGCGCGCCAGCTGCTGCACGTACCGCCGGCCCTGGCTCAGCTGATGGCGAGCATCAGCGCGTCCGAGGCGGCGCACGCTGCGCTGCTCGCGCAGGCCAGGAGACGGTAGTGCCCGGTTCAGCAGGCCGGCTCCGGCGGGCCTGGCAGGTTTCCTGGTCCGGCCGGGCGGCGACGGCCGCGCTCCAGTCCGCGCTCGCTGCCGAGCAGGCGGCCAGCTACGGCTACGGAGTCGTCGGCGCCCACCTGACCGGCACCAGGTTCAGCGAGGCAACCGGTGACTGGATCGCGCATCAGCGCGCCAGGGATGATCTCACGCAGATGATCTCCGCGCGCGGGGGCAGGCCGCACGCCGCCGCGGTTGGCTACCAGCTGCCGGTTCAGGTCCGCACCACCGCAGACGCCGTGGCGCTCGCGGTCATGATCGAGCATCAGGTGACCGCCGCGTACCTGAGCCTGGTGGCGCAACCCGAGCCAGTGCTGCGGGCGTTCGCCGTCCGGCGGATGCAGGCCGCGGCCGTTGGCGCGGCACGCTGGAGCGGGCATCCGCAGGCGTTCCCCGGCCTGTCGGCCGGCCCTGGCGCACGCCGACCGCGGCGGGCGGCCAGGTGACAGCTAGTCCCTGGCCGCGAGCACCCTGGCGATCAGCGTGGCCGCGGCCTTCATGTCATCGCCAGGAGCGATCCGCTCGGCCCACGGCCACCAGAACCACCACAGGCCATCTTGGCTGCGGCCGACATAGACGTCCTCGGCGAGCCTGGACGCCTGCGGGTTGACCACGTGCAGGCTGGGAACCCGGCCAGCAGGAGTCACCAGCCGCGTCGTCAGCCCGTGGCTGGCGAGTTCGGCCGCGAGCCCTTCCAGCCGGTCAAGGAAGTGCGGCGGCGCAGAACCGTCACTGTCGCTGGCCTGACCCACCGTCACTGTCATTGATGTCACTTTCAGTACCCATCAGACTTCGAAGAGTAACGCCAAGTTCTTAGAATGCCCATGCATCGACGCCAATAGCAAGCCTGCCTAGCAAAATTCTGGTCAGATCTCGGCCGGCCCAACCTACGCCGATCGGCGAATGTGGTACCCCATTGCCGGCGCCTGCTGCCTTATCGGCCCGTTCAGCGCAACAGCCCGGGCAACAGCCCGATCAGCGCAACGGCCCGTTCAGCGCAACGGCCCGTTCAGCGCAACGGCCCGTTCAGCGCAACGGCCCGTTCAGCGCAACGGCCCGGGCAACAACCCGTTCAGCGCAACGGCTCGGGCAACGGCTCGGCGTGCAGCACCGTCATGCTGGTGACGGCGCGGGTGAGCGCCACATAGAGCCGGTGCAGGCCGCGCGCCTCGGCGCTGGCGATCCTGGCTGGCTCGACCACGATCACGTGGTCGAACTCCAGGCCCTTGGCCAGGGTGACCGGAACGACCACCAGCCGGGTGGCGTCGGCATCGCCGTCGAGCACGACATGGCCAAGGCCAGCCGCGTCCAGCGCCGCGGACAGCCCGGTGACGTCCTCGTCAGCGGCGATCACCGCGACCGAACCCGGGCGGCTCATGGCGTCGGCACAGGCCGCGGGCAGCGCGCCGGCGACCTGAGCGCCCGCGGCGGGCATGATGATGAGCGAGCCAGGCTCCTGCCGCACCGACCTGGCCGGAGCCAGCCCGGGCGCGATGTGGCTGAGCAGCCGGCTGGCGAAGTCGAGTATCTGCCGCGGCACCCGGTATCCGGTGTCGAGTATCTCCAGCGTGGCCCCGGGCTTGCCCAGATGCCCGAGCAGCTGGTCCCAGTTGCTCGCAGCCCACGGCGTCGTGCCCTGGGCGATGTCGCCGAGCACGGTCGCCGAGCCGGTGGCGCAGCGCCTGCCGATCGCGCGGCAGGCCATGGGCGACAGGTCCTGCGCCTCGTCGAGAACGACATGGGCGAGGCTGGCGGTGCGCTCGATCAGATCCCGCGCCTCATCGATCAGCACGCCGTCCGCCACCGACCAGCGCGCCGAACCTGGGCCGCGCGGCGCGGGAGACCAGCTCATGGCCGCCTGCTCGGCCGGGCTGAGCAGGCCGGCCGCCGCCTCAGCGAGCAGCGGGGGATCTGACAGCAGCCGGAACACCAGCCGTACCGGGTCCGTCTTCGGCCAGATCGCATCGACGGCGGCCCGGACCGGGGCGCTGCGCCTGACGGACTCGTGCGTCCGGTCGTCGCAGGCCTCGCCAGATGCCTCCATCCTGGTCAAGATCACATGCGCGATGCGATGCGACAGCATCTGCCTGCCGGTCCCGTAGCGCACCCCGCGCTGGCGCAGCTCATCGACCAGCTCGCCAATCTCGGCAGCGGGTACCCGCCACCGCCGCGAGCCGCGGACCAGCAACAGCGCCTCGGCCGGCTCGCTGAGCTGCGCCCAGAGCGCCCGCTGCAGCACGGCCGCCATCCTGGCGTCGCCCTTGACCCTGGCTGCCTGGACCGAATCGGCGCGCCGGGCCGGCACCGTGGCAAGCAGTTCGTGCACCGATGTCTGGGTGACGTCGAACTCACCGAGCGCGGGCAGCACGTTGCGGATGTAGGCAAGGAATATACGGTTCGGCCCCACGATCAGGACGCCGCCGCGGTTCATCCGCTCTCGGTGCGCGTAGAGCAGGTAGGCGACCCGGTGCAGGCCGACGGCCGTTTTGCCGGTGCCAGGAGCGCCCTGGACGCAGACCGACTCGGTGACCTCGGCCCTGACGATATCGTCCTGCTCAGGCTGGATCGTCGCGACGATGTCACGCATGGCGCCGGATCGCGGACGCTCGATCTCCTCGATCAGGATCCGGCTGGCGCGCGGCAGCGGGCCGGCCTGGCCGTCCGGCGGCGCGCCCGCGGCGGCGCGCAGGCCTGCCGGTGACCGGTCGGGCCGGAACCACTCGTCCTCGTACGCGGTCAGCTCGCCGCCATGGAATCCGAACCTGCGCCGCCTGGCCAGGCCGAGCGGATCGGCCTGGCCGGCCCGGTAGAACGGCCGGGAGACCGGGGCCCGCCAGTCGATCACGACGGGGTGGCCATCCTCGTCATGTACATGCCGGCGGCCGATGTGGAACCGCTCGGCGCCGGGTTCGCCGTGGAGCGCCCGGTTCGCGCCGCCCGGCCGGGATCCCGCGCCAGCCGGCGTTCCTGCGGCCGGCGGCGGTCCCGTGCCCGGCGGCGGTCCCTCGCCCGGCGGAGCTGCGTAGTCGAGTCTGCCGAAGAACAGCGGGGTGTCCGGCACGTCGCGCAGTGCCTCGGCCCGGCGGTGCAGGTCAGCCTTCAGGTACTCCTGCGAGACCCGATCGCCCGCCAGCGCGGGCAGCGCGAGCACGTCGCGGCGCATCAGCCGCAGGAACTCCCGTGATCGTGCCAGATGCTCCCGCTCGGCAGCGAGGACGGGATCGGCGCCCGCGCCCGCCGGGCTAGGCGACGCCATCGCGCAACTCCTCGGTTAGCTTCCAGGACGGCACAGGTTCGCTTCCAGGACGGCACAGGTTCGCTTCCAGGACGGCAAAGGGGCACAAGGGCACACGAGCTTAGCAATCACGCCTGCGTCAGTCACCTGAATATCGCTCCGGCACCGCGAGGCCGCCCGGTGGGCGCGATCCGGGGCCAGCTGCGGCACCTGGGGCTGGCGGTCTGGGTCAGATGGGGGCCGGACTGGCTCTGGCGCGCCGTCGGCCACGCAAGCCGCTCCAGCCGACACACAAACGGCCCAGCCGCAAGCCGATCCAGCCGACACGCCAGCCGCTCCAGCCGACACGCCAGCCGCTCCAGCGGACACGCCAGCCGCTCCAGCCGCAAGCCGATCCAGCCGACATGCAAGCCGCCCGACCGACACGCCAGCCGCTCCGGCCGCCCGGCCGACACCGAGCCGCCCGGCCGAATGCCGGCCCGGCCGGGCCGGGGCTCAGAACAGCACCGACATGAAGGTGCCGACCTCGGTGAATCCGACCCGCCGGTAGGCGGCCCTGGCCGGGGCGTTGAAGTCGTTCACGTACAGGCTCACCACCGGAGCGATCGTGCGGCGCGCCAGCGCCACGACGGCCGCCATGCCGCGGGCCGCGTGCCCGCGCCCGCGCAGCGCTGGCGGCACCCACACGCCCTGGACCTGGCAGGCCTGCGGGGTGACCGCGCCGATCTCGGCCTTGAACACAACCTGGCCGTCTTCGATCCTGGCGAACGATCTGCCGCCCGCCACGAGTTCGCCTACCCGCGCCCGGTATGCCGCTCCGCCGTCGTAACCGATCGGCGAGACGCCGACTTCCTCGGTGAACATCGCGACGCTGGCCGGTAGCAGAATCCCCACCTCGGCCTGCCGGACCGGCCGCACCAGCGGGTCAGGCGCCACCAGCGGCTCTGCCGCGATGGCCATCAGCGGCTGGCGGCTCCTGATCTCGCGCGGCCGGTCCCAGTATGGGGCCAGCCTTTCCCACAGGTCGGCTACCGCGGCGGCAGGCCCGGCGATCGATGAGCAGCGCCTGCCCTGCAGCCTGGCCCGCTCGGCGAAGGCAGCCACGGCGGCGGGCTCGGCTTCCGCCGGCACCAGGTTCGCGCCGACGTAACAGAGCGACACCAGCCTGCCGGTGTCGTGGTAACCCCAGATCTGGGCGCCGAGCCGCACCGGATCAAGCGCGCAGGCCCTGATCCGCGCGCTGACGAAGACGTTCGCGACCGGATCACGGTCGCACAGGGCCAGTGCCTCGTCCCGATCGCGATCTGTCAGCAGGCGTAGCGCGGATGACCGCCCCGCGCGAGTCCGCAGCACTCTTGAAGCGTAACAATGCCCGCACCCGCCGCTGGCCAGGAAGCCCACGCTTGGCGGCAGGGACCGGCACCCGCGCCCGCCCTGACGGCATGGCTCAGCCGGATGCCAGCGCGGCAGGGACCGGCACCCGCGCGCCCGCCCTGACGGCATGGCTCAGCCGGATGGCAGCGGGGCGGGCAGCGCCTGGCAGGTCGCGTTGACCAGCCCGGTTCCGGTGGGCAGTGCCCCGGTGGCCAGGTACCTGTTCAGGTAGCCATCGACGCAGTGGTTGGCCGGATAGGCAAGCGACTGGCCGTGATTGCCGCCGCCAGAGACCACCACCATCCTGGCCGTCGGGAGCAGCCGGTGCGCGTTCTGCGCGCCGGCGTACGGGGTGGCCGCATCCAGGGTGCCTTGCAGCATCAGGATGCCCGGCAGCCCGGGCGCCCCGATCCGCGGCGGGCTGGCCGGCCCGCGCAGCGGCCAGAACGCGCACGCCGCGTTGAACCAGGTGTTGTCCCAGGCTTCGAACGGCGCGGTGCGGTACACCCGCCTGGCGTCTGAATTCCACCTTGCCCAGTTCCGCGGCCACGGCGCGTCAGCGCACTCGACCGCGTTGTAGACGGCGAATTCGTTCTCGAACTGGCTCTCGTTCAGGTTCTGCCTGCCGAGCGGGACATACTGGCTCACGAGCTGGCGGGCGGAGCCCGCATGCAGGTAGGCCGCCAGTCCGGTGGCCAGCATCGGCCAGTAGCCGTTGTAATAGCCGCCGGACAGGAACATGTCGTCGAACTCATCGGGGCCGATCGCCGGACCGGCCGGGTTGGCCGCCGGGTGCGCGGCAAGCCTGGCTCTGGCCGCGTACCAGGACCTCCTGACCTGGGCTGGCGTAGTTCCCAGGCGGTAGGCCCCTTGATAACGCGCGGCCCAGGCGAAGAACGCCTGGATCCGGCCCTGGAACGCGTAGTCCTGCGCGATGTTGTCGGCGTACCAGGCGCCGGTCGGATCCACCGTGCTATCCAGCACCATCCGCCTGACCCGGTGCGGGAACAGCGTGGCGTACACCTGGCCGAGATAGGTGCCATAGGAGTAGCCGAAGTAGTTCAGCTTCTGCTGGCCCGTCGCCGCGCGGATCTGATCCATGTCCCTGGCGATGTTCTGCGTCGTCAGGTAAGGGAGCAGCCAGCCGTACCGCTTCTGGCAGTCGGCCGCATATGCCCTGGCCCGGCCGATCAGGACCCGCTCGGCCGCCGCGTTCGCCGGGACGTAATCGGGCCTGGTGCGGGCGAAGAAGCCGGGGTCACAGTGCAGCGCAGGGACCGATGAGCCCACGCCCCTGGTGTCGAACCCGATGATGTCGTACTGCGCCGCCGCTGCGGGATTCAGGCCCTGAGCGACGAAGCTCGCCGTTGACAGCCCGCTGCCGCCTGGACCGCCGGGGTTGACGAGCAGGATCCCCTGCCGCTGGCTGGCCGGGGCGGTCGCCGGAACCTCGGACAAGGCGACCAGGATCTTCCTGCCGCCCGGATGCCGGTAGTCGAGCGGCACCTGAAGCCTGGCGCAGAGCAGGGTCGCGCCGTTTTGCGAGCAGAGGTGCCAGTGCAGTGCGGGCGGCTGGCCGATCGCGGCCTGGCCAGGCGACCCCGCGCCGGATGCCGACGGCCCGGCCGGGTGCTGACCTGACGATCCATGGGTGCAGCCGGCGACCGCCAGCGCGACCGCGCCGAGGACGGCGAGCCTGGCCCTGGCCACCGGCTCAGACCTGCGGCGCCATAGTGGCGGCCAGCTTCAGTGCTTCCTCGATCAGCGTTTCCACGATCTTGGATTCAGGCACCGTGGCGATCACCTCGCCGCGGACGAAGATCTGGCCCTTCCCGTTGCCCGATGCGACGCCGAGGTCGGCCTCCCTTGCCTCGCCGGGCCCGTTGACCACGCATCCCATCACTGCCACCCGCAGCGGCACGTCCAGCCCGTCCAGCGCCGCGGTCACCTCGTCAGCGAGCTTGTAGACGTCGACCTGCGCCCGGCCGCAGGACGGGCAGGACACGATCTCCAGGCCGCGCTGGCGCAGCCCGAGCGACTCTAGGATCGCCGTGCCCACCTTGACCTCCTCGACCGGCGGGGCGGACAGCGACACCCTGATCGTGTCTCCGATCCCCTCGGCGAGCAGCGCGCCGAACGCGACCGCGGACTTGATCGTGCCCTGGAACGCCGGGCCCGCCTCGGTTACGCCCAGGTGCAGCGGGTAGTCGCAGCGCTCGGCGAGCAGGCGGTAGGCCTGGATCATCACCACCGGGTCGTGGTGCTTGACCGAGATCTTGATGTCGGTGAAACCGTGCTCCTCGAACAGCGAGCACTCCCACAGCGCCGATTCGGTCAGCGCCTCTGGGGTGGCCTTGCCATATTTGGCCAGCAGCCGCTTGTCCAGCGAGCCGGCGTTGACGCCGATCCTGATCGGCACGTCGGCTGCCGCCGCGGCCCTCGCGATCTCGCCGACCTTGTCATCGAACGCCTTGATGTTCCCCGGGTTGACCCGGACGGCGGCACAGCCGGCGTCGATGGCGGCGAAGACGTATTTGGGCTGGAAGTGGATGTCGGCGATCACCGGGATCTGCGACTTGCGCGCGATCTCGGGCAGCGCGTCGGCGTCGTCCGCGGACGGGACAGCGACCCTGACGATCTGGCATCCAGCGGCGGTCAGCTCGGCTATCTGCTGGAGCGTGGCATTGACGTCGGCGGTCAGCGTGGTCGTCATCGACTGCACCGATATCGGCGCGCCTGCGCCTACCGGCACCGCGTGCTTGCCCTTGCCCACGGTGATCTGCCTGGATCTGCGCCGGGGAGCAAGCTGAGCGGGCGGCAGCTCAGGCACGCCGAGATTGACGGTCATCGGACTCTCGCCTCACAGTGTGTGGGGTTCAGTGGTGTTGTTCTGTTAACTGCAGACTGCCGTCTACTGGATCAGGTTGACCGGATTGAAGATGTCAGCGGCGATTAGCAGCAGGCCGAGGGCGAGCAGGAGCGCGAACACGCCCACGCTGACCGGGACCAGCCGCTGGATGTCGACCAGGCCGGGATCCGGGCGCCGGCGCAGCCTTGCCCAGCCCGCCCGTAGCCGCTCGAACAGCACGATCGCCAGGTGCCCGCCGTCCAGCGGCAGCAGCGGCAGCAGGTTGAAGATCCCGACGAAGATGTTCACTTCAATGATGATCAGCAGCACTATGGTGGCCTTCTGCTGCCAGCCGAAGTTAGCTGCGACCACGGTGCCGGTGATGTGCGCGGCACCGATGATGCTGGTGACCTGGCCCCCTGGGGTTCCGCCGCGGTCCCTGACGAACAGATAGGGAATCGCCTGCGGTATCTGGCCGAGTGCCGACACCGACTGCGACACGATGCTGCCGAACTGCGATCCGGCGTAGCCGACCGCGTTGATCGGCCCGCGCCTTGCGAACAGCTGCACGGGCTGAACGCCCAGATAGGAACCCTTGCGCCAGGAGACGCCCGCCAGCGTGATCTGCTCGGTGAACCTGCGGTTCCCGCGCTGCACCGTGAAGCTCACCGACCGGCCTGCCGGCTGCGCCTTGATCGCGTCGCCGAGCTGGGTCCAGGTCGACACCGGCCGCCCGGCGATGGCGACGATCTTGTCGCCCTGCCGCAGGCCGGCCGCCTCGGCGGGCGACCTGGCATCAGAACTGGCGCAGGACGCCCGCTGCTTGGCCGGCACGCACGGCAGCACGCCGATAGTGGTGCTGTTCGAGTCCGACAGGCCGACACCGACCGCCAGCACCCACAGCAGCACGAAGGCGATCAAGAAGTGCATGAACGAGCCCGCCGCCAGCACGATCGAGCGCTGCCAGCCTGGCTTGCCGCGGAACGAGCGAGGTTCGTCGGCCGGGTCGACATCGTCCATGCTCGTCATTCCGGTGATCTTCACGAAGCCGCCGACAGGCAGCGCCTTGACCCCGTACTCGGTCTCGCCGCGCTTGGTCGACCAGATGGTCGAACCGAATCCGACGAAGAACTGCGTGGCCTTCATGCCGAACGCCTTGGCGGTCGCGAAATGGCCGGCCTCGTGCAGCATGACGGAACCGAGCAAGGCGACGACGAAAATGATCACGCCGATCAGGAAGGTCATCTTGCTCGCTCTCCCTCCCCCTGCGGCTGGCCAGCAGCGCCCGTCCGCACCCTCCGACGGCTCACCAGGCACCCACCTTGGTCAGCTCGCGCGCCCGCTGGCGCGCCCAGCCATCGGCGGCCAGCACGTCGTCGAGCCCGGGTTCAGCGACGGCGGCGGCACCGTCATGCTCTGAGACTACCCGTGCCACCGTGTCCACGATCCCGGCAAACGGGATGCGGCCGGCCACGAAGGCCGCCACGCACTCTTCGTTCGCGGCGTTGTAGACCGCCGGGGCGGTTCCGCCGGCCTTCCCGACCGCCCTGGCCAGCGGCACCGCGGGGAACGCGCCCTGATCGAGCGGCTCGAAGGTCCATGAGTGCGACCTGGTCCAGTCCACCGGGCTGGCCGCGCCTGCCACCCGATCGGGCCAGCCAAGCGCCAGCGCGATCGGTATCCGCATGTCCGGCGGGCTCGCCTGGGCGATGGTCGAGCCGTCGGTGAATTCGACCATGGAATGGATCACCGACTGGCGGTGCACCACGACCTCGATATCGTCAAGATCCACGCCGAAGAGCAGGTGCGCCTCGATCACCTCAAGCCCCTTGTTCACCAGCGTGGCCGAGTTGATGGTGATCACCGGCCCCATGTTCCAGGTCGGGTGCGCGAGCGCCTGCGCCGGGGTCGCCGTGGCCACCTGCTCGGGCGCCCAGTGCAGGAACGGGCCGCCGCTGGCGGTGAGCACCAGCTTGCGCACCTCCGCCGCGCGCCCACTGCGCAGGCACTGGGCGATTGCCGAGTGCTCCGAGTCCACCGGCACGATCTGACCGGGCGCGGCCCGGCCGGTGACCAGGCGGCCGCCCATGATCAGCGACTCCTTGTTGGCGAGCGCGAGCACGCGGCCGGCGTCAAGCGCGGCCAGGGTGGCCGCCAGCCCGACCGCGCCGGTGACCGCGTTCAGCACGATGTCGGCCGGCCAGGCGGCGACCTCAGCGACTCCGGCCGGCCCGGCCAGGACCCGTGGGCCGGGCCCGGTCCTGCCTCCGGCTGCCGCTCCGTCCGACCTCGCCCGCAGGGCGTCGGCAAGGTCCGGCACCGCGGTCTCGCTGGCCACGGCGACCGCCTCGACGCCGAACTCCGTGGCCTGGCTGGCCAGCAGCGCCGGGTTGCCGCCGCCGGCCGCGAGCGCGACGAGCCTGAACCGGTCCAGGTTGCGCCGCACGATGTCGGCTGCCTGAGTGCCGATCGAACCGGTCGAGCCGAGCAGGACAACGTCACGTCGGGTGCCCGGGCGCGGTGATTCCATGCCGCCATTGTCGCTGCAGGCCCGCCTGGCCGGCCCGGGACCCCGCCAGGCCGGCCCCGGAACCCCGCCAGGGCGGGCCGGGAAACCCCGCGAGGCCGGCCCCGGAACGCCGCGAGGCCGGCCCTGAAGCTCCGCAATCCGGCCACCCGGCCGGTCGGCGGCACCGCAGAGACGGACAAAACGGACTCTGGCTGAGCCTGGCCGCGGCCGTGCGCTTAGCTAGAGCCGTGACGCTCAAGCGCAGTCCTGGCCAGGCCGCGGGCACTGGCCCCGCACCCGCCATTGAGCGGGCGCAGGCGACCGCCGAATCCGCGCGCGACGGCGACGCCGCCTGCGCTGCCGGGCTCGGCCGCTGGCGGGAGCTTCCGGCAGCCCAGCAGCCGCAGTGGCCAGATCGCGGCGCGCTCGCCGCGGTGACCACCGAACTCGCCGGAATGCCGCCGCTGGTCTTCGCCGGCGAGTGTGACCTGCTGACGCAGCGGCTCGCCGCGGTGACCCGTGGCGAGGCGATCGTCCTGCAAGGCGGCGACTGCGCGGAGACCTTCGCCGGGGCCACCGCCGACTCGGTGCGGGCGAAGCTTCAGACCTTGCTCCAGATGGCTGTGGTGCTGACCTACGGCGCGAGCGTTCCGGTGATCAAGATAGGGCGGATGGCCGGCCAGTTCGCCAAGCCCCGGTCGCGGCCCACGGAGGTCCGCGGCGACCTGGAGCTGCCCGCCTACCGCGGCGACGCGGTGCACGGGCTCGACTTCACGGCACAGGCCAGGAGGCCCGATCCCGGCCGGCTGCTGCGCGCCTATCACTGCTCGGCCGTCACGCTGAACTTGTGCCGCGCGTTCACCACCGGCGGCTATGCGGATCTGCAGCAGGTGCACGCGTGGAACCAGGACTTCGTCGCCGACAGCCCGGCCGGCCAGCGCTACGAGCGGCTGGCCGGGGAGATCGACCGGGCGCTGAGCTTCATGCGCGCCTGCGGTGCCTACCCGAGTGAGCTGCGCTCGGTGGAGCTGTACTCCAGTCACGAGGCACTGCTGCTTGACTACGAGCAGGCCCTGGCCAGAGTCGATCCGGCGACCGGGCGAAGCTACGACACGTCGGCGCACTTCCTCTGGATCGGCGAGCGGACCAGGGACATCGGCGGTGCGCACGTCGGTTTCACCGCTGCGATCAGCAATCCGGTGGGCGTCAAGATCGGCCCAGGCACCACTCCGGCTGGCCTGGTCGACCTGATCGGCGCGCTGAACCCGCACCGCGTGGCCGGCCGGCTGACGCTAATCACCAGGATGGGCGCGCGCCGCATCCGCGAGCTGCTGCCGCCGCTGGTGCGAGCCGTCACCGCCGAAGGCACGCCAGTGGCGTGGGTCTGCGATCCGATGCACGGCAATACCTTGCAGGCGCCGAGCGGCCACAAGACCAGGCGCTTCGACGACGTGCTTGACGAGATGCACGGGTTCTTCGAAGTGCACAGCCAGCTTCGCACCCACCCTGGCGGCATTCACATCGAGTTCACCGGCGACAATGTGACCGAGTGCGTCGGCGGCAGCTATCAGATCGACCATGCTGACCTGCACCGGCGCTACGAGACCGCCTGCGACCCCAGGCTGAACCGCCGCCAGGCGCTCGACCTGGCCTTCACGGTCGCGGAAAGCTACCGCAGCCCGCGCTAGGCCCCGGCGCCGGGTTCCCAGTCCGGCCGCAGCGGCATGCCTGAAGTGCCGTCGCCGGAGAGCCTGACCCCGAGCACCTGGTGCAACTGGATCTGGTTCCGCTCGAAGCCAAGCCGCGAGCCCGCCATATACAGCCGCCAGACCCGCGCGGTCGGCTCGCCCACCTCGGCCACCGCCTGCGCCCAGTGCGCGTCCAGGTTGGCGCACCAGCCGGTCAGGGTCAGCGCGTAGTGCTCGCGCAGGTTCTCCTCATGCCTGATCTCGAAACCGGCGGCGTTCATCGTGGAGATCAGGTACCCGGGACCTTCGAGCTCCCCGTCGGGGAACACGTACCTGGCGATGAAACCGTCCTTGACGATCGACGGCCCGTTGTCATCCTGCCGGGTGATGCAGTGGTTCAGCAGCCGGCCGCCCGGCTTCAGCTTGCTGTGCAGCAGCCCGAAATAACTGGGCAGCTGCGCCTTGCCGACATGCTCGGTCAGGCCGATCGAGCTGACAGCGTCGAACCCGCTCTCGGCTACCTCGCGATAGTCGAGATGGCGCACCTCGGCCCTGTCTTCAAGCCCGGCCTCCTTGATCGCCCGCTGCGCCCAGCTGGCCTGCTGCTCGGAGAGGGTGACGCCAAGCGCGGTGACGCCGTACCGGCGGGCCGCGTGCATCACCATGCCGCCCCAGCCGCAGCCGACATCGAGCAGCCGCATCCCCTCGGCCAGCCCCAGCTTCCGCGCCACCAGGTCGAACTTGTGCTCTTGAGCCTGCTCGAGGGTGGCATCCGCGCTCGGGTAGCAGGCGCAGGTATAGGCCATGGACGGCCCGAGCACCCATTCGTAGAAGGTGTTGGACACGTCGTAGTGATGGGAGATCACCACGGCATCGCGGCGCCGTGAGTGCCTGCGCCCCAGCCTCCGCCTGGTCCGGTCGGGCACTTCCTGCGGCGGTACCGGCACCCGGCGTAGCAGCAGCTTCGGACCGCCGAGCTCGGCAAGGACGGCCAGGCGCTCGCGGAGCCGCATGCCCAGCCGCTGTGCCCTGGCCAGGCGGGCCAGCGCGGTGTACATGTCGCCGTCGACGTCCATGTGACCAGACACGTAGGCCCTCGCCAGGCCAAGCGCGCCTGGCGCCTGCGCAAGGTAAGAGACGGCGGTCGGCGTCTTGACCTTGATCCGCACCGGGGGCGAGCCTGGCTTTCCCGCCTTGCTGCCGTCGTAGGCCGTGAACTCGACATCCGCATTGGGGCCGGCGACCCGTTCGAACACATCGGCCAGCGGCATGCGGCCTCCCTTCCTCACTTTCCAGCTGCGCACTTGTCGTAGAGGCCGGCCAGCCGGCCTCTGGGGTCATACTCCCTTTTCAGGCCGTCGTAAACCGGGCCGTTGTAGAGCCGCCAGAATTCCTGCTGGGAGTAGTAGGACGTGGAGTACAGGCCCTTGTGCCCGTCGAGCTCGGTGACCTTGTCCTCGATCTTCCTGTTGAAGTAACCGTCGCCCGCTCCCTGCGGCAGCGGCACGTTCCCCCAGAAGCCGAAGTTGACGTACACCTCGCCAGGCGCCAGCGGGTAAAGCGGCCAGCTCAGCCCGGCGCGCAGCCTGAGCGGGCACAGCCATGCCGGGCTCATGCCGACCTCGGCCGCGAAGAAGTCATAGAACTCGGCGGCGTGCCCGACCGGGACCTCGACGTCCTGAATCACGGCCTCCACGGCCGGCCCGCCCCGTCGCCGGGTCAGGGAGCGGCTGAGACCATGCCTTCTGTCCCACGCCACCAGCGTGCGGTAGACATCGGACCGCCGGTACCTGCGCGGCCAGGCCAGCCGGATGAGCGGCCGCTGCACGCCGAAGGCGCGCGAGCACCAGAACCAGTCGGTGTCCCACCGCCACAGGTAGTCCCTGATGGTCAGGAAGTCCTCGCGAGGCCCGCGAATGGACTGGTAGTAGATCCGCTGGCCGGTGTAGTCGCTCAGCCACGGCGCTATCTCGCTGTACGCCCCGACCGTCAGGTAGAGCTCGGCGGGGCTGAACGCGGTGCCGTCCACGAAGTCAGCCCGGTGCCCGTGGTAGCTGCCGTCCCTGGCAATCTCCGTGACCGCCGTCATGCAATCCTGCGGGCTGGCGAACCTGAAGTGGTGCAGGTGCACGAACGGGGCAACCGGCTCAAGCTCGATGGTGAGCCACAGCGCGTAGCCAAGCGTCCCGTAGGAGTTGGGAAAGCCCCGGTAGAGCGCATCGTGCTCGCCTCCGGGGAACGCGGTGACGATCCGGCCGTCGCCGGTCAGGATGTCCATCTCGATAACGGACTCGTGAGGCAGGCCGTTGCGCAGGGACGTGGACTCGATGCCCAGGCCAGACACCGCGCCGCCGAGAGTGATGGTCTTCAGCTGCGGTACCACGAGCGGCATCAGGCCGTGCCGCAGCGTGGCGTCGGCCAGGTCCTCATAGGTGGTCATGCCGCCGACCAGCGCGGTGCGCTCCGCCGGGTCCACGCAGACCGCGCCGGTGAAGGCTGACACGTCCAGGGTCGCCTGCCCAGCGCCGCGCTCGTCACGGAACCGGAACAGGTTGGAGGTCGACTTCGCTAGCCGCACGCCGGTCCCCGGTGGGATCGCCAGGTATGCCTCCCGCAACCTGGCGGCCGCCGCATGGCGCTCGTCGGGGTGCTGCGGCGCCGCCTGCTGCTTGTCATCAGCGAGGTCTGTCACGCCGCCGCCTCTCTGTAATGGCCTGGCGTCCGCTGGCCGGCTTGCCCGCCAAGCGCTGGCCGTCGGGCAGGCAATACCCCGAACCGGACGCCCGATACCAAAATTCTACCGACCGCTGGTGCCTGACCATGAACGACTACACGCCGGTCATCGCCTGCACCCGGCCTGCGGCAACCGCGTCAACAAGCAGGCGGTAATCGCGCTCGTTCTGATCGGCGTAGGCGACGGCGAAATCAGCGATCGCGCGATCGAATCTGTCACCGCCGCCGAGGTAGCCGGAGATCAGCGAGGCCCGGCCGGTCCTGGCATGCGCGCGGGCCAGGGCCCATCCGCACAGCCGCGCGTAGTAGCGGAGCTGGCCGGCATCCATCAGCGGGACGTTCATGCTGCCCTTCATGTCACGCAACTGGCGCACGTAATAGTCCCTTGAGGCCACGCCGTCGGCGGCGATGCCGCTGGTCCAGCCGAGGAACGGATCGGCTGCCGCCTGGGTAAGCCGCTGGCCAGACACCACCCGCTCGCCCTGGTGCTTGTACTCACTGGCGCCGGCGAACGGGGCGAGCACCGATTCCTGGGCCTCCTTGAGCTGGAGGAACAGCGGCTCGTCCGGCCGGTCGCCGATCAGCAGCAAGATGAACGCCTCGGTCCCCACCGACCCGACCCCCACCACCTTCCGTGCGAAGTCGCCGAAGTAGTACCTGCGCAGCACCTCCCGCCGGTCGGCATTCAGCGTCTCCTGGTACTGCGCGAGCGCGCTGCGCAGCTCGTCCAGGATGTCCGGGTTGGCCTGGACCGGGTAACGCACGATCACCGGGTAATCAGGCTTGATCCGGTACTCGTCGCCAACCCGATCGCAGAGCCTGGTGAACGCGCGGTAGCTGGTGTGGTGATAGGCCTTGTCGATGTCCCTGCGGCGGCGGCGTGCCGCCTTCTTCGGCTGCGCCGCGTCGAATTGCCTGGCCACCTGCTCGATGTCGAGCGTGGCGTACCAGACATCAAGGAAGCGCTGCCTGGCGAAGCCCGAGAGCTGGGTCCGGTAGCTGTGCGCGCAGCTTCTGGCCGCCTCCCGGCCTGCCCGGTCCGGCAGGCCGTTGTCCCTGGCCGCGACGGTGACGCTGGCGGCTAGCCGCTTGACATCCCACTCGAACGGGCCAGGCAGCGTCTCGTCGAAGTCGTTGACGTCGAACACCAGCCGCCGGTCAGGTGCCGCGAACATGCCGAAGTTCATCAGGTGCGCATCCCCGCAGCACTGCACTGCGATATCGGTGGTAGGCGTGTGCGCGAGGTCCCACGCCATCGGCGCCGCCGCGCCCCGGTAGTAGGCGAACGGCGACCCGATCATCCGCCCGTACCTGATCGGCACCAGGTCAGGCACCCGCGTCCTGGCCTGTTCCTGCAGAATGCCGACCGGGTCGGGCCGGTCACCCGGCGGTTCCCAGACCGCGTGGCTCGGCCGGCTGACTCTGGCCCGCTGCGCACGCCCCCGGCAGTACCACTCCTGCGGCGTCAGCACCTCGTGCGGCGGGGCGAGCACCCCTGGTGACATCCGGCTCATCACACGATTCCCCCTGAATTCGCGCCAGCCGGTAATCGCCGTCGCCATGTGATGTCGCCAGGCTCCCCGGTCACCGACCGACTATTGTCATTTCACCCAGCGTAAGCAGGCCTCGCATCACCGGCCTGACCGGGCCACGCTGCGCCGCTGCCCGGTCGTCCGTCCCCCAGCCCTCGCCGCCAGCCGCCAGCGCCTTCGGCAGCTAGCCGCAGCCGTGCGCCGGCGACCGCCAACGGCCCGCCGCAGCCGTGCGCCGGCGACCGCCAACGGCGCCCGTGAGCCGAGCGCGATCTCCTACAGTTGGGCGCATGCGTTTCGCGCTGCTCAATTCCGGGCTTGGCCTGCTCGCGGCGGCCGGTGAGCTCCACAGGCTCCGCCCGGACGCCGATCTCGTGATCGCTATGGACCCTGACGGCATGCCGTGGGGCCCGCGGACGCCGCAGGACATCGCGGCGCGCTCGCTCACGATCGCCAGGGCGGCGGCGGAGTACCAGCCGGACGTTCTCGTGATGGCCTGCAACACCGGATCGGTCCACGCGCTCACAGCGCTCCGTGCCGAGTTCGAGCCGCGCATCTCGGTCGTCGGCACCGTGCCGGCGATCAAGCCGGCGGCCGCCTCGGCGCGTTCGGTCGCCATCTGGGCAACGGTCGGCACCACGGCGAGCGAGTACCAGCGCAGGCTGATCGCCGAGTTCGGCGGCACGGCTGCGGTCACCGAGGTCGCCTGTCCTGGGCTCGCGACCGCAGTCGACTCTGGCGACGAAGGCGCGATCGCCGTCGCCGTCGCCGACGCGGCGGGGAGGACCCCGGCCGGCTGCGGTGCCGTGGTCCTCGGCTGCACCGAGTACGAACTCGCCGCCGACCGGATCGCGCCCGCAGTGCCAGGTGCCGTGCTCTTCGGCTCGGCGCCGGCCGTAGCCGACCAGGCGCTGCGCCGGGCGCTGGACGCCGGCTGCCCGGCCACCCCGCCCGCCGATGCCCCGCGCGGGACGCTGCGTGTTCTGCTGAGCGGCCGCCGGGCCGAACTGCCATCCGTCGCGCTGCACTACCCCCAGGGCCGGGCAATGGCGTACCTCGCGGCCAGCCACGACCCTGCCGCCGGCCTGCCCGCCTGACATCTCTCACCGGCGCCTGCGGCCGCGCTCCGGTCCGGCCGCGCACATCGCCGCCAGGTCGGCGGCGACCTCAGCGGGCGAGCGGCCGGTGCTATCCACGACGGGCAGGTTGAGCAGGCGGTACGCGCGCCCGTCGGCCAGGCCGTCCCGCACCCGGTCAGGTTCAGCGCTGTTGCCAAGCCGCCTCAGCCGCTCCTCATCGGTGCAGTCAAGCAGGATCCACGCGTCGGCCGGCCACCCTTCGAGCTCTGCTGGGGTGCAGACGCCGAGCAGCACGACCGGCAGATGCGCGACGGCCTCCAGGATGGTGCGCATAAGCATCCGGTAACCCGGCCAGGTCGCTGGATCGACTCTGATCTCCCGCCCCGCCAGAGTTGCCGCGGCGACCATGAACGCGTCCCAGTCCAGCACGACATGTCCTGGCAGCAGTCCGGCAAGCAGCCCAGCCACCGTGCTCTTGCCGGATCCGGGGGCGCCGAGCACCACGGTGATCACTGTGCGGACTGTACCCGGCCTCGTTCTGCCCGCGATCGCCGCTTCGCGTAGGCCGCGGCGACCTGCTTGGGCGACATGGGCAGGCGGGCCGCCGACGGCGGCAGGCCGGCATGCAGCGCATCGGCGATCAGCAGGGCCATCGAGTAGGTCGGATCGGCGGCCAGGGCGCGCTCGATCGCAACGCTGGCCAGCGCGCCGTCGCCGGCCTGCCACGCGGTGAAGGCCAAGAGCGCGGCCGGCGCTGGCACGTGCTCCTGCGGTAACTTCCGCACCAGGTCGGTCCACAGCCGCTGGTGTGCGTCCCTGAACTGCGGATCCATCCTGGCCCAAGCGTCATCACGCACCCGCATGTCGGTCAGCATCAGGCCAAGCCAGGCAATCTCGCCAGGGTCGGCCAGCTCGCCGCCGCGCCGATATCTCATGATGGCCACGCGAACCGCGCGCCGGCCAGCTTCGGTGACCGGACGCAGCAGGTCACCCTTGCCTGGCGTGGCCAGAGCGCGGTCGATGAGCGCAGCGGCCCGCCGCAGCGCCCGGTCAGCGGCGAGGCCAGCCAGCCTGGCTGATTCTGCGGCCGGCGCCAGAGTCGCCGCCAGGGCGGCACGATCGGCGCGGACGGTCAGGCCGGCCGCAGCCAGCGCCGTCGCCGCCGGATGGCCGGCCAGATCGAACGGCACCCCGTCAGGCGGGCAGCAGGCAGGGTCGCGGCACAGGTAGGACCAGTACCGGCCGTCTTCAACCCGCAGCGCGTCCCTGACCTCCACGCCCGACGACCGCAGCGCCGGGGAGAGCACGTCGATGACCGGCGTGACCGTCCGGCCTGGGCCATAGCCGACGATGATGGCGGTTCCCAGGTGCTGACGCCCGAGCACGACGGTGGCGTGCGCGGCGATGTCGGCGGCGAGTTGCTTGTCCGGCGGGTCGGGGAGGTCATAGCGGAATGCCAGCCTGATCCGCACATGCGGACCGCCGGCTCCCAGTACGACGAGGCTGAGAGCCGGGTGGAAACCGAGCAGGTGCGGAACGACGGCGAGGATGCCGTCGGCCGAGGCGACCCGGACCCGGCAGCGCTGGATTGGCTGGCCATCAGGGCGTGTATCTGTCATGTGACCAGGCTCGCGTGGCAAGCTGGGCGGCTGCAGGACCAATTTCCTGCCCTGTGGACAACGATGGGCGTTATCCACAGCCGGGGAAGCTGCTTTGACAGCGCCCCTCGCGGTTGGCGAACTGGCAAAGAGCCCGAACTGGCAAAGAGCTCAGAGCGCGACCCCGAGCAGGGCGTCAACGGTGTCCCGCACCAGGCTGGCCGACCCGGCCTGGTCGTACTCGGTGCTGTCCGGCGGCGCGGCACCGGCCAGGCCGGCACCCGGGCTAGCCCCCGGACTAACCGGACTAGCCGGACTAGCCCCCGGACTAGCCGGACTAGCCGGACGATCGGCGAGCACGGCGGCTGCCCAGGCATCGACGGCGGCGATCGCACCCGGCGCGTCGAGGTCAGCGGACAAGCACTGGCGGATCGCCGCAAGGACCAGCCGCCCATCGGGAACCGGTCGGTCCAGCCTGGCTGGCTCGCTTGCCGCTACCCGCACCGCCGAACGCCACCGACCCAGGCGGCCGGCAGCCTCGGCCAGCCCGGCATCGGTCCAATCCCAGTCCTGCCGGTAGTGATGCGCCAGGATCGACAGCCTGATGGCCATCGGATCGGTACCCGCGGCCAGCAACCGTGAGACGAGGACCAGGTTGCCAAGCGACTTGGACATCTTCGTTCCGGCCAGCCGCACCATTCCGGAATGAGCGTACCTGCGGGCGAAAACCTCGGACCCGTCCGCGAGAGCCACCCTCGCGTGCGACGCGCTCATCTCGTGATGCGGGAAGATCAGGTCCGTACCGCCAGCTTGCACGTCGAACGCGGTCCCGAGGCAACGGGTCGCGATCGCCGCGCACTCCACGTGCCAGCCAGGCCGGCCGCTCCCGAACCGCGAGTCCCAGGCAGGCTCGCCCGGGCGCTCGGCTCGCCAGACCACGGCGTCAAGCGGGTCCTTCTTGCCTGGCCGGCCTGGGTCGCCGCCGTTCTCGGCCGCGAGCACGACCATCTTCTCCGGATCCAGGCCGGAGAGCGATCCGAACTGCGGGTCGGCGGCCTTGCTGAAGTAGACGTCGTCTTCCACCTCATACAGCGCGCCATGACTGGCCAGCTCGCCACTAAACTCGTCGATCAGCCCGAGCGCCTCCACCGCCCCGATCAGGTGGTCGGGCGGCAACACCCGCAGCGCCGCCATGTCTGACCTGAAGCGATCGATCTCGCGGTCGGCAAGTTCGCGCCAGTCGACCTCGTCGCGGGTGGCACGCTCTAGCAGAGGATCATCGACGTCGGTCACGTTTTGGGCATAACGAACCTCGCGCCCGGAATCACGCCACGCACGGCCGAGCAGATCCCAGGCGATGTAGGTCGCCGCATGCCCGATGTGGGTCGCGTCATACGGCGTGATGCCGCAGGCATAGAGCGTCGCCAGGCTCCCGCGGGCTGCTGGTGTGAGCGCGCGGGTCGCGGTGTCCCAGATCAGGACATCCGCGGCGCGTCCGGGCAATCTTGGCACGCGAGCAGCCGGCCAGGAATCCATGCTGGAAGGCTATCGCTGCTGGCCGGGTGCCCTGCGGGCCGCGTCGGCCTGCTCGAAGGCGTACGCCAGGCCAAGCAGAGCCGGCTCGCTCCAGGCCGGCCCGGTGAAGGAAATCCCGACCGGCAGCCCGGATACCCGCCCGGCAGGCACGGTGATCGACGGGTAGCCGGCGATGGCGGCCGGCGCGGAGGTGCCGAATCGGTAGTGGTCGCCGAGCACGTAGTCGGTCAGCCAGGCGGGGCTCCCGGTCAGCGACGCGATGGCGGCGAGGCGGTGCTCGGTCAGCGCCCGGTCGAGCGCGGTCCTGGCGAGCCCGAGCGCGTCGGCCCGCGCCTGCCGGCAGGCAGTCGCCTTCCTGCCGTCCGTCCGTTCAGCCTGCTCGAAGATCTCCTGGCCGAAGTGAGCCAGCACAGTGCTTGCGTTACGGCTATTGAAGGCAATCAGCTCGCCGAGCGACATCGGGTGCTCGCCGCCGACCGTGCCGAGGTAGGCGTTCAGATCGTCCTTGAACTCGTGCGTGAGCGCGACGAACTCCGGGTCACCCAGCTTGTCGGCACCGGCCAGTTCCACCGGGTCAATGACTTCGGCTCCCGCCGAGCGGAGCAGGCCCGCCGCCTCGTCGAGCACCGCCGCCGTGGCCGGGGTCGCGTCGGCCGACCCGGCCCGCCAGATGCCGACCCTGGCGCCATCCAGCGCGGCCGGGTCCAGGTACCTGGCGTAGTCATCAGGCTGGCCAGCGGAGTCAGCGGTTGCCGGATCCGCCGGGTCCTGGCCGGCCAGCGCGTTCAGCAGGAGGGCCGCATCGGCGACACACCTGGTCATCGGCCCGGCGGTGTCCTGCGCCAGCGATACAGGCACAATCCCGGTCCGGCTGACCAGTCCCAGGGTCGGCTTGATACCGACGATGCCGCACACGCTGGAAGGCGACACGATCGACCCGTCCGTCTCGGTGCCAACTGCCAGCGGCGCCATTCCCGCGGCGACGGCGACCGCCGACCCTGAGCTCGAGCCCGACGGGTTGCGACCTGGTCCGAACGGGTTGACCGCCTGGCCGCCGAGCGTGGACCAGCCGCTTGAGGAGGCCGTTGACCGGAAGTTAGCCCACTCGGAAAGGTTGGCCTTGCCGAGGATGATCGCGCCGGCCGAGCGCAGCCGTCGGATCAGGAAGGCATCGGACCCGGCCGCGTTCGCCATGGCGGCCGATCCGGCCGTCGCTGGCTTTCCGTCGACGGCGATATTGTCCTTGATCAGCACCGGTATCCCAGCCAGCGGACCGAGCGGTGCCTGGCGAGCCCGGTCCTGGTCCGCCGATGTGGCCTGCTCGGCGGCGTCCTGGCTGACCGAGATCACCGCTCCAAGGCGCTCGTTCAGCCGCTCGGTCCGCCCGGTATAGAAGCTGACCAGCTCCGCGGCGCTGAGCTGCCCGGAGACCATCGCCCTGCTCAGTTCGGCGACCGTCGCCCGGCCGACCTCAATGCC
>WNFX01003702.1_pt1 | contig 31720 bp, 32 predicted proteins | sample 5400111 | NCBI WGS metagenome assembly WNFX01 (sample SAMN13153363, study PRJNA577476) | soil metagenome | isolation source: 40 cm soil or saprolite under grassland replicate 1 | place: USA:California | collected 2016-06-15 | reverse complement strand
AACCAGACTTCATATCCCTTCAAATCAATCTTCATATTACCTCCTTATTTTTCTCCGTCATTGCGAGGGCGTTTTGTTTTTTGCCCGAAGCAATCCCTTACACAATTAGAGATTGCTTCGTGGGAAAGGGCAAGTGCCCTCCTCGCAATGACAGATAATTAAAATTATTGTCCATACCCATGAGTGTAACGATGGTGCAATTTCTCCACCTCCTCTGGTGAAATTTCATCCGGTATGCCAATTTGCATAGCGAGCCAAACGGTTTTGGCATTGTCTTCCGTCATGATTGCCGCTTTGACTGCCAATTTCGCATTCTTGCCAATCGTGAACACACCATGATTCTTTAGCAATACCGCCGGGGATTTTCCAATGCTTTCAACCACAACTTTCCCAATGGCTTCGTCGCCAATTAATGCAAATCCGCCACACGGAATAGGACCTCCGAATTCATCAGCGATGGCTGTCAGTACCACTGGGATTGGTTTATTGACAGCTGCAAAAGCAGTTGCATACGCTGAATGAGTATGTACCACGCCGCCTACATCCGGTCGACATTTATAGATGTAGAGATGGCTAGCACTATCGGAGGATGGCTTCAAATTGCCTTCGATGATCTTTCCATCCAAATCGATGACCACCATATGTTCAGGACGTAATTCGTTATAACGGATTCCGCTCGGTTTAATCACCACCAATCCGCTTTCGAAATCGCGCTCGCTGACGTTCCCGCTCGTCCATACCACAAGGTTGTTCCTAGGAAGTTCGAGATGAAGTTCAACTAATTCTTCTTTTAATTTTTCGAGCATAATTTCTCCAGGGGAAATACACAGGTCAACATGTAAACAAGTACACATGTCTAGGTGTTTACCTGCGTATTTATCTACTTATGTACCTGTCTATTCTGTCGCCGTATCTCCTTCAACCGTTTCATTACATCGTTCTCGCCACGACCAAAATAATCAGGTAGGATCCTGCATGATCGTGCATTCAGCAAAGATCTAATCGTAAATCTTCTACCTCAGCCCATCCACGGCAGCTCTTTCGATGACAAGTCCCTTTTTGTAGCGTTCCATGAACGCTGTAAAGCCATCAACGTCCCTTGGGTCGGGAGCTACCATCGTGCCATTTTCCCCTGCAAAGACCTTGTGAGAGAGATAGGCTTCCAGGGGTTCATTCATTGCCTTATGGAGCATATAGGAGGCAAGCAATGCAATCCCCCATGCGCCGCCCTCGCCTGCGGTCTCCATCACGGAAACGGGGACATTCATCGCCGCTGCCATGATCTTTTGACCCACTTCCTTTGTTTTGAAGAAGCCACCATGACCGAGGATCTGGTCGATCTTCACCTGCTCCTGTTCAAAGAGGATGTCCAATCCGAGCTTCAATGCACCGAGTGCTGAGAACAGATGCACACGCATGAAGTTCGACAGTGTGAAACGGCTTTCAGGTGTACGGACGAACAGTGGACGCCCCTCCTCAAGGTGCGTGATGTGCTCGCCTGAAAAATAATTGTAGGCAAGCAGCCCGCCGCACTCCGCATCACCCGTGAGCGCCTTCTGATACAGCATTTCAAACAGCCTGGATTGATCAATCTCCACACCAAGCGCATGGGTGAATTCCTGAAACAGATCGATCCATGCATTGAGATCGGATGTGCAGTTGTTGCTATGTACCATGGCTACCGGCTTGCCTGTGGGCGTCGTCACCATGTCGATCTCGGGATACACTTTTGACAGAGCCTTTTCCAAAACAATCATGGCAAATACGGATGTTCCTGCGGAAACATTGCCGGTTCGCTCTGCAACGCTGTTGGTCGCGACCATGCCTGTGCCTGCATCGCCTTCGGGCGGACAAAGTGGGATTCCTGTTTGTAGTTGTCCCGTGGGATCGAGCAGTCTTGCGCCTTCTTTGGTAAGAACGCCTGCGTCTTCTCCTGCTACAAAGACTTTGGGCAAGATGTCCTGGAGCTTCCACGAGATGGTTTCCGCTTTGAGCCATTCGTTGAACAGCTCAATCTTGCGTACATCGTAGTTGTTGGTCTTGCTGTCGATGGGGAACATGCCCGAGGCTTCGCCAACGCCCAGCACCTTTTGCCCCGTCAGTTTCCAATGGACATAACCTGCCAGCGTGGTCAGATGGCTGATATCCCTGACATGGGGTTCCCTGTTCAAGATTGCCTGATAGAGGTGTGCAATGCTCCAACGCTGGGGAATATTGAATTGGAGCAGATTTGTGAGTTTCTCTGATGCCTGCCCGGTCATGGTGTTTCGCCATGTACGAAACGGGACGAGCAGGTTTCCATCCTTATCGAATGGCATATAGCCGTGCATCATGGCGCTGAAGCCGATGGCACCAATCGTCTTGAGCGGGGTATTGTAATTCTCAAAAACCTCGTTGCTGAGCTTCCGATAACTTTCCTGCAAGCCTATCCAAACGTCTTCGAGACTGTATGTCCAAACGCCGTTTTCGTATCGGTTTTCCCAGTCATAACTTCCTGATGCAATCGGCGTATGATCCTCACCGATCAGGATCGCCTTGATGCGAGTCGAGCCGAACTCGATGCCAAGAACGGTCTTCCCGCTCTCAACTGCTTTTTGGATATCGTTTCGATTCATGTTATAACATCTCACATTTCTATGATGACTTTCAACCCTTCACGCCGCGCTGCGGCACGAAAGGCTTCAACAGCTTGATCCAGCGGAAAGCGATGCGTCACAAGTGAACGCACATCTACAAGCCCTTTGGATACCAAGTCAATGGCACGTGGATACGTGTGCTTCATGCGCCGTACGAGTTTAATAGTCAAACCCTTTCGCCGGGCAGTGGACGCGGAAAAAGAAGTTTTGTCATCATCCGGGATTCCAACAAGGATAACTTTTCCGCCAGAGAGAACAGCGGCAAACGCATCATCAACCGCCTCCGGCTGCCCAGCCACTTCGAACGCTACATCAACTCCGCGTTCTTTGACTGCCGCTCGCATCTCTTCAAGCCCGTGCTGATCTTCCACCAAAAAAGCCTGACCTGCCCCGAATCTTTTTGCAGCTTCCACCCGATGGATGAGTTTATCTGTAACAATAATTTGGGTTGCGCCCGAAAGTTTTACTAACTGAATAATCAGCAATCCAATGGGTCCACAGCCAAAAACACCAACCCTCATCCCAGCTTTGATTTTGCCAAGATCAACGGCATGGATGGCAACTCCAAGCGGTTCCAACATCGCGCCGTCGGCATCACTAATCGACTCCGGAAGCTGATGCAGGCATTTCTGCGGCCAAGCCATGAACTCTCGCAACGCGCCATCCTGGATACTATGCCCGGCAAATTTTAAATTAGCACACAAATTTGGATGGCCGTTTTCGCACCATTCACAGTATTCACAAGGAATGGCAGGGTCAATTGCCACACGCTCTCCTGCCTCCGTTACACCTGCGAACTCGTGACCCAACACCAATGGATGTTTTAATTGCGCATCTCCGATACCGCCTTCAGAAAACCAATGTAGATCTGAACCGCATACACCTACCGCCCTTACACGGATTAATTTCTCCCCTTCGGTGGGGATAGGAACAGATTCATCGTGGATTTGCAAGTCCCCCGTTCCATGCAGGCGAACGGATTTCATTTGAATATTGCCTCATATGAAATGATATCTACTATTTGCCGTTAATTATTGGTGTAACCAGATCAGCGATTCTGTGAGAAAAGAGGCCTTTTCTTCATATAGAATAGACTTTGAATTCCAATGAAAATCAAAGTAAGAACACCAACCCCAATCCTGGTCCACCATGAACTCAATGTACCATTAAATTGGAGAATCGACACAATGGTACTGTTGATCAAAACACCAAAGAGTGTTCCGATGACATTCCCAACACCACCACTTAACGAAGTGCCACCCATCACGACAGAAGCAATGGAGTCAAGCTCCATCCCGGTGGCAAATTGGCCGTAGCCGGCTAATAACGACATACTGAAAACAATTCCTGCCAAAGCTGAGCAAAGGCCGCTGAACGCGTAGACGGCAATTTTTGTACGAGCTACCGATAAACCCATCAGCAAGGCAGACTGCTCATTATTGCCAATTGCGTAGATTGTGCGACCAAAGCGTGTGAAAAAAGTCAGGTAAATTGCTATAAGTACCATCAATGGGGCGACCAGCGTTGGAAGGTAGATATACGCTTTGGAAATGAAAGGAATATGGATTGGCGTCAGCGCCAAGTTTTTATAAACAGTGTCCGTGATGGTCACAGAGGTCAGGCTAATGATGTAAGCCAAACCACGGGCGAAAAAGAGACCCATCAGAGTTGCAATAAAAGGCTGCACCTTAAGGTATTGAATAATACAGCCCAGGAGTGCCCCAAACGCAACGCCAATGATTATCATTAATGGGATGACGACGGCAGGGCTCATTCCATTTTTGAGCAGAGCAGCCGATGCGATACTAATCAGCGCCAATACTCCTCCCACTGAAAGATCAATGCCGCCGGTCAGGATAACCATAGTCATTCCAATGGAAACAAGTAATAGACTTCCATTGTTAATAAACAAGTTGAAAAATACCTGCGGCTTTTGCATGGCAGGATACATCCGGCCTCCAATAAAGTAGGCCAGGATGAATATCGTAATCGTGGTCAATAATGGTCCGTGGCGCCACAGGAAGGGTTTAATTCGCTGTGTCATGTTGAGGGCCTCTTCGCTCGAATATTCTATTCATCAATCGGCGGTTGTAATCCGAATAAAGGAAAATCACACTCATGACCAAGACGGCTTTGGCGGCTAATAAGGCATTTGCCGGCACCCCTAGGGTATAGACTGTAACGGTAAATGTCCAAATGACTACTGCACCAATGACACTTGCAAGGAGTGAAAACCGTCCACCCGTCATCAATGTTCCACCCATGACGACTGCCAAGATTGCATCCAGTTCATAATTCAAGCCATTGTTATTCCCATCGGCGCTATGAACGTAGGAACTGAGAATGAGTCCGGCAATCGCGGCGCAAAACCCGCAAAAAATATATGCGAGCAGTTTGACGTTTTTTTCATTGATACCGCTGTAGTAGCTTGATTTCGAATTGATTCCCACGGACTCAATAAACAAGCCAATGGAAGTCTTCCGCACCAACCACCACGCCAAGAGGAACACAAGAGCTACAATATAAATGGAGGCAGGCAGACTCAGTATGTACCCATTTCCAAACCAGAAATAGGGAGTGTAGTAAATCGTCATGATCTGTCCATTCGTAATCAGTTGAGCAATGCCGCGGCCTGCCACCATCAAGATGAGCGTAGCAACCATCGGCTGAATTCTGGCTCTTGAAACCAAGAGACCATTCCATAAGCCACACAGCGTACCCGCCGCCAAATCAGCCAAAATAATGATAGGTAAAGGCGTATTGGTGGCATTCTTGGTGAGAATATCATTTGTAATGAGTTGATTGCCAAGCGCGGGGTTGATTAACACCGCCCCCATCGCTGCTGAAATGGCAATGACGGCACCCACAGAAAGATCGACTCCTCCTGTAGCTATCACCAACGTCATCCCGATTGCTACCAACATTAAGGGAGTGCCATTTTTGAATACATCAATCAAATTTCCGTATAAATGTTTCCCGTACAGAGGATCATTGATAATCCCAATTTGAAAGAATCCAGGCTCAACAATTGCATTAAAAATCAGAATGATAACCCATGCCACGAGCGGCCAAAATAATCGGCTTTCACGAATTCTTTTAAAAAGTAACTGTGTATTTTTCATAGCTCCCCTGCCATGGTATGGATAATGGTCCGATCGTCTACATCACCAGAGTATTCGGCGACCTTCTTACGATCGCGGAGTACCACAATGCGATGACTGATGCGTAATACCTCTTCCAGTTCAGAGGAGATGAACACACAGGATTTGCCCTCCTCGGCTAGATTCAGCACCAGTTTTTGAATTTCTGTTTTTGCTCCCACGTCGATGCCCCGAGTGGGTTCATCTAAGATCAAAACCTGAGGATTTGTAGCAAGCCAACGGGCAAGAATGACTTTCTGTTGGTTGCCACCGCTCAAATTCTTAACCAACTGTTCGGGGGAGGGTGTGACGATCCCTAACAACTGAATATATTTTTGGGCAATTTCATTCTGTTTCTGCATAGACAGGAATTTGAACCACCCATAGCGGGCCTGCAAAGCTAGGATTATATTTTCACGAATCGTTAGATCTCCAACAACTCCTTCAGCCTTACGGTCCTCAGGACACAAAGCAATTCCCCGCTTCAGCGATTCTAAAGGAGAGAAACGATTAACTTTCTCTCCACACACTATGAGCGAACCAGTATCAGGACTATCTATCCCAAAGATCAGGCCTGCCATCTCCGTGCGACCAGAACCTAACAATCCGGCAATTCCCAATATCTCATTGGCATTCAATTCGAAATCAACTGGCTCCAGTGACCCTTTCAGACCCAAATTTGTTGCTTCAACCAGGTGTTGTTTAGCTCTCTTTTCTTCATCTTGGGATTTGACCTTCGACATCGCGTCCAACTCAGTCAAACTTCGCCCCAACATTTTGGCAATAAGCTCGACGCGCGGTAGAGAGGGCGTGTCAAATGTACCAACCAATTTTCCGTTGCGAAGGACAGTGATCCGATTAGCAATCTGATAAACTTGATCGAGGAAATGAGTTATGAAAATGATGCCAAGACCTTCGCTCTTTAGTTTTTTCATCACGTCAAAAAGCAGATTCGTTTCATGAATATCCAGGCTGGAGGTGGGTTCATCAAAAATCAGCACTTTCGCCGATAAGACCTCAAGCGCGCGTGTAATGGCGACCATCTGTTGGATGGCAACTGAATAATTTCCCAGCGGCTGAGTCACATCTACATCGATACTCAATCGGTTGATAGCCATGCGAGCCAGATCATTCAACTTTCGCCAGTGAATACTTCCGAAACGATAAGGCTCATGCCCTAGCATGATATTCTCAGCAACAGAAATATTCGTACAAAGGTTGACTTCCTGATAGACCGTGCTAATGCCAAGTTCCTGAGAATGTTGAGGAGATCGCACCTGAACGAGTTTATCATCCACCTCAATCGTGCCTTTGTCAGGTTGTTCGACACCAGTCAAAACCTTGATGAGGGTGGATTTTCCAGCCCCATTCTCACCCATCAAAGCATGGATCTCTCCCCTTCTCAATGAGAAATCAACATCCTCCAGGGCGATCACACCTGGAAAGGACTTAGCGATTCCCTGCATCTTTACAATGTTCTGAGTGTCTGTCATGGATGTGGCCTATCTGTCACTAGTATCGCATTCACTTGCTAAATGTGCCGATGGAGGACTCTCTATAGAGTACGGTAATACCTAATCACATCGTGCCATATGATAGAGAAGCGACGTTTTGTGTAGCGCCGCTTCTCTATCAACTAAATCACTCCGCGCATGTGTGGGGATCTCACACTAGCTGTCGAAGTTAGTACTTGCGAGTCGGCAGTAGTTCAGCAGCCTTATCCGGATAGTAGACCGTTTCATTGGTAAGGACTTCCCGGTCAATCTTTTCGCCGTTCATGAGCTTCAAAGCCATGTCGAAGACTTGCGGGCCGAGTAGCGGGTTGCATTCAACGTCAGCCTGGAACCAGCCATCCACCATCGCTTGGAAACCGCCGCGCGTGCCATCCACAGAGACAATCTTGAGGTCACCGGGATTTACTCCAGCCGCCTTTAAGGCTTCAATGGCGCCAATTCCCATATCATCATTGTGAATGAAGATACCCTGGAAATCTACGCCCGGTTTGTACTTCTGCAAGAAGGCCTGCATCACAGGGAGAGCTTCAGCCCGAGTGAAGTTACCGGTCTGAGAATCAAGAATCTTGATGTTGGAATTGAGTTTGTTTCGAAGTCCCTTCGCCCGGCCAACTGCAGCACCAGAGCCGGTGGTCCCGGAGAGTTCAAGGATAGCACCACCATTAGGCAGCTGCTTGTTGAATTCAGCGGCGGCTCGCTCACCTTCCAGTTCCATATTGGAACCGATATGAGCCGCGTACAGGGATGGATCGGCGCTGACACTTCGGTCAACGATAATGACCGGAATATTCGCGTTCTTGGCTTCAGTCAAGACAGCATCCCAACCATCTTCAACCACGGGAGGCAAAGCAATCACATTCACACCTTGCTGTATACAGGAACGCATGGCAGAGATCTGATTTTCCTGTTTCTGCTGGGCGTCAGAGAATACTAATTGTTTGATGCCCAGTTTATCAGCGGTTTCCTTGATGGAAGCCGTATTGGCGGTGCGCCAGTCACTTTCGGCGCCAAGTTGAGGGTAGCACAAAACCATATCTTTGTACGTAAGAGTTGTGCCACCGACAGCAGGTGCTTGGGTTGCAGCTGGAGTGCCACATGCAGTCAGAACTATAGAAGCGACTACGAACAAAAAAGCGATTGTTTTGAAGCGAAACATGATCTTCTCTCCTTATTATTAGTGGTTATCTTTGTACGTACGTTATAATAAGGTTGTGCGAAGGTGCTCTTGAGTATCAAGAGCCCAAATGCACACCTGGAAGCGCTTGCTTGGAGACGCCAATCACTAGGCAAGTGCTTCTCTTTTGTTTGTGTTCTTGTTCATTTCTTTGCCAATTTCACCTCCTTGCTATTCATTTCTTAGGTGACCGTAAAGAACTCTGTCGCACCACCAGTGTGGGTGGCAGAATCATGGACTTGAGATCCATCGCATCCACTCCTTGCCAACCGAATTCTATAATCTTGATCACTTCTTCCACTGCTACTTTGCCTACTGTGTATTGATCCTGTTGGACAGTTGTCAGGGGGGGATTAAAAAAAGCAGACTCAGGAATATCATCAAAACCCACAATCCCTAAATCTTCAGGAATCTTCAAGCCTTTTTGATTGGCAACCTGGATGACCCCTAAGGCCATTTGATCATTGGCAACAAAGATGGAATCCATTGCTGGATATTGCTCAAAGAGTTTTTCAACCGCTTGAACACCGCTGGCTGATGACCAATTCCCCTCTGCCCAATGCTCCTCCTTAGCTTCAACACCAGATTCTCTTAGTGCATCTTTCCAAGCCAACATCCGCTGGCGAGCTTCCCACCAATCCATTGGACCCGAGATGTGACCTATGCTTCGATAGCCTTGTTCAAGCAAATGAGCCATCGCCATGCGTCCACCCAGATAATTATCTACCGACACAGTCGCGGTGATTTCCTTGGGCTCCATCGTAATATAAACAATGGGCAGCTTCAAATTGAACGATTGTTGATTGATCCAATTTCGATTCTCCCCGACTTCTGGAACGGCCCAAATGATCCCATCCACATGGTGAGAGAGAAGCCCTTGGAAGATGGGCCCAACGTCCTCAGCGTCAAAGCGCGGCAGTTCCTTTAGGAGCAAGGAATAATCGGCTTCTTCGGCAGCCGAGGTGATGCCGCTCAGGGTGCGGGAGGGACCAATATATCTCAAGCCGGCGGTAACAACCCCCAGTGTATAGCTGCGTTGTTGGATCAGGCTCCGTGCCAACGCACTCGGTTGATAACCCAATTCATTGATAGTCTTTAGAATTCGCTCTCGTGTGTCCGGAGCAACGTCTGGACGATCATTAATCACTCTGGATACAGTTTGTGTGGAGACACCTGTGGCTTTTGCGACTTGTTTTATGGTAGTGCGACGGTTGCCATGCATGAACAAATAAGCCTCTCACAAAATTTTGTTATCGTTATCGGGATCGATAACATAATAGCAAATCTCAGAATATTTGTCAAGTTATATGATCTTCAGTAGGTTGCAATGATAGCACAATAAGTGGTATTAGGTAACTTCAGCAAAAAAGAGAATGTGGCCTGACATCAGTTTGTTGTAACAGATGAAACCTATCAGTTATTAAGAAAAAATTACAAAGTCACTATAAGGCTGAAATGATGTAATTCTCCTCTGAGTCGATAGACAAATCTATGCGATCGCACGAATCAAATGTCAATCTGGTGCACAGATTGACGCAAATCACTCAAAGGAGAAAAATCATGTTCCTCTCAGGTTTATTTCGTCAAAAAATGTTCAGGCTTATAGCGATCCCCGCATTGGTGATAGCGTTGCTCGTCGCGAATTTTGGGTTAGCCTTTGCCGCCACTGACAGTTCCGGCGCAGTATACGTGCAGACCAATCAGGCAAGTGGCAATGCCATCGCCATCTTCAACAGATCAACTGATGGTGTATTAACTTTATCGACTACTGTGCCGACCGGCGGACTAGGCACCGGTGCTGGCCTGGGTTCGGCAGCCTCAGTCATCCTGAGCAATGATGGTCGCTGGCTATTTGCAGTCAATGCAGGCAGTAATGAAATTTCGGCTTTTCATGTGGATGCAAATGGACTCACCTTAGTTGATAAAGTAGCTTCTAGTGGAACGCTTCCAACGAGTCTGGCACTATACAAAGGTTTGTTGTACGTACTCAATGCCGGTGGCAACGGGAATATCACAGGGTTTGTAGTAGATCAAGCCGGCAAGTTGGCACCGATTGCAGGTTCAACTCGCCCACTTAGCAACAGTAATAGCGGAGCTGCACCAGGCCCTGCACAAGTCTCATTCAGTCCGGATGGCAGAACGTTAGTTGTATCTGAGAAAGCCACAAGCATCATTGATACCTACATTGTTGGGAAAGATGGTCTTGCCTCGGGTCCCACTACTCACCCTTCATCAGGAATTACACCCTTTGGTTTTGCTTTTACGCAACAAGGCGCGCTGGTTGTCTCAGAAGCCTTTGGCAGTGCGCCTCTCGGGAGCGCTGTATCTTCCTATGATGTCTCAAACGGCCAATTTAGCGTAATCAGCGCTTCTGTTCCCACTGGTCAGACAGCCGCCTGCTGGATTGCTGTTTCAAAGAATGGCAAGTTTGCCTACAGCACCAATGCAGGTAGTGGCTCAGTTTCAGCCTATCGTGTCGGATCAGACGGCAGCCTCTCTCTGATTGATGGCGCTGCCGGAATTACGGGTGACGGCACTTCTCCTACTGATGCCACTGTCAGCAATGATGGCCAATATTTATATGTACTGAATGGACGCACACACAACATTTCGGCTTTTACAATTCAAGCTGATGGGACCTTGGAAAATATTGGAACCTTTGAGGGTTTGCCTGTAGGTTCAGTCAAAATCTCCCGGTTTTGGCTTATTCAAATTGAACAGTTTTTTAACAAGCTGCTTTTGGTTTCGACATTTGACACAGTCTATAAAATGCTGTATTCTTCCAACGATAGAAACCATGGATGCAAAACTAGATGAAATAACACTATTGAATTTGCTCCGCCAGCGGGATGAAATGGCTTTCACGCAACTTGTAGAACAATATCATTCATCGCTTGTTCGCCTCGCCCATATTTATGTGCAAGATACAACCATCGCTGAAGAAATGGCACAGGAAACCTGGCTGGCAGTTTTGCATGGTCTGGATAGATTTGAAGGCCGCTCGAGCCTCAAAACTTGGATTTTCACAATTCTAACGAACAAAGCCAAGACCCGCAGTCAACGCGAAAATCGCACACTGTCTTATACCGATTTGGAGGAATCAGTCGAGGCCGAGCCGACGGTTGATCCCAAACGATTCAAGGATCTCTCCACTGATAAGAATCCGGGCCATTGGGCTGCTCCGCCTGATTCTTGGTCAAGCATCCCTGAAGATAGGTTCCTTTCGGAAGAAACGATGAATCTCATCCGCGAGACCATTGACGGATTGCCTGAAAATCAACGCCTGGTAATCACTCTACATGATCGCGACGAATTATCCGCGCAAGAAATTTGTAATATTTTAGGGATATCCGAGACTAATCAAAGAGTACTTCTGCATCGTGCACGGGCACAAGTGCGCCACGCGCTGGAAGATTATTTGCAAGCGGAGTTTTGATGGAAAATGAAATGACCTGTAAAGAACTGGTGGAGCTGGTCACTGAATATTTGGAAGGAACGTTGCCTGAGGATGCTCGCAGGAGAATGGAGAATCATTTATTAGGATGCGATGGTTGCACTAATTATCTGGAACAAATGCGCCAGACGATTCGCCTGATGGGGCAGTTACGCGAGGAAAATCTCACATCCGAACAGCGTGATGATCTATTGAGGTTATTCCATGATTGGAAAAAGAACTGATCCTATTGATCCGTTCGACCTGAGCACTGTAAACGATGCAGTGCTTTTTTGTTGTAACAAATCATAGATTGATAAGACTATATTTGAAATGGAAAAATAGAGGCAACATGGATCTAGAAATGGTCGCGCGTACGATTCAGTTGATCATTGCCCCAGCAGTCATGATCACTTCCTGTTGTATCTTTACTAATGGCTTGCTGGCGCACTATGCCGCCATTGGCGAACGGCTGCGCATTACCGTGCGTGAAAGACTGGATTTGCTCAGGGAAACGGAAGTAAACAGAAGTGACAATTTAATCGCTCAAGAAAGACTCGAAGATATTGACTTTCAAATCCCCAACTTGCTGCGTCATCACCTGCTGGTGAGAACGTCGCTCGCGGGAACATTCATTGCCATAATTTTCTATATTGTAGATATGTTTGTGATCGCGTTTTCAGTCATTTCAAACAAATCAGGGTTTTACAGTGCGATTCTGGTTGTGTTCATGATAGGAGTCGCTTCTCAATTGATCGGCGTCATCTATGCAGTGTTTGACGCTTTTATGTCTCATAAGATTTATGCCTTTGAAACCCGCCATGCAATGTTATTGGAAAAATCGAATGTGGAACATACACGGATATGAAAGAAATCACCCATGATCCATGGTGGCCCTCGCGTTATGGCTTGTCAAGGAATAAGACTCGTCCTCGCTCTGGAATGACTCCACCGCGCACCTGATACCAAGTTCTGCCATCCGAATCTTGACTGCGATAGAGCAGTACCAGGTCATTGAAATTTACAGCCGGCAAATCGCCGAAATGATATTTGCCAAACGCAGTGACCTCATTGAATGCCGGCGGCGCACGTCGCACCTGAAGATTCTGATGTACATCACTGGGCGGCCATTTTGCATAAAACAGAAGGTAGATATATGGCTGGTCAACATCTGTGATCCAGATTTCATCATAGTCCGATTGATGAGCCTGCACATATGCCAGCGCATCCTTGAGGCCGTACCGAAAATAGCTTCTCACATCCGATCGAAGCAAATAGGCAGTAAAGTAGTTTTTGTAGCGGAAACTGAGTTCCAGAGTTGCGGCGCTAAACAGTCCGATTAGGAGGAAAATGGAAAAATACTTTGCTATAGGGAGCGAGTTAGAGCGCCACACATGCTTCACCCAATCTACCAGGACCATTGCCCCAATTCCATCCACTAGCGCAAGGAGTGGAATGAGATGAATGGCGCGCGATAGGTGTGGGTTGACGAGTGGCGGTGTTGTCACGGTCAAACTGCCCGGGATAGGATACAAAAGCAACGCGGCAACAATCAGTAAGGCTCCTTGGCGCCCAAAGGGACGTGAAGGTCTCACTATCGAGAACCCAAGCCAAAATGCTCCGGCTAATAAGAATGGAAGAGAGGAGATAAGTTCTACTCCCCAGCCTGGTGGGGTGGCACTCCGCCCAGGATCACCATTGCCAGCGAAAAAAAAACCCATGGTGAAAAATATGATCCGTATTGTTGCGCAAGAAATAATACACTGGCCTTACCCGAATTGAATACCGAGACCTGATCAAATCGCGCTTTGCCGCCTGGGTCCACAAGTGACAAATACATGAGAGGGCCAGCAATGCTAATAAAGAGGATAGCTGCATACAAGAGCGATTCTCTGCTAAAGCTGAGCAGCGTTCGCGCATAGATCAAAAACCCCGCAAGAAGAAGGAGTGGCACATAAAGCTTCATCGTTGGGTAGCTTGCCATTGTCAAAGCAGCGATGATCCCAAGCGCTACAAATCCCCGATTACTTTGATGTTGCATGGTCCAAACCAGAGCGAGCATGAGAAGCGTAACCATGAGAGGCACTACGGCGGGAGGAATCGCGAAGCGGCTACGAGCCACGGCCCATGGCGAAAGCGCCATAGTCAAGGCAGCCGCAACTCCAAGCGCCGGCCGCTGGAAGAGCTCATATGCAAGTAAGTAGATCACTAGAATCGCCAACACACCCAGAGTGGCTGTAACTCCCCGTACAACTTCCACACGCAACCCCAAAAGACCTACTGCAGGCGTTGTGATAAACGTAAGTAATGGCGACACCCAATCACCGAAGCTCTCCAAGCCAGCAAAAGGAAAGGGATGCCCATGGTGATCTCGGCCTGTCAGGAACAGACTGTAGGCATCGTACCCATTGACTGCCTCATCTTGATCGAAGCCAGGTGGGATCTCCTTGAGCCTCGCGAAGCGCAGCACACTGCCAGCCAGGATTGCGACCGTCAGCAGGATATGGATAAGACCTAACTTGAATTGCCTTTGATTAGATTCCATTTTTATTCAGGAGTAAATCTCAAGTGATTGAGGTTTAGTGGGCAGATCTCGGCCGACTCTTGCTTGCCAATACTCTTTAAAGTGACCAGGAGAAAGCCTGGATTATATTCCTCGTCCTCGAGAGCGAAATTGCGCGAATCATTCGGTTGCTGCGTCATCTCCTCACAGGAACAATCCTACACTACTTCACAGTTTTCAACGATTCCACATTGTCTTTTGAGTATACAACCCTCAAACCAATAAAAGGATTTTGGCTTTACCCGTAAGGATATATAGAAATGAAGCAAGGGGAAGTCATTACCGCCGAAGATGTTGAAGGCGCATTGATTTCACAGAGAGTCAGTGTGGGACAAGGTGATGTCCTTCTCATTCATACGGGGTGGGGCGCGTTATGGGAAGCAGAGCCAACACGCTACATATCGGGGGAGCCTGGCATTGCAATGGACGCGGCTGATTGGCTGGTTGAGAAGCGCATCGCCATGACCGGTGCAGATACATGGAGTTACGGTGCGGTGCCGGGAGAAGATCTACAGCGTCCCTATGTGGTTCCACAAACACTCAATGCAAAATACGGTTTGTTCATTATGGAAAATTTGAATACCAGCCTGTTGACGGTGGAGCAGATCTACAAATTCATGTTTGTACTGACTCATTACAAGACACGCGGTTCCACGGCCGCATGGATTCCCCATCGCAGTGGTTTGACAAAGACACAAGTTCATTGAGAGAGTTTTCACAAGACCGCCAACGACTTGCGTAATATTTTCTTAATAATTTTAAGAGTAAAAAACCTTATAATAGACAAACATTATCCACTATAGAGAAAAATCGTGGCGTCCGCCACATCCCCTCTGATGCTGAAGACATATAAAAGCTATTCATCTGTATTGCCTGAACAAAAATTCCTGCCTGCTGAATATCTCCTTCCAGGAGATCGCCCGCGTGGCGCTGTGGTCGAAGGGGGACCAAAAGTGGTCTTTATTGAAGTAACCAATCGCTGCAACTTACTATGTGAGACTTGCCCTCATACTTACTTTCAGCGTGAGCCGCTTAAATCCCTTTCTCTAGATGAATTTATTCGTATTGCCGAACAGTTTCCTCAAATGAAGCGCGCTCTTTTGCACGGAATTGGGGAACCCTTGCTGAATCGAGAGTTGCCAGAAATCATCAAGTATCTGAAGGGGCGAAATATTGAAGTAATCATTAATTCCAATGGGACGTTGTTAACACCCCAATGGCAGGAAAAACTAATCGAAAGCGGTTTAGACCAGTATCGCTGTTCCATTGATGGTGCGAAAGATGAGACGTATGCTCGCATTCGTGGAGCAAATCTTCTCCCCAAATTGCGGCGAGGGCTAGAAGGTCTGGTCAAAACGAAGGAGTGCCTAGGGGCGAAAACGCCTCAAATTTCAATTTGGTGTGTCTCCACCCAAGAGAATTTGCAGGAATTGCCAGACTTGTTACGGCTGGCTGCAGATCTAGGTGTGCCAGAAGTTTATATGCAGCGTATGGTTTATTTTGCGGGTGAACCAGAAAAGCAGTATGGAATGGCGCGAGGAGAACTGGCCATCTTTGGTAATGATGAAAATGACGAGGACAGAATTATCGAAGAATGCACAGCATTGAGCAACGAACTGGGAATCAACTTCCTCGCCTCGGGAGGCAGGGATCCGATTAACAGCCTCGCCGCGGCACGGTCCTCTGATTTCACTCCTTGGCATGCATGTATGCGTCCATGGACAACCGCCTATATAACAGCCACTGGAAATTGTCTCCCCTGCTGTATTTCCCCTTTTGCAACAGACGATTACAAAAGTCTGATCCTGGGTAATCTATTCGAGCGCCCATTCAGCGAAATTTGGAATGAACCTCTCTACCAAAAATTCAGGATGGATTTGCTGAGCGACCATCCTCATAAAGCCTGCGCTAGTTGCGGCGTATATTGGAGTCTCTAAAACTTATAGGAGAAGTGAACTATGGATACTACACAAACTATTTCTTATCTCGACAACCTGGAAAAGATTGCAGTTGAGGTGATTCGTCCTGCAGCCGCCGAGATCGATCAGAGCGGCGCTTTTCCACGCGCGACTAATCAGTGCTAAAGAAGTAGGCGGCCTGGGCCAGAGCTTGCGCGCTGCTGCGCTGGTCATTGAGCGCGTCGCCCAGGAGTGCGCCTCCACGGCGATGGTGTTATGCATGCATTATGCCGGCACAGCAGTCATAGAAGCGCATGGTCCGCTCTCCGTTCGACAAGCCATTGCTGGTGGAAAACACATCACCACCTTGGCATTTTCAGAGAAGGGCTCACGCAGCCATTTCTGGGCGCCTACCAGCACAGCCGAGGCTCATAACGGAACGGTTCATCTGGAGGCGGCTAAGAGTTGGGTGACTTCAGCAGGAGAGGCAGATAGTTATGTTTGGTCGAGCCGCCCCTTTGCTGCGGAAGGAGCCAGCACCATCTGGCTGGTGCCTGCCATCACAGCCGGGCTTTCTATTGCAGGAGCCTTTAACGGCTTAGGATTAAGAGGCAATGCATCCAGCCCGGTCAATGCAAAGCAAGTTGCGATTGAACGTTCGGCGATACTTGGACCTGATGGCGGTGGATTCGATATCATGATGTCCATCGTCCTACCCTACTTCCAAATCATGAACGCGGCTTTTTCAGTTGGGACAATGGAGGCTGCCACCCGCAAAGCTGCTGAGCATATCGCTGGGACGAAATTTGAACACTTAGGAAATGCTTTAAGTGACCTCCCCACTATTCGAGCCTATATCGCCCGAATGCGCATCAAAACGGACCTCGCGCGTGCACTCTTGCTCGATACGTTGGATGCTGTTGAGAAGGGTCGCGAAGATGCCATGTTGCGAGTCTTGGAAGTAAAAGCAGCGGCGGGCGAAACTTCCACTGAGGTCACTGATCTGGCAATGCGCGTGTGTGGAGGCGCGGCGTTCCGCAAGGATGTTGGCATCGAACGGCACTTTCGCGACGCGCGCGCCGCGACGGTCATGGCGCCTACAACCGATGTTCTTTATGATTTCATTGGTAAAGCCGTATGTGGCATGCCACTTTTTGGATAAAAAAACGAAGACAGGAGAATCTTAATCCAATGGGCAAACAAACAGACGAATTAGTACAGATGCTCATTTCCTCGCTTAGCGAGACACTTGGCGTGTTGGCGCATTTGAGTGACGCGGAATTGAACGATTTATCTGAGCATCCATGCGCGATGGGCGGCACAGAGCGCGACCTCCTTACTCACAACATTGACCATGAACAGATGCATACTGGCCAGATCTACAGTTTGCGCTACAGTATGAGGAAGATGCAAAAGAGTCAGGTGGATCGACTCATGGCGGAGACGATCAAAGCACGAGCCAACCTGATCTCTGCTTTAATCGGTATGGACGATCTGGACCTCGATCAACAAGTTCCGGATGATGATTGGACAGTTCGTCAGATTATTGAACATACCCTGTATTGGGAAAGACATTCCATTGATGATCTGGCAGAGGGCAAATTGAAATCGCGTTTGCCGTCAGACCGCCTTCGATCTGGAATTGATGTAGCGGATCCGTTGGAAGGAAGATTGGTCAGAGAATAAGTATCAATCAACGAGGAGAACTATCGTGACTGCCGCGAATCCAAATGAAACTCTGCCGACTCTCGAGTCATCTTTTGGTCCGCCAGCCTTCTTATGGAAGCTCTGGATTTATACCAATTATGACTGCAATCTAAAGTGCTCGTACTGCGTGGCGAAGTCAGGTCCGAATGTGCCGCGTCGCGCACTGGGAATGGAAAATGTCAAGCGCCTTGTAGATGAAGCAGTCGAATTGGGATTCGAACACATCTTCTTTACAGGTGGCGAACCATTCCTGCTCAATGAAATCTATGAGATGCTAGCTTATTCCTCAGCCCGCATCAAGACGACGGTTTTGACAAACGCGATGTTAGTGCGCGGGGCACGCCTTGAAAAGTTGTGTGCGATTGCAAATGAAAACCTCATTGTACAAGTCAGCCTGGATGGAGGTCGCCCAGAAGACCACGATGCGTACCGCGGTCCAGGGACTTGGGAGAAGACCGTGGAGGGAATAAAACTACTCCAGGCCGCCGGTTTCCGCGTCCGGCTGGGAACGACCGAAACGCCAGTCAATTCCGCGCATTTGAATAAACTGTGTGAATTTCATCGTTCGATCGGAATTTTGGATGAGGATCATTTCATCCGCCCGCTGGCGAAACGCGGTTATTCCAGAGAAGGATTAGAACTGGGGATGGGTAACCTTGTGCCTGAGATCACCGTCAATCTGGATGGTGTGTTCTGGCATCCTCTTTCGACCGATGCAGACATGCAGGTCAACAAAAAAATATTTCCGCTTGCCGCCTCTGTGGAGCGCATCAAAGAACAACTGGAAGCCATCGCGCTGACCGGTAGTGTGCCGTTGATGACGTTTACCTGAGGCTAAATCAGATTTGACTTCCGTGCGAAGTCCCAAGGAGATTGAGAATGATCCAAGCTTATGTTTTGATCGAAGCCGAACCGACCCGCGTGCAGGATTTGATGAAGGAACTGCCGGGCCTGGAACTCGAGGGTTCTGTGATCAAACAAATTCATGCGGTCACTGGGAGATTTGACCTGATCGCCCTTGTGGAAAGCCCTGATCTTCAGTCTCTTGGCAACTGAGTGACCACCGGTATTGCCGGCGCCGTGGGCGTCCGCCGAACTGAAACTTGTCTGATCGTGTGGTAGGAAAATCTCAGCTACATTTTATTTCGTATACTACTGGACCTCTCACAAAAGGTTGAGTGTGCTTGCCTCTGATTCAGTCTGTGCAATCTTCGCGAATTTAGAACCATTCGCGGGCATGAGCGCAAATTAGCGGATTCACAATAGTTCTGATCAAATCCTATTGGAAAGGAATTATGCCTCCCAAACCTTGGAAAACATTATCGAGTCGTCCCATTTACCAAAATCCATGGACGCGCGTGCGGGAAGATATCGCTGAGATGCCAAACGGCAAGACCACTATCTATGGCGTCATCGAATGCGGCGAATGTGTAGGCGTTCTGCCATTCATTGATGACCGGCATGTGATATTGGTTCGACAATACCGATACGTCTTCGACGAAAACAGCCGCTGGGAAATGCCAACCGGAGGCGTGAAGGCGGGTGAGGCACTGTTTGAAGCGGCCCATCGTGAACTGCGTGAAGAGATCGGATACGATGCATCTCAACTGGAACAGATCAATACTTATTACACAAGTAAATCTGTCATGCACGAAATTGCCCATCTCTATATTGGCCGTCATCTGACCCAAATACTAGCAATCCCCGATGAAACCGAATTCCTGGAGATTGAAACATTCCTTTTCGATGAAGTACTTCAAATGGTCCTGAAAAGCGATATCCGCGACAGCATGACCATCCTAGCGGTATTGCACGCGGCGCGCCAGTTTGGATTGTGAGCTTTATTGGGCGGCCCACTGAAAGCCTGATAAGCAACGGGCTGACACTGTAACAAAGCGCTAATTGCAAAGACTATACGTCAATCTGTTCATTCACCAAATGTTTGTAATGGAGGTTTCGATGGAAAGCCAGATAGTGATGCCGAATAAGATCAGAGTTGATCTCTTGGGTCTTATAGGTTTATTGATTGCCAGACTCATCTACGGGTATCTATGGTACACACAGTTGCTATGGAAACTGCCGCCAACTTTTGGATGCCCGCCGAATTTTGCAGTCACTACAAATATTCATGCGCGCACATCAGGATTGTGCGATTGGGTTGGAATCATGACCCTTTACTCGAAGATTCCCTTGCAGGCTTCCCTGGTTAAGCAATTTGTGGTGCCGAACATGTCCTGGTTTGGCTGGGTCGTTTTTTTGATGGAGGCATTCGTCGCTGTCTCCATGATCTTCGGCCTGTTCACCCGCTTAGGAGGTTTAGCCGCATTTATTCAAGGCTTAAATTTATATTTCGGCGTCACTGCCGCCCCTGGGGAATGGTATTGGACATACGGAATGCTCTATACCCTAGGCTTGATCTTCCTGGCGATCCCAGCGGGACGCTTCCTCGGTGTAGATGCTTTATTGCGCCCGCGTCTCCAAGCTGCAACAGAAAGAGGCAACCGCTTGGCAAAAATTTTGTTAGCTCTCACATAATCAAACAAAGATGACCCGCTCTGCAAAATGGCTGCTTGCCATCTTAGGATTTTGTTTGATAGCTATCTATATTGGCGCGTTAGAACTTGGCAACCTTCGCAAGCACACCGTTGAATTTGAATGGCTTTTCTTTTCAGCCTTCGCACTATATAGCGTTGCCTGTTTTATTGTCTTGCAATCTGATGAAGTTGACCGACGCGTTCCTTGGGGCATCTTCATCATTTCTATATTGATGCAGAGTATCTTGATTTTTTCGCGCCCCACTCTCTCGGATGATATGTATCGTTACATATGGGATGGAAGAGTACAAGCTCATGGCATCAGCCCTTATCGCTATCCTCCAAGTGCTGCGGAGCTGGTTTCTTTACGAGATAAGACGATCTATCCATCTATTAACCGCAAACCTGTTGTGACCGTTTACCCGCCAGCCGCGGAGGCAGCTTATTTTCTGCTCTGGAGAATACGGCCCGATAACATCCATTGGTTCCAAGCTGCGATGGCAGTCGGAGGTCTACTGGCTGGAATCCTTTTGATGGGCTTGTTAAGAGATTTGGGATATTCTCCAGCACGCGCACTGATCTTCTTATGGTCGCCTTTGCTGATCTTTGAAACTGCGCACTCTGCGCACGTGGACGGATTGATGTTGCCGTTGCTGGTTGGAGCATGGTGGGCGCGAGTGCGCAATAGGGATGCATTGACAGGATTCTTATTAGGTGTTGCCACAGCTATGAAGTTCTATCCGGCCCTGCTCCTCCCCTTCTTATGGCGTCCACAGCATCCCAAAGGCAGATGGACCATGCCGCTGACTTTTGTAATCGCAATTGGCATGTTCTATGCGCCTTATCTCTTAATCAGTGAGACTTCCGTGCTTGGTTATCTCCCCCACTATTTTAAAGAAACATTCAACATCAGCCCACTGGTATCCATGTTGAATCATTTTCTGAATGGAGCTCATCTCAACTTTCCTTATCGACTGATGGGATTGTCAATCGGCATAATCCTTGTCGCCACGATCTGGTGCATTCTTCATCCTACAGTGGATGCTGAGGCTGCTTTGCGACGCTGTATTTGGCCCATGGGTGTGGTTACTTTACTTTCACAAGATCTGTTTCCATGGTACATGCTGTGGCTGCTGCCATTGATAGCGATCTTCCTTCAGCCCTCCGGCATAAAATGGAAAACTCTCGCTCTTCCAAGAATGGACGCTTGGACAGGCTGGTGGCTGTTTTGCGGATTGATCGCTTTGTCCTATACCTTCTTCCTCAAATGGAAACTGGTCCCTTTTGAATTTATGCCTCTTTACCTGTTTCTGGTCATTCACTTGGTCACGTTGTTATGGAAAAAATTCTCGATAAGTTTAGAACCAGCCTCGATCCGCCAATCGTCAAGCTGACCGGAGCATTTCTTGGAAGTCTGCTTATTTATATCTTTGCATTCACCCTGCCAGCGAATTTACTCAGACTCTATCCCCGCGTCGGATTGGATGGTCACCTGCTGCAAGGTGCTGGGATTCTCGGATTTGTGCGGATCATCGTAGGGTTTATCAGCGTTGGTCTTTTGTATAGGGTAGGGATTCGCGCTGCCAGCCAAACCTCAAACAGAATAGCCTGGATGATCGTCATCGGCGGTACATTGGTATTTATCATCGTATTCTTGTTTATGGCCCCTTTGGATGCATTGGATATCTATGACAATATTTTCCACGGCCGGATCTTAGGTGTATACGGAGCAAATCCTTTTCGTGACCTGATTGCTAAGTTTCCACAAGACCCTTTCTTCAAATATCCCCGTTGGAAAAATTCCCCATCGGCTTATGGGCCAGTTTGGGAAATGCTTGCCGGAGGAACAGCCTGGCTAGCTGGAAATGGAATCATTGCAAACATTTTGGCTTTCAAAATCCTGCCGGGCCTGTTTCACCTCGCGAGCGTCGCGACGGTTATCCTTTATCTACGCCGTAGCGAGCCGCAGCGTGCTTTATCTGGAGCCTTGTTGTTAGGCTGGAATCCGGTAGTACTTTATGAAACATGGGGAAATGGGCATAACGATATTGCCATGATCTTCTGGGTTTTGTTGGCAGCCCTATTGATAAACCAAAAGCGATACACATTGGGCACACTTTCTTTGGTCATGGGAGCGCTTATCAAATTTATTCCAATATTGATGATCCCGGCTGCAATGTTGATTGGTTATCACAGTTTGGATAAATTAGGTTCTCGCCTGAGGTTTATCCTAAGTACCTCATTTGCAGCATCGTTGATAATCATCGTTGCCTACCTGCCTTTTTGGTATGGGTTCGCGTCTTTTAGTATTAGTCGGCGGATGCAGATGTTTACAACTTCGATCCCTGCCGTGATTTATCGGATTTTAAAACCAACCTTGGGGTTATCGGAATCCGCTCGAGTGGTAAGCCTCGGCGCATTGGGGTTGCTGGCTCTGTTCATTCTCGTCCAAACGTTCCGCATACAAGAACAGGAACCTGTCGAAGGCTTTCTGCAAACAGCATTCAATATTTTGGCTTTCTATTTGATGGTAACTTGCTTATGGTTTCAACAATGGTACAGCATCTGGCTGATTTCCTTAGCCCCATTGTTATCGGAACACAGACGTCGCTTTGCCATCCTCTTTGGATTTTGGGTATTGAGCAAGCAACTGATTTTTGGTCCGCTTATCGTTCCCATGATGTCTCGCCAGCCAAAAACAGCGGTTTGGTTGGAACCTTTATTGGTGATTACTATTCTGGGTGTTCCCTGGTTATATGCCCTGCTGAGTCTTCGCTTACCCAAGCAAAGGAAAACCATAAATTATGCCGCCTGAAGTTTCGAACGCCTTGATCGTCGTTGCCAAGCGCCCTGCGCCGGGGCAAACAAAAACCCGCCTGTCGCCTCCTCTGAAGCCTGAACAAGCCAGCGCGCTTTACGAATGTTTCCTCCTTGATACGTTGGATCACATGAGACAGGTAAGGGACACGCGACATGTGATCGCTTATCTGCCGTATGATGAGCAGGAATACTTTCAACGCTTCGCCCCGGACTTTGAATTGATCCCACAGGAAGGAGATGATCTTGGCGCACGCCTCGACTGTGCCCTCACCTCCTATTTATTGCGCGGCTATGAACGCGCCGTCATCATGGACAGTGACAGCCCTACCCTGCCATCCGATTATCTTTCTCATGCCTTTCATGCCTTATCTGATGGCGCGGATGTGGTCCTCGGTCCCTGTGAGGATGGCGGTTATTATTTGATTGGGTTAAAAAAACCCAATCCGCGCTTATTGAGAGAAGTCCACATGAGCACGCCCACAGTCGCGGCAGAAACGATTGCGCTGGCGGAGGAAGAAGGCTTGCATCTGGTGACACTGCCCACCTGGTACGACGTGGATGATGTTGCATCATTGTCGCGTTTGATCAAAGAAATCAAAGCGCCTGAACCGGCGACTTCAAAGCATACGCGCCAATTTCTGCAACGGGACCAAAATCAACATTTGACAGATAATGGAGCCTAAGAGTTGTCAGCGATTACTGTTATCATCCCAGCTTTGAACGAAGCAGGCAATATTCGCAAACTCGTGCATGAAGTGTATGCCACCGCGCCTGTCGAGGTGATTGTCGTAGATAATGGTTCTACTGATTCGACTGGACAGGAAGCGATGGAGGCGGGAGCGAAACTGGTCCGCGAACCTCGGCGAGGCTATGGACACGCCTGCGCAGCCGGAGTCGCTGAAGCCGGGCAAGCAGATGCCTTAGTTTTTTTGGATGGTGATTACAGCTTCGCACCCTCCGATCTACCATCGTTGCTTACGCCATTAAATGAAGATCGCGCAGATATGGTGCTGGGCTCACGTGCATTGGGTCATATCACGCCGGGCGCCATGCCACCTCATCAACGTTTTGGAAATTGGCTGGTATCGCGGTTAATGAACGTGTTTTATGGACTCTCGATCACAGACCTCGGACCTTACCGCGCCATCCGTAGATCATTGCTAATGCAACTGGATATGCAGGAAATGACGTACGGATGGCCCACAGAGATGATCGCAAAAGCCGCGCGCGGCGGCGCGCGGATCGCGGAAGTGCCTGTCAGCTATCATCCCCGCCGGTTCGGACATTCAAAGGTCAGCGGAACGGTGCGCGGAACCATTTTGGCAACGTGGTTTATATTGGGCGTTACCTTACGCTATGCCTGGAAACTAGAGTGATGATGCAGAAAATGACCATCGGTCCGCTGGCTGGCAGAGTGCTGGCTCGGCCTTCAACCTCATTAGCTCCGCGGATTGTGATTCTCGGCGGTGGATTCGCCGGGGTTTCGACGGCAATGGAACTGGCAAAGCGCTGCGCCGGAGTTTTGCCGGTGCATATCACGCTGATCAGTGAACAAAACTTTTTTCTCTTTACGCCTATGCTGGCTGAAGCCGCAACGGGTGCAGTCGAGACCCGCCATGTTCTCTATCCCATCCGGCCTTTGTGCCGCGCCTGGGAAATCGAATTCGGCGAGATGTCAGTTGAATCCATTGACCTTGACCGACGGCGCGTGATCGTCCGCCATCGCCGGTCTGCGTTACGCCAGCAGGTGCACTACGACAAGCTTATATTGGCTCTTGGAGCGGCTCCGAACACATCCGCAGTACCGGGCGCAGCAGAGTACACGCTCCCCTTCAAGGGAGTAGGCGACGCTGTCTTGATCCGCAATCATGTAATCGATCTCTTCGAGACAGCCGCTCTCACCGATGACTCGTGGGTGCAGAAGCGCCTGCTTACATTTGTCATTGTTGGAGCGGGGCATGCAGGCACCGAGCTGGTCGCCGCGCTAGAGGAGCTCACACGGGGCATTCTGCCGCGGCACTATCCTTCGATTCCTCGTGAGAGCATCCGCCTCGTGCTAGTTGGCAGTGCAGTCCTGCCTCAAACCGCGACTCATCTGGCGGCTTACACAAAGGAGCAGCTTTTAGAACGAGGCATCGAGTTAGAAACAGCCCGCGCCGCGCAAGTGACCGCCGAAGGTCTCGAACTACAGGATGGACGCTTCATTCCCAGCCACTGTGTCATCTGGACCGCCGGAAATCGAGTAAGCCCAGTGATCGCCGATCTTCCCCTCGTCAAGGCGAAGGATGGCCGCTTGAAGGTGAATGAATATTTCGAGGTCGAGGGGTCGCGCGACGTATACGCATTAGGCGACAACGCCGCGCAAATTGATCTTCACACTGGAGCGCCTTATGTGGCGACTGCTCAGGTGGCTGTTCCTCAAGCGCGGGCGCTTGCAGCGGTGATCGAGGCTGAACTGACTGGCCGGCAGAAACGCCCATTCCGCTTCAAAGTAGTAGGCGAAATGGTGCCGCTGAGCCGGCGCACGGCAGTGGCAGACCTGCTCGGAATCAAATTAGTCGGATTCCTGGCTTGGTTTGGGTGGAAAATCGTCTACATGCTCAAACTACCGACCGTAGCCGCTCGCCTTCGAGTGGTTCTGGATTGGACAGTAGAGTTGTTCTTTGAGCGGGATGTCTCAGAGTTGACTATGGAGAAAGGAGGAGGGGATTAATATGAAAAAACATAAGACTGAGTTAACCAAAAAGGCGCGCTTGCCAGTCTGGCGGAGGCTTTCTTGGCGACTGGGCGCCAGCTTCCTGCTCCTAACTGCCATTGGAATTCTTTTGAGCGGCCTCTTACAGTATCGTGCACAGGAACAGGAGTTGCGAGAGACGCTAGGGTCTTTGTTGCTGAATATTGCACGGACAGGCGCTCTGCTCGTAGACCCGCAGCTCCATGCTCAGGTCGAAGCCACATTAACCCAAAATTCCGATGCTTATCATAGCGTCCGCGCCGCCCTTGCAAAGATCCAGGACGCAAACCACATTCAGACTCCTATCTACACACTTACCGGATTTGACCCTACTAATCGGCAGGCGCATTTTATGGTGACCAGTCGAGGATCTGGGCTCCCTGGAGAAACTTACCAGTTGGCACCAGAATTGTTGGATCCGCTCAGCCAGGCATTTCACGAGGGAGTGGCCACCTATACTCCTATCTATCGAGATCAGGCTGGCACATGGATCACAGCCTTCGCGCCGATTCGGGATGCGCAAGGTCGGGTCTTTGCAGTACTGGATGTGGATTACCGAGTTGAAGTCTACCTCAACAAGCTCGCCGAGGTCCGGCGGCGGCTTTACCTAAGTTCCCTGGCGGGTGCGCTACTTGCTCTTGTGGCCGGGCTGCTGATCGCTCGACAGATTACCCAGCCTGTCACGCAACTCTCGTCGCTTGCTCGACGCGTGGTCGAGGGTGACCTGAGCGCCCGTGTTCATGTTGCCACTCGAGATGAGATCGGGATGCTGGGAAATGTATTTCATCTGATGGTCGAGCGCGTCCAGGTCTCCAATCAAAGTGTGGTGGATGTTTTGGTGCGAGCATTGGAGGCGCGCGGAGGTGAGAATGGGTCACTCCAACGGGCAGCCAAAGCCGCGATGGCTTTGGCTGCCCGCCTGGAAATTTCTGCGACCCAACGCGAAGCGCTTGAGCTAGGTGCACTCTTGCACAATATCGGCGAGATCCGCATTCCGGAGGCGTTGCTGCAAAAAACCGAGTCTCTAACGCCTGAGCAACAGCAGACAATTGAGCAACATCCCCTATGGGGCGTAGAAATTCTGGAGACAGTCCCTCTGCTAACTCCGGCCCTGGATGTGGTGGGAGCGCACCATGAGCGCTATGATGGGACTGGCTATCCACAACGGCTGCGCGGCGAGGACATCCCTCTCACGGCTCGCATCTTCGCGGTTGCGAACGCTCTTGATATCATGACTCACGACGGACCAGGCCGGCGCGCCCGCACACTATCCGAAATGCTGGAGTTGCTAAAAGCGGAGTCGGGAAAACAATTCGACCCACGAATAGTGGAAGCTGCACTTAGTATTCCAGAGAAGCAATGGGCCGAACTCCTCGGATGTTAAACTAGCTTGGAGCCTGTACAACGTGGTTTTGATAAACAGCAGATCCACTACTTTTGTAGTGGAAGTTTTAATGATAAGCGTGGAAATGGAAGCAGCGTGAAAACGCTTTGAGGTAGGGCAATTTGTTGCTCGCCAGCATCGATTGTTCCAGCTTTTTCCGGATCGTAGTTCAGGACAACCGCCTCAATCTGATCCCCTTGACGATATAGATCGGCAATCACAGCGTTCTGCGCCGAAAGCAAACTAAATGTGAGGGGTAACGGGGAACCAACCTCTAAATTCTCTAATTCTCTACTTTCCGTAGCCTCATCAAATGGGAGTTGAACATTAATTCCTTGTCCCGTTTTCCATGTAATGATTAGTGGCTGGTTGAATTTGTACGCGGCAAGCCAAGACTGTGCATCTTGTGCCGCCCCTGCATGCGGAAGATAAGCATAACGCAGATGATGAACATCAGGATCAGTAACACCTTCCTTATCTTGAGTAACCTCCCTGACCAGCATGACACCGCGCGTCGCACCTCCCGAAACACCTTGTAACCCGTGTGTAATGAGAGTCAAGCCTAGGTTGTTACTCGAAACATCACTCCAATACATAATGGGATAAAAGATCGAGCGGCGATAGGTGCGATCCCCTGATGCAATGGGTCGAGTATCTATTTTATGTGTGAACGCGCCGAAGCCCAAATCGTCAGTCCGCATGTCTGTTTCAAGGATGGTTGGCGTTTCGGCAATGGCAGTAGTTTCTGCAAGCGCGCTGATATCCAACTCTACTTCGATCAACGGATCGTCCGCGCGCATCGTTACTGTTTTAAGAATCTGTTGACCGTCAAGCGTAAATACAGCCTGCACGCGGGCAATGAGCGGACCCGATGCAAGCACAGTTATATCCGCAGTGACTTGACTTTCACGCGCGCGTACATTACCGAAGAACGCCCCGTAGACATCACCCGTGTCATCCCAATAGGTCACATCATCACCGAAAGACGCGAGCAATTCTTTAGTGTCTGCCCCGTTCAACAGCATTAGGCTGGAAAATGTCCCGCCGTGATCACCATCCACAATCACAGAGGCCAGTCCATTGGTGAGAGTGACTCGATTCCCATTTTGGATAACGCTAGCGGGATGCTCAACCGATATCTGCCCACCATTCAAGCCGGCATATCCAAGTGAGGGAATGTCCTTTGCGAGGAAGGCAATTGTATCTGAGTCTATTTGCTGAATTGGCGCTAGCAGTGAATTAGCATTAGGCAAATTGCCACTGAGTTCAATGACTTCTGAGCGCGGCCATGAAGTCGGGTTGAACACAACAACAGGCGCGTGGATCCTGGCAGAGATGTGAGCGAGAATGTCTACCAAATCTTTTTTAGCGGCGGCAACGGTTTGTTCAAAACGCGGTTGCTGACTGTTTTCCCAAACCGAATCAAAACTGACGCCAGAGATATTGTCATAATGCGCGTTCATCGCTGCCGTATTCCAGGCAGCCGAAGTTGGCGCGTTGAGCAGCAATCCAAATTTATCAGCGGCGGTCAGATAGTATTCGCTTTCTTTATCGGCGATCTTTGCCTGGGGTCGAGTATTGTAGAAGGCTTGCCAGATAGGATTCATGTCAACTGTCATCTCAGGAAGTTGTTGCGTCGCCAGATATTGAAATGCGCTTTCGGGGTCAGACATGATCAGGGCAGTATCTTTATCTACGGCATTCCAATGGTCTACCAGCGCGGGCAGGTTTGGTTGCGGACTAAAGAAGTCGAAACCCACAGGCAGGAACAGATATTTCGAATCGGTCTGTTTAAACTCGTCGTCAATCGTCTTACGGAGTTCAGCAAGTTGGGCATCTGGGTCAGTTTTCTGATAAATATCCCCCCAGGCAATGGGATAGGAAACATACGCGACCAGTACGCGTCCCGCCGATGATGGGCTCGTCCAATAAAACACAGGCGGCAGTGGCTGGCATGCTTGGTAATCAGGATCGCAGCGTCCCTGATGGCGTCCGATAAAGAGATAAGGAATATTCAGTTGATTTAGAAAAGCCGGGAACACAGCGGAATTCCCGAACGCATCCGATTGCCAGGCCGTGCGCGGCACATAATCTGCACCGAACGTCTGAGCAATCCAATCCTGACCCAACCTGAGGTTATGGATCTGCACGGAAGGCGCAACCAAGCTGGTTTCAGGTTGCGTGATTCCTGCCCAGGCGAATGTGATCTGTCGGTTATGGACCAGAGTTACAAGGTCCGCGCGCGAGGCGGGGTGTGTCTCCCAAAAATGTTGAACGAACAAAACCTGCTCCAACGTGAAGCGAAAACGGGCGTCCTGCTTCGCCACTTCGATTGCCTTCAGAATATTCTTATCGGCAAGTTTGCTGTAGGCGCCAAAGTCTTGATGCCAGTCTGTATCCCAATGTGAAAAGGGAATCAAAAACACGACGCGGTCTGCGCGCGCGATCATGGCTTGCGTCTCTGCGTTGAAATTGCCTAATGCAATGTCAGACGTTTTTTTAGCAAAGAGATTGTGGAGGTCGAAATAAACAAAGAACAGAACCCCAACCAAAATCGCAATGAGAATAAAGATGATTACCCATTTCGGTTGCCGTGCCAGACGTGGCGAAATAAATTTCATGGCTTCAAACTCAGGACCAACTGATTGCCGGTCTCATCATCATAAATCAATTGACTGAATTGATCGGGAGCAGAGAGTTTGAAAGTAACGAGTGCCGCGGTCCCATATTGAGGCTTGATCGTTTGCTCGTGAAATTTTTCGATGGCGGAGTGGAGATTGATTGATTGCGGTTGCAGAGGATCGCCGCCCGGCGTTGCTAGACTCAGATAATTCGGGCTGACAATAATAGGTGATTTATCCAAATCTGACAGCGCGAATACCATAATCAAGAATGTGCCTCTTTCGGCCGGTTTAGCATTTCCAATTGCACTAACTTCGGCGATCTGATCAATCTGAAGCCGCAGTCTGTTATTTTGCGTAACAATCGGGAGATCACGCGTGAGAGGCGGGTTCATAATCATTGCATTATCAGATGGCGGATACAGCCCGCCTTGCGCTTTACCAGACATTTTCCCACCAAACGTCGCGTATGCATTGTACGCAGTCAACAGAGATTGGGGAGTAATTTGATTCTGACTTAATTCGTACGCGATGGCATCATAAATTTGTTGATCGGTCAGTGCACGCAAATTGGATTCATCTCCACTCCGAATGACGTCAAAGACGATTTGCGCGTTCGGATGCCGAGATTGAAATTCGTCGCCCACGAGAGGCCAAGCTTTGAAGCCGTTTGTGGAACGAATGCCCTCGCCTTGTGTGCCGTGGCAAGCGCTGGTCGCGCAAGTCTGTGTGTAAATGGGCGCGCCGCTTGCCAATTGGCTTTCTATAGACACGGGCGCATCACCTGCATTTGAGGTTGTTTTGCCTGTATAAGTACAACTAATTATGATTAGAATACATCCTAATACAACAGTGACCCCCGAAGCAAGGCGTCTGGTCATGGTTTCATTATATGAACGTGGGAGACGGGCGTCAATGTATCGACGGAGGGTGCGACGCACTGAGCACTTTTGAGTTGTAACGAATCATAGAATTTGCAAGACTATATTTCAAACGAAGGAGCAGATAACGACAGATCACTATAAGGTCTGCTATTGCAATGATCATATCTTGCCCGATAAGCTCTTCTTGGATCGCGCCATCCCGCTGGCAGGTGCAGCACATCAGTGCGGAACAGTACGTTTGGGGAACGACCCAACAACTTCCGCACTGGATGTCAATCCGTCGTTGAGGATCATGGCAAATGCTCTGCGTGTCGGAGATCATTTGCTAGAACGGTTAGGAAGCAAGTCGGTGGTTGAGTAGACCCGCATACTCTTTGCGGGACGTACACCTGCACTCCCTGGCACCGCACGCCATTGCGAAGCATCCCTGAAGCGTAGCTGAGTGGGAGGGCAGGTGTGCGCCAGGTGTAAGTCTCGAAACCACCAATAAGCAAAGCAATTATTGTTACGAGATTACTTTCGATACTTGTTGGTTTCGATATGGCGGCGGAGGTTGAGTAACTTTGCAAAGACATATTAACTCCCGCCGCCTACTCAACCAACGGAGTATAGATGAAATAAGAGGATCCCATGAAACATAAAACTACACATGAAGATCATCGTTTACACGAAACAACA
>WNFX01000786.1_pt1 | contig 31810 bp, 27 predicted proteins | sample 5400111 | NCBI WGS metagenome assembly WNFX01 (sample SAMN13153363, study PRJNA577476) | soil metagenome | isolation source: 40 cm soil or saprolite under grassland replicate 1 | place: USA:California | collected 2016-06-15 | reverse complement strand
AGACGCCGGCGAGGTACTCCTTCGACTCCACGAAAGGCCCGTCGCTGAACACCGCCTGCTCGCCCCGGTTGTCGATGACGGTGGCCGCGTCGGTGTCCGCGAGTCCGCCCGCGAAAACCCAGTAGCCCTCGGCGATCAGTCGTTCGTTGAACGCGCTGATGGCAGGCTGCCTGTCCGTGCTGCCGGGATTGCTCTTGTCATCGATCACGGAAACCAGGTACTGCATCTGAAGATCATCTCCTGTGATGTCAAGACAGCGTGGTTCGGTGGTCAGGAACTTCAGGCCGTTGCATACCGCGGGCGCCCGGCCGGCCGGTAGACCTGGATCGTCACGCCCTTCGAGTCGACCCGCGACTCGACCAGGTCGAGCGCAAGATCCGGACCGGTCTCCGGGAACAGTCTCGCGCCCTGGCCGAGGATCACCGGGATCACGATCAGAGTCATCTCGTCGACCAGATCGTTCTCCAGCAGCCACCGGGTCAGGGCGCCACTGCCGTGCACCTGCAGCTCACCCCCGGGCTTGGCCTTCAGCTCACTGATGGCCGCCGCGAGGTCACCGCGGAGAACGGTCGTGTCCTCCCAACGCGGCGCGGTGAGCGTGGTCGAGGCAACGTACTTGGGGGCCTCGTTCAAGGCCACGCCGATGGGATGTGCGCGCATCTGGTCGATTGATCCCCAGGAGCCGGCGAACAACTCGTAGGTGCGCCGGCCGAACAGGAACGCCTCGGCGCGCTGGTAGGTCTGCGTGATGAACGTCCTGGTCTCGTCGTCACCCCGCCCCCGGGCCCATCCGCCGCGCTCGAATCCGTTCCTGCGGTCATCCGACGCGGCGCCGTTTCCCTGCATCACTCCATCGAGGGTGACCTGGGTCATGGTCGTCAGCTTCATGATCGCGGTTCCTTTGCCTTGGCGCCGCCCCTTGTGGGCGGCCTCACCCCTGCTACGAACACCACCCCCCGATCCGACACCCCCTCCCGGATTTTTTTGAAGAACTTTCCGGGACGCCGGTCGTCGGCGATCCGACAGCACGACAGTTTCGCGGCGACCGCGCTCCACTTCCTCAAGCGCGCCCAGTGCGGACAAGCTCGTGGACCAGATCGACCGCGAAGATCCTGACCAGTGGTGGTGGGCGTCGAACGGCTCGGGCGCGAGGGCGGCCTCGTCGGTGGCGTAGCCGCCGAAGCGCTGGATGCGGGCGGTCAGGCCGAGCACGGCGTCGGCTTCGATGGAGACGCCGTTGTTGATGAGTTCGGTGGCGTGGGCGTGGCGGAGTTGGTGGATGCCGATCTCGACACCGGCCTGCTCGCAATAGCCGGTCCAGCGATGGTGGGCGGCGTCGTAGAAAGGTGCCCTCCACCGGTGGTGCTTCCGTTGATGCTGGGACGGAACAGCGCGCCGGAGGTGCAGCCGGTGCGGGCACGTCGACCTGGGGGTTTTGTAACGATCTTGCGACCGGGGGCCCAAAAGTTGATCAATGGTGCGGAGGATGGTCGGGTGTCGATCGGCGCGGAATGATGTCGGTCCGTGCCTCGTCTCCCGGACAACTTCGCCGACCTGGTCGAGCACTGGACGCTGCTGCCGGCGGAGGCCGATCTGCTGGCGGGCAAGCATGACGGCGCGTCGAAGCTGGCGTTCGCCCTGCTGTTGAAGTTCTACGGCCGGTACGGGCGGTTTCCCCGGGGCCAATCAGAGCTGAAGTCCGAGGCCGTGGAGTTCGTGGCGGCGCAGGTGAAAGTGCCCGCGGCGGATCTGGGCTTCGTGGAGTGGGACGGGCGGACGGTCAAGCGGCACCGGGCGGAGATCCGCCGGTTCTTCGGGGTTTCGGGAGTTCACGGTCGCCGACGGGGAGAAGCTGACGGACCGGCTGGCCGGCGATTACGCGCAGCGGGTGCGCCAGCGGGAGCTGGTGCGCGAGCAGTTCCTGTCGGAGTGCCGTACCCGGCAGGTGGAGCCGCCGACGCCGAAGCAGGCCGACCGGATCGTGGGTGGCGCGCTGGCGCGGGCGGCCGAGGCGGTGGCGGCGCGGGTGGCCGATCGCGTCGAGGCGGCCACCGGGTCACGGCCGCTGGGCGCTGGTGGAGACCGACGAGGACCCCGACGGCGAGGGCGGCCTGGACGAGGACCCGAGCCTGTTGCGGTGGCTGAAGGCCCGGAGCTTGGGTAGCTGACCCAGCCCGCCAAATCTTTGATCTTGGATAGCGACTGGCCCTGGAGAGCGGGAGCGGACGGGCGCTACCGGGTGGTGTCCCCGTCGTGCAGGTCGAGCGGCTCGAGGTCGTCGTCCTCGGTGTCGGTCTCGTGGTCGGGGTCTGGTGGGTCGTAGAGGCCGGGGTAGCGCAGGGCGTCGGGGCCTTCGTCCCAGTCGAGCCGGTCTGGCCACTCCCGGTACTCGGCAAGCTTGACGGCGGTGTCCTCGGTCTGGTCATCGGCCGGGATGCGTTGCATGGCCTCGTCGTAGACCAGGAAGTGGCCGCGGTCGTCGCGGGCGAGGCTGATGTCCTCCGGGTCGTCGCCGATCACGACGGTAACGACCTTGCCGCTGCCGGCCTCGTCGAGGTCGACACAGACCATGATCGGCGCCTCGTACCGTACCCATCTGCGCACGGTCGACCTCCGCGTCCGGGCAGCGCCCCGGCTGCCGCGGGCCAGCGTAGCGGCGGCCGGCCAGCCGTGGGGTCAACACCGGAACCCTTGTCTGCCAGGGTGTTGCGGTGCGCCGTGAGTGGGATTTCGATGACCTGGTGGCGTCGTGGACGTTGGTCGACGCCGATACGGAACTGCTGGCCAGCAGGCATGAGGCGACGCGGCTGAGCTTCGCGTTGATGTTGAAGTTCTTCGAGATCGACGGCCGGTTCCCGCGGCACGTCGGCGAGGTGCCGCCGGCTGCGGTGGATTATGTCGCGCGGCAGCTCGGCCTGGCCGCGGGGACGGCTCGGCGGTTCGCGGTGACCGGGCGTACCGCCGAGCGCAACCGAACCCAGATCCGCGAGGCGCTGGGGTCTCGGTTGTTCGCCCGGGGCGATGAGGACAAGATGGTCGCGTGGCTGGCCGAGCAGGTGTGCCCGAGCGAGTTGAACGAGGACCGGCAGCGCGAGGCGGTGCTGGCCCGGTGCCGGGCGGAGAAGCTGGAGCCGCCGGGGCGGATGGAGCGCATCATCGGCGCGGCGAACCGGATCGCCGACGAGCGATTCTGCGCGGCCACCGTGGCGCGGCTGCCGGCCGACGTCGCGGCGGCGCTACGCAGCATCATCGCCCACGACGATGACGACGACGGCCCTGACGAGGACCTGGACGGTGACGAGCCGAGCTTCTTCACCGAGTTGAAGGCCGACCCGGGCAAGTTGGGCCTGGAGACGGTGCTGGCCGAGATCACCAAGCTCAAGCGGGTCCGGGCGATCGGGTTGCCGCCCGACCTGTTCGCCGGCGTGGCGGAGAAGCGGATCAGCCGGTGGCGCTCCCGCGCCGCGGCGGAGTACCCGTCCACGCTGCGTCGTGATCACCCGCCGCAGGTGAGCCTGACGCTGCTGGCGGTGCTGTGCTGGTGCAGGTTGACTGAGCTGACCGACTCGCTGGTGGAGTTGTTCATCGACCTGATCCGGGCGATCAACACCCGGGCCGAGCGGCGGGTGGATCGGGAGCAGATCGCTGAGTTTCGCCGGGTCGCGGACAAGGAGAACGTGCTGTTCAAGCTGGCTAACGCTAACGTGTCGCTGCAGCGCCGGACGACCCGGTGCGGCAGGTGGTGTACCCCGTGGTTGGGGAGCAGACGCTCAAGGACCTGGTCGCCGAGGCCAAGGCCACCGAGTCCCGCCGGCGGGCCCGGGTGCGCACGGTGCTGACCGGCTCGTACTCGCACTACTACCGGCAGATGCTGCCCAAACTGCTGGACGCGCTGGAGTTCCGCTGCAACAACACCGCCTACCGGCCGGTGATGGACGCGGTCGGGCTGCTGCACCGGTACAAGGACCGCGACCCACTACGAAGCCGGCGAGCGGGTACCGCTGGGCGGGGTGGTGCGCCCGGAGTGGCGCGGCGCCGTGGCTGACGAGCGGGGCCGGGTCGAGCGGGTGTCCTACGAGCTGTGCGTGCTAAGGGCGCTGCGCGACGCGCTGCGCCGGCGCGAGATCTGGGTGGTGGGCGCCGGCCGGTGGCGCAACCCGGAGGCCGACCTGCCGCACGACTTCGACCTGCACCGGGATGTGCACTACAGCGCGATCGCGCAGCCGACCGATCCGACCGAGTTCGTGGCCAGCCTGCGTACCCGGATGGACACGGCGCTGGCCGCCCTCGCCGAGGCGATGCGGACCGGGGCGGCCGGGTCGAGGGTCACCACCCGCAAGAACCAGGTGTGGATCACCGTGGCGAAGCAGCCGGCCCAGCCGGCACCGGCCAGCCTGGACGCGAGGGGTGATGAGGCGGGTGGCGCCCGGGGACAGCAGCGCCTCGCCCGTGGCGGCGGTGCGGATGGCGTCCAGGAGGGCGTCCGGCTCGACGCCCTTGTTGGGGAAGCCGCTGGCGCCCGCGCAGGGCGAGCACCACGTTCTCGTCCAGCTCGAAGGTGATGAGGATGAGGACCTTGACGCCGGCGAGGGAAGTGTCGCCGGGCTTCGATGCCGGCGCATGGGCAGAACGTTGCCGGGGCGACTCCGACCAAGCCGCTGCCATCGCATCGTCCCTGGCGGATCTGATCGGCGCCGTTCGACGGTATCTGTCGGCTCTCGGGCGATAGCCCGGGCGCGGCCGCTAGGACGCGGACCCCACCCCTAGCGACGGGTCTTGGACATCGGCTGCGGTGGTGGAGGCGGGACCGCGCGGCCGTCGGGGAGGAGGGCGCCGCCGTCGTCGAACCACACGACGCCGTTGCAGAGCAGGCTCCAGCCCTGCTCGGGATGCGCGGCGACAACGTGCGCGGCCGACCGGTCGAGGGCGGTCGCCGACGGGCAGGCCGGCGCGTGGCCGCAAACGGCCGGCTCCGTTCGGCAACTGCCTACGGGGCGGATGGGATGTACCGAGCGACGAGGTGACCGCTGGATCCGCCGTCGGCCCATGACCGCCGCCGTGCGCTCTGACTGTCCGTTCATGACGACCTCCGGTTGGATTCCCTACATCCCTAGGGTGTCCCGCTCGGAGGCTGGAGACATCGGACGCCCGACCGGTCGCGACAGCGCGATCCCGGCACTGTGGGCCAGGGCGACTGTCGCGGTCGTCCACGACAAATGACCGACCGCGGCGGCCTACGGCCTTACCACGATGAGCAGGTCGCTGCCGTCCACCTGCGTGATCTTGCCCAGCGTGACCCGCTCGACGGTGCCGCCGATCGGGGTGGTGATCGAGGCTTCCATCTTCATGGCCTCGATCGTGGCGATGACCTGACCGGCTTCGACCTTGTCGCCGGCGGTGACGAGCAGCGTGACCACGCCCCCGAACGGCGCCGCGACGTGGCCGGGCTGAGCCGGGTCGGCCTTCTCTACCGCCGGCAGGTCGGCGGCGACGGACCGGTCGCGCACGGAGACCGGTCGCAGCTGGCCGTTCAGGATGCACATCACGGTGCGGAGGCCGCGTTCGTCGGGCTCACCGATCGCCTCGACGCCCGCGAAGAGCCGCTTGCCCGGATCGATGTCGAGGACGTGTTCCCGGCCGGCGTGCAGGCCGTACAGGAACTCCGAGGTGGGCAGCACGGAGATGTCGCTGTACTGCGCGCGGGAGGACAGGAAGTCGCGGGTCGGCCCTGGAAACAGCAGCCGGTTGAGGGTGGCCCGGCGGTCCGCGGCGAGCGACAGGCGGTCGGTGTCGGCCAGGACCGGTTCCTGCGCGGGCCGGTGTCGGCCGGCGAGGGCCTTGGTCCGGAACGGTTCGGGCCACCCGCCCGCGGGCTCGCCGAGTTCGCCGTTCAGGAAGCCGACGACGGAGTCGGGCACGTCGAACGCGGCCGGGTTGGCGGCGAACTCGTCCGGGTCGGTGCCGACCGCGACCAGGTGCAGGGCGAGGTCCCCGACGACCTTGCTGGACGGGGTGACCTTGACGATGTTGCCGAGGATCCGGTTGGCCGCGGCGTACATGTCCTCGATCTCCTCGAACCGCTCCCCGAGGCCCAGCGCGATGGCCTGCTGGCGCAGGTTGGACAGCTGCCCGCCCGGAATCTCGTGCTTGTACACCCGTCCGGTCGGCGCGGGCAGACCGGACTCGAACGGCGCGTACAGCCGGCGAACCGCCTCCCAGTACGGCTCCAGCGCGCAGACCGCGTCCAGGTCGAGGCCGGTGCCGCGGGTGGTGTGGTCGGTCGCCGCGACCAGCGCGGACAGTGCCGGCTGGCTGGTGGTGCCGGACATCGGCGCGCTGGCCGCGTCGACGGCGTCGACACCCGCGTCGATCGCCGCGAGCAGCGTGGCCAACTGCCCACCGGCGGTGTCGTGGGTGTGCAGGTGCACCGGCAGGTCGAAGCGTTGCCGCAACGCCGTCACGAGGGTGCGCGCGGCGGGCGGGCGCAGCAGGCCGGCCATGTCCTTGATGGCCAGCACGTGCGCGCCGGCCGCGACGATCCGCTCGGCGAGGCGCAGGTAATAGTCCAATGTGTACAGTCGCTCGGCCGGATGGCCGAGATCGCCGGTATAGCAGAGGGCGACCTCCGCGACCGTGGTCCCGGTGGCGAGCACCGCGTCGATGGCCGGGCGCATCTGCTCGACGTCGTTGAGGGCGTCGAAGATGCGGAACACGTCCACGCCGGTGGCGGCGGCCTCCTCGACGAACGCGCCGGTCACCTCGGTCGGATACGGCGTGTACCCGACGGTGTTGCGGCCGCGCAGCAACATCTGCAGGCACAGGTTGGGCATCGCCGCGCGGAGCGCGGACAGGCGTTCCCACGGGTCCTCGGCCAGGAACCGCAGGGCGACGTCGTAGGTCGCGCCGCCCCAGGCCTCCACCGACCACAGCCCGGCCGTAAGCCGCGCGACGTGTCCGGCGACGGCGACCAGATCCCGGGTACGCATCCGGGTGGCCAGCAGCGACTGGTGCGCGTCGCGGAACGTCGTGTCGGTGACCGCGACGGCGTCCTGCTCCCGCAGCCGCCGCGCGAACCGGTCCGGGCCCAACCCTTCGAGCAGGTGCCGGCTGCCGGCGGGGGCCGGCGCGGCGAGGTCGACCGGCGGCAGCTTCGCGACCGGGTCGACGCCGAGCGGCCGCTTGCCGTACGGCTTGTTGACGGTGACGTCGGCCAGATAGGAGAGCAGCTTCGTGCCGCGGTCGGCCGGCGAGCGCGCGGTCAACAACTGCGGATGCCCGTCGATGAACGAGGTGGTGACCCGCCCGGCCCGGAAGTCGGGGTCGTCCAGCAACGCCTGCAGGAACCCGATGTTGGTGGCCACCCCGCGGACCCGGAACTCGGCGACCGCTCGCCGCGCCCGCCCGATCGCGGCAGGCAGGTCGGTGCCGCGACAGGTCAGCTTGGTCAGCAGCGAATCGAAGTGGGCGCTGACCTCGGCGCCGGTGTAGATCGTGCCGCCGTCGAGCCGGATACCTGCGCCGCCGGGCGACCGGTAGGTGGTGATGCGGCCGGTGTCCGGCCGGAAGCCGTTGGCCGGATCCTCGGTGGTGATGCGACACTGCAGCGCCGTCCCCCGCACCGTGATGCTGTCCTGGCGTAGGCCGAGGTCGGCCAGCCGTTGGCCCGCCGCGATTCGCAACTGGGCCTGCACCAGGTCGATGTCGGTGACCTCCTCGGTCACGGTGTGCTCGACCTGGATGCGCGGGTTCATCTCGATGAAGACGTGCCGACCCCGGGCGTCGACCAGGAACTCGACCGTGCCGGCGTTGACGTAGCCGATCGCCCGTGCGAACGCGACCGCGTCGGCGCAGATCCGCTCCCGCAGGCCGGGATCGAGATTCGGCGCCGGCGCCAGCTCGACCACCTTCTGATGCCGACGCTGCACCGAGCAGTCCCGCTCGAACAGGTGGACGACCTCGCCCGCGGCATCGGCCAGCACCTGCACCTCGATGTGGCGTGGATCCACCACGGCCCGTTCCAGAAACACCGTCGGGTCGCCGAACGCGCTCTGCGCCTCCCGCATCGCCGCCTCGATCGCCGCCGGTAGCTCGTCCACGCGGTCGACCCGCCGCATGCCCCGACCGCCGCCGCCGGCGACGGCCTTGACGAACACGGGCAGGCCGACCGTTTCGGCGGCGGCGACCAGCGCCTCAACGTCGGCGGACGGTGCGATGCTGGGCAGCGTGGGCACGCCGGCGGCCGCGGCGGCGGCCACCGCCCTGGCCTTGTTCCCGGCCAGGTGCAGCACCCGCGCCGGCGGGCCGACGAACGCGATCCCCGCGCGCTCGCACGCCTCGGCGAGCGCCGGATTCTCCGACAGGAACCCGTAGCCCGGGTAGATTGCCTCGGCGCCGGACCGCTTCGCGACCCCGACGATCCCGGCCACGTCCAGATAGGCCCGTACCGGATGGCCGGGCTCGCCGATCTGGTACGCCTCGTCGGCTTTCAGCCGATGCTCGGAGCGCCGGTCCTCGTGCGCGAAGACCGCCACCGTCTGCGCCCCGAGCTCGTACGCCGCCCGGAACGCCCGCACGGCGATCTCCCCGCGGTTGGCGACCAGCACCTTGCCGAACATCCGCGAACTCTCTCTCCGGTCGGTCAGTACGAGCGGGGAAGGCCCAGCACCTTGTTGGCCACAAAGCTTGTCACGAGGTTGTTGTTGACGGGAGCGACCTGGTACAGCCGGGTTTCGCGGAACTTGCGTTCCACGTCGTAGGCGTCGACGAAGCCGTAGCCGCCGTGGGTGTCCAGGCAGGCGTTGGCGGCGGCCCAGCTTGCCTCGGAGCTGAGCAGCTTGGCCATGTTGGCCTCGGCGCCGCAGGGCTGGCCGGCGTCGAACCGGGCCGCGGCCGCGTAGCGCATCAGGTCGGCGGCGCGCACCTGCATGTAGGCGCGGGTGATCGGGAACTGCACCCCCTGGTTGGCGCCGATCGGCCGGCCGAACACCCGCCGGCTTTTCGCGTAGGACGTTGCCCGGTCGGTGAACCAGTACCCATCGCCGATGGCTTCGGCGGCCAGCAGGATCCGTTCGGCGTTCCAGCCGTCGATGACGTAGAGGAAGCCCTGACCCTCGGCCCCGATGAGACTGGACGCGGGGATGCGCATGCCCCGGTAGTGGACCTCGTTGGTGGCGTAGTTGAACATGGTCCGCACCGGCACGACCTCGAACGTGTCCGGCTGGTGCTCGCGAACCTGGCGCAGGTCGACCAGGAACAGGCTGAGCCCCTCGGTCCGCGACTCGTGCTTCACGCGGGGCGCGGTGCGGGCCAGCAGGAGCAGCAGGTCGGACTGCAGCACCCGGCTGGTCCAGTTCTTGTGCCCGTCGACGACGTATCCGTCGCCGTCGCGGCGCGCCGTGGTGGTGATGTTCGTGGTATCGGATCCGGCGTCCTTCTCCGTGATGGAGAACGCCTGCAGCCGGATCTCGCCGCTGGCGATGCCGGGCAGGTACGCGTTCTTCTGGGCGTCGCTGCCGTGGCGCAGGATCGCACCCATCGTGTACATCTGCGCGTGACAGGCGGCCGAGTGCCCACCCGACCGGTTGATCTCCTCCATGATGACGCTGGCCTCGCTCAGGCCGAGGCCCAGGCCGCCGAACTCGCGCGGGATCAGGGCGGCCAGATGGCCGGACTCGGTCAGCGCGTCGACGAACGCGTGCGGGTATCCGCGTTCCAGGTCCAGGCCGCGCCAGTACTCGTCCGGAAACTTCGCGCACAGCTCGCGGACCCGCTCGCGCAGTTCGGGGTATGGCTGTTCGTGGTTCACTCAGGATCTCCCAATCCGTTCGCGGGCCAGCAGTCCACGGGCCCGGTCCAGCACCGGCTTGTCGACCATCCGGCCGTCGAGCGCGGTGACGCCGCCGTCGGCCGCGGCGAGGACGGTGCGGGCCCAGCGCACCTGTTCCGGCGAGGGGTCGAACGCGGCATGCACCGATGCGAGTTGGCCGGGGTGGATGCACAGCTTGCCGGTGAAACCCAGCGCGGCGGAGTGCTCGGCATCGGCGCGGACCGCGTCGGGGTCCCGGATCGCCGTGCTCACCCCGTCGACCGGGCCGGGTAGGCCGGCCGACGCGGACGCCAGCACCACGGCGGACCGGGCGTGCATCAGCGCAAGCCGATCAGCCGGGTCGACGGCCAGTTCGGCGGCGAGGTCGAGGCTGCCGAACGCCGGCCGGACGACACCCTGTGTGGCGCAGACCTCGCGCGCCCTGAGCACACCGGTCGCGGTCTCCAGCAAGGGGACGACAGGTGAGCGGGCGGCCAGCTCCCGGACCACGTGCGGATCCTCGGACTTCGGCAGCATCACCACGCATCTGTGTGCGCGCACCATCGCCACGTCGTCGTCGAACCATTCGGTGCCGGCGGCGTTGATCCGCACGACGCACCGACGGCCGCGCGCGAGCCAGCCGTCCACCTGGGTTCGTGCGCCGGGCTTCTCCGCGGCGGCGACGGCGTCCTCCAGGTCCAGCACAACCACGTCGGCGCCGGAGGCCGCGGCCTTCGCGAAGCGGTCGGGCCGATTGCCCGGGACGAACAACAGGCTCCGCGCCGCGGCCACCATCTCCCGGACGCTCACGGTCGGCTCCCCGCCGGGTGCGGGACGAAGGTCAGCTCTGCCTCCGCGTGCACCTCGCCCGAATCGGTCAGCACGGCCAACCGGGCGTTGTCTGCGCCGGTCGGCCGTCCGGCCAGCAGCACCGGCCGACCCGCGATCACCGGCCGGCGCAGCCGGTACTCCACCGACGCCACCGCCCGGTCCGGCGCGAACCGGCGGGGCAGCTCCAGCATCGCCAGGGCCAGCAGCGGGCCGTGTACCACCAGACCCGGATAGCCCTCGACGTCCCGCGCGTACGCCGCGTCGTAGTGGATCCGGTGCGCGTTGGCGGTCAACGCGCTGAACCGGAACAACAACGCCGGGTCGGTCGACAGCGGAAGCTGCCAGGGCGCCGCCGGCACTGGCCGCCGCTCACCATCCAGGAACGGCGCGTCGTACCGGCCGCTGCGATACACCAGGTCCTGCTCCTCCACCAGGCTCAGCCGGCCGTCCTGGTGGAACTCGTGCCGCACGGTCACGAACACCAACTCGCCGCGGCGGCCCTCCTTGGCCACGACATTCGCAAGCTCGGAGCGGCGCTCGGCCGCCGCACCGATCACCAGCGGCGCCAGCACCCGGAGCCGTCCCCCGGCGAACATCCGCGTCCGGTCCGGGATCGGTGGCAGGAAGCGGCCTTTCCTCGGGTGCCCGTCCGGGCCGAGTTCGTGCTGCGCCGGCCACGACAGGAAGAACAACGACTGCCACAGCGGCGGCAACCCCTCCCCGGGTTCCGGCGGAGCCGCACCCAACAGACCCGACAGCGCCGATAGCGGCCCCGGCGAGATCACGTCGTGGTCGGTCCGCGGGTTCGGCCGCCAGCCGGTCACGTGCTTCGCCAGCCCCGTATGGGTGACCGGCGTCGGGTGCCACGCGGCGACGAGGCTTTGCAGAGCCCGCTGTTCCTCCAGCCGGTCGATCGTGGCGACCAACCGGTCGAGTCCTTCCGCGGTCAGGTGGGTCTCGGGCTGGAGCAGCCGCGCGTTCTCGACGACCTGCTCGAAGCTCCACGACAGTTGGTCGTCGGCGTCGTCGATCGACCGGCGAATGGTGCGTCCGTCCCTCAGCGCAATGGTCAGGCGGGCGGACTTCGCCGCACGGTCGCGGTCGGCGACGATGTGGATGCGCTGCATCAGCGCGTTAATTATGGGGTCGTCCTGGCGGCGTAGCGCCTCGAAGGTCACGTGCCGGTTCGCGAGCGCCACCGCGACGCAGTACGGCGTGCTCATGATCGCCTGTTCGGGACCCCGGATGGGACCTCGGCTGTCGATCCCCGGGTACGTCGCCTCCCGCCAGTTCAGCTCCACCGCGACGGACTCGATCTCGTCGACGTGGACGTCTTCCTCGGTCGCCAGTCGCACGGCGGCCAGCACCGGCGGCTGGTTGAAGGCGCAGACCGGATACGGCTTGAAAATGACGTCGAGAATCCCCCATTTCCCGCCGAGCGCTGTGCCGATCGCGCCGGCGCCGTGGGTTCCGCCCGAGTAGCAGTCCAGGAAGCCGCCGACGCCCTCGAACGCGAGCGGTGAGGCCTGTGCACCCGCCTGGGCCAGCCGGGCCGCCAGCACGCCCGTCATCGCGGCCTGGCCGCTCTGGAAATGCCACTCCTGGGTTCCGGCGCCGAAGGATTCGGTGCTTCCGCCGGACAGCGCGGCGGCCAGGGACAGCGCCGCCGTCATGCGTTCGGCGTCCAGGCCGAGGACGCGACCGGCGGCGGCGGCCGCTGCCGCCGGGCCGAAGACCCCCGTGGCGCGATGCGGCGGGGTGGACCGGTCGGTGAGCGGTCCGGACAGCGCGATCCCGACCTCGTAGCCGGCCACGACCGCGGCCAGGAGCGTCCGACCGTCGACCCCCTCCGTTTCGGCGACGGCCAACGCCGCCGGGATGACCGTCACGCCGGGATGGAACGTGCCGTGGGTGTCCTCCTGGACGCGGGCATGCAACACCACGCCGTTGACGAACGCCGCCAGCGCCTCGGGGGCGTTCCGCGCGGAGCCGATCGCCTTCTCCGCCGCCGTGCCCAACCCGGTGGTCGCCGCGCCGGCACCGACGACGAGTCCGTGCAGCAGGCAGGCCTTGGCGCGCCGCACCACGTCAGCGGGAACGGTGTCGTATTCGAGGCCGGCGGCGAACCCGCCGAGCCGCTGGCTGATCGAGGTCATCGCGTCATCACAATCGTCGTCACGGAGGCGCCGTCGGTGCCACTCACCGAGCCGCCCTTGCAGTAGGCGAGGCCGACCTTTGCGCCGTCGACCTGGCGGGCGCCGGCCCGGTCGGTGAGCTGCCAGAACAACTCGCAGACCTGGGCGGCGCCGGTCGCGCCCACGGGATGACCCCGCGACAGCAGCCCGCCACTCGGGTTGACCGGCAGTGCGCCGCCGAGGCTGGTGTGTCCCGCCGCGGTCAGCGCGGCGCCCCGGCCCCTGGGCAGCAGCCCCAGACCTTCGAGCCGGACGATCTCGGCGATCGTGAAGCAGTCGTGCATCTCCACGACGTCGATGTCCCGCGGTCCGATTCCGGCGAGCCGGTAGGCTTCCTCGCCGGCCCGGCGGGACACGTCCTCCTCGTTGACGTCGGGCAGGCCCATCTGCACGGTGCCGCTCACCAGCCCGCAGCCGGCGACCCGCGGCGCGTGGGAGATGCCCAGCCGCCGCAGCCCCGCCGTGCTGGCAACAATGACCGCGGCCGCGCCGTCGCTGATCGGCGAGCAGTCCAGCAGTCCCAACGGCTCGGCGATCGGCCGGGCGCTCAGCACCTCCTCCAGGGAGATCCTGGTCTGGTACTGGGCGTACTGGTTTCCCGTGGAGTGCGCGTGGTTCTTCACCGCCACCATGGCAATCTGCTCCCGGGTGGCGCCGTGGTCGGCCATGTACCGGCGGGCGCTGAGCGCGTGCCCGGCCGCGAAGATGAAGCCCACCGCGGCGTCGAGGTCGTTCGGGTCCGGCCGGACTCCGCCGCTGATGCGGTCGGTCATCTTCTCGACGCCGATGACGAGCGCGACGTCGTAGAGCCCGGCCCCGATGGCGACCCACGCCTCCCGCAGCGCGGTGGCGCCGCTGGAGCAGTAGTTCTCGTGGTTGCTGACCGGCTTGCCGGCCAGGCCCAGGCGGGTGCTGATGCGCTGTCCGGCCACCGGGCCGCCGAACACGTGCCCGACATACACCGCCTCAAGGTCGGTGGGCGACGCGCCGGAGTCGGCCATGGCGTTTCTCGCTGCCTGGACGCCCATCGCTTCGAGGGTGACATCGGCGGGGTACTTCCCGAACCGGATCATTCCGGCGCCGGCCACATGCACGTCTCTCACGGGCCGACCTCCTGTGTCGTGTGCCGGAAAACGAACATCTCCACTCCGGCGTCGGCGTGCTCGGCTGGGCGCGCCGCCAGCCGGACCGGAAGGCCGATCTCCACCCGCTCGGGCGGCAGGCCCTCGATCCGGGACAGCACCCGGACCTCGTCGGCCGGAAGGTCGACATAGCCGAGCACGTAGGGGGTTCGGAGCCCGGCCGGGGCCTGCCGGACGACGGTGAAGGAGTAGATCCGTCCCTCGGTGGCCAACGGCACGGGTTCCGCGTCGCTGGTCGCGCCGCACCCCGGACACACCTCCCTGGGCGGGAACGCCTTTCGGGCACATTGCTTGCAGGACGAGCCCAGCAGCGTCGGCGGGTCGGCGCTGAACACATCGGGTCTGAACGACATGGCGGTCACGGAGTCTCCTTGGGTGTGCTCAGATGACGTTGTTGGCGCGCCATTTCGCCAGTTCCTCGTCGTCCGCGTCGATGAGCGAGGCGAGCAGCGCGTCGGTGTGCGCGCCCAGTTGCGGCGCCGAGTCCGGCCGCGGTCCGTCGTAGGCGTCGATCAGCGTCGGGGTCCGGATCATGCGGTGGGATCCGGCGTGCGGGTCGTCGATCGTCAGGAACATTTGCCGGGCCTCGAGGTGGTCGCAGCCGTAGATCTCCTCGACGGTCTGGACCTCGCCGGCGGGCAGTCCCACCGCGGAGAAGCGGTCCACCACTTCCGCGCGGGTCCGCTCGGCGGTCCATTGCTCGACCTCGGGACGGATGACGCGGGCGAAGTTCTCCGCGCGGAGTTTCACCGTCGCCAGATCGGGGCGGTCCGCGAGATCGGGACGGTCGACGGCGACGCACAGCCGTTTCCACATCTCGTCGGTGGGGACGATGAGCGCGACGTGGCCGTCGCTCGCCCGCAGCGCGCCGAGCGGTGCGTACCGGTCGACCCCGCGGACCCGGACCTCGCCGGTGAAGTCGTACAGCATGAGCTCGCGTTCCAGCAGCGCCGCGATGCCGTCGTACATGCTCTGGTCGACGAACGCCCCGCGACCCGTGCGCTCCCGACCGTGCAGCGCAGCCAGGACGCCGAAGGCGGCCTGTACGCCGCTGTAGACGTCGGCGAAACCGGTGACCGTCGGCAGTGGCGGGCCGTCGGGTTCGCCGGTCACGGCCATCAGGCCGCCCATCGCCTGGATCGCGGTGTCGAACGCGGGCCGGTCGGCGTAGCCACCACGGTGGCTCGGGAGCCGGCCGTAGCCGCTGATCGCGCAGTAGATCAGGCGCGGATTCACCTGCCGCAGCGCGTCGTATCCCAGACCCAGCCGGTCCACGGCACCCGGGCGGAGGTTCTCCACAACCACGTCCACCGCCGGAATCAGGCGCAGGTAGACGGCCCGGCCTTCCGCCGTGGCGAGGTCGAGGGTCAGCGACTTCTTGTTCCGGTTGTAGCTCAGGAAGCCGCCGCTGAGGCTCCCGCCGTCATCTTTGATGAGCGGGTCGTAGCGCCGCCGGGGGTCACCGCCGCTGGGGCGTTCCAGCTTGATGACCTCGGCGCCCTGGTCGGCGAGCATCATCGCGCAGTAGGGCGCGGCGATGTACTGGCCGATCTCGAGTACCCGCAGCCCGTCGAGTGGTCGCATGTCGTCACCGCCACCCGGTCGCGTGCGGGACGACCACGGGCTTGATGTCCTGTTGGGCCCGCATCCGGGTGAGGGCGGTGGTCACCTCGTCCAGGCCGTAGCGGTGCGGCACGAGGGCGTCGAAGTCGTAGCGGTGCTTGGTGCTGCTGATGAACTGGAGCGCCTTCCAGTACTCCTTGATGTGTCCGGACCAGGTGCCCATGACCGTCAACTGGTGCCGGGTGAGGTATCCCGGACGCAACGGAACCTCTTCGCCGGGGCGGTCGATCTGCCCGGTGACCATGTAGCGTCCGCCGTCCTTCACCATCGCCAATCCCTCGGTGAACGCGGTGCGTGCGCCGGAGAACTCGAAGACCACGTCGGCTCCCTCACCGTCGAGCAGGTCCCGGACGACGGCGGGACGCTCCGCGGGGTCGGTCACCCGCTCGACCGAGACCGTGTCGGTAGCCCCGTAGGCCTTGGCGATGTCGAGCCGGACGTCCGGCGCCCCGATGGTCACTACCCGTCGTGCACCGGCGTGGTTGGCCAGCGCCGTGGCGAAGAGACCCAACGGGCCGGATCCCTGGATGACGACGGTCTGCCACGGCTCGATGCGCCCGATGCGGTCGAACGAATGGACCACGGTCCGCAGCGCGCAGCTGGCCGCCGATGCCCAGGCGGTGTTGACGTCGTCGGGAACCTTGACGCGGCCGGACTCCGGGAACACGTAGCAGTATTCGGAGAAGCCACCGACGAGGTAGGGAGGCTTCTCACACGAGGTGAACATGTAGTATTTTCGGTCGCCGCACAGCGTCGGCTGGTTGTACAGGGTGCATTGCTGGCACGCGCCGCAGGAGGCGTGGGTGAACAGGATGCGGTCCCCCACGGCCAGCGGCGCGCCGAAGGTGTCCCGGTCGGCCCGCTCGCCGATGCGGACGACCCGGCCGACCATCTCGTGACCGGGAATCACCGGCAACTCGAGCGCCTGGCTGCCGGCCAGGGTGCCGTTCCAGAGGTGCACGTCCGATCCGCACACGCTGGCGGCTTCGATTCTGACCAGCAGGGCACCGGCCTCGAGGGTCCGTGGGATCGGAATGTCCCTCACCTCGAGGGGTTTGCCGTGCTCGGTCAGGACCGCGGCCCGGCTGACGTCGGGAATGTCGACGGTGATGGACATGCGGATGCTCTCTCTCATCGAGGTTGAATCTGGTTGGCGTCGGCTTGGCGCGGCTCAGCCGAGCGTGAACGGGTCCCGGCTCTGGCCGGTCAGCTCGATCCAGACCGACTTGGTCTGCAGGTACTCCCGGAGCCCCTCGGCCCCGTTCTCCCGGCCGATGCCGCTGCTGCCGAACCCGCCGTACGGGACGTTGTACGCCAACGTGCGGTACGAGTTGACCCAGATCGTTCCGGCGTTGAGCCGCTGCGCGACGCGGTGCGCCCGCTGGACGTCCCTGGTCCACACCCCGGCGGCCAGCCCGTAGCTCGTGTCGTTGCCGATGCGGACTGCGTCGTCCTCGTCCCGGAACGGGATCACCGACAGCACCGGACCGAAGATCTCCTCCCGGGCCACGCGCATGTCGTTGTGGACACCGGTCAGCACCGTCGGCTCGAAGAAGTACCCGTCGCGCAGCCCGTCGCGGTCGGGCCGGGTCCCCCCGCACACCAGCCGCGCGCCCTCGTCGAGGCCCAGGTCCACATAGGACCGGACCTTGTCGAGTTGCTCGGCGAACGCGATCGGCCCCATTTCGGTGTCCAGGGCGAGCGGATCCCCCAGCCTGATCGTGCGCGCCCGGGCGGCCACCCGCTCGACCAGTTCGTCGTGAATCTCCTCGGCGACAAGGAGGCGGCTTCCGGCGATGCACGTCTGTCCGGTGGCGGCGAAGATTCCGGCGATCACGCCGTTGGCGGCGGCCTCGACATCCGCGTCGGCGAAGACGATGTTCGGGGACTTGCCGCCCAGTTCCATCGTCACCGCCGCGATGTGGTCCGCCGCGGACTTCATCACCTGGACGCCGGTCGCGGTCGATCCGGTGAAGCTCACCTTGGCCACGCCGGGGTCGCGGGCCAACGCGGCACCCGTCTCCCCCGCGCCGGTGACGACGTTGAACACTCCGGGCGGAAGTCCCGCCTCCAGCGCGAGGCGGGCGAACGCCAGCGTCGAGGCCGGGGTCTGCTCCGCCGGCTTGGCGACGAAGGTGCATCCCGCGGCCAGCGCCGGCGCCAGCTTGCTGGCGAGGAGGAACAACGGGCTGTTCCACGGCAGGATCGCGCCGACCACCCCCGACCGGCCGGGGCTGGGTGTAGGTGAAGAAGTTGGTCTGCGGGGCGGGAATGGTGTGTCCGTGAATCTTGTCGGCGGCGCCGGCGAAGTAGTGGTACGTCGCGGGCAGCCCGGCCAGTTGCGCCCTGGTCTCCCGGAGCACCTTGCCGTTGTCGGTCGTCTCCAGAACGGCGAGCTCGTCGGCGTGCCCGGCGATCAGGTCCGCGAACCGGCGGATCAGTGCGCCGCGCTGGCTCGCCGACATCCGCCCCCACGGGCTGTCCAGGGCCCGCTCGGCGGCGGTGACCGCCGCGCGGACATCGGCCGGGCCGGCGAGCGGAGCGCTCGCCCACACCTTGCCGGTGAACGGGTTGACACTGTCGAAGCGCCGGCCGTCCTGCGCCTCGACCCACGTGTCGCCGATCAGCATCAGGTATTGGCGAATCTCGTTGTCGGCGCGCGATCGGGCCACATCCATCGTGGTCATCTCGTTCACGCCCCCGCGACTTCCAGGTCGGCGGCCGCGACCCGACTGCCCGCCGGGGGAGCCGGCTTCTCCGGCCCCAGCGAGGTGCCGAGCGTCTCGGGCAGGAAGCGGGCCAGGACGATCGACGCCAGGGCCGCGACGCCGGCGATGTAGAGCGCCGGGGCGAAGCTGAGCGCGATGGCCGCGGCGAGCGCGGCGGCGACGAGCGGACCCGGCCCGCCGACGAGGGCCTGGGCGAGATTGAAGCCGATCGCGCTGCCGGTGATGCGCAGGGCCGCCGGGAAAAGCTCCACCAGCAACACCCCGAGCATGACGTTCGCCAGGGCCTCGAAGACGGCGAAGACCACGATCGCGGTCACGGCCAGCACCACGTTCCCGGTCGAGATCAGCATGAAGCAGGGAATGGCCACGACGGCGAGGCCCACCGTGCCGACAAGCATGGTCCGGCGACGGCCGATGCGGTCACCGATCTTCCCGGCCAACGGGCACAGCGCCGAGTAGACGAGCAGGCCGGCCACGGCGATCAACAGCGCTTCGCGCCGCACGAGGCCGACCGTGACGGTGAGGAACGTGACCACGTACGTCGCGAGGTAGTAGAAGCCGAGACCGGCGACCGCGGTGGACGCGAAGACGAGCGCGATGCCGCGCCTGCTGTGCCGGCCGGCGCCCCGAAGCGGTGCGCTGGCGACCTGCTCGGTCTGCTGCAGCTCGCGGTAGACGGGAGTGTCTTCGAGCTTCAGCCGCACGTACAGCCCGACGATCGACAGTGGCGCGGCGAGCAGGAACGGCAGGCGCCATCCCCAGGCCTCCAGCTGGGCGTCGGAGATCCACGCGGTGAGCACCAGTGTGACCACGCCACCGGCCGCGACGCCCATGGCCGCGGTCGCCGATACGACGCTGCTCCACAGTCCCCGCCGCGCGTTGGGGGCGTACTCGATGAGGTACGCGGCCGCGCCGGCGTACTCTCCGCCGGCGGAGAAGCCCTGGCCGCAGCGCAGCGCCACCAGCAGGATCGGAGCGGCGACGCCGACCGCCTGGTAGGTCGGAAGAAGCGCGATCGCCGTCGTACAGATGCCCATGAGGAGGATGGAGAGGGACAGCGCGGCCCGGCGACCGACCCGGTCGCCGAACGCTCCGATCACCAACCCGCCCAGCGGCCGTACCAGGAACGCGACCCCGAACACCGCCAGGGCGGCCAGCAGCGAATTGGTGGGATTCCCGGACGGAAAGAACAGCCGGCCGATCGTGACGGCGAGGAAGCCGTACAGGGCAAAGTCGAACCATTCCAGGAAATTGCCGATCGCTGCCGCCACGGCCACTTTGCAACCATTCACCATCTGCGTCTCCTCGGGTCTCGCGTGCTTGCTGGTTATTCAATGCGAGACGCGGGGGTCGGGCGACGGCGAAGTGACCCGTCATCGGCCGCGACAATTGACGTATTCGCCGCCGACTTCAAGCCGGTGGCAGGAGGCCTTCGCGGACCGCCCACAGGGCGGCCTGGGTCCGCGACGCGAGCCCGAGCTTGGTCAGCACATTGCTGACATGCGTCCGCGCGGTGCGCTCGCTGATGACTAGGGCGGCGGCGATGTCGCGGTTGGATCGTCCCTTTCCGACCAGGACGAGCACCTCACGCTCCCGCGGGGTCAGGGCGGTGGTGTTGTGTTGTGGCGTGCGCAGCGAACTGGTCAGCTTGCGGGCCACCGCGGCGTCGAGGTAGACCTCCCCCCGGTGGGCCGCGCGGACTGCCGCGGCGACCTCGTCGGCTTCCGCGTCCTTCAGGAGATACCCGGCGGCGCCGGCCTCGAGCGCGGCGTGCACGCGCTCGGCCTCGCTGAAGCTGGTCAGCGCGACCACCTCGACCGTGGGGAAGCGCTGCCTGATCTGTGCCGTGGCCGTGATGCCGTCCATGTGTGGCATCAGCAGGTCCATCAGCACGACGTCGGGGAGTTGGCCGTGTGCCGCGAGAACCGCGAGCCGGTTCAACGCGGCCCTGCCGTCGGCGGCTTCGTCGAGCACGTCGATGTCGTCGAGCATCTCGAGGAACGCCCGCATCCCGCGCCGCACCACCGCGTGGTCGTCAACGATGAACACGCTGATCGGACCGCTGGAGGGTTCCGGCGTCATCGCCCCATGTCCCTTCCCGCCGGTAGCAGACCCGGGAGAACGGCCCGTACCGCCGTGGACCGGCCGGGTGCGCTGGTGATGGTGAGCCGGCCGCCGAGTCGTTCCGTGCGCTCCCGCATGCTGGTCAGACCGAGGTGACCCGGGTGGTCGGTTGCGCCGTCGAACCCGACGCCGTCGTCGGTGATCTCCAGGAGCAGCGTGCTCGCGTCCGCGTCGCTGGGGCCGAGCCGCAGTCGCACGGTGTTCGCCCGGGCGTGACGCACCACGTTGTGGAGGGCCTCCTGGACGATCCGGAGAAGCTCGAGCTCGACCTTCTCGTCGAGGTGGAGCTCCTCCTCCGGCGCGGTGATCCGCACGCTCAGGCCGGCCCGCGCGGCCACGGCCGCGGCGTGTTTGCGGACCGCTTCGACCAGCCCCTCGTCGCGCAGCGCGTCCGGTCGGAGCTGGAAGATCAGCGCCCGCATCTCGGCCAACGTGCCCTGCGTGAGGTCCCGCAACTCGGCCAACCCGCGGGTCAGCCGGTCGTCGGAGGCATGGGCTCCGCGCTGCGCCGCCAGTTCGAGCGCGCGGGTGTGCAGGGTCATCGAGAACAGCGCCTGGGAGATGGAATCGTGCAGTTCCCGCGCGATGCGGTGGCGCTCCTCCAGGGCGGCCTTGTCCTCCACGTCGGCCAGCAGCCGGGAGTTCTGCACGGCTATCGCGGCCTGGTCGACCATTCCGGTCAGGAACTCGATGTCCGCCTCGCTCGGATTGTGCCCAGCGGTGTAGAAGCCGGTGAAGACGCCGAGCAACTCGTCTCGCATCATCAGCGGAAAGGCCACGAGCGTGCCGAAGTCGGCGTCCCGGAAGATGTCGTGAAACGGAGCCATCCGGGGGTCGGCGAGGATCTCGTCCTTCCGTCCCGGATGGACGATCCGCTGCCGGGTCTCGAACACGCTGAACGTGACGAGCTTCGCGCCCAGCCGCCGACAGGACTCCATCCGCTCGGCGTAGTCGTCCGGATATCCCGCCTTTCCCACCAGTCGCACCGCGTGCGTCTCGGGGTGGATCAGCACGATCGTGCAGGCGGCGATCGCGGTGGTCCGCACCACTTCGGCCGCCAGGTGGTCCAACGCGGACTGCAGTGACACCGAATAGGCGATCCGCGATGCCGTTCCGGCGAATGCCGCCAGCCGCTGCTCGTGCCGGCGGCTCTCCGTGACATCGCGGAACGTGACGACGGCGAAGGTCTCGGTCCCCGTCACAAAGACACTCTCGGCGTACGCGATCTCGCGGTCGTGGCCCGCGGGTGCGGACACCACCATGACGCCCCGGCGGGCGTCGAGCGGCGCACCCGCCGCGACGGGGTCGGCGACCCGCACGGCGGGGAACGACGCCGGCTCCCCCACCAGGTCGCGCGCGGGCCTGCCGAGCAGCCGGCTGCCAGCCGGGTTGACGTAGCGGTAGCGGCGGTCGGCGTCGAGCACGGCGACCCCGTCGCCCGCCACCCGCACAACCTCAGCGAGGACGGCCAACCCGAGCGACTCCGGGCCGGGAGTCGAGCCGACCGCACTCAGCGCCGTCGGGTCTGCGTCCTGCATCGCTTCTTCCTGACACGGGCTTCTGGGCCTCACCGTACGCCCCCTACGGATCACCCGCACCTGCGCCTGTACCCCGCCACGGTCGGATGGCGGGACGCCTACCCGCTGCTGGCACCGGCGATGGTGAACCGGCCGATCGACTGGGGTCTGATCGCCGACGAGTACGACCACATGATCAAGTACGCGATCTCCATCAAGAACAAGACCGCCTCGACCGCGGCGATCCTGCGCCGGTTCCACCGCGCCAACCAGCTGCACCCCACCTATCAGGCGATGCAGGAACTGGGCCGGGCGCAGCGGACCATCTTCGCCTGCCGGTACCTGCGCGACCGCGAGCTACAGCGTGAGATCAACTCGGGGTTGAACGTGGTCGAGTCCTGGAACCAGGGCAACGCGGTGATCTTCTTCGGCAAGGGTGGCGACATCCCTGGCAACCGCCGTGACCAGCAGGAGCTGTCGGTGCTGTGCCTGCGGGTGCTGCAAGCTTCGATCGGCTACCTGAACACGTTGATGATCCAGGACGTGGTCGGCGAGGGCCTGGTGGAGCTGGAGGCAGAGGACGAGCGGGCGCTGACCCCGTTGTTCTGGTCGAACATCGCCCCGTACGGCGAGGTGAAACTGAACATGAGGCAGCGCATCACCCTCGCCGCCGACGCCCGCCGGCCCGGCACCGGCCAGGACAACCCCACACCGGCATGACGACCCGCGAAAGGCGTACCCGACGATGCCCCGGGCCAAGACGATGACCTACACCGAGGAGCTGCGCGGCCGGTGCGGCGACGCGCTGAACGACGCGTTGGACACCGCCGCGGCGGCCAGCGCCGCCGGTGACTGGCGGCAGGCCACCGACGCGGCCGGTCGGTTGGCCGAGTGGGCCGGGCACACTGGCACCGCGGTCGTCCGCGACGCCCTGGCCGCCGGTACCGACTGGTGGGCACTGGGCGAGCTGCTCGGGTTGCACCCGCAGGCCGCCTACGAGCAGTACCAGGGCCTGAACGCGGGGCTGCCCAGCCCGGCCGCGCAGCGGCCCGGCTTGGCCGTGGTCTGTACCGCTGGCCTGGTCGCCACCCACGACTTCGACGACGAGCACGGCATCGACCTGGACGACCTGGGCGACGACCACAGCCTCGCCGGCGAGCCGACCGTGACCCGGCTACGAGCCGCGGCTGCCGCGCTCGGGGAGGACCTGTGGATCGCGGTGCGGCTGCCCGGCGACTACGAAGGCGCCGACGACGCGCCCGAGGCCGACGCGGCGATCACCCGGTGGACCACCGTGGTGCTGCACCCCGACGAGCTGGGCTGGCTGCGCGAGGCCCTGGCCCTCAACGTCGCCGATGACGAGCAGACTCACGACGAGGACGACCTGGAACCGCTGTGACCGGTTGGTGGGATACCGCGTCGGGGCCTACCGGCGTCGGGTGGCCGGGTCGGGCGTTGCTGCCAGCGGCGCAGCGCCTCTGGGGACACCCGGGCGTATCTGGCCAGCGCTGCGACTGAGGTGTGCCCGGAGAACGACAGCAGGGTGGAGGTGTTGGCGCCGTCCTCGGCCGCGTGGGTCAGCGCGGAGTGCCGTAGCTGGTGCAGCGGGCCCCAACTCCTCGAACGCGAGGTAGACCGGGCTTTTCGGGCCGCCGCCCTTGGTGAACCGGCGCAGCACCTGCTCGGCCTCCGCGGTGCCCAGCCGTAGCGCGGTGGCGTACTTGACCATCTGGTCGTAGTTGCGCTCGATCAACTCCCAGTCGATCGGTCGGTTCTTGACCACCCGTTCCAGCCGCGGCCAGGTCGCCGGGCCGTCGTCCGGGCTGTACAGCCGGATCGAGCCGATGTTCTTCAACCTCGGCAGCAGCTTGAACCCCAGCAACTCGGTGAACGCGAACCCCACCACCGAGGCGCCGTGCGTGTCGGTGTAGTTCGCCTCGATCTCCGCGTCCGTGCAGTGCCGCAGCAGACCCTCGATCATCGCGGCGACCTCCGACGACGAACAGTTCTTGACCTGCGAGTAGATGCAGACTCGGCCGCGCTCGACGTGCCAGTAGATCATGATCCCGCCTGAGCCGTACCGGGCGTGGAACTGGGTCATCAGGTTGGAGTCCCACGACCCGAACCGCTTGGAGTCGCTGGCCGTGCTGGTCGCCTTTCCCCACCAGTGCGGGTCGCGGGCAGCGAAGGTGGCGTTGACGACCTTCACGATCGCCGCCCGCAGGTTGTCGCGGGTGATGTGGCTGGCGTGGACCCGCCGCAGCGCGCCCTCGTCCTCCTCGTGCTCGCCGGTGGCGGCCATCTGCCGGATACCCATGTTCGTGCCCAGCGCGAACAGGCACAGCAGCAGCCGGCGGCGCAGCACGTCGCGGGGCAGGTTCTCGCGGGTGGCCACCGACACGAACTCGTCGGTGAACTCGGTGAGGAAGTCGATGTTCTTCAGGATGTCCAGCAGGTCGATCGTGCCTCACCGGCGCTGCACCTCGGCCTTGAGCGCGGCCAGGTTCTTCGGCTCGGGCAGTTTCTCCAATTGGGGCACGCTGATCCACGGCTGTCCGTTGCGCGTGATCACCCGGACTCCGCCCGTGGTTCCCTTGGCCATCGCCTGGTCCAGCCGGTCCAGGGCCTCCCGCTGCCGGCGGCGCAGGTCGGCCACGAACGCCTTGGCGTCCAAGGGTTTGCCGATCGCGGCGTAGTGCACGTCGCGGATGTCGTCGAAGTCGCCGGGCAGGTCCTCGTCCGGGTCGCGCCACCGGCCGGCACCCTCCACCCAGATCTCCCGGCGGCGCAGGGCCTCGCGCAGCGCGATCAGCACGCACAGCTCGTACGGGACACGTTCGATCCGGCCGTCCGCTCCGGTGACCGCCTCCAGCCACGCCTTCGGGACCAAGCCCTCGATCGGCACCGTCTCGCCCTTGGCGAAGTGCTTCTGGTCGGCCGAGATCGTGGTGTAGCGGGCCAGCAGCTCGATCGCGTCCATCACCGGCCGGTACGCGGTGTTGTTGCACTTGAACCGCAGCGCACCCAGCAGTGGGGTGAGCATCCGCCGGTAGTAGTGCGTGTAGGAGCCGCGCAGCGACACCCGCACCCGTTCCCGCCAGGCTTTCTCGGTGGCCATCAACTCCTTGGCCAGCTTGCGCAGCGTCTGCTCCCCGCCAGGCACCACCGGCCACACCGCCGCCCGGACCGTCTCATCCGTGCGGTCCAGCGCGGCGGTCACCATCCGCAGGTAGATGCCCTTCTTGCCCGGCACCGAGGTGAGGTCGCCGATCAGTTCCTTCTCCACCCGTCGCTCGGCGCGGGCGTTGATCCGGTGGATCAGCCCGGTCAACAGCTCGACCAGCCCATCGGTGATCTCGGTCTGCCGCACCCAGCACAACGCCGCCAGCAGCGTGGCCCGCACGTTCGGCGAGCACGCCCGAAAGTCCGAGGGGTACATCCGCGCCGCCCGCGCCCGCCACGCCGCGACCAGCCGGGTGGAGGTCTCGGTGAACAACTCGTCCGGCAGGCCCAGCGTCTTGATCGTGCCCAGCTTGCCGATCTCGGCGAACAGCGTGTCCAGCCCCAGCGGGCCGGGGTCGGCCTTCAACTCGGCCAACAGCCCGTCCTCATCCAGCAGCCCGGAAAGCCGCGTGCACACACCGGGCCCGAGCTTGGCGACGGTCTCGCCGGCGAACGCCTCCTCGTGCCGGCGCAGCGCCGACCCGACCACCCGCTCGATCTGGCCCTCGGCCGGCGGCTCGACCTTCTCGCTGCGGCAGCGCCGCACCAGTGCGTCCGCCAACCGTTCCCGGCGGGTTTCCACCGGGCACACCTCGGCGGCCAGCCATCCCGTCCACCGCTGCTCGTCGTCCTCGGTCGGCGGCCGGGTGCCGAACGCCTCCCGGATCTGCGCGCGGTGGCGCTTGATCTGGCGGTCCGTCCACGAGTACTTCGCGAACGCCTCCGGCTCGACCTTCACCAAGCCCGCCAGGTAGTCCACCGCCGCGCCCGGCACCTCCTCCGGGTAGGCGGGGAACCGGCCCTCGATCTCGTAGAACTTCAGCAACGCGGCGAACCCCAGCCGGGTCGCGCCCGTCTTGTTGCCGACCAGCGGCCAGTCCGCCTCGACCAGCGTCCAGGACTCGATCAGCTCGTCCGGTTCCCACTCCTGCTTCACGACCGCGGACGGTAGCGCCCGCACCCGCGACACGATCGGGTGGCCATCCCCCTGTCGTGTCACCGACGGCCCCAACGACCCCCGCTTCCACGCATGCATTGTCCACAACAGACACGATGATGATCATCATTCGTCGCGCTGACGAGGGACAACGAAGCCAAGCAATGGCCACCCGCACCGGATCGCACGGAGAACACCCCACCGGTCGCCGCCCCGAGCGCCGGGTGCGCCATGCTGTAACGCCATGATCGCCACGCCGGAGCAGAACTGGCAGCCGATCACCATGCTGCCCACGATCGCCCAGGTCCTCACCGACATGCTCGACGGCGCGGCGGAACAACGCGACCTGCTGGCCGGCGCCCGCCCTACAGCCTCGATAACGCCACCCTCAACCACGTTGAACGGGTCTACTGCGAGGGAATGGACGGACACGTGGCCTTCGAGAACCAAACGGACCTGGATCGGCCAGCGCCACGGCTCCCTGATGCACCCACGCGGCTGAGCCAACTCATCCACGGCCCGCCAAGTCGACCCACACATCGAGCCACTACGACTCACTGCCGCTGACCAGCTATAACGTCCCTACTTGACCCCTGGCCGTAGCCTTGGGCGTCCTGGGCCGAGATGAGGGCGTTGCACACGGTCCACTTCGGTACTGCTACCTCCCGAGATGTCCGGGTCGGTGCCGGTGACCGCGGTCAGGTAGCCACCGACACGGCGGGTCGTGCTGATCACGGCCACGCGGGCGTCGACCGCGGCCACGTCCGGGCGCATTGCGGGCCGACGTCGACGTGGCCGAGTTGCTGTGCACCTGGACCGCGGTGGTCAATGGCGTCATCTCCCAGCCGCCTTCCAATGCGCCGATCGAGAGCTTTGACGAGAGCTTTGACGAGGGCCGCTTCACGACGTTGCTGCCGCACCTTGTGGAGATGTACATCGCGCACTACACACCCTGAGGCACGAGAAAGGACGGTCATGCGCGCATGCGTCGACCAGATCAGCGACCGGATCTACCGAATCTCCACCTGCGTCCCGGAGATCGCCCCGGGCGGCTTCACCTTAACCAGTTCCTGGTCGATGCCGAGGAGCCGCTGCTTTATCACACCGGCATGCGTCAACTCTTCCCGCTGGTGAAGGAGGCGATCGAGCGAGTCATGCCGGTGCAGCGCCTGCGCTGGATCTCCTTCGCGCACGTCGAGGCCGATAATGGAGTTCGTGCGGGTTCCCGGTAGGGACCATCCACCGATCCGATGCATCTCTACTGGCTGACACGGCTCCTTGGCCGACGCCGTGCCCCTCCTGGATTCTGCGATCCACTACAGGAATCCAGGAGTTGCTAGTGTAATCTGCCCGTCTGTGGGTGAATCCGGGAGTCGCAGGCTCGCCCTCGTCCCGCCACCTTCGGTGGAGGCCGACGGGGACAGCGCATCGGCCGTGGCCGTCGTCGAGCCGGGGCTGGCCGATGTCGTCACGCTGGGTCGTCGGCGTGCGGCCCAAGTCTCGGAGGCCGACGAGGAGAGTTTCTTCGCCGACACGCTCGCCGAGTACCAGTGGGCCCGCGACGTGGCCGGATTGGCGCCGAGCACCCTGGACCAGCTCGTCAAACCGGTCATCGAGGTGTGCCAGCACTACGGCGCGACGCCGTGGAGGCTGACGTCGAGGCAGGTGGACCTCTACTTTGCCGGCCCCGGCAAACGCGGCCGTTCGACGATGCGACAGAAACTCAACCGGATCGACGGGCTACTTCGCGTTCCTGGAGCAGCGCTATGCCGGTGAGGTGTTCCGTCGCTTCGGCGTTGGCGTGGAGTCGCCGGTCGACCCGTTCAACCGCCCTCGGCACCGCGGCGACTTCGGGCTGCGGGTGCCTCCGTCGCGGCGGCAGACCGCGGAGTTCTTCGCCGCTTGGCGCGATGCCCTGCCGGCGGCCCGCAAGCACGCGGTCGCCTGCCGGGACTACACGATGGCGAAGATCGCCTACATCTCCGGCGTTCGGGCCTCGGAGCTATGCGGTGTCCGCATCGGTGACGTGCACTGGGAATCCGGGCAGTGGGGCCGGTTTCTGGTACAGGGCAAGGGCGCGCACGGCTCGGGTCCGCGTCAGCGAGAGGCGTATCTGTTCGCCGAGGGCCGGGCTCTGCTTTGGTGGTACATGGAGGAGATCCGCGGCGCGTTCTGCGACGACCCCGAGGATCTGAGCGCCCCGCTGTGGCCGTCCGAGCGGTTACCGACAGCCGTCGCGGCGCTGAACCTACCTACCGCGCCGGCCGTCACGCCGGGCACCTTCCGCCGGGCGCTGGGCGTTGCCGCGAAGGCGTATTTGCCTGGGCCGGTGCTCGAGCTACATCCGCACCTATTGCGGCACGCGTGCGCGACCCACAACTACGAGGCCGGGATGTCTCTGTGGGAGGTCCAGAAATTGCTCGGTCACGAGTGGCCGACCACCACAGTTCGGTATCTGGCCACTGCCACCGCCGACCCAGAACGCGCCTGCCTGGTGGCCGCCAGCCGGGCCGCTCAACGACTCGTCATGGACAAGGGGAATCTGCGATGAAGTGGAACCTGCGCTGGGCCGCCGCCCGGCGTGACATCTGGCGGCCCAGCGACCTCCTAGTCCGAAGTTACGTTGATCTCTGAGCCTCCTTTCCTTCAATGGCAAGGGAAGGAGGCTCTATCCGACCCGGTTGTGTAGCCATTAAATCGGCGTGTCGTTCTGCGGGGTCCTGGCGCTGACGGGTTAACGTGTGGCATGGCACGCAAGTTGGACGCGATGCACGTGGCCAGGATTCCGAGCCGGTATGTCGACAAGGCTGGGGTGGAACGCCGCTATGAGAGCGTGCTGCTGCGGCGCACGTTCCGCGAGGACGGCAAGGTCAAGCACGAGACCCTCGCCAACCTGTCGGCGCTGCCCGACGAGCAGGTGGAGCTGGTGCGCCGGTCGTTGAAGGGCGAGGCGTTCGTGCCCGCCGACGCGGCGGCGCGCGTGCTGCGGTCGCTGCCGCACGGGCATGTGGCCGCAGTGCTGGCGCAGGCCCGGGCGCTGGGTCTGCCGGCGCTGCTCGGCCCGGCGGGCCCGGCGCGGGACCTGGCGTTGGCGTTGATCGTGTCCCGGGTGGTGCGGCCACGCACGAAGCTGTCGACCCTGTCCTGGTGGGCCGACACCACCCTGGGCGTGGATCTGGGGGTGGCCGACGCGTCCACCGACGAGGTGTATGCCGCGATGGACTGGCTGCTGTCCCGCCAGGACTCGATCGAGGCGAAGCTGGCTCGCCGGCACCTGACCGGTGAGGACAACCCGCACCGGATGGCGTTGTTCGACCTGTCCTCGTCCTGGGTGGAGGGACGCTGCTGTCCCCTCGCCGCGCGTGGCTACTCCCGCGACGGGAAGAAAGGCAAGCTGCAAATCGAGTACGGGCTGCTCACCGACCCGGCCGGCCGGCCGGTCGCGGTGCGGGTCTTTGCCGGCAATACCGGCGACCCCACCGCGTTCGTCGAAGCGGTCAGCATGGTCCGCGACCGGTTCGGGCTGCACCAGATGGTCATGGTCGGCGACCGTGGGATGATCACCACGGCGCGGATCGACGTGCTGCGCGAACTTCCCGCCGAGGACGGGTTCGGCTGGTTGACCTGCCTACGCGCCCCGGCCATCGCCGCCCTCGCGGCCGACGGCGGCCCGTTGCAGATGACGCTGTTCGACCAGCAGGACCTCGCCGAAATCGCCCACCCCGACTACCCCGGCGAGCGCCTGGTCGCCTGCCGCAACCCCGCCCTGGCCGCCGAACGTGCCCGCAAACGCGCCGACCTGCTGGTCGCCACCGAAGACCTGCTCGCCCCGATCGTGACCGCGGTGGCCGAAGGCCGCCTTGCCGGCGCCGCCGCGATCGGACTACGCGTCGGCAAGCTCGTCAACAAGTACAAGATGGCCAAACACCTCGACGTGGCCATCACCGACACCACGCTGACCATCACCCGCCGACAGGCAAGCATCGACACCGAAGCGGCACTCGACGGCATCTACGTCATCCGCACCAGCGTCCCCGCCGACCAACTGCAAGCCGCCGGCGTCGTGGGCGCCTACAAGAACCTGTCCCACCTGGAACGAGACTGGCGCGTCATCAAGGTCGACGACCTCGACCTACGCCCCATCCACCACCGCCTGCAAGAACGGGTCAAAGCCCACGTCCTCATCTGCATGCTCGCCGCCTACCTCGTCTGGCACCTCCGCCAAGCCTGGGCACCACTGACCTACACCGACGAACACCCACCCACCCGCGACAACCCCGTCGCCCCCGCGCAACGATCAACCCACGCGGCCCGCAAAGCCTCCCGCCGCCGCGACGACCACGACCAACCCGTCCGCGGCTTCCGCGGCCTGCTTGACCACCTCGCCACACTCAGCCGCAACGACCTCCAACACGGCGACAACGCCACCGTTCCTACCCTCACCATCCCCACCCCCACCCAACGCCGCGCCTTCGAACTACTCGGCACACCGATCCCGCTCACCCTCACGTAGCCAGAACCAACCCACACCGCAAGCCCGCTCCAACCACGAAGCCCCGGCTCACGCCGGGGCCTCACCCATCAAAGATCACGTAACTTCGGCCTAGTCGCGTTGCGCGAGGTCGGCTTCGAGCCCTCGCTGAGCAAGGTGGCGGCGTTGTGGAGTAGCAAGCCGATCACCGTGCGGCTCGACGACCTCGACAAGATCTGCGCGGCGCTGGACTGCACTGTCGCGGACCTGTTGGAAGCCGAGGCGCTGCCCGGCCAAGCTGAGCAGACCCTGCCGCAGGCGGTCGGCGAGAGCGCGCCGCAACCGGGACCGGTGCGGCCGATACCGCGCCGCGGTGGCCACGCCGGCAGATCCCTGCCGCCCAACTGACACGTGACTCGCACCCGCCGCAACCCAGTTGGGCAATGCTTGGAGTGCCTGGGCTGGGGTGAACTGGGTGGTCCCCGCGAGTGCTCATCCTGCGCAGCGTGGCGTCTGGCGCATGGCCAGCGTGCCCACTGCCGGCGCTGCGACCAGGAGCACCACGTCAACAGCGACGGCCTCTGCCGCCCATGCATACAGATCATCCGGGAGACCGACGCCGCCTGGCTCGACGATCCCGCGCCGGGTCAGCCCAGCCAGCTTGCGCTGGTGCTGCGGCGGCGTCAGCACAAGTACATCTCCAGACCGCTGGACATGCTGAAGGGCCGGGCCCGTGTGACCCACGAACGGCAGCGTCCGTGGCAGCGCGACCAGAAACCGCAACCCGGCGAGGCCAAGGACGACCCAAGGGTCTGCCCACCGGCGATCCCCGGCCAGATGACTCTGATCAGACCGCGTCGGCACCTGACCATCCAGCACGAGCAGCGCATCAGGCACCGCCAGGTCCGCGGCTACGAGCGGACTGAGCCGATCATTGCGGCGCACGCTGCCGCGCAGCGGCTCGGCAAGGCGTGGAGACTCGCGGTCGGTCGCATGGTCCGGTTGGCGCTGGCGATCCGCGACGCGGACGGCGACGAGTTCGCCGGGACCGATGCCATCAGCGATCTACCAATCTTCGTGGACCGCACCGCTTTACGCCCACCGGCTGGCCGTCGGCGACAACACCAACACCGTGGCGGTGGCGCGGGTGCGTGCCCTGCTACCACGACTTGAACCCGGGCTGATACCGCTGTTCGCATTCGACGCCGGTTTCG
>WNFX01000851.1_pt1 | contig 31812 bp, 28 predicted proteins | sample 5400111 | NCBI WGS metagenome assembly WNFX01 (sample SAMN13153363, study PRJNA577476) | soil metagenome | isolation source: 40 cm soil or saprolite under grassland replicate 1 | place: USA:California | collected 2016-06-15 | reverse complement strand
GCGCCCCGTGGAAGTAAGCTTCGCGCAGCAGCTCGCGGAACCCTTTCGACCCCATGATGTCCCAGATCGTCATGTCCATCTGGACCGGGTTGGCTCCCTTCGGGGCGAGGGCGAGTTCCTTCTTCGATACCTTCGCCCCAAGCGTCACGATGTACCGGTCGTCGTACTCGTTGAGCACGTACCGCTTGATGAGCGAGGTCTTGCCGACCGCGTGCTCCCCGACGAGGCAGACTTTCACCTTCATCCGACGCGGTTCCATCATCTCGGACCCTCGGAGGACAGCGGAAAATCCTCCGGTGTTCGCGGCATTTGCTACGCTCTATATAGTCATTGCCGCAAGATTCGCGCGGGAGCTTTTTTCGCAACCGAGAGACGCAACGATTGAAATAACGACGCAGGAATGCGGCGGCGTGGACGCGTTCGCGGCGACGCGATTCGCGGTCGGCTCTGGGTGCCTGGTCGTCGCGGCCGCCTCGGACCTCCGGACGCGCCGCGTGCGGGATCCCCTTTGGATCGGCCTCGGGACGTTCGGCCTCGTGCTCCTCGGGGCCGAGCTCGCGGGCGCCGAATCCCCGTGGACCGCGTGGTCGCTGCTCGGCTCGGCGGCGATCCTGTTCTACACCGTTTTCCTTGGGAGGCCGCTCTTCGACGTCGATGGATTCCACCCGAGGCCGATTCGGATCCTCCTGTTCTTCATCGCGGCGGCCCTGTTCTTCGTCCCCCTCGGGACGGGGACGGGCACCTCCGGTGGACCGCCCTTGGGAGAACTCGCCTCGATGCCGGTTGTCGTCGTCGTGTACCAGCTGTTCTATCGGATTCGGCTCCTCCACGGGGGCGCGGACACGAAAGGACTCATCGCCCTCACCCTGCTGATCCCGTCGTACCCCGACGCGCGCCCGTTCCCCCTCGTGATGACCGACCCGCGGATGGAGTCGATCCTCCGGCTCGCCTTCCCCTTCTCCCTCGTCGTGTGGGTCGACGCCGCGATCGTAACCCTCGCCGTCCCGCTCGGGATGCTGCTCTACAACGCAATCCGGAGGGACCTCGCGCTTCCGCAGGCGTTCCTGGGATTCCGCGCGCTCCTGGAGCATCCACCCCGCCATGCGTGGCTCATGGAGCGGATCACGGACGGCGGCGAGCACGTCCTCGTCCTCTTCCCGAGGCGAGGCGGGGATTCGGCCGCCGAAGTCGCCAAGCTCCGGGCGCGCGGCATCAAACGCGTGTGGTTCGCGCTGCAAATCCCGTTCATGGTCCCTCTGTCATCCCGAACCCGGAAGTTAAGCCCGCCCACGTTCCCTGCGGTACTACGGTGCGCGAGCCCGTGGGAAGCCTGCCCTCCTTTGAGGAGGGCTTGGGCCGGCGACCTAGGTACGCTAGCCGTCCATCCTTGTGGTGGACGGCGAAACGTGCCGTTCTAACGGCCGCCGATCCATGGAACGCTGTCAGCCACTCCCTATTCGGACCGGCGCTTCGCTCGGATTTTCAGGCCGATGACGAGCATCGGTACGGCCGCCACGAAGATCATGTCCGAGAGCTCGGGGATGGCGACGATCACGGACGACTGGCTCCCGATGAGCGCGAAACCGCCGACGGTCGTGTAGTTCAGGAACGCCCAGTTGACGAGCTGCGATCCCGTGAAGCTCGCGTTGACGCGCGCGGCGAGGGTGAGGGAGTGCGCGCCCGGCGCCACGTTCGTGAGGTTCCAGTAGAAGGTCCGCCCGTCCGTCCACGTCGCGGCCGGCGACGCGCTCACGTAGTCCAAGCCGTTCGGAAGGGTGTCGTGAATCGTGACGGTGCCCGCAGCGACGGAGCCGGTGTTGTTGTAGTATATCGTGAACGTCACCAAGTCGCCCGGCTTCGCATTCGCGGGCGTCGCGACCTTGACGACCGTGATCATCGGCCGGCTGACGGTCGTGTTCGCCCACCCAAAGCTCCGCAAAAGCGGTCGGCGGAGCTGGTCCGAGTAGTCGAGCGTCGCCGTGTTTCGAAGGACCTGGCCGTCCGTCGTGGCCGCGGTGATTTGCACGGAGACGGTGAAGGAGTGCGCGCCGGGCATCACGTTCGTGAAGACCCAGCCGTACGTCGAGCCGACGACGGAGCCGTACGGTACGCTCGACGACGCGAACGTGACCCCGGCCGGGAGCGTATCGTTCACCCACACGAACTTGGCCATGCCGGTGTCCGTGTTGTTGTAGTACAGCGTGTACGTCACGATGTCGCCGGGCGTAGCCACGGCGCGGTTCGCCGTCTTCGCCAAGCCGATCGTCGGACGATGCCGGTCGTTCGCGCGGCCGGGCGATGGGAACACGGAGATGTAGAAGTCGGACCCGTCGTTGTTCGTGTCCATCGGGAGACCCGTCACGGGATCTTTGAACCGGGACCACGACTTGCCACTCGCGACGTTGGAGGAGTAGGTCGTTTGGTCGACGACCGTCGTCCCTTGACGGAGGAGCAGCTGGGCATTGCCGTTCGGTAGGGAGTTCCCAGGCAGCGGGACGAGGAGGTAGTCAGAGCCCGAGCCCCATGGGCCGAGGACTTGCGTCGTGAAGGTGAAGATGACGTTCGGGTTGTTCCCCCGGACGATCGCGAGGTTCCAGCCGTTCAGCGGGACCGTGCTTGACGTGGGGTTCGCAAGCTCGACCGATTCCGGGTTCGGCTGCGGAGACACCTCGTTAATCACCACGTTCGTCGCGGCCTGCGCTCCGACCGGGAACCGCGCGACCGTGGCGTCCGGGAGGGCGACATCGTACCCGAGACGCCAATCCGAGGCGTAGTAGGCAATCCGGTAACCGGGAGTGAGGGACAGGGCACTCGCGTTGACCGCGAACTCCATGCGGTGTGCGTCGAGCGCGACGGCGACCGGTCCGACGAGGGTCCACGGGTTCGACCGGCCGGAGGTGAAGGCGTAGAGCCCGCTCGAGTTCACCGCCCCGTTCCGGCCGATGATCGCAATGGCATAGTCGAATCCGCGCGGCGACCCCTCAACGTCCTCCCGAAGCCCTGTAAAGGTCGAGTTGTCCGCGTCGACGTATGCGTACACGACGTCCACCCCCTCCTGGGGCTGGCCAATCGGACAGATGTAGCGCGTCACGGCCCGACCCGCGTACGGCGCCGGATACCACGCCGGAATCGTCGTGTTGAGCCAGCAGTCCGTGCCCGCCGGGTAGTCGAGGAGTCCGTCGCCGTCGACATCCCCCGACGATTGCGCGTCCGTGCGGTTGTCGTTGCTGAAGTCCAGCGAAAGGCCGGGGCCCACTGTCGCTTCGATCGAGTCCGGGACGCCGTCCAAGTCCGTGTCGATCGGCGCGACGAAGGTACGTTCGCGGGTCGTCGGGATGTCTTGGCCGCCGAGGATCCGCCCGTCCACCCGGACATAACCCGTGAGATCCGTCCCGACGTCGACGGCGGTCGCGATGAGGTCCACATTTGCGTCGTATTGCGGCGCGCCGGTCCGGTTCGTGACATCGCCAAGGAGATCCGTTCCGTATGCGCGACCGCGCCAGTCTCCGAAGGCGCCGTCGACACGCAAGGTCGTTGGCGCGGCGCCGAGGTAAACGAGGCCCGTCTCGGGCGCGCGGAGGCTCGCGCTCGCGTTCCCGCCGAGGCCGCTCACGGCGAGTCCGAAGGTCGTCGTCGGGGTGACGTTCGTCCAACGGGCCTCGACCCAGTAGACGGCCGGCGCGGAGAGGCTCTCATCCATCGGAAGGCTGGCGGAGCCGCCTACCATCGTCGTGTTCGAGAGGAACGCGTCCGCCGCATCGAGCGCGCCGCTTCCGTCGTCGCGGTACAGCGCCACGTCGACCGCATCGGACGAGTCGCCGAGCCGCGTGAGATTCAACGCGTTGAGGTGGGGCGCTCCCCCGAGCGGGGCGAGCGTCACCCGGACGACGGCCGCCCGGGGCGTCGCGACGATGTCCGGCGCGACCGTCTGCTGGCTCACCACGACGGTCGGCAGGGAGGGACGCACGGAACCGTCCGCGGCATCTCGGCCGCCGAGGTTGTCCGCCGCGTAGACGAGGACGCGCGCCTCTGCGGGATCCCGGACCGTGGTCCGGATTTCGATCTGCGAACCGACGAAGGCGGCCTCCGAGGAGCCGCGCGGGACGAACCGCCGGAAGTCGTTCGAGCGCGTCACGCCCGTCTCGTTGAACGTGAACGTCGAGACGCCGTGCTGGATCGTGGGCCCGTCCCGCCATCCGTACGCTTCGACCATGGAATCCGCGCCGAGGTCGCCAATCGGATATCCGGTGATGGGGTCGTTGTCCTCGTCCACGAACACCAAGACGCTCGCCGTCTCGTTCGCGGCGGGGCTTTGGAACAAGAGTCCCTCGACCTGCGCCTCGACGAACAGATTTCGGTCCTGGGTGACGACCTTGATGGCAACGAGGTTGACATCGGGGGTCTGGAACGCGTCCGTCGGCGAGTCCGCGTAGGCCGGGAAGGGGGACCAGTCACCAAAATCCCCATCGATCCGGATGATCGCGGTCGGGCCGCCGGGGGAAGGGGAAAGCAAGCTCGCCAGGATCGGGACGAGGACCATCAGCGCGACGACCGCTGCGATGCCGACGACCGAGTGGGACCAGTGCGGCTGTGGGGGAATCCGAGGGGCACCGGAGCGGCCGCGCCGGCCGTTGGTGAAGCCATTTCCATTCACGAGGCCGTTCGTCGCCCCGTGCCCGAACGTCAGGCCGTTCACCGCGCCGGTCGTAAGGCCGTTGACGCGGCCCTCCGCGAGGCCGTTCACGCGACCGTTCGTGCGGCCGTAGACGCGACCGTTCGTGCGACCCCCGTTCGTCCCGTTGACGCGGCCGTTCACGCGGCCGCCTCCCGAGAGCCCGGAGGAAGCGAGGCCCGGTGACCGGAGGCCCTCCGCGGCCGCTCGGAGCGCAAGGCCCTCCTCGCGTTCGATTCGATCCGCCTGCTCGATGGCGACGCGAGACTCGTCCGGGCGGCCGAGCCGCTCCAGGATCTCGCCTTTCGTACGCCACGCGACCGCGAGGGACGGATCCGCCCGCAAGAGGGAGTCGTAGTGATCGAGGGCTTCGAGGAGCCGGGGATCGAGCGCTCTCGGCGCGGCCGTCGCGGCGGGTTGCTGCCATTTCGGCGACAGGACGGGCACATCCGCCTTCGTCCGCACCACGTCCTGCACCTCGATGCGGTGCCGGTCCTCCCGCGCCGGGTTCGGCGCGGTGGCCTTCGCGAGGGACTCTGCCGTCTCGGAGGAGCGTCCGAGTTTCTCGAGGACCTTTTCGCGTTTCGCCCACGCCCGCTCCAGCGTCGGGTCTGCCTCCAGCAGACGATCGTAGTGATCGAGCTCTTCCTGGAGCCGCTCCGCCTCCGTGGTCTCGGTCGCAGCCGCGACCCGCTGCCACCGGCTGAGGAAGTCCTTCACGACGCCTTTCTCTTTCCCGTTCGTGGCCGTCGGGGATGGGGTCTGCAGGGAAGTCCCGCAGATCGCGCAGTCCGATTCGTCCGCGAAGAGATAGGCCCCGCAGCGGGGACAGAAGGGAGCCTCCTCGTCGAGGCTCACATCCATGCCGGGCAACATGGCGAGTTCCTCGCTGCGGTACTCCCGGCCGCACACGCCGCACTTCGCGTCGCCTTTCGCCATCGCCGCGCCGCACGACAGGCAGATCTGGGCCGGCGCGTCCTCTTCTTGGAGGAAGGAGTCGATCTCGCTGGCGACTGCGAGGTCCTCGGAACCGCCGAATTCGACGCCGCACGATGCACATTTCGACGCGCCGGCGCCGGCGAAGGAACCGCATTCCGGGCACAGGAACAGTTGGTCGGACGCCTCGCCCGCGGAAGACCCGTGGAGGAGTCCGTAGAGGACGTCGACATCGCCCGACGTGAGGCCTTCGATCGCCGAGAGCTCGTCGCGGCCCGCCGCCCGCAGCAAATCGTACGTCGGGAAGCGCTCCTCGACTTTCTGTGCCTCGTCCCCGGTCCACCCGGGGATCGAGGATAGCCACTCGCGATAGCTCTCGTCCATCTACGAGAGCGGGTGGGACGGGGGCTTAAAGCGGGTTATATCGCCCCTATCACAGGGTCTATACGATCCGTTAACACGTCTCGCTCAGGACGGGCCTTTCCACGCGGTGGCGTAGGGATCGAGCGGGATATCGAGCACGACCTTCTTGGAGCCCGTGCCGAAACGCACGAGGACTGTCGTCTCGTCCCGCCGAAGCAACTCGGGCGAAAGACCCTCTTCCCCGAGCCGGCGCACGAGGCCGTCTGCGAACGCGTTCGACCGGGCACGGTTCGATTCCCGCTTCCGCGCGATCAGGTCCGTGGGATACACGCGGCGGTAACGGCCATCGTGGACGAGGGTGAGGAGTCCGAACTCCGATAGTTCCAAGGCGACCTTGCTCACGGACTGCCGCGTCAATCCGATCTCGGCGGCAATGTCCTGGAACGAGAGGCCCGGCTGTCGGAAGGCGGCTTCGAGCACGGCCGCTCGGCCCGGCGATGCGAGGGACGCAAACATCGCCGCGTCCTCCGGATCGATCAGGCCTTTCGGGAACGCCCTCGTGCCCTCGATGTGCACGTACCCGTTCTCCACGAGATCCCACGCGTGCCATCGGACTGTGGCCTGGGACATCGCGAGCTCTCGCCCAATCTCGCCCACGCGAGCGCCGGGCTTGCGGCAGAGATACCGGAACATCTGACGGCGACGCCCGTTCGCGAGGCTGCGTCCCTCGATCTCGAGGTCTTCGTCTGGCGGTTCCCGGGCGACGGCCTGCTCAAGGGCGCGACCGAGACCGCGCGCCATCTCACGACCCCTGGTACTCCTGGAGGATGAGCTCGAGCACCCGTTCCGGCTTCAGCGAGCGGAAGTCTTCGTCCGTGAGCCCATCGAGGGACTTCTCCAGATGGTCCCGCACGTTCTTCGGCATCGCTCGGGTGAGGAGCATCTGCCGCAACTGGGCGGGGGCCTTGGACGTCGCGGGCTTGCGGCCGTCGACGTCCTCGAGCACGATCCCGAGGCCCCGGACGATCTCGTAGGCGTGGGACGCTTGGCTGTGGCGACTGTTCCGGCACTTGACGATCTTCATGAGGCGCGACGTCTCGGCGCCGTCGGTGTTGAACTTCAAGTGGACCACGCAGTCCGCGAGGTACATCGGAATGACGGTCTCCGCGCCCGCGAGGTCCCCCTGCCCGTGCTCCTCGAGCGTGCACAAGACCGTCCCGACTTTCCGCGTCTGCTTGAACATGTACCCGATCAAGTCGCGTTGCTCGTAGAGGTCCTTCGTGGACCATAGGACCGGTGTGAGCGGGTCGATCGCAATCCGTGCGTTGCTCCCCTTCCAGTCCGCCACGAACGCGGGGAGCTCCTTGCGGATGAAGTTCGAGAACTCCCGGCCCGACGCGTCGATGAAGACGAGCAGCTCGTCGTCGAGGTACTCGAGGATGTCGGACCACCCCATCTCGACGGCCTCGCGGATGATCTGCTCCTTGTTTTCGTCGAGCGAGACGAAGACGCCTTCCTGGCCTTCTTGCAACCCCCGGCGGATGAACTGGGTCGCGAGGGTCGTCTTGCCCGCGCCCGAGCGGCCGATTACGACGGTCGTGCTGTTTTCGTTGACGCCGCCGTCGAGGAGCGGGTTGAGTCCATAGATTCCGCTCCGGATTTTTCGCACGCGATTTCATCCCGGCGAGCACGCTAAAAACGTGCCGCCCTGAAAATCAGGTGCGAGAGCGAATTCACGCGATGACGGGTTCTACGCGTCGGACGAACTCCGAGATCATCGACTTGTCGATCCCGTAGCCGAGGACCCCGTCTTGGCGCGCGGCGATCGTCCCATCGCGGAACAGCGCGAGGGTCGGCACGACCTCGACCGCGTAGTCGTCCCACAGCGGGTTGTCCTCGTCGTCGAGGTAGACTGCGGCGAACCGCCATGGACGCGAGGAGGCGAGGCGTTCGAAGTCCGCCTGGAACCGGCGGCAGAACGGGCACCAGGTCGCGAAGAACATCACGACGGTGGGCTCCTTCGATTCAAGGATCTCACGGTGGAACGCATCCGGGTCCCGGACCTTGAGCATCGAGGAACCGAGTCGTCGCACCCGGATAAAGGTTGAGCCGAGGCGCTCGCTCACGGGCGTCCCCCGCACGGAAAGGCATATACCCGGTCCTCGGAATACGACCCGCCGCTCTCCTCCGGAAGGGATGGAATGGGTGCTCCGGTCGCCTCCGATGGGGTCCGCTCGTACTTCGCGACCCTCCTGAAACAAGTCGAGGCAGCGTACGCGATCGCCCGAGCCGCGCGAGCGCGCGGATACGATCCGGAACTCGACGTGGAAATCCCCCTGACCGACGACCTCGCCTCCCGGGTCGAGAAGCTGCTCGAGCACTACGACGTCGCGGGCGTCGCCCGCCGCATCCGCGAGCTCGCGAAACATCACGACCGCGAGGAGCTCGCGATCCTCGTGGCGAAAGAGATCGCCCGACGGCCCGCGGCGAGCAAGGAGAGGGCGGTGGAGCGCGCGGTCCGGGTCGGCGTGGCGATCCTGACGGAGGGCATCCTCGTCGCGCCCCTCGAAGGCCTCGCCGGGGTGAAGATCAAGAAGAACCGCGACGGCTCCTCGTACGTCGACTTGTACTACGCGGGCCCCATCCGTTCCGCGGGCGGGACCGGCCAAGCCCTGAGCGTCCTCATCGCGGACGTCGTCCGGAGGGAACTCGGCATCGGGCGATACGCGCCGACACGGGAAGAGGTCGAGCGGTTCAAGGAGGAAATCCCGCTGTACAAGCAGGCCCAACACCTGCAGTACACTCCATCCGAGGAGGAGATTGCGCTCATCGTCGCCCACTGTCCCGTGGGGATCAACGGCGAGGGCACCGAGGACGCGGAGATCAGCGGATTCCGCGACCTCCCGCGGATCGAGACGAACCGGATCCGCGGCGGCGCGTGCCTCGTGATCGCGGACGGCATGTGCCTGAAGGCGCCGAAGATCCAGAAGCACGTGAAGAAGCTCCGGATCGACGGATGGGAGTTCATCGACGCGTACCTCGAGGAGAAATCGGCGCGCCCGGAGGAGCTGCGGGACGAGGCGGGGGTCGAACCGAGCGAGGTCTTCATCCAGAACATCGTGGCAGGCCGGCCGGTCCTCTGTCATCCGAGCCGAGCCGGCGGCTTGCGCCTCCGCTACGGGAGGACGCGCGCCACGGGCCTCGCCGCGCTCGCCCTCCATCCCGCCACGATGCACGTCCTCGACGACTTCATCGCCGTCGGCACGCAAATCAAGACGGAACGGCCGGGGAAAGCGGGCGCCGTGACGCCGTGCGATCGGATCGAAGGTCCGCTCGTCGTCCTCGACGACGGGGACTTCATCGAAATCTCCGATGCCGCGACGGCAAAGCGTCTCACGCCGCACGTCCGCACCATCGCGGATCTCGGCGAGATCCTCGTCCCGTTCGGCGAGTTCCTCGAGAACAACCATGTCCTCATGCCCGGCGCCTTCTGCCTCGAGTGGTACGGCGCTCTCCTCGAAGGGAAGCTCGGCTCCTTGCCCGACGGGTGGGAGACGGCAACCGCGGAACAGGCGCTGGCGTGGTCGCGCGAGCTTGGGGTGCCGCTCCATCCCCGATACAACCTCTTCTACCACGACCTGACGGTCGAAGAGCTGGTTCGACTCCGCGAAGTCATCGCCGTCCACGGCCGCGTCGAGTCCGGCCGACTGCGGCTCCCGAGCGACGAAGAGCCGCGCGAATGGCTCGTGCGGCTCGGCGCGCTGTACCAGGTCCGGGCGGCCGAGCTCGTGGTCGAGCGGCACACGGAAACGTTGCTGGCGACGCTCGGCATCGAACGGGATGGTGAGGTGCTCCGGATCGGCCCGTCCCCGCAGGCGGACGACCCGCTCGCGTTCGTGTCGGCCCTGGCGGGCTTTCCCGTGAAGGCGCGCGGCCCGACCCGCATCGGCGCGCGGATGGCCCGGCCGGAGAAGGCCGCTCCACGGAAGATGCAGCCCGCGCCCCACGCGCTTTTTCCAATCGGCCACGACGGCGGCGCCCAACGCCTCCTGGCCGACGCCGCGTCGAAGGACACAATCGAGGTCGAGGTCGGGCTCCGCGTCTGTGCCGCGTGCGGGAAACGGTGGTTCCTCCCGAAGTGCTCGTGCGGAGGGCACACGGTCCCGCGAAACGGACCCGCGAGGCAACGCATCCCGCTGGCGGACGTCCTCCGTTCGGCCCTCGACCGCGTCGGAGAAACGAAAGTCCCGGAAATCAAGGCGGTCCAAGGCATGATCTCGAAGACGAAGACGCCCGAGCCGCTCGAGAAGGGCGTCCTGCGCGCGAAACACGAGATCTACGTCTTCAAGGACGGAACGACGCGATATGACATGACGAACCTCCCGCTCACGCACTTCACCCCCAGAGAGGCCGGAATCTCGATCGAGGCAGCACGTCGCCTCGGGTATTCGCGGGACTCGCGGGGCCATCCGCTCGAGCGCGACGACCAAGTGCTCGAACTAAGGACCCAAGACATCCTCGTCGCGCGGTCGTGCGGCGACTACCTCGTGCGCGTCGCGTCGTTCGTCGACGAGCTGCTCGAACGGCTGTACGGCCTTCCGCGATTCTATGACGCGACGCGGCCGGAGGACCTCCTCGGCCACCTCGTCGTCACGCTCGCCCCGCACACGAGCGGGGGGGTCGTCGCCCGGATCGTCGGATTCACGGACGCGCAGGCCTGCTTCGCCCATCCGTTCCTGATCGCCGCCCGCCGCCGGAACTGCGACGGCGACGAGGATTCCGTCATCCTGCTCCTCGACAGCCTCATCAACTTCTCCCGCGCGTTCCTCCCGGACAAGCGGGGAGGCCTCATGGACGCGCCGCTCGTCCTCACGACCCGCATCGATCCGAATGAGATCGACAAGGAGGCCCACAACCTGGACGTCCTCCCGGTGTACCCGCCGAGCCTCTATGAAGCAGCGGAGCGGTTCGCCCACCCGCGAGAGATCGAGCCGCAGATTGACACGGTCAGCAAGAGAATCGGGAGCGTGCTCCAGTACGAAGGGTTCTCGTATACGCACGAGACGTCGAGCATCGCGCAAGGCCCCATCGCGTCGGCCTACGGGGAGGGGTCGATGGCCGAGAAGATCGAGAAGCAGCTCGAACTCGCCCTCCGAATCCGTGCGGTGGACCCGAACGATGTGGTCGCCCGGATCGTCGTCCACCACTTCCTCCCGGACCTGATCGGGAACCTCAAGGCGTTCTCGAGTCAGCAGGTCCGATGCACCCGGTGTGGAGAGAAGTACCGCCGAATCCCGCTCCGGGGTCGATGCCTCGCCTGCGGGGGCAACCTCACCCTCACGGTCCACGAGAGTTCCGTGAAGAAGTACCTCGAGATTTCAAAGCGGATCAGTGCGCAGTTCGAGGTATCGAATTATCTCCGGCAGCGCATCGACCTCATCGAGGACGCGATCGCGTCTCTCTTCACGAACGACCGCACGCAGGATCTGAAGCTCGACGACTTCTTCTAGGCCGACGCGACCCGCGCTTGCTCGCTTCGAATCTTCAGGGCCGCGGCCGCAACGAGCAACGCGCCCAGGGCGAACGCCCCGAACACGAGCAAGGGGAAGTTGGCAATCGTCAACTGAGCCAGATCCGTCGGGACGAAACCGTTGTTGAGCCCAAGCTGCTCCGGTCCGTACACGAAGGCCCCGAGGAGGAGCAGACCGAGGACCATGAGCACCACCCCCACCTTCGCGGCGCCGGGGGTCCGCAGTGTGTACCGGCAGACAGGACAAACCCACATGGTGTCATCCGGGAGTTCCGCATAGCACTCGGGGCACCGGAAGGACATCGAACAGTCAGAAAGCCATCGAAAGAAATAGTTTGCGACCCGGTTTCGTGGAATGCGGCTGGGGGAGGCGAGACAACCCTTTAGTAGCCGAGGCCGGGTTCGCGGCCGATGCGGAAGTCCACGGCGATCGTCTTGGGCGCAATCGTCCTCGGCGCAATCGCCGTCCGACTCGGGCCGCTGTGGTCGTTCCTCTACTGGGGGTCCGACACCGCGGAATACTTCACGATTCTGCGGAGTCTCGTCCGGACCGGCCACGTCTCGACGACGTACGACGGGTGGGGCATCACGTATCCCTATTTCCCAGGAGTGTTCTTCCCGCAGGCAGGCCTCGTCCAACTGGGCGGGCTCGACGTCCCGACGGTCCTCAATCTCCTCGTGCCCGTGCTCGGCGCGTTCGCGGTCGTGCCGATGTTCCTCCTGGCCGTCCGAATTGCAAAGGAGGACCGCATCGGCCTGTTCGCCGCGGCGTTCCTGGCAGGAGCGCTTCCGCACGCATACACGACCGCGCACTCGGCGCCCGCGACGCTCGGCGACCTCCTCGCCATCTCGGGCCTGCTCTTCTTCCTGCGCCTCCGTACAGACGGACGGGCTTTCGTGCCGCTCTCGCTCGTCGCGGGGGCGCTCATCCTGACCCACCACCTCTCGTTGTACTTCTTCGTCCTGATGGTCCTCGGCGCAATCGTCCTCCGGGGGCTCGCGCGACCCTGGCGCATGGACGCGGAATCGGTGCGACAGGTCGCGTTTGCCGCCGTCCTGATCACCGGGACGTTCGCCTACTGGTTCGGCTACGCAACCGCGTTCCAAAAATCGATCGTCACGGACGTGGACATCCGTCCGTGGTGGCTCCTCTTCGTCGGATTCGCGGTCGGCCTCGTCGCCTTCGCGGCGTTGATCGGCGCGCGAAGACGGTTGAGGTGGCACTATCGGCCCTCGGTTCCCGGGCTCCGTCGCTCCGCTGCATGGTTTGTGGCGGCGGTCGGTACGATCTCCATCATCGGACTCGTGACCGTGGTGTCGGGCGTCCCGGGGACGACGTTTCGTGTGCCGCTACCCGGCCTGCTCTATTTCGTCCCGCTCACGTTGCTGATGTCCTTGTCCGCGTCGGGGCGGAAGTTCCTCGACCTGGAACGGGAGGGCGTCCATCCGAACGCGTGGGTTGTCGTCCTCCTGTCGTCCGCCGTCGTCGGGATCGCCGTGGCGCCGCGGGTCCTCATCCCGTACCGTCACACGGAGTATCTCATGATCCCGTTCGCGGTCTTCGCCGGCGTCGGCTTGTTCCGCCTCCTCGACCTCGGGGGCGTGAGGGGCCGGGGACGATACGCCGCGATCGCCCTCGGCGGGGGCCTCCTGCTTGCGAACGGCTTCGCGGGCATTCCGCCGCCTTCGGCCCTGGCCGGATGGCGGGAAGGCACGATCCCGGCCGCCCTCGATCCGGCCTATTGGTCGAGAGACCATCTGAGCGGGCTCGTCGTCTCGGACCACCACGGATCGAGCACCGTCTTCGGGTTCGGCGGAGTCAACGCGACGTGGGATCGGACGCGGACGCCGTTCTCGGACCCGGTATGGAACGCGACGGACTTCATCGGGATCGAGTCCCCCTCCGGCCGGAAAAATGGCACCTATGTCTGGATCGACCAAGATATGGAGGCCGGGGTGCGGCTCACGCCATGGGAACCCGCGGCGCCGATGGATCCTGCGGTAATCGCGAAGTTCGAGATGTCGCCGTTCGTGAAAGTGTTCGACAACGGGTACGCCCGGATCTACTGGATCGCGTGGGGCTGCGACTCCGCGTGTTGATCAATTGGTTCGCGACGCACGAGCTGCGACCGGACCGGGAGGGGATGGGGGGCGACAACATGGCGCACCCCATGTAAATCTCCTCGTCAGCCTCCGGCCAGAGGGGTCAGAGGGAGCGTTCGAGCACGCGGACGCGCACCTTCGTTCGCATGTTGTCCGTCGACACACCGCCGCGTAGGTCGTGAGTCGGCTAGAGATACAGGGTCGAGTTCTCCCCGACGATTAGCTGTTGGCCTTTCGGTTTCTGATTCGCGGTCCGGATCGTCGTGTGGCGACCGATCAGGCTGTTCACGATCTTGTTCGGCGTCTCGATCGTACATTCGCCGATTACGATCGAGGCCTCGATATCTCCCGCCACGATCGTCGACTTGTCGCCGATCGACGTGTACGGCCCGACGTACGTGTCAGGTCCGATCACGCAGCCGTTCCCGATGATCGCGGGACCGCGGACGACGCTCCCGGAGCGGACCACGGTATCCTTCCCGATCTGGACGCGGCCCTCGATCCGGGCGCCTTCCTCGATCGTCCCCTCGATACGGCGGGGGAGGTCGTCGAGGAGCAAGTGGTTCGCTTCCAGGATGTCTTCTGGCTTCCCCGTGTCCTTCCACCATCCCGTGACGATGTGCGCTTTGAGGCGACCGCCTTGCGTGCGCAGGCGGTCCAACGCCTCCGTGATCTCCAGTTCGTTCCGCCACGAGGGTTTCAGGTCACGGACGATCGGGAAGATGTTCTTCCGGAGGAGATAGATTCCCACGAGGGCGAGGTTGCTCTTCGGCTCTTTCGGCTTCTCGACGAGGGATACGATGTTCTGGTGTTCGTCGAGTTCCGCGACACCGAACTTCTCCGGGTTCTGGACGCGGGACAGGAGGACCTCCGCGTCGTACCCGCCGGATTCGAAATCCTCGACCATCGTCCGGATCCCGCCCTTCAGGACGTTGTCTCCCAGGTAGACGCAGAACGGCCCCTCGCCGATGAAGCCCTCTGCGCATCGAATCGCGTCGGCGATGCCCCTCGGATATCCCTGGACGATGTACGTGATCGACGTCCCGAACGCTCGGCCGTCACCGAGGAGCTCCTTCACCTTCTCCGGCATGATGTCGCCCAGGATCACGCCGATGTCCGTGATCCCTGCAACCCGCAAGTCTTCGAGACAGTACAGGATGTTCGGCTTGTTCGCGAGTGGGATGAGCTGCTTCGGCCCCGTGTGCGTGAGGGGCCGGAGCCGCGTCCCATGGCCGCCCGAGAGGATGAGTCCCTTCATCCGATCACGACTTGAACCGCACGGGGGTCTCGAACTTTTCGAGGCTGCGTTGGGCCCGCATCTTCTGGAGGCTCGTCGATGTGTCGAGCACCGTGATCCCGTGGTTCGCCGCGCGCGTGTTCCGGAGGGACGAGTCGCGGGGCCGCGGAGCCCGGTGGGGGAATTCCGCCGCCGTCACGGGAGAAATCGCGGTGGGGTCGAGATCGAACGCCGCCGCGAGACGGGTCGCGAACTCGAAGCGGCTCAACCGGTCGGGGCCGGCGAGGTGATAGATTCCACCCTCCCGCAGCGCGAGGAGTCGGAGCACGGCGTCCGCGAGGCTGTCCGCCCATGTCGGGGACCCGATCCAGTCCGTGACGATCCGAACGGCCTTTCGATCCCGGAGGGAGGTGAGAAGCCACGTCGCGAAGTTCAAGCGGGTGTCGTCCCACCCGTAGATGACGCTTGGCCGGACGACTTGGTTCGCTTCGCCCGCATCGAGCACGGCCCGTTCGCCCTCGAGCTTCGTCCTGCCGTAGTGATTCACCGGCCCCGGCGGATCCGCCTCCTCGTACGAACCGCGGGTCCCGTCGAAGACGAAGTCTGTGGACACGAAGAGGTAGCGCGCGCCCGCTCCGTTCGCCGCTTCTGCGAGCACGCCCGGAGCGCGCGCGTTGACCTGCGCCGCACGCTCGCGTTCGTCCTCGCAGCGATCGACATCGTGGAATGCCGCCGCATCGACGACGTAGTCGGGCGCGAGGCGGGAGATCCATGCGCCGGCATCGCCGATCGCCTCTTTCTGGAACGGCACCAGTTCGACCCCCTCGAGCTTGGGCGGCGTGGCCCGGTACGTCGCGACGACGCGATACGCCTTGCGTCCCGCGACGGCGAGTTTCGACCCGAGGAGCCCGCTCCCCCCGATGACGAGTAGCGTGGCCATGTCGCCCTACGACTCCGCCACGAGTTCCGGCAGCGGCACGGGGGCGATCCCATGGAACCGGCGAATCATCTCCCGAATGCCTCGCCCGATGTCGCTCCGCGCGCGGAACCCGAGGCGCTTGAATCGAGAGCAGTCGACCTCGTACGAGAGCTGGTTCAAGGAGGGGGTCGCCGTCGTCGTCACGTCGACATCGGGCACGACCGCGCGAATCGCGCCGATGACCGTCTCCATGTTCGCGTTCTCGCCCACGGCGTTGAAGACGCCGCCCCTCGCTCCGGGATGGGTCGCCGCGAGCCGGTACGCGGTCATGACATCGGACATATGGATGTACGGCCGCTTCTCCCGCCATGCGGTATCGTACACCGTGAGCGGTCGTCCTTGGGAGGCCAGGTAGGCGAAGCGGTTGATGATCGTATCGAACCGCATCCCGATCGTCCATCCGTAGACCGTCCCGAGGCGCAAGGCGGTCCAGTCGAGGCCCGCCTCGTGGGCCCGGGTACGCATCGTCGTTTCAGCGCGGAGCTTCGACTCCGCGTACGGCGAAACGGGCTTGCACGTTGCGTCCTCGGTGACGAGCCCCTCCGTTGGGCCGTAGACGCTGCACGTCGATGTGTACACGAACTTCCGAACGCCCGCCTCGATCGCGCGCTCGAATAGGTGCAACGCGCCCTTGTGGTTGACCTCCCACGTGAGGTCCTTTCGCTCGAAGGAGACCGGGGCGTTCGTGATATCCGAGAGGGAGAACACCGTGTCGATGTCCCGGACGGCCGTGCGCACATCCGATTCGTTTCGGACGTCGCCTTCGAGGAACTCGTACCGTGGCCCCTTCGGGAGATCCCAGAGGGAGACGTACCGCTCGCGGAACATGTTGTCGAGGATCCGGATCGTGGCCCCCTTGAATGCTCCGGTCCGCGGGAGGTCCCGGATGAGCCGCGACCCGATGTAGCCGGCACCGCCAGCGACAAGGACGATCATCGGACCCCTACTTCATCACGATATCCCAATTGTACGGAATCTCCGCGGAGTTGAACGGCACCCGTGTTTCATCCGGGTTCGCGTAGTCGTACGGCTTGTCCGGGTAGTTGATCAGCAGACACGGCGTCGTCCCAACGCACTTGAACCCGTGCCAGTTGTCCCCGTTGAACGACAGCAGGACGGGGTTGTCTTCCCCAATCACGTGTTCGTTCACCTCCTTCGTCACCGGGTCGTAGATCACGACCTTCGCCATCCCAATCGGAATGGCGAACGTGTCGCGCTGTTTCGTGCGCGGGTGGCGGTGCCATGCGCGGATCACGCCCGGGTACGTCAGCGAGACGTACGACATCGCGAACGTCGTGTAGACGTCCGGCCAATCGGTCCGGAGCGTCTCCATCAGATACCCCCGCTCGTCGACGATCCGGCGCAGCGGCCGCACGACGGTCCCCTGGATCACGCACGTCCTCCGGAAGGCCGGGGACCGCGGAAGGAGACGAGTCCCTCGGCCCGCCCGCGGAGAGTCGCTGTCGCTACAAAAGCATGTCGCCTCCCGACAAAATCGGCCTCGATGTCTGCCCCCGCTGGGACCGTGTCGCGGGCTTTATCCGAATCCGAGCCATCCATGCCGACGTGCGGGTCCTCCACGTCGCGAAGAAACTGCCGCCGTTGGCGGGTGGGGATGCGACCGCGGTCGCGGCGCTCGGGCGGGTCCAGCGGCGCAAAGGCCACCGCGTCGACTTCCTCGCGTATCGCGGGGACGGAGTTTCGGCCGGGGAGGACACGCATCTCGCGGGCCCCACGCTCTCGGGCGAGGCGTTGGATCGGATCGGCGTCCGTCGGTTCCTGGGGTTGCGTGCGATCCGGCATTGGGCCGAGGCGAACGCGCCCTTGCTACACCCGGATCTCGTCCACGCCCATGCCGCTGATGTCGGCGCGTGCGTCGTCCGGGCCGCCCACCGCGCGGGCGTCCCGGTCGTGCTCACTTGCCACGGCGTGTGGTTCCCCCACCGACCGCGGTGGTCGCCTTCGAGCCGGATCGAGCGGTCGTTCCTCCGTCGCGGGTACGATGCGCTCACCGCGGTGGATCAAGCGTCCGTCGACGCCCTCCGGCGGGAAGGATTCCGTGACGCCGTGGTCGTGCCGAACGGCGTCGATCCGGAGGAGTTCGGACCGCCGCGCCCTCGGGACGGGACGTTGCGGTTCCTCTTCGCGGGCCGACACGTGCCCCAGAAAGGGATCGACACCCTGCTCCAGGCGACGGCCCGCGCGCGATCCCGGATCGGGGACTCTTTCGTCCTCGAGCTCGCCGGCGACGGCCCGGAACGGCGGCGGCTCGAGCGTCGCGCGCGCGACTTGGACCTGGCCCCGTCGGTGCGGTTCCTCGGCACCCTTGCGAGGCCGGACCTCCTGGAGGCGTACCGCCGCGCCGACGCGTTCGTCCTCGCCTCGCGGTTCGAAGGCTTCCCCCTCGTGATCTTGGAGGCGTGGGCCGCCGGGCTGCCCGTAATCTCGACGGCGGTGGGCGGGGTCCCGGACCTGTGCAACGATGGGAATGCGATCCTCGTGCCGCCGGACGATCCGGAGGCCCTGTCGGACGCCATGGAGAGCCTCGCCCGAGACCCCCGGCGGCGGGAAGCGTTGGGAGCCGAGGGACGATCTCTCGTGCGCGAGCGGTACTCATGGGAGACGATTGCGGAGCAGTACGAGCGGGTGTACGAGCGATGCCTGGACCAAACGAGGGGTCCAAGACCGTGACGCCGACCGGGACCTTGCGGGCCACGGTCGTCGTCGTCGGATACAACGGCGAGACGTTCCTTGGGCCGTGCCTCGAGTCCCTTGCACAGCAGGACGTGGCGGCGTCCGAATACGAACTCTTGTTCATCGACAACGGATCCACGGACGCGAGCGTCGCGGTCGTGGAGACATTCCGCGACCGGTTCTCTCACCTCCGCGTCGTGCGGAACGGCCGCAACTTGGGGTTTCCGGCCGCGGTGAACGAGGCGGCGGAACTGGCGAACGGCCCGATCCTCGTCCTCCTCAACCAAGATGCGGTCGTAGAGCGCACATGGCTACGGGAACTCCTCGCCCCGTTCGGAGGAGACGGCACGGTGGCCGCGGCGGGGAGTCGCGTCGTGAACGGGGCGGGCCCCGACCTGTACGCGGCAGCGCTGGAAATCCTGTACGGCGGAATATGCATCGTCCACGAGGGGAATCGCCGGACCGACGCCGTCTCGGGCTGCGCCATGGCGGTGCGCCTCGACGTGTTCCGCCGAATCGGGGGCTTCGCGGGCGACCTTTTCATGTACGGTGAGGACTTGGACCTGGGCCTTCGGCTCAACAAAGCCGGGTACCGCCTCGCCTATGCCGGGAAGGCCGTAGCGCACCATCACGCAATCCGACGGTCTCGCGCCTCAACCCGAACGTACATGTTTTATGCGACCCGGAACCGGACCCTCGTCTGTCTGAGGAATTACCGTTGGAAGCGAGTGTATCTCATCGCGGACATGTTCGTCCTCTTCCCGCTGACCGCGACGACGGAGCTGCTTCGCTCGCAAACCAAGAAGAAGGCGTTAGGGTGGCTTCTCGAGGCCCGTATCGACTCGCTCCGGGTCGGCCTGGAGCTGCTCCGCTCCTCCGCCATCACGCCTTCCGGCAGGCAACCGACACCGCGCTAGACACACCACCGTTCGCGCGAAGCGCCGAGTCTCCGAGGCGGTCGTCCACGGAAGACCTACCATTTGCGCGACGGGTTCCTGCCGCCCTTGACGAGAACCTTCAAAGACCGAGGCGGGTTCAGAGTCCAGTCTACTCCATGGCGACTCCCTGTCACGTCGTGCTGTGCGAAAAGCGCTATCCTTTTCCCCCGGATCACGGCCGGGCAACGAGGGTCGTCACTCTCGCGAGAGAGCTGCGTAAACTACGTTTCCATGTCACCTTGCTCGTGTGCACCGGGCAGTCTGCCACGCTCGATGACGGCACCCATGTTCGGGCGATTCCGGGATTGGTCTGGCCGTTCCGAGACCTCGTGCTTTGGTTCGAACTCCGAAAGATAAACCGTGAGCGGAAGGTGGATTTCCTCCAAGTGCAGAATGATGTGTTCGTGATGTTAGCCGTTCTCGCGAGGCTCACGGGATTCCACATCTTGTACGACGCCCAAGTGGTGGAGCGGGACTATTGGTCGGCATTGCCGGCGGAGTCGTTTCGGGATGTGGTGTCGAGCAAGGTCATGCCCCTCTGCGAGCAGATCCTCTGCCGTCTCTCGGAGCGGCTGTCCGTGTTCAGCGATCACGATGCGGGTCGGATCGAACAACTGTACCGACTCCCCGCGGAGAAGGTGTTCATCATACCGCTCTCCCCCCGACAACCGAAGGAGTCAACGATCTCAGTCCGCAGCCCGGGGCCTCGCCCGGTTGTCCTGTTCCTCGGATCCTACGGCCATCGGCCGAACGCGGATGCGATCACGATTCTCCGGAACGAGATTCGCCCCCGGGTGATCCGGAAAGTCCCGGAAACCATATTCCAAATCGTCGGGAAGGACCTGCCGGTCGATGTCCTCGAAGCGGGAGGACTGGAGGCCCATGCGAACGTCGATGAAGTGACTCGGTTTATCGACGCCGCAACGGTCTGTGTGGCGCCGGTGCGGGTCGGCTCGGGCGTGCGAACCAAGGTCGTGGAGTACCTATCGCGGGGAAAGCCGGTCGTCGCGATGACCCCCGCCCTCGAAGGCCTCGCAGTCCGGCCCGGCATCGATCTCCTTGCCGCCGATGACTTCGACTCGTTCGCGGACCACGTCGTCACCCTGATACGCGATTCCGGCTTCCGGCAGCGGATCGGGGCCTCGGGCCTTTCGCGAATCCTAGAACTAGCCGGAGGACGAGCGGCGGGAAGGGTCCTTCCGGCTTTCTATTCCCGAGGGTCCGAACCGTAGAGCTTTGGACGGACGGCCCACCACTCACCGACCGGACCGCCCTGGGCTGGCCAAGGCGGCTCGGTAGCCGTCGACGCATCCTCGGATGATCGCATACGCCTCCGGCAAGCTGTGAAGGAAGAGGAGGAGAAGGATCCTATGCGGGGTCAAGACGGTCGTGAAGTACATGAGGGCGAAGACGCGCGGTGCCATCGGGAAGTCCTTCTGAACGAACCAGATGTGGTTCCGCGTGATGTAGTACCAGAAGGTCGGCGACGATACGCCCACCGTCTCGCTGACCTTGTGCCATATGCGCGACCTGTCCTCGACCAGGATTCTGAAACCGGCGCGGCGAATACGCCAGCACCAGTCGGTTTCGTCGTAGTAAAGGAAAAATTCCTCCCTCATGCCGCCGACCACCTCGGCGATCGATGTTCGCACGAGCATGCAGCAGCCCGTGCACATCTCCAAGTCGAGTGGGACCGCCGAAGGCGGGAAGTCGGACTCATCGCGATCCATCCCCCGCTGACGCGTCAGCCCCGTCACCCTCGAAATCGTGGATCCGGCGGCCCATATCGTGTTCGGACGGTCGTGGTAGTAGATCCGAGGCACGACGATGCCGATGTTGTCCGCCGTCTCAGCCGTTTCGACGAGTCTGTCGATGGCGTCCGGTGCGAACACGATGTCGTTGTTCGCGAGGAGGACGTATCGGGCCTTTTCTTGGACCCCGAATTCGATCGCCGCATTGCATCCCCCCGCATATCCGACGTTCCGCTCCAGGGCGATCACCCGGACCGTGGGATACTTTCGCTCCAGTCCTGGTACCGATCCGTCCGTCGATGCATTGTCGACGACCACGAGCGCGTCGTTCGGCGCAAGATAGGGGAGGATGCTGTCAATCGCGTCGCACGTCATACCGTAGCCATTGAAGTTCACGAGAGCTACAGCGACGCGGATCATCCCCTCGCCCAGCGGAATAACTCACCTACGGGTTCGGCATCCGAATTGTCCCATTCAGCGAGTCTAGGGCCTGGGCGGGACGGGGAAGCACGCCGTGCAGTGCGGGTCGATGTCCCCGAGGCTCTTGTGGTATTCGCAGAATCGGGCGGTGAGCATGAGGCCGGAACAAAATTCGTTCACGCTCGCGATCTGGTCGGACAGGGTTATGCCGTGCGCGATCCGTTGGGCGAGCCCGTGCACGAACGGCTTGATCTCCGGGAACAGCCGGAGCATCTCCTGGTCGACCCCGCGGCTCTGCGTATTATAGTGGCTCACGGCGGCCTGGGTAATCCCCATGGCGCGAGCCACGTCGACTTGTTTCATCTTGTAGGCCTGGAGGAGTTCGCGAGCGAGGCGCGCGCGGATCGTCGGCAGTAGCTTCGCCACCACCAATTCCTGAGGCTGAAGCATCCGTCGCGCCTGGCCCTTCTCCGGCCGGAGTGCAATAGAGGATAACACCGTATTTAACCGTGACTCTTTTCGGAAATGACAAGGCAACCGACTCCTCCGGCGAGGGGCCATTGCATCGAGGGAGATCCGGCCTCGGCAGGAGCCTCGATAAGCGCAGTACGACTGCCCGCCGGGGTGCTTGTGTGCCTTTGTCAATCAAGTATTCTGTGGTGGGCGCGATCTTCCCGCCGCACACAGTCCCTCCCGTGCTCCGCTTGTTCCTCGAGTTCGGACGGGACTTCGGAAGCTCGGTCGGGTTATCGGAGACTAGCGCACGCGTCACATGACGCAGCAGTGCGGGCTCTCCCAGTACTCGAGGCCTAAGCGAACGAGAGTCCCGTCCGTCGAGGTAATCGCATACCCGTCGTTGTCGGAGGTGCGGGTCACGGTCAAGACCTGCTGGCCATCCACCACGAGGAGCATGCAGTCGCAGACAATCGAGCGGACCTCGGCGACCTTCTCGAGATCCTTCTCGACGGAGATCGCGGGAATCGCAAGCTTCAGCCGCACGCGGCGCCTTGTCGCCTTCACAAGATCGCCTTCCAGCTTCCGGAACAGCGACTCCTCCGAGGCGAGCAAGACGATCTCCTTCCGAGCGGAAGAAATCAGCCCCTGCGCGCGCGTGACGACATTGGGCAGCCCCTTCACGATGTACGCGATATCGGCGGTGGGCGACGATGCCGCGACTCCGAGGGGCTCGAGGATCGACCGGAGACGGGCCGTCGACGCGCGCCGGCGCTCGTAGTCCTCGTCGACGATCCGAGCGAGGCGGGCTTCGACCTCTCTCGGAGATACGACTCGGTAGACCTTCGGCTTTCCCTCTTGTACTTCGATCAAGCCTTTGTCCGCAAGCTCGCCGAGCGCGTAATATATCTTAGAATCCGGGATGCCGGTCTTCACGACCAACTCGCCTGCGGTCGCACGGCCCGTGCGCACGAGCGCGCAGAACGCGTTCGCCGCGTTGCCGCTGAGACCGAGGTCCCGCAGAGCGCCCCCGATTCGAGCAAGCCCGGGGCCGAGGGCTTCCTGAAACAATGCATTCGCGCGGACGCGGGCTTCTGACATCTAGGAGAGCGAGGTAGGGAGAGTATATCAAGTTGACTACTACTAATGGGAAGTAGGTAATATGAACGGGGAACCGAAGACTGCCCAAGCGACCTCCTGTTGCTGCTGTGGGCCGTGCTGCGCGGGCTGCGGATGTTGCACGGGCTGCGTGGGACCACGCGATGTCCGTCAACCGTGTTGCTGAGATGCGACCGCGCGGGATCGGGACGGGCTATCGCCCGAAGGGACCAGACGGCATCCTCGGCAGGAGGCTGCGATAGACCTCGGTCAGTTCCTCCTTTTCCGGTCGGCCGAGCCGCGAGTCCTTGATGTATTCCTCGTACAGCGGCGTCACGTCTTCGTCCCCGAGGCACGTGATCGACATGTTCAGCACGTACTCGGTGAGAAGCCGGTGCGGATTCGGTTCTCCTGCGGGCGCATCCTCGGATCGGCGGGAGTGGAACAGGCGTATCACGACCTGGCGGGCGGGATACGATGGGTCGAGGTACCTAATTCTTCTCCCACGATTATCAGTCGGCGAAATCAGACATGAAACCGACGGGCGGCGAGGCAGGTTTCAAGCCGCGCGGCCATGTACTGCCGGATGCCAAATGGTCCGACCCGATCCCGCCCGCACGGAATGTTTCTTCGACGGAGCGTGTCCCGGAAATCAGTTCGGACAGAAAGGACCGATGCGGGCCGCCTACGTGATCGGCGGGCAAGGAGTCGTGCGTGACGTACCAGATCTCGAAACCGCTCAAGGGCGCTTGAGGAGCAATAACATCGCGGAGTACCACGGCCTGATCTTCCTGTTGCGCCGGCTTCGCGAGATTGAGGCCGCCACAGGCCAAAGAGGGGCGTACGTTATCCATGGGGACTCGCAGCTGGTGATCCGACAGATGAAGGGCCGCTACCGCGTCAAGGCGGACCACCTTCGGGCGCTGCACTCGGAGGCCAAAGCCCTCGCCGCACAACTCGACGTCATCTTCGAGGAGATGCCGCGTCGCCGTAACGAGGCAGGATTCCTCCTCGAGCCAAAGAGCGGAAACGATCCGCGGAGGACAAGGGCCTCGGAAGCCACCAGGGAGAATTGAACTCCCGACCTGCCGCTTACAAGGCGGCTGCTCTACCGACTGAGCTATGGTGGCGCGCGAGCCCATCGATGCTTCGTGTAAAAGGGTTTTCGCGATCGATTCGGCCGCAGAGCGAGCGAAGAGTATCATTTTCTGAAATCACGGAAGAGCCTTTATTCGCGTTACCCGGCCTCCGCACGTTTGCTTGACTGGCCTCCCCTGTCCAAACTGCGGTAGCGAGACCTCGTTCCTCGAGCAGTACAACCGGCACTATTGCTACTCATGCAGTCGGTATGCGCCGGAAGGGTACGGGGACCGCGACGCAAAGCCGTGCGCCACATGCGGCGGGATCCTCTCGTACGTCGCGGCGTACGAACGATACTACTGTTACCGGTGCAACGCCTACCCGCCCGAAGAGGCACCCGCCGTCAAGCCAGACGCGGAACCCGCAATCCTTGCGCCAACGGCCGTCGCCGCTCCGCCCGAGGCGGCCGCGGTCCTGGAGTCCACGCCCCCTGAGGAGCCGCCGGCGGCGGTCGTCGAAATGCCGGGCGAGGGGCCGAGCGAGCCCGCAATCGAGCCTTCCTCGACACCGGAGGAGCCTCTGGTCGAGGAGACCCCGGTGCAGCGAGAGCCCGCCCCGAGGCCGCCGCTCGTCCGGAAGTCGATCTGGCAGGCGAAGAAACCCTTGCTCCTGGACCTGTGCAAGGCGTACGGGCTCGACTCGAGCGGGACAAAAGAGCAGCTGCGCGAGAGGCTTTTGAGTTATATTGACACACTCGATCCGGAGTCGAAGGAACAAGTCGAGGAAATCCATCCCGAAGAGGAGCCCCCAGCGGAATCCGAAATCGAAATCCCCGAGGAAATTCCCCCCATCGCCGACGAACCCGCGCCGGTTGCCGAGTGGCCGGCCTTGTCAGAAGCGGCCGCGCAGGAGCCGATCGAGACGACGGAGGAGAGCCCGGAGAAGCGCGCTCCCGCGATGACCGCCCCTCCGGAGGTCATCGTCGAAACCCGGGCCGCGGAAACGGCCCGTCCGACCGCGCCCGTGGTCGTCGTCCAGGAGGTCGCCACCGCTCGCGAAGTCCCGAAGGTCGAGCACCCGTGTCCCACGTGCAGCCGCGAGCTCACGTACATCGCCCAGTACAGCCGCTGGTATTGCTACTCCTGCCGCGCTTACGCGCCTGTCGCGCGGTCGAAGAACGCGTGCCCCAACTGCGGTGCGACCCTTCGCTGGATCGATCGATACGAGCGGTGGTGGTGCGATTCGTGCCGGAGATATGCGCCCGCCGACCTCCCGCGTCCGGAGCGGCCGGCCGTGTCCGCGGCCGCGGCCGTGACGGCGGAGCCGGCGGTCCAGCGCACCGACTACCAGGCCGCAGCGGTCGTGGTGCACCGGCATCGAAGCCCGGGCGGCGGGATCGGGCTCCTCACGCTCGGCCTCGTGTTGTTCGTCTTGTACGAGGCGCTCGTTGACCTCCCCGCCGCGCTGACGTTCGACACGGGCATCATCCTCACCCCCGATGTCGCGTGGGGGTTGCGGTTCTTCGCATTCGTCTTCGTCGCCGGGGGAGCGATCCTGGGCCTCTCCTCGGTACGCGACCGCCGGTGAGCCGCAAAGGTTTTTCCGCCCCCGGACGTTCGAACCGCCCTCGATGCGCCTCCAACAAGTCGTGAGGGACGAACGCCGCCCGCAAGCGTATGACCCGAGGGAATACATCTCCACGTGGACGGAGAAAGACCTGCTCCACGGGAAGGTCGTCGATGCGTGGGTCATCATCTTCCGTACGCGCGGCTGCTACTGGGCGCGGGCGAGCGGATGCTCGATGTGCGGTTACGTGAACGACGTCGCGCAGGAGGTCGTCCCCGCGGACATGCTGCACCAACTCGACGTCGTCCTGCGGAAACACGAAGGCCAGCCAATGGCGAAGGTGTACACCTCGGGAAACTTCTTCGACGACCACGAAGTGCCGCCCGACGTCCGGGCGCGGATCCTGACGGAACTCGGGGACCGGTGCGACAAGGTCATCGTCGAGACACTCTCCCACCTCCTCCGCAAAGACCAACTCGACCACGCTTTGGACTTCGTCGATGAACTCGAGATTGCGCTCGGCCTCGAATCGACGGACGAGCGCGTGCTGAAGTACGCCGTCAACAAGGTTTGGGGCATCAAGGAACACGCGCACGCCGCGACGCTCGCGCGGGAAGCCGGCGCGACGATCAAGACGTACCTGCTCATCAAGCCGCCCTTTCTCACCGAGGCGGAGGCAATCGAGGACGCGGTCCGATCCGGCCACGAGGCCGACGCGCACAGCGACACGATTTCCTTCAACCCGGTCAACGTGCAGGGCCACACGATCGTGGACCGTCTGTTTCGGCGCGGAGAGTACCGCCCCCCGTGGCTCTGGTCCGTCGTCGAAGTCCTGGAGCGCACGCGGGACGTGAAGGCCCACGTGAAGAGCCACCCGACGGCGGGCGGGATGGCCCGCGGCGCTCACAACTGCGGGTCGTGCGACCGTTCGGTCGTGAACGCGATCGAGGAGTTCTCCCTCGGCCTGCGACGCGACTTCCGCGACCTCTCGTGCTCCTGCCAAGACGTGTGGCGCGCCTATCGCGAGGCCCAGGCGTTCATGCTCACGCCGGCCGATCCGCTCGCGATCCTCGAGGCGTAACGTTCATAGGACCCTCAAGACTCCGTCACCGCGATGCGCGACTACGAGCTGCGGCGAGGGGCGGCGAACGCCCTCGAAGGCGACGGCCTGCGTCGGATCGCAGTGGACGAGTTCGGTGTGGCGGGGACCGACGGCGGCAAGGTGACCGTCTCGTATGGCGCCCTCGAGAAGTTGGTCGCGTGGACGGACGGCAAGCGGCTCTACGTCGATACGACGATGAAGGCCGGCGTGCCGGACGACGTCGCGACGGACACGATCAAGGCCTTCAACGCGTTCCTCGAGAGGGCGACGGGCTACACCGCGAAGGAACGAGGCAAGCGCGCGCAGGCGGCCGCGAAGAAAGGCGCGGCTGAGATCGAGCACGGGCGCTGACGCTCGGCGGGCCGGAGACGGCGGCGGCCTTCGGCCTAGCCGAAAAGCGCACCGAGTCCCGCGGCCGCCTCTTCCTCGGAGACTTTCTCCTCTTCCTTCTTCTCTTCTTTCTTCTTCTCTTCCTTCTTCTCCGCAGCGGGCGCGGCAGCCGGAGCGGCGGCGGGCATCGCGACGGCGGCCTTCAGAGCCTCGTCGATGTTCACGCCTTCCAGCGCGGCGGTCAGGGCCTTCACGCGCGTCTCGTCGACCTTCACGCCGGCGGCGGTGAGGACCTTCTTCAGGTTCTCGTCGTTCACCGGCTTGCCGGCCGCGTGCAGGACCAACGCCCCATACACATATTCCATCCGTGTCACCTCCTGTCCCTGTTCATCCTCCGACCATTGCACGCAACTCGTCGTCCGCCGCGCCGGGGGCGCGGGCCGCGAGCGCGAGCATTTGTGCATAGGCTTTCGCCAAGAGGAACTTGATCGATTCGCGCGTCGGGAACTCCGACGCGACCGCGAGGCGGAGCGCCTCGCCGTGGGCCTTCGCGAGGAGAGGCCCGATCGTTTCCTTGGAGGGGTACGCGATCTCGAGGGCGAGCGCCAACGCCGCCCGGCCCGCCTGGGCGATTTGCCCGCGGACGACCGCGTCGTCGATCGCGAGGGCGTCGCGGCGGAAGACCATCCCGTCCTCGTAGGCGCCGCGGAGATCGAGTCCCACGACGAGCGGGAAAATCTCGAGGCGCGCGAGCTGCTGCGCAACCTCGCGCGGGATTCGCTCCCCCGCCTTGACCATCAGCTTGTCCTGACGGATGACGACCTTTCCTCGCTCGATCGCGGCCGGGACGCCCGCTTTCTGGAGCTCGCCCACGACGGGTCCCGGCTTGAACGGCGTATCTCCGGCCCGGACCCACAGGTCCTCCGGTGCGACCTCGCCGCCGCGTGCGGGGGCCCTCGTCTTCGTCGCTTCGAGTTCCTTGAACAGCTTGAACGGGTTGATGTCCGCGGTCACGACGGCGGTCTGTCCCTCGATCGCCTCGCCGAGTTTCGCGAGGTCCGGCTTCGTCGCGCTCGCCTGCTGGAGCGCGAGTCGGAGCAGGTTGTTCTTCGCGACCGTAATCGAGGCGCGGCCCGAGAGCTTCTTCCGGATGGCCTGGAACTGCGGCGCCGGGATTCCGCGGATGTTGGCGATCCCGACCACGCGGGCCTGCGCGAACCGCGAGGCGAGGTCCTCGACGACCTGCTTCTTGAATGGAGCGACATGGGGCATCGTCACACCTCAGAGGTACCTCACGGCCGGGCCCATCGTCGTCTTGACGTAGGCCGATTGAATATTGAATCGCCCCCGTTCGAGTTTGCCGACGACGCGACGCATGAGCGCGTCGAGGTTCTCGGCGAGGTCCTCCGGAGGCATGTCGCGCGTGCCGATCGCCGCATGGAATGTGCGCTTGTCCCGGCTGCGCACGCGGACCGTGTTGCGCATCGCCGTGATCAGGTTCGTCGGATCGGCCGTCGGCGGCACGGGACGAGGCATCTTGCCTCTCGGCCCGAGGACGACGCCGAGCCGCCTCCCGATCACGGGCATGAGGGGTGCCTCCGCGATGAAGAAGTCGTGCGAGATCGCGAGCTGCCGCGCCTTGCGTTTGTCGCTTGCATATTCTTCGATCTCCTGCGGCTGGATGACGAGGTCGGCGACGGCGCGCGCCTTCAACGCGAGGTCCCCCGAGGCAAAGACGCACACGCGGATCGACTTGCCTCGGCCCCTCGGCAACACGACCTCCTCATCGAGGCGGTTCTTGGGGACGGAGAGGTCGACTTCCCGTAGGTTCACGGCGACCTCGACGGACTCCTTGAACTCCCGAGGCTTTGCGGCCTCGAGGAGCTTCTTGATCGTCTCGACCGAATGCTTGTCCGCCAAGGGGAATCGCCTCCTGCAGTGCGCGCGGCCACGAGAGCCTCCTGCACGGGGAAGGCGGCGAAACAGCGTGCGCCTAATAAGGCTTTGCGGCGCGAGCTCCTTCCTGCGCGGACGGATCGACGCCGATGGCGTCGCACCTGCGTCGTCGAGATTCCGCGTCCGGCAGCCGCCGAGCGTGGACCGGCCTCCGAACCGACCGGGGCGTGGGAGCGGCGTGGTCGGGGTGGAGTTATCAGCGTCCCGCTGATAACGCACGCAAGTTCTTGTAGCGGTCGGCCCTAGCCGGCACGATGCCGGAGGAGGACGCATCCCGGGCCTTGGAGACGCTCGGGCTCACAGGGAAGGAGGCGCGCGCCTATCTCGGCCTCGTCCGGAACGGGGTATCGACGGCGCAACAGGTGAGCGTCCACCTCGGCGTGCAGTATCCCGCCGTCTATCGCATCCTGCAGTCGCTCCAAACGAAAGGCTGGGTCGAGGTCTCCCGGGAACGGCCGAACCGCTACCGGGCCCGCGCGCCACGTATCGTCGCGGAGGAGGCCCGTCAGGCGCGAGGGGACGATCTCGAGTCCGCGGCGGAGGTCGTCGGCCGCCTCCGAGAATCGCTTCCCTCGGGGGGACGTGAGGCGGACACGGATCTGTGGATCTACAAAGGCGCGGAGTCGATCGGGCGCAAGTTGCGGGAGGTCGTCCTTTCGAGCGACCGGCAAATCCTCTGTGTCAGCCCGTTCCCCGTGGCGCCGGAGATCTTGCGGCTCCTGTTCGACGCGCTCGGCCGCTCCCGGCGACTCGTGCGCGTCGTTCTGAACGAAAGGAACCGGGAGGACCTCGCGGAACTGGGCGGCCTCCTCGCCCGAACGATGCGGATCCAGTTCCATTTCCCCGCGCGTCCGTTGCCGAAGACCCGGCTCGCGCACACGTACGTCTTCCCGAGCGATGAGCAGGTGTTCATCCTGAATTCCTTCTATCGGGACGGGAACCTCGCAATGGACAAGCTCCAGGGCCTCTGGATCGGCGACATGGACTTCGTTCGAATCCAGCTCGAGGCGATGTTGCTCGATCTGTCGCGGCCGCGAGCGCGAAGGGCGCTCCCGAAGGCGGCATAGGCCGGCGGCCGGTTCGGGGTCGACCGCGCGCCTTCTGTCGGAACGTCAGGGATACGCCGTACAACGGTCGGACCCACCGCTCGATGCGAACACCGGTGGCCGGCGGAAGTCTCAGCCCGCGAGCTGACGATTGAACTTGCCCGCCTGCACGTCCTTCGAGAATTCTTTCGCGGGCTTCCCCTCGACGGTCACGCCCATCGAGACGCACGTGCCGATGACCTCGAGGACGCGCGCTTTCAGGGACTTCCCCTGCATCACATCCGTCTTCATGTTAGCAACCTTGACCGCCTGGGCGAGGGACAGGTTGCCGACGCGCGTCTTGCCGGCGTCGCCGGAGCCTTTCTCGATCTTCAGTTCCTTCGCGATCAGCGCGGACGTCGGCGGCGTGCCGACCTCGATCGAGAACGCCTTCGTCTTCGGGTCGACGGTGAGGCTGATGGGGACTTTCATCCCCTCGAAGCTTTTCGTCTTCTCGTTGATCGCCTTGATGATCTCGACGATGTTCACGCCGAGCGGGCCGAGCGCGGGTCCGAGGGGTGGACCCGGCGTCGCCTTTCCCCCGTCGACGAGCACATCGAGCTTCTCTGCCAATCAAGCGACCTCGCGCACCGCCTGACCCGCGAGAGGACCATAAACGTTTCGGCGCCGTCGACATCGCGCGCGAGCGAAGCCCTTAACGGTCCCGAGGCCATGCGCGCCCCTCGATGAAACTGGACGCTCGAACCGCCGGCCTCCTCGGATTCGCCGCGATTGCCACGTGGACGCTGCTCTACCTCGTCGCCGTCGTCGCGACGCCGACGTACACGATCACGGGGAGCTACCTGAGCGACCTCGGCAATCCGAGCGCACCGGCCCCATGGGCGTTCAATGCGGCCGACATCCTCGGAGGGATCCTCTTCGCCCCATTCGGGTTCGTGCTGGGCCGCACGGTCGGGGGACGCGCGGGACGGGCGGCCCAAGCCCTCCTCGTGGTATCGGCGATCGGCTTGATCCTGGTGGGAATCTTCCCCGAGGGGTCTCCGTACTCCCTGCACACAATCGTTTCCGCGGTGTTCTTCCTCCTGGTTGCCATCAGCGCGGCCTTGGTGGCCGTCCCGATGTACGCGTCGACGACCTTCCGACGGACGGGCGGCTACCTCGCGGGCGCCACCGTCGCGGCGTCGATCACGTTCCTCGTCACGGGAGATCAGCTGCCCGAGCACGTCGCGGTCTACGTCGCCCTCGTCTGGCAGGCGTGGACCGCCTGGAGAATGTACCGCTCCGCTCCGCCGACCGTGTGAGGGAACTCACCGTTCTTGTTCCTTTTGCAACACCCGGACGCTGTCGCCCCGGACGGTCACGGGGATGCGGACCATCGCCTCGAACAGCTCGACCGTGATCTCTTCCTTCGTCTCGTCAATCTTCATGACGCGGGCCTTCTCGCCCTTGAACGGGCCGGCGACCAGCTCGACGATGTCGCCCTCCATGATCCCGCTGACGATCGGCTTCGGCGTCAGGTACGCCTCGATCTCCGAGAATCCGATGCCCGTCGATTCGC
>WNFX01002343.1_pt1 | contig 31816 bp, 37 predicted proteins | sample 5400111 | NCBI WGS metagenome assembly WNFX01 (sample SAMN13153363, study PRJNA577476) | soil metagenome | isolation source: 40 cm soil or saprolite under grassland replicate 1 | place: USA:California | collected 2016-06-15 | reverse complement strand
GCGGAGAAGGCGGCCCAGATCAAGATCGTCGACTACCGGATGATCGGCGCCACCGGCCGGGTCTACCTGTCCGGGCTGGAAGACGACGTGCGGCAGGCTGCCGACGCCGTCACCGCCCTGCTCGGCGAGCCCGCATGACGTACCCCGCCGACTTGCCCGACACCGGCGAGCTCCGCCGCCTGGTGCGCGAGGTGCTCCGCGAGCTGATCCCCCTGGCGGCCGGTCCGCGGGGGCCGGGCAACGTGATGGATGTGGCATCGGGCCAGTCAGGTGTGGTTGAACGTCACATTCAGCCAATAGGAAGCGCGGGCGGCGCGGCGGGTGGCGGCACCGTGCGGGCGGTGCGGCTGACCACGGACGAGGAGTTGCACGCGTTCGTGGCCGAGGTGCTGCGGCTGGCCGATGACCCGCGGCGGCGGCAGGACCTGCTGGCGGGCCGGCTCAGGTTCACGCTCGGGAACCGGGCGCCCGGCGCCGGCCCTCCGGCGGGGGAGCCGCGCGCTGGCGTCCCGGCAGCTGTCCGCAGGATCGAGAAGGGCGCAGTGACCGAGCGGGCGGTGATCGCCGCGGCGAAGGCCGGGGACCGGCTCGTGCTCGGTCCCGGCGCGATGCTGACCCCGCTGGCGAAGGACAAGGCGCGGGCACTCGGAGTCCCCGTCGAGAAGGAGCGGTGATGCTGCAAGCAGTGGTGGTCGGGCGCGTCTGGTCCACCAAGCGGATCGACGGCCTGCCGAGCGGCGCGTTCCTGGAGGTGGAGGTGACCGGGTCCGGCGAGCGGCTGGTCGCCTTCGACGTCCTCGGCAGCGGCCAGGGCGAGCGGGTGCTTGTCGCGCAGGGCTCGGTCGCGGCCGGCTGGCTGCCGGACCGGCCCCCGGTCGACGCGCTCATCATCGGCGCGATCGACGAGCCGTCCGCGCCGCCCGCGGCTGCCCGGGGCGGGACCGGCAAGAACCGCCAGGACCGGCCGTCGAAGGCCCGTTAAATACCTAGCTGCATCCGGCGCCGCCGGTGCATGACGGAGAGGAAGAGCTGATGGCACAGAACGCGCTCGGGATGATCGAGACCAAGGGTTACGTGGCCGCGCTGGCGGCCGCCGACGCGATGGTCAAGGCCGCCAACGTCGTGATCGTCGGGCGGCAGGAGGTCGGCGACGGGCTGGTTGCCGTGATCATCAACGGTGACGTCGGCGCGGTGAAGGCGGCCACCGAGGCCGGCGCCGAGACCGCGTCCAGCGTCGGCGAGCTCGTCTCGGTGCACGTCATCCCGCGGCCGCACGCGGACCTCGGCAAGCATTTCGTGGTCGCGGAGTGAGCGCACGGCCCGGCGCTGGCGGGCGGCCACGGCGACCGCCGTCGTGACCAGCATCGAGCTGCGGGTCTACCTGCCGATCGCGAGCCTGCGGCGGCAGTTCGCCGCCTATCTCGGCACGCCCACCAGGGCCCGCGGCTACCCGCCGATGGAAGACGATCACGCCCTGATCATCGAGGTGGCACCCGGGCTGGCGATCGAGCGGGTCACCGACCTGGCGCTGCGCGCCGCGCCGTCGGCCGAGCCGGGGATCTTGTTCGTGGAACGCCAGTTCGGCGTGCTCGAGGTGCATTCCCGCGACGGCGCCGATGTCGCGAAGGCGGGCCAGGCCATCCTGGACGGCATTGGCCGCGGCGCCGCCGACCAGCTCGCGCCGCGGCTGCTGTACAGCGACGTGATCGAGGACGTGACCGACCAGCAGGCGGTGGTGATCAACCGGTCCCGGCAGGCGTCGATGCTGCTGCCCGGCCAGTCCCTGCTGGTTTGCGAGATGGCGCCGGCCCTGTTCGCCGCGGTCGCTGCCAACGAGGCGGAGCACGCCGCGCCGGAGAACACGCTGGTCGACGTGACCATGATCGGCGCGTCCGGGCGGGTGTACATCGCGGGCAGCAGCGCGGGCGTCGGCCGGGCCAGGGACGAGATCGAGCGGCTGCTCGGCAGCATCGAGGGACGCCGTCCGTGAGCGGCCGGGGACCCGGTTCGGAGGCAGCCGGCCCGGAGGCAGCCGGCCCGGAGGCAGCCGGCCAGGCCGCGGCGGCCGCCGCCCAGTCGCCCGAGCAGATCCTGCTCGGCTACGACCCGTTCGCCCGGGCCGCGCTGCGCCCGTTCGGTTTCTCCGCCGGCGCCGGGCTCACGCTGCTCAGCCTCTCGGAGAACGCGACCTACCGCGTGGATGACCCGGCCGACGGCCGGGCTGCCGTGCTGCGGGTACACCGGACCGGCTACCACCAGCCGGGCGCGGTCGCCTCCGAGCTCGCCTGGCTGCAGGCGCTGCGGCGGGACGAGGGACTGGCCACCCCGGCCGTGTTCCGGGCGCCGGACGGGCGCGAGGTGGTGGACATCGAGATCGGGCCGGTCACCCGCCAGACGGTGCTGTTCGAGTGGCTGCCGGGAACCGAGCCGCCCGAGGACCAGCTGGCCGAGAAGTTCGAGCTGCTCGGCGAGATCTGCGCGCGGATGCACCGGCATTCCCGCGGCTGGGCGAGGCCGGCTTCGTTCGTCAGGTTCTCCTGGGACTTCGACTGCTGTGTCGGCGAGACGCCCCGCTGGGGCCGCTGGCAGGACGGCATCGGGGTCGGCACGGAGGAGCTGCGGACCCTCGGGCGGGCGGCCGACCTGATCGCCAGGCGGCTGCGCAGGTTCGGCACCGGGCCGGATCGGTTCGGCCTGATCCACGCCGACATGCGGCTGGCGAACCTGCTGGTCAGCGGGCCCGACATTCAGGTCATCGATTTCGACGACTGCGGGTTCGGCTGGTTCCTCTTCGACATCGGCGCCTCGCTGAGCTTCATCGAGCACGACCCGCGGGTGCCCGCCCTCTGCGACGCCTGGCTGCGCGGCTACCGTAGCGTGCTGCCGCTGCCGGCCGAGGACGCGGCCGAGATCCCGACCTTCGTGCTGCTGCGGCGGCTGCAGCTCGTCGCGTGGGTCGGCTCGCACCGGTTCGCCGACGCGGCCCGCGAGCTTGGCGCGGAGTTCACCAAGGGCGCGTGCGAGCTGGCCGAGCGGTACTTGCTCACGACCACGTAGGCGCTGACAGCAGGGCGTCGTCGATCGCTCGAGTGGAGGAGGCTGGATGTTCACGTCAATCAGCGGCCGGTCGGTTCTGGTGACCGGCGGCACCAAGGGCATCGGCAAGGGGCTGGCGGCCGGCTTCGCGGCCGAGGGCGCCCGGGTTGTCATCACCGGCCGGGACGAGGAGCTCGGCAAGCGGACGGCGGCCGAGCTCACCGCGGCCGGCGGGACGGTGTGGTACGCGGCGGGCGATGTCAGTGACCCCGCGAGCTGCGCCGCCGCGGTCGCTGCCGCCCGCGAGCGGCACGGCGGGCTCGACGTGCTGTGCTGCAACGCCGGCGTCTTCCCGGCCGCGCCGCTGGGCGAGATGACCGCGGCGCAGCTCGATGAGGTGCTGTCGGTCAACCTGAAGGGCACCATCTTCGCGGTGCAGGCAGCGCTGCCTTCGCTGCAGGAATCGGGTCACGGCCGGGTCATCGTCACGTCGTCGATCACCGGCCCCGTCACCGGGTTCGTCGGCTGGACGGCCTACGGTGCGAGCAAGGCGGGCCAGCTCGGTTTCATCCGGTCCGCGGCACTCGAATTCGCCCCCAGCGGCATCACGATCAACGCGATCCTGCCCGGGAACATCGCCACCGAGGGCCTGGACGGCATGGGCCCGGACTACCTGCGGTCGATGGAGGCCGCGATCCCGATGCGGCATCTGGGCAGTGTTGCCGACATCGCCAACGCGGCGCTGTTCTTCGCCAGTGATGAGGCGGCCTACATCACCGGGCAGACCCTGGTGATCGACGGCGGCCAGATCATCCCGGAGTCCCTGGAGGCCATGGGGTGACGGAACTCCCTGCCGGCGGCCTGGCTGGGCACCCGTTGCGCGGCGGGCCGGAGGGGGCGCGCGGCGGGCCGGGCAGGACCCATCGCGGCCGGGACCGGCGGCTGGTCGAGGACGCCAGGCTGCGGCTGCTCGACCTGATCTCGTCGGGCGCGCTGCAGCCGGGTGACCGGCTGGGCACCGAGCGGGAGCTTGCCGCCAGGCTCTCGGTCAGCCGCTCCACCTTGCGCCAGGTGCTGGCCGTGCTCGCCCAGGCAGGCACCGTCCGGCGGGTGCCGGGCCGGGCCGGCGGGACGTTCGTCGCGCACACCAAGGTGGACCGCGATCTTTCGGTGATCGTGGGCCTGCCCGAGTACCTGCGCCGGCAGGGCTTCGTGGCCGGCACCCAGGTGCTCTCCGCCACGATCACCGGGGCGACCGAGTTCACCGCCGCCCAGCTCGCGGTGCCGGCCGGCAGCCTGGTGCTCGACATCGTCCGGATCCGGCTCGCGGACGGGATCCCGATCTCGCTGGAGCGCGTCCAGCTGCCGGCCGAGATCTTCCCCGGGCTGCTCGAGCTGCCATTGGGCGGCTCCATCTACGAGCTGCTCGATGAGCAGTACGGGTTCCGGCCCGAGGATGTTGTCGAGCACCTGGAGGTGGTCGACGCCAGCGCCGAGGAGGCGAGCCTGCTCGGGATCAGCGCCGGCACGCCGCTGCTGGCCATTACCCGGACGTCGAGCACGGCCGACGGCACGCCGTTCGAGTTCTCCCAGGACCTGTTCCGGGCGGACCGCACCCGGGTCACGTTCCGGACCAAGGCCGACCGGGCGCAGATCGTCCGGCGCGCGGCCAGCGAGCGGGTCGCCGACCTGCGCCCGCCGCCCGCCCCCGAGCCATGACCTTTGACGTCCGCCTGCAGCGCAGCGCCGCAGGCCCCCGCTGACCGCCGGGGCAGCCGCCAGGCCGATGGATGTGCACTTCGATAGTCGCCCGCGCCTACCGATGTGCACATTCATCGTGCTCGTGTCTGGGCGGCCGGGGGCATGGGTCAGCTGCCGCCATCCGGCTGGCCGAGGACCGGCAGCGGGCGCGGCGGCACTGGTGCCGAGTGCACGATCGACGTGGTCGTCCGCCCGTGCGGGGTGAACCGGTCCAGGATCGGCTCCAGGTCGTCGATGGTCCGCAGGTAGAGCTTCATGAAGTAGCAATCCTCGCCGGTGATCCGGTAGCACTCGGTGATCTCAGGGACCTCGCGGGCGAGCCGCGGGATCACCTGGATGTCCCGGCTGCCAGGGCTGACCCGGACGATGGCGCAGATCGAGTAGCCGAGCGCGCGCGGATCCACCTCGGCGCGGTAGGACAGGACGCCGTCCTCCTCCAGCCGCCGCATCCGGTCGGCGACCGCTGGCGCCGACAGTCCCACCCGGCGCCCGAGTTCGGCGATCTTGAGCCTGGCGTCGGACTGAAGCTCCGCGATGAGGCGGCGGTCAGTCGAATCAAGCGGTTCGAAGGCATGTCGGCTCAGAACAATTCGTTCCAAAGGATTTTTCATCTAATATCCAAAGTTTGGCCATTCAAGCTCGGGGTTTAGCTTCATATCCTATAAGCGTGAATTACCCGGATCAGCTGACAACGACACTCGAACGCCAGGCGGCGCCGGCCAGGCCAGGGCTGCTTGACCGCCTCCCGCCGTCGTCGTTCTTCCTGGTCAGCGCGGTCTTCCACTATCTCGGGCCGTCGTTCGCCGTACTGCTGTTCACGCGGGTCAGCGTGCTTGGCGTGGCCTGGCTGCGGATCGTCGCAGCAGCTGTCGCCTTCGCGGCCTGGCGGCGGCCGTGGCGCGCGGCGCTGCGGCTCGACCGAGCCGGGCGGTGGGTTCTCGTGCAGCTCGGCGGCGTGCTCGCCGCGATGAACGCGCTGTTCTACCTGGCGGTCGGCCGGCTGCCGCTGTCCACCGTGGGGGCCGTCGAGTTCCTCGGTACCGTGCTGCTCGCCGCGCTGGGGGCGCGGACCGCGCGCAACGCGGCGGCCCTCGCGCTCACCGTGGCCGGCGTCGCCGCGATCGCCGACATCCGGCTGGCCGGGCAGCCGCTCGGGTTCGCGTTCGCGTTCGGCAACTGCGCGCTCTTCATGCTGTACGTGATCCTCGGGCACAAGATCGCTAACAGGGGCCACCGCGCGGGGCCGGACCGCGCCGCGGGCTCCGGCCGCACCGCGATGAGCGGGATCGACCAGCTGGGCGCGGCCATGCTGGTTGCTGCTGTGGCCATCACACCGGCCGGGCTGGGCGGCGCCGTGCGGGCGATGTCCAGCCCGCTGCTGCTGCTGGCCGGCCTCGGCGTCGGGGTGTGCTCGTCGGTCATCCCGTACGTGACGGACCAGCTGGCGATGGCGAGGCTGCCGCGTGCCACGTTCGCCCTGATGCTGGCGCTGCTGCCGGTGTTCGCGACGCTGACCGGCGCCGTCATCCTCGGCCAGGTCCCGACGGTGCAGGACGCGGCCGGCATCGGGCTCGTGATGGCCGGGCTGGCAGTGCACCGGGGCCCGGCCGAGCCCGGTACGGCCGGAATCCCGCCGGGCGAGTGACGAATCCGAACCTGACCGAAGGAACGAAAGGAGAAACCGTGGAGTACGTGCGGCTCGGCTCGTCGGGCCTGAAGGTGTCGCGGATCGGCCTGGGAATGATGAGCTACGGGGACACCGTGGAACGGGCCTGGCACCTGGAGGAGGAGGACGCCGCGCCGATCGTCGCGCAGGCGGCCGAGGCCGGGGTCACCTTCTTCGACACCGCCGACGTGTATTCCGGCGGGATGACCGAGGAGATCACCGGGCGCCTGCTCGGCAAGATCTTTGCCCGCCGGGACGACTACGTGCTGGCCACCAAGGTGTGCCTGCCGACCGGGCCGGGGCCGAACGACCGCGGGCTGTCCCGCAAGCACGTGCTGGCCAGCATCGACGCCTCACTGCGGCGGCTGGACACCGACTACGTCGACCTCTACCAGATACACCGCTGGGACGGCGAGACACCGGTCGAGGAAACCATGGCCGCGCTGCACGAAGTGGTGCAGGCAGGGAAGGCGCGCTACCTCGGCGCGTCCAGCATGTACGCCTGGCAGTTCGCGAAGGCGCAGCACACCGCGCAGGCGGCCGGCTGGACCAGGTTCGCCTCGATGCAGAACCACTACAACCTGGTGTACCGGGAGGAAGAACGGGAAATGATCCCGCTCTGCCTCGACCAGGGGGTCGGGGTCATCCCGTACAGCCCGCTCGCGCGGGGGCTGCTCGGCGGAGGCAGGCAGCGCTCGGGCGGGGCCGGAGGGCACGGTCGACCGGGCAGGCCGGGCGGGGCGGGACACGATACGGCGACTACCCGGGCCGGCAGCGACCCGCTGGCCGACGAGATGTACTCCGACGCGGATTTCGACGTCGTGGACGTGGTCTGCGCGGTGGCCGCCGAGCAGGGCCTGTCGCCGGCCCAGGTGGCGCTGGCCTGGCTGCTCGGCAAGCCCGGCGTCGTTGCCCCGATCATCGGCGCGACCAGGCCACGGCACCTGGCCGAGGCGGTCGCCGCGGCCGGCCTGACGCTGGCCGAGTCCGCGATTGCCCGGCTTGAGCAGCCTTACCGGCCGCACCGGGTACTCGGCCACGGATCATGACCTCGGTCACCGCCAGGGCGCGCCGCAGGCGGACATGACCGCCCGGCAAGCCGGAGCCGGCCTGAGCCCCCGCACAGGGCCCAGGCCGGCTCCGGCACTGGCTGCCGTAGAGCTGCTAGAACCGCACCAGCGTGGCCACGGTTGCGACCTTCATCCCCGGGGTGAACACCGATGTGCTGAGCGCAGCGTCCAGCGCGTTCGCTGCCGCCGTCGTGAGCCGCGCGTTGATGTGCCTGACCCTGACGCTGTGCGACCTGACCCGGAAGGTCGCGTGAGCGAAGCCGAGCCTCAACAGCGTCACGCGCACGCCCAGGCTGCTGACGATCGCGGTCAGCCGCTTGTGCGTCAGGCTGATGGTGAAGCGGCTCACCTTGACCGAGTTCCCGTTCGACGTGTTGACGAACAGGATACCGCCCCGGTGCTTGATGGTGCCGGTGAGCCGGGCCGGGTTTACCCGCCCGCCGGTCACCGGGAACGAGAACTTAAGCCGCGCTCCGCTGAGCAGCGACTCGGTGCCCGGCGCGGTCGCGATCGGCGCGATCCCGGCGCCGAGTAGCGCACTGGCAAGGCCGGGCACGGTGGTCAGCGACGTCGTTCCGCTGCGCAGGTGCACGCTCGCGGCATGGGTTGCCGCCGGGTGCGACGCCGAGGCGGATGCCATGTCGGCCGCCGGGGCCAGCAACAGGCCCGCAGTGGTCGTGATGGCCGCTATCCGCAGAAGCACACGCATCTGAACTCCCTTCCTGGCCGCGCCGGCGCGCAGCCCCTTTTGCCTACATACGGCAGGAAACGTACGCATGGATGCAGTGGTTCGACCGGATGATTTCAGCGCGCGGCGCTGTCGGCCCCGAGCCTGGCCCGCAGCCGCAGCAGGCTGCGCCGGATATGGCTCTTCACCGTGCCGAGCGGCAGCCGCAGCCGCCCGGCGATCTGCTCGTGGGTCAGGTCGGTGTAGAACGCGAGCAGCATGATGACCCGCTGCGGGTCACCGAGCCTGCTCAGCTCGTCAGCCAGCACGATGCGGTCGACGACCTGATCAGCGGGCAGTGCAAGCTGCGCCCGCGGCGGCTGGCGGCCGGCCGCCAGCCGCAGCGCGCCCGATTCGCGCTGCCGGACGCGGAGCACGTCGGTGACCTTGTTACGGGCGATGCCGATCAGCCAGCTGGGCAGGCTGCCCCGGTCCGGGTCGAACGTGTCCTGCCTGCGCCACGCGGCCACGAACACCTGCTGGGTGAGGTCTTCGGCGTCCGGCCAGTCGCCGAGCGAGCGCAGCGCGACTGTATAGACGAGCGCCGCGTACTGCTCGTAGACCGTAGAAAGTGCGTCGGGACGGCCCCTACGGAAGGCGGCCGCCACATCCCCGTCCGACAAGCGGTCCACCGGCCGAGGGTAGCGCACCCGAGCTCGGCGACGGTTGCCTGCGGCTTCGCGCATCAGGCCGTCGCTTGCCGTTTAGCCCGGGCCTATCCGGTGACATGGGGGAATGGCGCCCAACGGAAGGATCTCGTGATGATGGTCATCCTGCTCGTTCTTCTTCTCGCCGTCATCCTGGCGGGCCTCGGCTTCGCTGTTCACCTGCTCTGGTGGATCGCGCTGATCGTTCTCGCGATCTGGCTGGTCGGCTTCCTCTTCCGCTCCGCCGAGACGGCTGGCAGCGGCCGCCGCCGCTGGTATCGCTGGTAGCGGCGCAACCCAGGCATGGCACCCAGGTGATCGCGGGTGCCGGGACAGCTGCCTGCCGGCCCGGCGCAGTCAGGGCCCGCCGGCCGGCAGGCAGCCTGGTCGCCGCTGCCCGGGCAGCGCGGACGCAGCCTGCCCGGGCAGCGGACCTACCGCAGACCGGGGAGAGGCAGGGAAAGACGATGTCGGCAGCGAGGCGCCGGCGCCGGGGTCCAGATCCCGGTGGCTCCGGCCCGCCGCGGGCGATCCATGGCATCGACCGGCTTGTCAGGAACGTGCGAGCAGGCCGGTTCGAGCGCAGCCTGTCCGCGCTGACCGCGGCGGGCGCGCTGGTGACCGCCACGGAGATCTATTTCGAGCACGACAGCGCCAGCTTCGGCAACAAGATGATGTGGCTGCCGGTCGCGCTGGGCCCGGTAGCCGCCGCGGCCGGCCTGGCCGGGTTCTTCAGCCAGACAATGGCCAAGACCGCGCTGCCCGTTGCCTCGGCAATGATTGTCGCCAATGGGGTGCAGGGAACGTACCTGCACGCGCGCGGCATCGCGCAGAAGCCGGGCGGCTGGGCCAACGCCAGGTACAACATGGAGATGGGCCCGCCGCTGCTCGCCCCGCTGCTGGTGACGATGGTCGGCGGCATGGGGTTGCTCGCCGCGGTGCTGCGGCGCGAGCAGTGACCGGCGCCCGCGGCGGCAGCGGGGAGCGGTTTCCCGGATTCGACGTCGTGGCACAGGCTGGCCGGTGGGATCCCGTTACCGCCGATGCCGTGCTCGCCCGGCTGGGTCGCCGTGCCGAGCCGCGCTTCTTCACCCCGGCCGAGCAGGCGGCCGCCGCCGCGCTGCTTGACCAGCTACTCGGTCAGCAGGACGGGCCCGAGGTGCCGCTGCTGCACATGGTCGATGCCCGGCTGGCTGCCCGCGAGACCGACGGGTGGCGGTATGCGGACATGCCCGAGGACGGTCAGGCGTGGCGGGACTCGCTGTCGTACCTGGATGACGATGCACACGAGCAGTTCGGGTCCGGTTTCGCTGCCTGCGCGCCCAAGGCGCAGACGGCGCTCATCCAGGCCGTGCAGGACCTCGGATCCGGTGCCTGGCACGGCCTGACGGCCAGCCACGTCTGGAGCCTGTGGACCCGGTATGCGTGCACTGCGTTCTACTCGCACCCGCTGGCGTGGAACGAGATCGGATTTCCCGGGCCTGCCTATCCGCGCGGCTATAAGAACCCCGGTGTCGACGCGCTGGAACCCTTCGAGGTACGCGACGCGCTGCCGGGGCTTGACCCGGTTCGGCAGGGCGCCTGATGCGGGGCGTCCGGGCGCGGAACGAGTCAGCGTGGCTGCTGCCCAATGACGGTACCCGCGCGAACCACCGGCTCCGCCGCGACATGCGGCAGTTCGCGGACGCGGACGAGGTCGACCTGGTCGTGATCGGCTGCGGCGCAGGCGGGGCGACCCTGCTCCAGCGCCTGGCTAGGGCGGGCTGGCGGGTGGTGGCGCTGGAGGCAGGGCCATTCTGGGACCCGGATGCCGACTGGGTCAGCGACGAGGCTGGCTCGCGCCGCCTGTACTGGACCGAGCCGCGGGTCATCGCCGGCGAGGATCCGGTGCCGATGGGATCGAACAACTCGGGCCGGGGCGTCGGCGGCTCGATGGTGCACTACGCCGGCTATACGCCGCGGTTCCATCCGAGCGATTTCGAGACCATGACCGCCGACGGGGTCGGCGCGGACTGGCCTATCTCGTACCGTGACCTGCGCCCGTACTACGCGGACATCGAGCAGGAACTGCCGGTCGCCGGGGAATACTGGCCGTGGGGCGACCCGCATGGCTACCCGCACCGGCCGCATCCGGTTGGCGGCAACGGCGAACTGTTCCTGCGCGGTGCCCGGCGGCTGGGGATCACCGCGAAGGTCGGCCCGGTCGCGATCGCCAACGGGCGCTTCGGCAACCGGCCGCACTGCATCTACCGCGGGTTCTGCCTGCAGGGCTGCAAGGTCAACGCGAAGGCATCCCCGCTGATTACCCATGTTCCCGATGCCCTGGCGCACGGCGCCGAGATCCGCCCGGACGCCATGGTCACGCGAATCGAGGCGGACGAGCGGACCGGCCTGGCCACTGGCGTGCACTACGTGCGCGGCGGCGCCTGCCGCTTCCAGCGGGCCAGGATGGTCGCCGTCGCGGGATACTCGATCGAGACACCCAGGCTGCTGCTCAACTCGGCCTCGAAGCGCTTTCCCGACGGGCTGTGCAACGACTTCGATCAGGTCGGGCGGTACCTGATGGTGCAGGGAGCGCCGCAGACGGCCGGGCGCTTCGACGCCGAGGTGCGGATGTACAAGGCGCCGCCGCCGGAAGTCAGCACCGAGCAGTTCTACGAGACCGACCCGGCCAAGCCGTACCAGCGCGGCTTCTCCGTGCAGACCGTCTCGCCGCTGCCGATCACCTGGGCCGAGCACGTCGCCGCGCAGGGCCACTGGGGGCGGGCGCTCCGCGAGTACATGTCGGACTACGTGCACTGGTCGTGCCTGGGGGCGCTGTGCGAGCTGCTGCCCCGGCCGGGGAACCGGGTGACGCTCGCCGACGAGGCCGATCAGCGGGGCATGCCGGTCGCCAGGTTCTGCTACTCCCGGTGCGACAACGACAAGCGGCTGATGCGCGCGGCCACGGAGGTCATGGAGGACATCCTGCGCGCTGCCGGCGCGGACGAGGTGATCACGATTGACCGCTACGCGCACCTCGTCGGCGGTGCCCGGATGTCCGCGGACGCCCGGCATGGCGTTGTCGATGGCGACTGCCGCAGCTTCGCCGTGCCCAACCTCTACATAACCGACGGGAGCGTGCTGCCAACTCAGGGCAGCGCCAACCCGGCACTGACGATCATGGCGATCGCGGCCCACGCGGCGGACCGGCTGATCGCCGGCGCCCGTAGCGGCCCGGGCTGATCCGGGCTGACCGGGTGCAGGGCCAGCCCCGGTACGCCGGTCAGGAAGCCCGCTTCCGGCGGGCCTTGCGCAGGAGCTTCCTGGTGTCCCGCATCTCAACAAACGGTTCCTGGTCGGCCGGAGCGCCGCCCGCTATCGCCCGGCCGCGCTCAAGCTCGGCGTTGAATTCGGCGCCGATCAGCACGGCAATGTTGGAGATCCACAGCCAGACGAAGAAGACGATGACAGCGGCCAGAGTGCCGTAGACCTTGTTGTAGTGTCCGAAGTTCGCCGCATAGAGGGTAAACAGGGCGGAAGCGATCAGCCATATGATCACCGCCACCAGTCCGCCGGGGCTGACCCAGCGGAATCCTTGTTTCGCGTTGGGGCTGGCCCAGTAGAGCAGCGCGAGCATCAGGCTGACCAGGATGAGCAGGACCGGCCATTTGGCAATGTCCCAGACGGTGACAGCCGTCGAGCCGATGCCAGCAGCACCATCAGCACGAGCGTGACGCCGACCCGGACCGGAAGTGTCTTCCAGACGGGCCTGCCCTCGGGCACGTCGTAGATGGCGTTCGAGGCTCTCATGAACGCCGCGGTGTAACTGGACGCCGACCAGAGCGCTGCCGCCAGCCCGAGGATGGCCAGCAGGCTCGCGGTGGCGTGGGCGCCCTGTAGGTGATTCGCGGCATTGATCATTGTGTCATGGACCTGGCTGGGCACCGCCGCGGCGAGATTGTTGATGAGCGGCTGGGTTACCCGCTTGCCGAGCAGGCCGAGCAGGGACACCAGGAACAGCAGCCCGGGGAAGATCGCGAGCACGCTGTAATAGGTGAGCGCGGCGGCCCGGTCGGTCAGCGCGTCTTCCTGGAATTCCGTCACGCAGCGCCTGGCCGCAGCCAGCCAGGATCCGCCGCTGAGCTGAGTCGGCGTCTTGGGCGTGCTGACCTGGCCAGCACCTGCCCGGCCGGGCTGGCCGGTCCCGGTCGCGCTGGGCTCGTCCGTTGCTTTGCTGCCGCGCTCGCTGCCACGCGCTGCCGCCTTGTCACTCGTCACGGGCGGTTCGCCGGGACGTTCCGCTTCGCTTCCCGTGTGCTGCCGCGCCTGCCCAACATTCTTGATCAACTCCTGTTCTCGCCGCGGCTGAGCCTTACCGTCGCCGCCGCGCGATGAGCCAGCCGGCCAGCACGGCGCCGGCTGCCGTTATTGCGGCCAGCACCTTGCGCTGCTGGACCCGGCTGGCCGCCTGCCTGGCGGCCCGGCGGACTGGTTCCGGCGCGGCGGCACCGGCGGAGCCGATACGGGACGCCGCCTGCTTCGCGGCCCGGCGGACTGGCTCCGGCGCGGTGGCCCCGGCGGATCCGAGCCGCGCCGCTCCCTGCTCCTTCAGCTGGCCGGCCGTTTCCTTCACCTGGCTAGCCTTGCCGGCAATACGCCCGGCCACCTCGGCCGCCTTCTGCCGCGCCCTGGCCGTCACGTCGGCCTTGGCAGCCAGCGCCTCGGCCGTCTCGCCGAGTTCCTCCCGGGTCTGCCCGATCTCGTCGGTCAGCTCCTGGATGCCGTCGGTCGGCGCGGCGCTCGGAGCTGCGCCCGTGCGTTGCTCTTCGGTCATCGGTGTGCCCTCTCCTTGATTTCCTCCACGTCGGCCTTGACGCTGGCGGTGGCCTGCTCAGGAACCGGCGGCGTGGCACGGCCCAGCTGCGCCTTGCCGATGACGGCAGCGGCCGCCGCGGCGAGGAGCAGGCCTGCCCCGATGATCAGGGCAGCCAGCCACGCGGTGACTGCCGTGGCGAGCCCGATGATCGCGGCCGCCAGCAGGCAGCCAAGCCCGTACAGCGCGAGCAGGCCGCCGCCGCCGAAGATGCCGATGCCGAGCCCGGCCCGCTTGCCCTTGCGGGTCATCTCGAGCTGCGCCAGCCGCAGCTCGTCACGGGCCAGCTTAGTCACTTGCTCGGACAGCTGCCTGACGAGTTCCGCGGTTGAGCTGTCCGGTGCGCCGCCCGGCCGGGTCGCGGTGGTGTCTTCCATGGATGTCCCTTCTTCGGAAACGCGCAGTACCCGGCTACGGCGCGACCTAACGCCGGCCGGGCATCGCGTTGCCGCCGGGCAGGCGGCCCGGCCGGCGCGGGATGAGAGGGCGGCGGCCAGCGCTACTCCGCAGGGCGCGCGGAAGGCGGACCGCCGACCCGGGTGACGATCTCGGCGGCGAGGTCGCGCAGCTTCATGTTGCGGTTGTTCGACGCCCGCCCCAGCGCCGCGAACGCCGCCGCGGCGTTGCAGCGTGACTCGGCCATGATGATCCCGATCGCCTGGTCGATGACCGCCCGCGATAGCAGCGCCTGCTCGAGCTGAGCCGCCAGCCCGCGGGCCTCCGAGTAGCGCCGCGCGACGACGATGGCAGCTGCGGCCGGCGCCGTGAATAGGGACATCAGCCGCTCGTCCAGCTGATCGAAGCCGTCGGCGTCCCGGCTGGACAGGTTCAGCGCGCCGAGCGGGCGCCCGGCCCAGCCGAGCCCGGTCGAAAGGTAGCTCCGCAGGCCCATCTCCTTCGCCAGGCGGGTGAAATCCGGCCACCGCTGCTCCGCCTCCGCCAGGTTCCAGCGGTTGACCTGCTGGTGCCTGGCGGCGTCCAGGCACGGGCCGTCATGTAGCTCATACTGGCGGCGATCCATCTGATAGGTCTCTTCGCCGGTAGCCGCGATCGTGCCCGGCACTCCCTTCTCGTCGAGCACGGTGACGCTCGCCGCATGGCAGCCGGGCACCAGCCGGAGTACGAGCGCCAGGATGCTCTGCAGGGTCTCCGGCACCGACTCATCTTCCGCCAGCGCCCTGGTCAGCTCGGTGAAGACCGCGACAGCGTCGGAGTACCGGTCGTCCTGCGATGCGGAAGGCTCGTCTGCTGCCACTGTCATCGTCCCCCTGAAGTGCTGGCTGGCTGGGCCTCCCGGGCTGGCTGAGCCTCCCGGCTTGGCGTGCTCCGGCCGTGGCACCGCCATGACCGGATCGGCCTCATGTGCCCGCCACGGCGGCGCCAAACGCTTACCGGGGACGGGCTGGCCACCGACCATCCGTTCATCGCGGGTCAGGTACCTGCCATCACGTCTCGGCCAGCATGCTGGTGCGCAGCCGGGCGAGCGTGGCGGCCATCAGCCGGGAGACCTGCATCTGCGATACCCCGAGCTCGGCCGCAATCTCGGCCTGGGTCTGGTTGCCGAAGAAGCGCAGCAGGAGCAGCCGCAGTTCCCGCGGCGGCAGCGCGTTGAGCAGCGGGTGCAGCGACTCGCGATCGTCGACGGCGTCCAGCGCGTCGTCCGGTGCGCCGAGCGTGTCGGCCAGCGCGCGCTCATCGGCCCCGTCCGGGGCATTCAGGGACAGGGCGCTGTACGCGGTTGCTGCCCCCAGCAGGTCAGCGAGGCCGTTGGCGGACAGCCGCAGCTCGGCGGCGAGCTCTTCCGCCGTCGGCGGCCTGTGCAGCCGCTGCGAGAGCGCGGCGACGGCCTGGCTGAGCTCGGCGCGCCTCTCCTGCACCTTGCGCGGCACCCGCACTGCCCAGGTCAGGTCGCGGAAATGCCGTTTCACCTCGCCGTTCATCATGGGACGCGCATAGGCAAGAAAGTCATGCCCGCGCAGCGGATCGTAGCCGTTGATGGCCTTGACCAGCCCGACGAGCGCGGCCTGTTCCAGGTCCTCGACTGGCTCGCCGCGGCCCGCGTAGTGGCGGGCGATCCGCCGCGCCAGCCACATGTGCTGCGCCACGATTCGCGCTCGCAGGTCCTGGTAGCGGGGATCATCGGGCGGCATATCCCGGAGCAGGGCGAGCAGCAGCTCGGTCTCGCCGTGTCCGGAGCCGCCGTGCGGCGGGACGTCGGCCTGCGGCTGCGCGCCGGCCTGCAGCGAGGCGGCGGGCTGGGGGGGAGGCTCGGCCGGCTGCCGCGTCGCGGCGGCTCGGCTGGGATCCGGGGCTGGCGGCAGGTTGACAGCGGGCACTGGTCGTTCCTCTCTGACCAGCGGAAGCACCGGGTCGCGTGGGCGGGATACGGCTGGCCTGCTCCGCCGTCCGGGGTGGACGGCCGCAGCCAGCCTGCATCGTTCCCGCCGAAGGCCCACTGCTGGACCCCGGTGCAGTGCACAGCGTAGACGCCGCCGGGCTCGATGCAAAATGCCCGGCATCCCGGACGGCCGCGAGCCGGTGAGATCAGGTTCCTGACCCGGCGTTTGAGGCCTGCCTGCCCAGGTAACAGGAATGGAGCACTACCTGGCGGCGGCTCTGCCGCCGGCTGGCCGAGTGACGACGAGTGCAGTGACAACGAGGGGGAGAGCGCGCCGAGATGGGCACCAGCTTCCTGACCGATGTGCCGGGCCCGGATCCTGGCGCGCGGCACCCGCGTCCGAGCCAGCAGGGCCCAGGGCCAGCCATCCATGGCCTTGATGCGGCGGTGTATGTGGTTCCGACCGATGCCCCTGAGGCCGACGGCACGCTCGCCTGGGACGAGACGATCATGGTCCTGGTGACGGCGCGGGCGGGAGACGCACAAGGGATCGGCTGGAGCTACACCGCGGCGGCGGCACAGTCCGTGGTGACGGACGTCCTGGCCGGAGCCGTCGTCGGGCGAAGCGCCCTGGATGTGGCCGGCGCGGCCGAGGCCATGGCCCGGGCGGTCCGCAACATCGGGCGGGCCGGCATCGCCGCCATGGCGATCTCCGCGGTGGATATCGCGCTGTGGGATCTTAAGGCCCGGCTGCTGGGCTGCCCGGTCACTGGCCTGCTCGGCCGGGTGCGGGCGGACGTGCCCATCTACGGCAGCGGGGGCTTCACCAGCTACGACGACGAGCAGACACGCCGGCAGCTGGCCGGCTGGGCGGAGCGGGACGGCATTCCGCGAGTCAAGATCAAGATCGGCGAGGCATGCGGCGGCAACGAGCGCAGGGACATCGAGCGCGTCGCGCTCGCCCGCGAGGTGATCGGACCGGGCACGGAGCTCTTCGTCGATGCCAACGGCGCCTATGGCACCGGGCAGGCGGTACGGGTCGCCGCGATGATGGCGGACTACGACGTCGTCTGGTTCGAGGAGCCCGTGTCCTCAGACGACCTGGCGGGCCTGGCCGCCGTCCGCCGTCAGGTAAAGCCCGATGTCGCGGCCGGCGAGTACAGCTGGTCGCTAGCCAGCTCGGCCCGCCTCATCGACTCCGGCGCGGTTGACTGCCTGCAGCTGGACCTGACCCGGTGCGGCGGGATCACCGAATTCCTGTGCGGAGCCGCGCTGGCAGCTGCGCACTGCACTCAGGTGTCGGCGCACTGCGCGCCGAACCTGCACGCGCAGGTAGCGGCCGCGATCCCGAATCTCCGTCACGTGGAGTACTTCCACGACCATCAGCGGATCGAGCGGATGTTCTTCGAAGGCGCGCTCGATCCGCGCGGCGGAATGCTGACTCCCGACCAGGACCGGCCCGGTCTTGGCATGGAACTTCGGACAGCGGATGCCGAGCGATACCGGCGCGGCTGACCGGAGGGCTGGCCGGGGAGCCACCGACGCTGCGCCCGCCGGCGGCGGCGGCCGCGACGAGTCCAGGGCCGGGCGCGACGAGTCCAGGGCCGGGCGCGACGAGTCCACGGCCGGGCGCGACGAGTCCACTGCCGAGCGCGACGACCGCAACCTGGCCGAGTTGCTGCAGGAACTCCGGGTCGCTGGCCTCGGCGTCCAGGTGCTCTTCGGCTTCCTGCTCTCGCTCCCGTTCACGAACCGGTTCACGACGCTCAGCCATGCCCAGCGCCAGCTGTACATCGGCTGCCTGATGCTGGCGGCGCTGGCCACCGCGCTGCTGCTCGGGCCGGTCGCCTATCATCGCCTGGTCTTCCGGCAGCATCAGAAAGAGCGCCTCGTCCAGGCGGCCAACGCGATGGCCATCGGCGGGCTGGCCACCGTGGGGCTTGCCGTCTCCGCAGCGGTGCTGCTCGTAACCGGCTACGTCGACCGCGGCGTCCCGGCGATCCTGCTCACCGTCGTCACGGTGGCCCTCTTCGGCGGCCTCTGGTTCGTGCTGCCGCTCGCGCACCGCCGCCAGCCAGACGAGTAAGGCCCCCGGCGGCGGCTGGGCCGCGGCCCATGCATAAGCGGCGGGGTGCCGGGTACCGGCAGCTGGCCGGAACCATATCAGGGACGAGATACCGGAGGCGGACAGCGTGGCTCAGATGGCAAGCGGGAACCGGGGTGAGGTTCCTCCGCACCCCCTACGTGACTACGCGCTGCTTGCCGACGGGGAGCGCGGTGCCATCCTCGGTCCCCAGGGCGAGATCGTCTGGATGTGCGCACCGCGATGGCAAAGCGATGCCGTGTTCGGGAGCCTCATCGGAGGCGCGGGCAGCTACGGGGTTACCCCGGCGGGCCGCTACGTCTGGGGCGGCTACTACGAGCAGGGCACGCTGATCTGGCGCAGCCGCTGGGTCACCGACCGGGGCGTGACCGAATGCCGCGAGGCGCTGGCGATGCCCGGCGACCCGCATCACGTCGTGCTGCTCCGCAGCATCCTGCCCGGCGCCGCGGCCGCCCGGCTCCGGGTCAGCCTGGATCCGCGCGCTGAATTCGGCCGCAAGGGCTTGCGTGCCCTCGCCCGCCGCGGCCGCGACGTCTGGGCGGGCCGGCTCGGCGACCTGTACCTGCGGTGGTCCGGCGACGTCAGCGGTGCGCGGGTGGTCAGGGCGGGCCGCGGCTCCCGCCTCGCCCTGGAGCTGATCACGGCGCCCTGGACCCGCAACGACCTGGTACTCGAACTGTCCGATCGGCCATTCGGCCAGGCACCGGTAGCTGCCGCGCGCGCCTGGCGGGCAACGGAGGCAGCCTGGGCGCAGTCCGTGCCGTTACTCGACGGCATGACCGCCCGGCATGACGCACGGCAGGCCTACGCGGTGCTGCGCGGCCTGACAAGCTCCAGCGGCGGCATGGTCGCCGCGGCGACTACCAGCCTGCCGGAGCGCGCCGAGGCCGGCCGCAACTACGACTACCGCTATGCCTGGATCCGGGACCAGTGCTATGCGGGGCAGGCGGTGGCAGCCATCGGCCCGCTGCCGCTGCTTGATCAGGCGGTGAGCTTCGTATCGGGCCGGCTGCATGCTGACGGGTCGCGGCTGGCGCCGGCCTACACCGTCACCGGCGGCCGGGTACCCGGGCAGCACAGGCTGGACCTGCCCGGGTATCCCGGCGGGTTCGACCTCGTCGGCAACTGGGTCGGCCGGCAGTTCCAGCTCGACGCGCTCGGCGAGTCCCTGCTGCTGCTGGCCGCCGCTGCCCGGCACGGCCGGCTGGACGCACACGCGCGGCAGGCGGCCGTGACCGCGGCAGCCGCCATCGCCGAGCGCTGGGCGGAGGCAGATGCCGGGATCTGGGAGATCGACGATCAGCCGTGGACGCACAGCAGGCTGACCTGCGCGGCAGGGTTGCGCGCCGCTGCGAGGTCATGCGCCACGCGCTCCGAGGCTACGCAGTGGTCCGCCCTCGCCGACGTCATCGTCGCGGACACGGCGAAGCACGCGGTCCACCCGTCGGGCCGCTGGCAGCGCTCTGCCGGCGACAGCGGGCTTGATGCCGCGCTGCTGCTGCCGCCGATCCGCGGCGCGGTTCCCGCTGATGATCCGCGCACGCTGGCGACGCTGCGCGGCTACATCGCGGAGCTGACGCAGGACGGCTACGCCTACCGGTTCCGGCACGACGACAGGCCCCTGCAGGATGCCGAGGGCGCCTTCCTGCTCTGCGGTTTCGTGCTGTCTCTGGCCCTGCTCCAGCAAGGTGACGAGGTGGCGGCGGTCCGCTGGTTCGAGCGGAACCGGGCGGCGTGCGGCACCGCCGGGCTCTATGCCGAGGAGTACGACGTGGCTGAGCGCCAGTTGCGCGGCAACCTCCCGCAGGCCTTCGTGCACGCGTTGATGCTCGAGTGCGCCGCCAGGCTGGACGCGCCATGGAAGCCGGACTGACGAGCCGAACGGCAGGCCAATGGCAATGCCCGGATAAGCCCAGGTAAGGCGGTGCCGTGAAAGGTGCGGCCACGACGAAGGAGGACTGACGATCCGATGACCCAGACCGTTGTCATCACCGGCGCGAGCGCGGGCATCGCCCGCGCCACCGCGCGGCTCTTCGGCCAGCGCGGGGCAAATATCGGGCTGATAGCCCGGGGCCAGGCGGGCCTGGACAGCGCCGCGCGCGACGTCGAGGCAGCGGGCGGGAAGGCCCTCGCGGTCAGCGCCGACGTCGCCGACTACGAGCAGGTCGAGCACGCTGCCCGACAGGTGGAAGAGTTCTTCGGCCCGATCGACGTCTGGATCAACGTGGCGTTCGCCTCGGTGTTCGCGCCCCTCGCAGAGATCTCACCCGCCGAGTTCCGCCGCGTCACCGAGGTCAGCTACCTGGGGTACGTGCACGGGACCATGGCGGCGCTGAACCGGATGAGGCCCCGTGACCATGGCACCATCGTGCAGGTCGGATCCGCTCTGGGAGAGCGCAGCATCCCGCTGCAGTCGGCCTACTGCGGCGCCAAGCATGCGATCAACGGGTTCACCTCGTCGCTGCGATGCGAGCTGATGCACGAGCGCTCGGGCATCAGCGTGACCGTCGTCCAGCTGCCGGCCGTCAACACACCGCAGTTCTCCTGGGTGCGGTCCGCGCTGCCCCATCACCCGCAGCCGGTGCCGCCCATCTACCAGCCCGAGGTCGCGGCTCGCGGCGTGGTCTTCGCCGCCGACCATCCGCGCCGCAGGCAGTACTGGGTCGGTGCGTCCACCGCTGCCACCATCGTGGCCAACCGGATCATGCCAGCTGTGCTGGACAGGTACCTGGCCCGAACCGGCTATGCGTCCCAGCAGACGGCGGAGAAGGCAGAACCTGGCCGGCCCGACAACCTGTGGCGGCCGGTCGACGGTCCGGCCGGGCACGACCACGGCGCCCGCGGCGGCTTCGACGCGCGGTCGCACGACCGCAGCCCGCAGCTGTGGCTGTCTCAGCACGCGGGTCTGGTCAGCGGCATCGCGGCAGGATCGGCACTGCTCGGCGGCGTCCTGGCGGTGAAGGCGGCCCGGTCCGGGTGACCAGCCTCCGTCGGCGGCGTCGGCCGGTCGGCTACGCCGGGCGGAGGCGCATGCGCATCCGGACGGTGGTGCCGGTCCGGCCAGAGCGCATCTCAACAAGGTCGCATACCTGATTGACAACCCAGAGTCCATGGCCGCCGAGAGCGTCGATGACCGGGCGCCTGCGGCCGGCCAGCGGGTCGGTAATCCGGCCCTGATCGTGAATCTGGCAGATCAGGCTGTTCGGGGTGCGCCAGACATGCAGCGTGCCCTCGGCGCGGGTGTAGCGGAGCGTATTGGCGGCGATCTCGCTGACCGCGAGCACGAGATCGGCGGTGCGGGCAGCGGTCAGCCCGGCCTGGGCCGCGTGCCTGGCGACCAGATCGCGCAGCGCGCGCAGGCTGGTCGCGTAGCGGAGCATCGCCGCCCTGGACGGCGGCTCGGGCAGCGGCGAGTCGCAGCCCGGCGGCAGGCTGTCGGGTCCCGGGTAATCACGGCTTGGCTGCCTGGCGCCCCGGCGGAGCAGGGTGGGATGAGTCCGCCGGGCGTCGCCAATGACCGATGACGCCAGCGCCGCGGCATTGTAGGGACACAATATGGTGGCCGGGGTGTCAGCGAATGCCCGGTTGATCAGCGCCTCGTGCCGGGCGGTCTCACGCAGCTCATCGGCCGAGCGGGTCGGCCAGGCTGGCTCGCCGATATACCGGACCCGCTGGCCCGGGTAGGCGTCGATGAAGGCCCTGACCGCCGGGATGATTCGCGCCGGGTTGAGGCCGAGGGTAGCCATGTCGGCGAAGACCAGCCGCCCGCGGTCCGGCGCCAGCCGTTCACGCAGCAGGTCGCCCGCCGGGGCGGGCACCGCGATGAACACCGGCTCAGCCAGCGCAAGGCCGGCCCGTGCGAACGACAGAAGGGTTGCCAGATACTCCTGGCTACTGCGGTACAAGAGTGCCAGATGATGAAAGCCCTTATCGGCGGGCGTTGCGTCGGGCAGCATAGTGCCCCGTGGACCTCTCCCTCCCTCGGGCCGCGGTGAGCGGGCGGGCAGCTGGTGAGCGGGTGGCCGCTGCTGGCTCCGCGCCCAGGGAAATGTTACGCGCGGATCCCTGACCGGGGCGGCCGGCGCCGCGGCGTGGCGGATGTTGGCGGGCGCAGAGCGGGTATGCGGGCATACGATGAGCTTGTGTTGCCGCCCCTGGCAGGGGGCCTGTCCGGCGGGAGGCAGGGTGGAAGGACTCCGGCTGTCGACCGAGCGCCGGGGCGACAGCGTGATCGTCACGATCGGCGGTGACCTCGATGTCGTCACGAGCGGGCAGTTTGACGACTGCCTGACAGAGGCCCGGCGGGCAAGCAGCCGGGTGATCCTCGACCTCGCGGCTGTCGACTTCATGGACACGAGCTGCCTGGCGGTCATCGTCGGTCACTGGAAGAAGCTCGTGGCCGCCGGCGGAACGCTGGCGCTGGCGGGCGCCCGCTACCGGTACACCAAGGCGCTGTGGATCACCGGACTCGCCGACCGGCTGCCCAGCTACGAAAGCGTGGAGCATGCCCTCAGCGCAACCGAGGCGGTGCCGCCCGCTGCCGTGGCTGGCGAGCCCCGGGCCGGCGCGGTGAGCGATCCCCCCGCTGACGACGCCATGCCCCGGTAGGCGCGGCAGCAGGCTGAGCGCAGCGATCACGGCCAGCGTGCCGGTGACCGCATAGGCGGCGTAATCATTGGCTGACCCGTTGTGTGCCGCGCGCAGTACCCGGACGGCAGCGGGTTCGGCGATCTGCAGGTACCCCCAGGCCAGTATCCCGGCCGCGGCAAGGCCCGCCGCGGCTGCGGCCAGCTCGCCTGGCGCGTAGTCAAACGGGATTCCCGGGAGCGGCAGCCGGGCGGAGCCGGAGAGCACCGCGCTGGCATAGCGGCCAGGATGCAGCAGGCCGGCGGCCGCCGGGGCCATGACCGTCTCGAGGAAGAACCGGGGAGCGACGCCGAACGCCACGCAGCATCCGGCCAGGCAGCCGAGGCCCGCGAGCATGCCCGGCCGAAGCTGCTCCAGCTGGCCGTGATCTTGTGCCCGCGGCCGGAAGAACGCCAGCCAGGCTGCCCTGCCGAGGGCCGCGATGGTGATCACCTGCGCGGCCAGCATGAGCGCGTAGGCAATGGCCTCATGCTGCTCCAGCAGCCCCTGGTGGATAAGGCCAAGTGACACGTAGCCGTTGAAGGGCGGGACTCCGGCGATGGACAGCGCCCCGATGACGAAAGCGGCCGTGACCACGGGCATCCGGCGCGCCAGGCCGCCCAGCTGAGACAGGCTGGTGAGCCCTGTCCGGTGCACGACGGCGCCCGCGCACAAGAACAGGAGCGACTTGAAGAGCGCGTGGTTGACGAGATGGTACGCAGCACCGCCGATCCCGGCCGCGCTGCCCGTCGACAGGCCGACGGCCAGGATTCCCATCTGCGAGATGGTGTCGTAGGCCAGCAGCCTCTTCAGGTCATCCTGCGCGAGGGCAAGCACCGCGCCCAGCAGGGCAGAAGCCAGCCCGGCCACCAGGAGCAGCCCGAGCACGGGCGTGCTGCCCGGCCCGTAGAGGCCGAACGTCACCCGCGCGATCGCCACGATGCCCAGGTTGACCATCAGGCCGGAAAAGAGTGCGGAGACCGGTCCTGGCGCCGCGGTGTGCGCGTCGGCGAGCCAGCCGTGGAACGGGACGAGCCCGGCCTTGGTGGCGAAGCCGCCGATGAGCAAGCCGAGCGCGATCAGGTCAGGTGTCGTGACATGACCGCGGAGTGCGGCCTGCAACTGGGCGAAGTTCAGCGCGCCGTGGCTGGCGTACAGCAGCCCGGCGCCGGTGAAGATGCTGAAGCTGGCCAGCGTCGTGAGCACGAGGATCTTGAAGGCCGCCTCCAGCGCGATCGGCCGCTCCAGGAAGAAGCCGGTGAGGCCGTAACTTGCCAGCGCGGCGACCTCGAACCAGACGAAGAGGTCGAACAGGTCCGCGGTCAGCGCGGCTCCGATGAGCGCTGCCAGCAGCAGCTGAAACAGGCAGGCATAACCGCCGAGTTCCCGCGGGCCGAGACCGCCGAGTTCCGACAGCGTGTAGATCAGCAGGATCGCTCCGATCACCGCGGCGGCCAGCGCGAAGATCAGGCCGAGCGGGTCAGCGGCGAACGCGATGCCGAGTGCCTTACCATGCACGGGCCGCCAGAGACCCAGGTAATGCGCAAGCACACGGCCGCCGAAGACACCGGGCGCCTCGAGCATCAGGACCGCCGCGGTGGCACCGAGGGCGACGACTGCAGCGATCACGGGCAGCCGTGCCGAAACCCTCGCGAGCAACGGGGCCGCGACAGCTCCGGCGATCGGCAGCACCACGGGTAGCGGCAGCAGCGATGCCAGCGCCGCGCCCGTCATCCGCGCATCTCCCTGACCCGGTCGGAGTCCAGCGTCCGGTAATGCTGAGCGATCCGCACGACCACGCTGAGGAAGACTGCCGTGACCGCCACGCCGATGACGACCGCTGTCAGGCAGAAGTTCTGCAGCACCGGGTCGGCGACGTTGCCATGGGCCAGCGTGCGCGTGCTCTGCCCGGGCGGCGGGTTCAGCAGCACCGGCGCGGTGGATCCCGCGCGGTACGAGAGCGAGATCATGAACAGGTAGGTCGAGCCCTCCATCAGGGACAGGCCCATCACCATCTTGATCATGTTTCGCCTGGCCAGGACGGCGTACAAGCCGATGCAGAATAGTGCCGCCGAGGCCAGGTAATTCGCCAGGATCATGGTCGGCTCCGGTCGGCCGGCCCGCCCGGGCGTGCGGACCCGACAGCATCCCGCGGATCACCGGCAGGCCCGGCTCGGTCGTCAGCGTGCTCGCCGCGCTCATCGGCCGGGCCGCTGGCCTGGCTGGCCGGGCCGCTGGCGTGGCCAGCCCGGCCGCCGGGCTCGTCCGGCGTCCAGTCGTGGCGCATGGCGAGCAGCGCGAAGACAGCGATGGTGAGTCCCGTCCCGACCTCGGCAAGCTCGCTGGCGGAGAAGAGCTGCACGATCCCCCCGGAAAGGATGGTCTGCGGCGCCGCCAGCGGCAGCCAGTTCGCACTGAACGATCCGCGCAGCAGCAGGCCGAGCAGCCCGGTCGCGATGATGGCCACCGCCCCGGCGGTCTCGATGCCCTCGAGCAACGCCGGCCTGACCGCCCGGCCGATCCGGCGGCGCCCGAATCCCGCGTAAACCAGCAGGACGACCCCCATGATGACGGCCCCGCCGGGAAAGCCGCCGCCCGGTGCGTACCCCCAGGCGACCAGGTAGAGCCCGGCCATCGCGAGGATCGGCAGGACGACGCGGATCGCCGTCCTGACCACCACGGTCATCGCGGCTGCCGTCTCCGGGGCGGGGGCGCCCAGCGCAGCCTGGTCCCGGTCTCGCGGCGGCGCCTGATCCACGGCGGGCCGGTCATCCTGCTCCCGGCGCTCGGCCCGGCGGGCGGCGTCCTCGGTCGCATCGGCCGGCTCGGCCGGATCCGATTCGGACCGCTCCCGTCCTGCCGCGGTCTCCTCGCCGAAGTATCCCCGCCGTGGCTCGCGCGAGCGCGTGATCACTATCACGCTGACCACGGCCGCGAGCAGCAGGAACGTCTCGCCGAAGGTGTCGAAGCCGCGCGTGCCGTAGACAATCTCGTTAACCGGCTCGGTCAGCCGCCACTTCGGCAGGGCAATCGCGAGCGCGTAACGGGCGACCGCGGGCAGCGGCGAGTGCTCGCGCGGGATCCCGGCCACTGCCACTGTCATGGCCACAGCCATCCCGGTGACGATCGCGGCGCCGAGCCGGGGCCGGTGCAGCGGCTCGCGTTCGGCTGCCTCCGGCCGCGCGCCGCCGTCAGCCGGCGTCACGGTCCCGCTCGCCGGTCTCGCCGAGATCCGGGTCGCTGACGACCGTGCGCGACTTGCCGATGGCCACGAGATAGAGCACCGGCAGCGCGATCGCGCCAACCGCGATCTCTGAGTGCGCGACATCCGGTGCTCCGAGCACGATGAACAGGACAGAAAGCATCGTGCCGGCCCCGGACAGCGCCATGACGGCGCCGTTGAGGTTGCGAAGCCAGACCACCAGCACCGCCGACGTCAGCAGCAGCGCGAGCAGGAGGTAGTCGAGCACCCAGAATCCGCTCATGATCCCTCTCCGCGGGCTCTTCCCGAGGTCTGATCCCTGACCTGATCGGTGACGGCCCCTGGCCACAGCGGGACGCCCGTCTTGTAGGCAGCCCGCGCCAGCGCGTGCGCTGCCGCCGGGTTGATGACCAGCAGCAGTGCCGCGACGAGCAGGGCCCGGCTGCCGTAACTGGTGAGCGGGCCTTCCCCGATGACGAGCGCGGCCAGCAGGGGCAGCGCGCCCATGGTGGCCGTCATGCTCGCGCACTGAATCCGGCAGTACACGTCAGGCATCCGCACGATGCCCACCGCGGCGGTGAGCGAGAAGAACCCGCCAACAGCGGCCAGCGCGATCACTATGGCTTCTCTCATAGCAGCTCCCGTTCCAGGTACCGCGACCAGACGATGGCTCCCAGGTAGCTGAAAGAGGCCAGCCAGAGCGACACGTCGAGGTAGGCCGTGCGGCGGGCGAACGCGGCGAAGTAGAACACGGCAACAGCCGCCTGCGTCGAGATCGCGTTCAGCGCGACGATCCGGTCCGAGATCGTCGGCCCGGCCGCCAGCCGGATCAGCAGGAGGGCGGCAATGGCGATCTCCCCGATCGCGATCGTTTCGTAGCCGCCGGTCACGTTCGCCTTCCCGGATCCCGCAGCAGCGGCCGCAGTAGCCGCTCGGCCGGTGCGTTGATGACCCGCGCCTCTCGTCGGGGCCGCCAGCAGGGGCGGCCACCACGTGATACTGCAGCTGCCCACGGCGGGCGTCGAGGTCGACAAGCTGGCTGTCGACCACCACCGACGTCATGAGGCCCACCGCGGTGAGACCGGCTGCGCGGTGCTCCCGCGTCGCCGCGATGACCATGCCACTGCTCAACGGCCTGCGCAAAGACCAGATCCGGCGGGCGAGCCGCAGGTTGGACATGACGATCCGGCCGGCTGTTACCGCGAGCAGCCAGGCGGCCCCGGCCAGCCGGGCCGGGCTCAGCAGCAGCCAGGGGCCGGGGGCGTTGCCGAGCGGCGCGAGCGCAACCGCGACCACAGCGGCCAGGGCAGCGCCGATGAGCAGCTGCTCGGCTGTCAGCGTCCAGGTCAGCAAGACCCAGACGAGAAAGGCCCAGCAGAAAGTGGCGCCGGCCCTGGCGTGCCACGAGTTCCTGACGTTCATCCGCCGCCGACCCTCCGCTTATCGGGCCGCTGGCCCCGCATCCATCGGGCCGCTGGCCCTGCATCTACCGGCTGCCGGCCCTTTGCCCTTGCCCTCGCCCGGGCCGCGCGCCGCCTTGCCCCGGCTTACAAGTACGTGCCGAATACCTCGGTGAATGCCGCGCAGAACGCGGGCAGGTCCTGCGGGCGCCGGCTCGTGACCAGCACGCTGGGGCCCTTCTCGCAGACGACGACCTGCTCATCTACCCAGGTGGCGCCGGCGTTCCTGAGGTCGGTCCGCAGGCTCGGCCATGAGGTGAGGGTGCGGTCGCGGACGGCATCGGCCTCGATCAGCGTCCACGGGGCATGGCAGATCGCGGCTACCGGCTGGCCGGCCTCAACGAAGCCGCGGACGAAGGCGACGGCATCCGCGTCGGTTCGCAGCTGGTCGGGATTCGCCACGCCGCCCGGCAGCACCAGGCCCACATACTCTCCCGGGTCGGCCACCGCGGCCTGCACATCGACCGGCATCGTGGCGGCGCGGTCGAGATGGTCGAACAACTGGATTTCCCGCGGCTCTGGCGACACGAGCACGGGCCTGCCCCCGATGTCGCGCACCGCCTGCCATGGCTCGGTCAGCTCGACTCGCTCGGTCCCTTCGGCTGCGGCGAGGAACGCCACGGACGCGCTCTGCCACGTTGTCATGTCAGCTCCTTTCGTCGACGGCCGTTGTCCCTACCCATGGCCTGGCAGCCAAACATGCGAAACTGGCAGGTAGCTTCCGCGGGCGTTTGCGGAACGCTGCGGGCGGTAGTGGACAAAGGAAGCTAGTAGATAGGACTTGCGCCATGCCGCACACTCCCGGGCTCGAAACCGAGATCTCCGGGCTGACCGCGCGCCGCGGCCAGCTGCGGCAGGCCGCCGCCCTGCCGGGGGCCCAGCTGGGGCAGGTGCTTGAGGCCGCGTTCGCCGAGCTGGACGGCGCCATCGATGCCCTCAACACGATGCAGGCGGAGGCGGCGGGCGAATCGGCGGCAGGCCAGCTGACCGGCGGGGCGCCGGGGGACCGGCGGCTGCTGCATGCGGTCTTCCAGGAGGCACCGGTGCCGCTGTTCCTGCTCGACCGTGACGGCGCTGTGCGGCGCGCTAACCGGCGGGCCGGTCACCTGCTCGGCTTCTCGCCCGGATATGCGACCGGGAAGCCCTTCGCGGCCTTCGTGGAACTGCCCGCGCGCGCGGCGGTGCAGACTCAGCTGGCCGCCGCCCGGCGCACGGGAAAGGGCTGCCGAGTCCAGTGCAGCTTGCTCGGTGACGCTGGTGTCGTGCCGAATGTGCTGGATATCAGCCCGGTCAGCCTGGCCGGGGATCCAGGCCGGCTGATCGTCGCCGCCACCCGGCTCGGCGCAGCGGCTCCGGCGCCGTCCGGGCCGGGCGCGGCGGCCAAGGGCGCTGCCCCGGACACCGCCGCCGGGACGGAGCGCGGTGCCGGGCAGCAGCTCGCGACCGGGCAGGATCCGGCCGCCGGGCAGCAGCCGGCGGCTGACCAGGATCCGGACGCCAGCCTGCCGCTGGGCGCCGAGCCGGGTCGCGGAGCGGCGGTCACCCTCCGGACCGTCACCCGCAGGCTCGACCTGCTGGGCGCGGCGACCAGGCTCGTGCTCGAGAACGCCACGGTCAGCGAGTCCGTCATGCTGCAGCGGTGCGCGCGGCTGCTGGCCAGTCAGCTCGCCGCCTGGGTCGTCGTCGACGTAGAACGGAAGGGAGTGCTGCGGCGCCAGTTCGTGATCGGCCCGCAGGACGAGCCGTCCGTGGAACTCGCCAGGTCAATGGCGGGTGCCGACCCGGAGCGGGAGTCAGCGCCCGGCCAGGTGCACGAGTCAGGCAGCTCGCTGCTGATCGCGCACGCGGAAGACGGCGCCCTGCTGGGCACCGGGTCCGACGGCATCCCGTTCCTCGCCCGGCTGGGCGCCACCTCGGTGCTGATCGTCCCGCTATCGGACGGCGAGCGTTCCTATGGCGCCCTGACCCTTGCCAGGGAGGCTGGCGGTGGGTATTTCGGCACGGCGGACGTCGGCATCGTCGAGGAGATCGGGGAGCACCTGGCCCTCGCGATCCGGGTGGACCGGATGCTCAGGCAGCGCACGGACGTCGCCGACGCGCTGCAGGCTGGCCTGCGGCCGACGGAGTTCCCCGCCATACCCGGCGTGGAGATCGCCGCGGCGCATCTGGACGCCACCAGCACCCCGGGACCTGGCGGCGATTTCTACAACGTGTACCGCACCCCCGGCGGCTGGGGCGTCGCGATCGGCGACGTCTGCGGGAAGGGCAAGGGCGCCGCGGCGGTGACCGCGGCCGCGCGGCACTCCATCAGGGTGGCCGGGCATTGGTGCGCCGACCCGGCTGAGGTACTGCGGATGGTCAACGAGATCATGCTGGCCGAGGAGTTCGGCGGCCGGTTCGTCACCGCCGACGCCGCGCACTTGCGGTGGCAAGACGGCACCCTGCGGGTCACCCTCGGCAGCGCCGGGCACCCGCTGCCCGTCCTGATCAGGCCGGACGGGCGGGTGCAGACCATGAACGGCGGCGGCCTGCCGCTCGGCATCTTCCCCGACTCGGGCCCGCAGGCGCAGGATCTGGAGCTGTCCAGGGGCGACGTGCTGTTCTTCTACACCGATGGCCTGACCGACGCGCGCAGCATGCAGCAAACCTCCTTCGAGGACCGGCTGACCGAGGAACTCGCCGCGCTGGCCGGCCAGCCGCCGGCGGAGGTGGCCGCGCGCATGCAGGCGGCAGTGCTGGAATTCTGCTCTGGCGAGCTGCGCGACGACATGACCATGCTCGTGTTGCGAGCCGGCGAACCGCCGGGAGCATGACCGCTCAGCGGAACCAGCGAACGGGAGAGGCCGGTCACGTCGATGAACCCCGTGGAGCGCGCTATCCGGCGGGTAGACCGGGCTCAGCAGCGCAATCCGGTCGGTGCGTTCATATTCGGCGTCATCAAGAAGTACGGCGACGACAACGGCGGCACGCTGACCCCCCCGTGCAGCCCGGCAATAACGATGAGTAACGGCAATGGCGGCGCCGGTGCGGCCGGCCGACCGATCAGCGACCGTGCGGCGACGCAGAAGACCTATCAGCGACCGGGCGGCGGCGCAGCATGGTCAGGGACCGGCCGGTCCTGACCGCTCGTCCAGCGCAGCCTTCCGGACGCCGCGATGCAGGTCACCGGCCGCGCGCAGCTCGTCATCGGACGCGTGCTCCAGCGTCAGCAGCGAGTTGTCCACGTTCGGCGGGGCTGGGTTTCCCCTCCCAGCGTGGAGAGATCCTCTTAAGGGAGAGGAGTTCTCCGATGGGAGAGACGCGCAGGAAGTTCGATCAGGATTTCAGGGAGGGCGCGGTGCGGCTGGTCCGGGAGACCGGCAAGCCGATCGCGCAGGTGGCGCGTGACCTCGGGATCAACGAGGGCACGCTGGGCAACTGGGTCGCGCTGGACCGGCAGCGCCGGGACGGTGAGGGCGGCCAGGTGGACGAGGACGGGCGGGCCGAGCTGGTCCGGCTGCGCCGCGAGGTGGCCGAGCTGCGGATGCGGTGTGACGTGCTCAAGCGCAGCGTGGCCCTCTGGGTTTCCGACGCGATGGGCAGCAGGTAGCCGTGGCCGCGTTCATCGCATCCCAGAGGGACGAGCGCGGCGTCCCGCACGCGGCCTGCTGCCGGGCGCTGGGGGTGTCCCAGTCCTGGTTTTACAAGTGGAAGGACGGGCGGCTGCCGCCGCGGGCAGCGCGGCGGCAGCGGCTGAAAGCCGGGGTAGCGCGGTTGTTCGCGGAGCGCGAGGGCAAGGACGGGTCGCCGCGGATCGCCAGTGCGCTGCGCGAGGCGGGCTGGCGGGTCAGCGAGAACACCGTCGCCGCGCTGATGCGTGAGCAGGGCCTGGCCGCCCGCCCCGGCAGGAAGGGCCGCAAGGGCACTACCCGGCCGGGGAAAGGCCGGCAGCACGCCAGGGCGCGCCGGACCTGGTCGGGCGCAAGTTCGCCGCGGACGGGATCAACCGCAGGTGGTATGGCGACGGCACCGAGATTCGCACCGGGGAGGGGAAGCTGTACCTCGATTCGGTGCTGGACATGGGCTCGCGCCGCATCCTCGGGCACGCGCTCGGGGAGCATCACGATGCGGAGCTGGCGTGCGGGGCGCTGGCCATGGCGGTGGCGGTGCGCGGCGGGAGCGCGAACGTGGCCGGCGTGGTGTTCCACAGCGATTATGCCGAGGCTGGCGTTAAGCCGAGGAACCCCGGCTTGCCCTGTTCAGGCCGGGCTTCGTGACAAGTTCCCCGGCTTAACGTTCAGGGCCGCTAGCGTCCCGTCGTATCCCTGTGCCTGCTGGAGAGGAG
>WNFX01001128.1_pt1 | contig 31822 bp, 29 predicted proteins | sample 5400111 | NCBI WGS metagenome assembly WNFX01 (sample SAMN13153363, study PRJNA577476) | soil metagenome | isolation source: 40 cm soil or saprolite under grassland replicate 1 | place: USA:California | collected 2016-06-15 | reverse complement strand
GTGGCGGAGGCGCTCCCGGTCGAGGTGACCGTGGGCAGCTTCGCGCCGGGCGAGCAGGGCGCCACGCTCGACGGTCTGATCACGAACTTCCACGCCAAGGCTTCTACGCCGATCGCGGTGATGTTCGAGTTCCTCGATGGGAAGGGAAACGTCGTGGCGGCGGCGTTCCAGGACGCTCCCGCACTCGATGCGGGCGCGAACCAGTCGTTCAAGCTGAAATCCGATAAGCCGGGGATCTTGGCCTGGCGCTACAACGCGATCTGGGTCGGGATGACGGACAAACAGCTGGTGGCCGCGTGGGGGCGACCGAAGCAGACGAATTCGACGGTTACGGGGGCGGGAAGCCAGGAACAGTGGGTTTACGGCGACTTCGGACCTTTTGTGTATGTGGAGGGTGGGATCGTAAGGTCATACCAGACTAGCAAGAACTAGCGTGACGTCGCAGGGGTGCCACATGGCGCGGCGCCCCGAGGTCGGTATTATTGATACAGGCACCGAACCTTGGCACGGTTCGTGCGAAGTCAGATGTTCTGCGGGCGTAATTCAGGGGTAGAATGCCAGCTTCCCAAGCTGGACGTCACGGGTTCGAATCCCGTCGCCCGCTCTGAGATTTAGGACTACCCCCCCCGTTCGTAGACCATCCGTTAGCCTGGGCTCGCGCCCCCTTCGTGAGGTTCACATGGTTCACGTCAGGCGGTCTCGCTCCGCGCCGTGGCTCGCCCCCGTGGCGTTCACGTTAGCGGCGTGCGGCGTGGGTGCATCTCCTCCACCGATTCAGGTGCCGGTTCCGAGCAGCGCTGCGGAGGCACCCACGGGATTCGACAACCGCAGCAACGGCACGGTCGATGACTCCACCCACCAAGCCGATCAGGACGCATTCGACGAGGTGGAAGAAATCGCGGATGGGTTGGGACCACTCTACAACGCGCAGGCCTGCCGCGAGTGCCATCAAAACCCCACCTCGGGTGGAGCGAGTCAGATTACGGAACTGCGGGTCGGTCATCTGGGACCGGACGGACGGTTTCGCAACGCCGACATCCCGATTGCGCGCGGCACCGTTACCATCTCCGGTCGCACGCTCGTCAACGATCGGGCCATTTGCCCGAGCGCGGCGTTCCCGGACTCGGAGATTCAAGAGCGGGTGCCCGACACGGAGACCATTCGGACGACGCGGGCGTCCCTCAACCTGCTGGGCGACGGCCTGGTGGAGGCCGTCGCCGACGAGACACTGATCGAGATCGCGCGCGCGCAACGCCGGACGACTCGCGGCGTGATCCGCGGTCAGGCGCTGTATGTACCGATCTTGGAAGCTCCGGGGGCGACGCGCATCGGGCGGTTTGGCTGGAAGGATCAGCACGCCAGTCTGCTCTCGTTCTCGGCCGATGCCTACCTCAATGAGATGGGCATCACCAGCCGGCTGTTCCCCGACGAAGTGACCACGCTGTGCAATACGGTATCCGAGCCGAACAATACGACCGACTCCTCCGGGCTTGCGGATATCGACCGGTTCACCCGCTTCATGCGGGCCACCAAGGCGCCCGCCCGCGACACGCTGCTGGCTGCGACCCCCGCGGCGCGCCGCGGGTCGGAATTGTTCGACGCGATCGGCTGCGCCACCTGTCACGTCCGCACCCTGATCACGGCTGCGGCCGGGACCATACTCAACGGTGGCATGGACACCATCCCGTCCGCGCTCGGCGAGAAGGCATTTCACCCCTTCGGCGATTACCTGCTGCACAATGTCGGCACCGGCGACGGGATCGTCATGGCGATGCCGGAGCACTATGGGCCAGCCGTCTATAAGGTCGCGTGGAGGGAGTTTTCGATCGACAGTGTCGGCCGCACCCGGAACAAGGTGCGGACGGCCCCGTTGTGGGGGGTGCGCCTGCGCCCGCGGCTCATGCATGACGGGGCGTCGCTGACGTTACGCGACGCCATCGTGCGGCATCGGGGTGAAGCAAGCGGCGTGTCCAACCGGTTTCGTAAGCTGACCCAGAGCGATCGGGAAGCCATCATCGCGTTCCTGGAGTCCTTGTGACGGCCGATCGCAGTGCGCCCGTGGTATCCCCGTCGTTTTACGGGGCAGCTTCAGTGCGATCGCGCAGGGTCAACGCGTGCTCACTGACCGAGCCACCACGTGACCAAGTCACTTACCTCCGCGCTGCTAAGCCCATGCCCCCCAGGATAAGTTCGGAAGTTCACGGCTGGGAACCCCAGGCCGACTAGCGCGTCGACAGACTGTTTGACGAGCGCGACCGGTCGGTACGGGTCCTCCTCTCCCGTGGAAAACCACCCGGGCATGCGGCGCGGACCGATGCCCCCGGGGAAGACGCCTCCATGCAGGACCGCTGTGTGCGTGAAGGGAGGCCGGTTGCTGGCGATATAGGGCGCGCTGCTTCCGCCCCCGGAATACCCGGCGATTAGCACGTGCGCGTCATCGACGACGAGATCGGTGTGGGTGCGCACCCACTCGATGCAACTCATGGTGTGAATGAGATCCGGCGTCACGTCTCCCGCTTGATCGCCTACCTCCCAGGTGAGGAGCCCCGTCGTGCTGCGACGCGAGTCGGGGGCGATTATCGCGAAGTGTCGGGCTCGAGCAAGCTCATAGAAAACGGGGATGAAATCCTGCCCCGATTGCCCGGTCCCGTGCAGAACGACCAGGAGCGGCGTGGGTTGCGAGCGAGGCCCGGCCGGAAGATAGTAGGCCCCCGAGCGTCCCGAAGCGTTGAACACACCGATGGTGCCCCACGTTTCGTCCTGAGCAGCGGCCGCGAGTGGGGCGTCGGCCGAGGGCGGGGGCGGGGGCGGGGGCGGGGGCAGCAGCGCGGTCGGGGCGTACCGACGGTCATTGAATCGGTGGGTGTCGAGCGCGGCGCCGGGCATCTCGATCTGGGAGCGGCCTGTGACGGTCTTCGCGTCGTCGACATGGAACACTTTGGGCACGACGAGTGTCGCCAGCAGCGCGATGAGCAAAATGGCAATGAGGATCTCGAAGAGGGTGAAGCCAGCGCGCGAGACCGGGGCGTGCATGTCCTGGAGCTTGGCGACTCGGCCGCCGCCGGCCACACCCCGACTCACTACCTCGCTGTTCCTGAGATCGTCCAACGGCTGTGGCAGCACGTGTGCGTGGTCGGTGACTAGGCGCTCAAGCCATCAGCTCGTGCGCGGCGTGCCGGCTACATCGCGCGAGGGCGAACCATCAGGGTCAGAAAATGAGTGTGAACACTGGCTGGTCGGCCGTGCAGCTGGATCCGCTGGTGGCGCATGCGTACACGGTGTGCGTTGCCCCGTTGTTCGCTCTCACTTCCCAGCTCGCCGAGAGGCCGGTGCCTCCGGGCGACCCACCATAGGAGAACAAGCCGTCAGATGCGCGGGCCGCCATGACGATCGTGCCCGTGGCATTCGACGCCAGTGTAATGAGCAGCGAAACGTCATAAATACCGGCGAAGGGGTCAACGTTGCTGCTCGTGACGACTGCCCCGACGAGGAATGTTTGCGGCGGAGCCGTAGAGCCGGAGCCGGAGCATGCGGCGAGCAAGACGGAGAAGAATAGGGTGAGACGCACAGGTGCCTCCTAGATGGAACCCACGCGCGGCCCAAGGCTGCGCTGATGCTCCGGGGCGCCTGCGATGACGTGGAGTGTCTCTCTAAGTTCTTCCGCTGGCCCTTCGCGATCGGTGACGCGCCTCACGAGCCCCGTTGCGGCCCCAGGCGTGACCTACCTGGCGGGTACCCCGTCGCGGCGCCAGTAGACGGGCGCGCCTGTGGCGGCGCCTAGAAGCCTTGGTCGTGCATGACGACGCGCAGTTGCAGCACGGTCAGCGCTAACCGGCCGACGAAGTCCGGGCCGGGATCGGTCGCGACGCGGGCGCGAACACCCACCCACACGGTGGGTGTATTGAAGACGGTGTCGTTCACCGACCGCGTCGTCGCTGGCAGCAGGGTATCGGTCTGCACGCCCGACACGGTGGCGTGGGCGCCGACGTAGGGCTGGCCGGTGAAGAGACTGGCCTCGTCCTTGGCGAAGAAGACGTCGAGGGCGACGGTCCCGCCGCCCTGCGTGCTCTCGAGGATCGCGCCGGCGGTCACCGCAACAGAGTCCACGTTGCCCGGCCCGAAGCGCGCTGGGATTGAGAACGGCGTTGACACCGTGAGGTCCGTCTGGGGCACGCCGCCGCGCACGCCGAACGAGAATGCGTCGAGGCTGTCCGCCCGCAGGAAGCTCAGCACGTCAACGGTGAGGACAATGTGGGATGCAGCGCATGCCGCGAGCGCCATCCCCAACCACAACGCACTCAGTGCCGCCGCCTTCTTCATCATGCCTCCCCAACCGTGGTGGCTATCCGGCCCAGCTGCTTGGTGGATCCAACCTGTCATATGCTATAGGGTAAGCCCGGGAAAGCAATCAGCGGACCTTTGGAGCCTGCTGCCGTTTCGGGCGCAGAGTGGAGAGGGTTGCTGCAGGAGGACTTAGATCAATCGGGGCGCCGGGATTTGAACCCGGGACCTTCTGGTCCCTCGGGGCGCCGGGATTTGAACCCGGGACCTTCTGGTCCCAAACCAGACGCGCTACCGGACTGCGCTACGCCCCGTTGTAAGGCTAGCCCACCGTAAACAGGAACAGACACACAGACGCACAGCCGATAATAGTCGCTAGGAGGGGGCCGTCGCGCTACGTCGAGCGCCGCACCAGTACCTCGACCAGCGCGCGGATCGCGCGCCCGCGATGCGACACACGCTGCTTCGCGGGCATCGGCGCCTCGGCGAAGGTCATCCCGAGCTCCGTCGAGAAGAACAGCGGGTCGTAACCGAAGCCGGCGCTCCCGCGGGGCGCGGCCAGGATGCGCCCCTCGCACGTCGCCTCGACGAGCTGCGGCTTGGCGAGCGGCGAGTCGAGATACGCGACGACGCAGCGGTAGCGCGCCGTGCGTTGCTCGTCGGGAACGCCGGCCAGGCGCTCGAGCAGCAGCGCGTTGTTCGCGGCGTCACCCGCCCCCGTTGTCCCGTGCATCTGGGCCCACCGCCCGGAGAACACGCCCGGCGCGCCGTCCAGCGCGTCCACCTCGAGCCCCGAGTCTTCGGCGAGGGTCGGGATGGAGCCGCGCTTGGCGAAATAGCGCGCCTTGGCGACGGCGTTTTCGGCGAAGCTCGTGCCGCGCTCCAGGTCGGCCTCGTCCGGTAACCGCTCGAGGAACTGGTCGACCGGGAACACCAGCTGGAACCGGAGGCCGGTGAACAGGTCGCGGATCTCCCGTGTCTTTCCTTCGTTGCGGGTTGCGATCAACAGCCTCGTGGAAGCAGCGGGAGGGGTCACCGGCCGGCCTTGCCGCGGAGCCGCGCGAGCAGCTGGGTGGTCGACGCCCCGCGGACGAGCGGAACGCGCACGACCCGCCCGCCCCACCCTTCGACCTGATCCGCCCCGACGATCGCGCGGCGCGCGTAGTCCGCCCCCTTCACGAGCACGTCGGGGCGGAGGCGCTCGATCAGCGCGAGCGGCGTCTCCTGGTCGAACACCACCACACAGTCCACGCAGGCGAGTGCGGCGAGCAGCCGGGCCCGCTCCCCCTCGGGCACGATGGGGCGGTCGGTCCCCTTCTCCAGCCGTCGCACCGACGCGTCGCTGTTGACCGCGACGACCAGCGCTCCGCCCTCGGCGCGCGCCGCTTCGAGCAGCGTCACGTGCCCGACGTGGAGCAGGTCGAACACGCCGTTCGTGAACACGACGGGACCGCTCTGCCGCTCGCGCCACCGAGCGGCATCGTCGGGCGCGCGAATCTTGTCGGCCGTGCTCACGAGGCCGAGTCCTGGTCGAGCGTCGCGCCCCAGCGCAGGGTCCATTGCAACAGCGGCGGGGTCACGAGCGTCGTGGCGATGACGACGAACAGGATGGCGCTGAACAGGCGGTTCGAGAGAATGCCCGCCGTCAACCCGATCTGCGCGAAGATCAGCCCCACCTCGCCGCGCGGGGCCATCCCCACGCCGACGGCCGGCCGGTTGAACCGCCGCCACGGGACGGCCCAACCGCTCGCAAACTTTCCGATGACCGCGATGGCGAAGAGCGTACCACCGATCGCCAGTGTCTCATGGCTCTCGGGCGCGAAGGGGTTCCACACGCGCGGGTCGACGGCCGCGCCGATGCTCAGGAAGAAGATGGGCGTGAAGATGTCCGCAACCGGCTTGATCCGCTCCTCTATGACGCCGAACTGCTTCGTCTCCGACAGGATCAGCCCCGCGGCGAACGCCCCAATGATGAGCGCCGTGCCGGCGCGCTCGGCGAGGACACAGAGCAGCAGCAGGAAGGCGAAGGCCGATACGACCAGCACGCCCCGCACCCGCATCCGGTCCACCAGGCCGAAGAGGCGCGGAGCAACCTTCAATCCGATCCACAGGGCCACAAACAGAAAGGCAACCGCGACCCCGAGGATGCGCAGCGCGCCCTGCAGGCTGAATGCTGTGCCGGCGGCGAGCCCCGAGACGACGCTCAAGATCACCAGCCCGATGACGTCGTCGATCACGGCGGCCCCGAGGATCAGGCGCGCCTCCAGGCTGTGCAGCACCTGGAGATCCTTGAGCACGCGCCCGGTGATTCCGACCGACGTCGCGGTGAGGGTCGCGCCCACGAAGATGGCGGTCGTCAGCGGGTCGGCGGACGTGTGCTCGTACCCGTGCCAGCCTGAGCGCCAGTACAGAAAGCCCAGGCCGAACGGCACCGCGACACCCACGACCGCGACCGCCGTCGCGGCGGTCCCCACCCGCATCATGGCCTTGAGATCGGTCTCGAGCCCGATCTCGAACAGCAAGACCACGACGCCGACCTGCGCGAGCAGCCGAAACACCGGCGTGAGCGGGTCGTCGGCGCCGATCGGGATCACCTTGAGAAAGCCGGCGCCGAGCACGATGCCCGCCAGGAGCTCGCCCATCACCGCCGGCTGCCTCAGGCGCTCGAACAGCTCGCCGGCGAATTTCCCGGCGAGCAGCATGATCGCGAACACGGTGAAAAAGCGGGCGACATCGATGCCGCCGGCCGCCCCGAGGACGAGGGGCAAGCCTGCGGCCAGGGCCCAGGTGGGCGGGCTAAAGCGGCTGCGTCGCTTTGGGATGGAAGTTGAAGGTGTGGTTGAACAGCGGGAGGGTAACGCTCTCGCTGTACTCGGTCTCGATCACGATCTCGCGCGGCGACGCCCGTCGGACGATCCGGATCTGCTGGGCCGCGGCGGGGAGGCCGATGTCCTGCGCGGCGGCCTGGATGCGGCGGCGGATCGTGCCGTCGTCGAGGGAGGGGGCGAGCTGGGCTTGGGTCTGCATCTCGTCGAGCAGCCGATAGTACCGGAAGAACAACTCACCGATGTTGACGCCGTAGTACAGCGCCCCGACCAGGACGAGGAGCGAGACCAGGCAACCGGCGGAGCTGGCGCCGCGGGAGTGTCTCACCACTGCGACTGCGCCCCGTCGACCAGGTCGTTGACGAGCTTCTGGAGCGCGATCTTGCGGCCCGCGGATTCCTGGGGCGGCGCGTAGTCGCCGACCTCACTGAGCCCCTGCCGCTGCCACAGCGTCTTCCCTTCCCGCTGATCGAGAATCTCGACGTCGACGGTGATCTGGACCTGGCGCTGCGTGACGTCGGTGCGGCGCTGGCCCGCCTGATACGCGACCGGCACGTCGGGGTCGTAACGGGTGACCTTGCCACGCACCACCGCGTCCGCGTTGCTCTCCCCCGCGATACGGAGTCCGAGCCGGCGCTGGAACGCTTCGAGCACCGCGTCGTTCACTTCCTTCGTCAGCGCCGGCTCGGGCGTCTGGTTGTCGAAGGGCAGAATGGCGACGGTCTTGATGTTGGGCAGGCCGCCGCCGGCGAAACCGTACAGGCAACCGCTGAGCGCGACGGCCAGCGCGCTACCGGCGCCCGCGCCAAATCGCAGGATCGAGCACCGCGGCCGTATCGACCAAGACCACCGTAAGCTCAAACCGAGCCCTCTCCTCAGGAAAATCCATGCGGGCGCGGGCCGGCATCCGCTGGGCGTCGAACTCGGTGCGGCTGCGGGCCAACACCTTGCCCTCACGTCGCCACTCCGCCTCGAGCACGCGCACGCCGCCGCGCGTCTCGCGGTAGTCGAGCGTGTCACCGTCCTGCGCGAACCGCCAGATCCGGGCGCTCGAATCGACACCACCACCAAATACCAGGGCGTCCGGCGCAGGCGGCCGCACGATGCCGAGCGCCGCCCACAGCATCCGCACCGCCGGGATCAGCGAGCGGAAGTTCTTCTCCGGGTCGGCCCAGATCGCGGAATCGGCGACGATGGCAGCGGCTCCGGCCCCGAGTCCCAGTGGCCCCACGTAATCGAACCGCAGTGAATCCGGCGGTGCGATGCGCGCCTGCCCGCGCCCGCCCCAGCGCTTCTGGTCGTCCTGATACTTCCACCGGAACCGGATCGCCGTGTAGCGCGTCGGCAGCGTGCCCCGACTCCAGGCGACGGCGGAGTCCCGATCCACGAGAGCCGGCGGCTGCGGCACCAACGGTGCGGGCCGGCGCGGGCAACCGGCCAGCAGCACACAGGCGGCAATGTAGGAGAGTACTATCCGCGGGTCAAGCGGAAAATGTTGCGGTCTCAAGAGTTAAACCTGATGACGATCGCTGGCATAAGCGTCTTAGAGATCCACCGGATCCGGAATCGGCTTGAGCAGGGCGATGACATGATCCGGCATACGCCTGAGCGTGTGCTCGTGGGTGAGAGAGACGAGCGAAGTCTCGCCCGTGGCGAGCAGCTCATTCGTCTCCGCTCGCTCGACCGCGTATCCGAAGGTGACCCGCCGGGACGCGAGCTCGCGGACCCAGCAGCGCACCCGCACCACGTCATCGTAACGGGCGGCGGCGCGATAACGGACGCGGACTTCGGAGACGGCGAGGTAGACGCCCTGCTGCTCGAGCTCTTTGTACGTCAGCCCCGTCTCGCGCATCAGCTCGGTGCGGGCGCGGTCGAACCAGATCAGGTAGTTGGCGTGGTACACCACGCCCATCTGGTCGGTCTCGGAATAGTTGACGCGCAGGGTTATCGAGCTGATCACGCCCGGGCAACATCCGCCGCGGCCTGCGAAAAGTCAAATACCGCAGTAGCTTGGGGCCGTGCCCTTCCCCGCCTCCCGTGTGGTCGTCGTCGCGGACGCTCACCTCGGCCAGGTCCCGCCCGCAGTCGCCACGGGATTTCACCGCTTCCTCGACGCCGTGCCGGATCTGGGCGACGCGCTCCTCATCGACGGCGACCTGTTCGACTTCTGGTTCGAGTACGGCTCGGTGATCCCGCGCCGTCACTTCGGGACGGTCGCGAAGCTCCACGCCCTGCGCACGCGCGGCGTCCCCATCACGTTCGTGGGCGGCAACCACGATCGGTGGGGCGGCGATTTTCTCATCCACGACCTGGGCATTGCGTTTCATCCCGGGGAAACCGAGCTCGACGTGGCGGGCCGCCGCGCGTTCGTGGCCCACGGCGATGGCCTGACCGAGCAGCACTGGAGCGCCCGCGTGATGCACCAGGTCACGCGTCACCGAGTGACGATCCGGGCGTTCCGGGCGCTCCATCCCGACGTGGGCTCCTGGATCGCGCACCAGCTGTCCCGCAAGCTCGCGGACAACACCCGCGACCGGGCCGTGCTCGACCGTGCCGAGCGGGCCCAGGCGCAGTACGCCCAACAGCTGCTGGGGCGCCGGCCGGACCTGGAGCTCGTGATTCTCGCCCACACCCATCGTCCGGCGTTGGCGCAGCTGCCGAATGGGAGGGCCTATCTCAACCCGGGGGCCTTCCTCGACGGAGGCAGGTATGCGGTGATAACGAAAGACAACATAGAACTAAAAACGTTTCACTAAGGCGTAGCACGAAGACGTATCACAAAGACGTATGAGGCAAGCGTCGTCAGCCGAGCGGAACGACTTCGACGTGCTGCAGCTTCTCTCCCAAAAACCTCGCGCCCACCTTACGAAAATGCGGCTCGTCGTCCGACACGACGAAGCGGTGCGTCGGGCGATTGCTCGGGGCAGCCCCGAGCCCCTGCCGCGTCAGGTCCTCGGCCACCACTTTCGCGGTCTCCTCGGCGCTGTCGACGAGCGTCACCTTGGGGCCCAACACCCGGGCGAGCAGCGGCTTCAAAAGCGGGTAGTGGGTGCAACCCAGCACCAGCACATCCACGCCGGCGCGCTCGAGCGGCGCGAGATATTCCCGCGCGATCAGCTCCGTTGCGGCGTGGTCGAACCACCCTTCCTCGACGAGCGGCACGAACAGCGGGCAGGCCTGCACGCAGACGGCGGCGTCGGGCCGAAGCTGCTTGATAGCGCGCTCGTAGGCACCGCTCGCGATCGTCCCCGCCGTCCCGATCACGCCGATTTTCCCCGACCTCGTGCCCGCGACCGCCGCGCGCGCGCCGGGCTCGATGACGCCGACCAGCGGCACCGGTGATCGCTCCCTCAAGAATTCGAGCGCCTGCGCGCTGATGGTGTTGCACGCCACGACCAGCGCTTTCACGCCGCGTTGCAACAGGTACGCGAGAATCTCGCCCGAGTAGCGGCGCACGGTGTCCGGAGACTTGGGGCCGTAGGGGACGCGCGCCGTGTCGCCGAAATAGATCACGGACTCATGCGGCAGGCGCTCGAACACCGCCCGGGCCACGGTGAGTCCCCCAATGCCGGAATCGAAAACCCCGAGGGGCGCCGGGTTCACGGACGGGGCACCGGCAGGCTGATCCCGACGCCGCCCGGGAACGCCTGAAGCTTCAAGTCCTTGGGAAAATCCTGGAGGTGTGCCGCGACGAACGCCTCCGCCCCGGAGAAGAGATGATTGAACACCCAGAGCACGATCCAGTCCTGGACTTCCTGCTGTTTCGCGCTGAGGTTCGCCGAGTGCGTTTCCTTGAGGTAGTGCCTTTCCGATTGCGCCTTGAGGGCCATCATCGCGACAACGCCTTCCCAGGTCGCGAATAGCGCGCCCGTGACATGCCGGCCGGTCGCGGCCTGCCCCCACCCGGGCACGAGCAGCGAGCGCAGGAACGCGCCCATCGGCCGGATGCGGTGCGCGGTATCGGTGGGAACGACGAGGGCGCCGGTGGTAACGATCGGTGGCGGGCTCGTGTCCGGAACTTGGGCGGACAGCTGGACGGACGGACTGCCGGACAGAAGCATGACGGCTACGAGTCCGTAGCGTAGGGGCGCAGCATGCTGCGCCCCTACCTCGCCCGGATTCCGGCCCCTGATTCCGTATCCCGTCACTGTGCTACCATCACTTTCAGCCGCCCCGGCTCCACGCGGACCGTGCACTCGTGTGTGTCCGGCTGGCGCAGCTCGCCGTCCACGTGCAGCAGCAGCGGGCCATCGAGTGACCGGATGGTGACCTGACGTGTCTGAAACAGGGCGACCTCCCGCATCTTGGCGTGCGTCCCGCGCATCACGCGCGGCACCGCCAGGAGGAACCGCAGCAGCGAGACGCGCCGCACGAGACACACGTCCAGGCGGCCGTCTCCCGGCAGCGCGTCGGGGGCGACCCGATAGCTGCCGCCGGCGGTCGTGCCATTACACACTTCCATCATCATCATGTACCCCGTTTCCGCGAATCCGCGCGAGCGGACCTCGAAGCGGTGCGGGCGATAGCGCGCGAACGCGCGGAACACCGGCAGGAAATACGACGCGAACCCCGACAGCCCCGGCATGGCGTTGCGGACGCGCACGACCTCCGGCCCGAAGCCGAACCCCACGCTGTTCACGAAGTACTCGTCGCACACCAGGCCGGCGTCGAACCGCGCCGTCTGAGCGGTGACGAGCCGCTGCACCGCGCGCACCGGGCTGTGCCGGTACATGCCCGCGAGCTTCGCGAAGTCGTTCCCGCTGCCGATCGGCACGACGCCGAGCGCGACATCCGCGCCCGCTGCGTGACGCAGCAATCCGTTCGCCACGTCGTGCACCGTGCCATCGCCGCCCACGGCCACGATCCGCTGCGCCCCTGCCCCCACCGCGCGCGCCGCGAGCTCCGCGCCGTGGCCCGGCCGCTCGGTGCGCGCCACCTCCACCGACCACCCTTGGTGGTGGAACTCGCGCGCGATCGGATCGAGCGCGCGGGCCGCCGCGCCGCGGCCGGCTGCGGGGTTGAGCACGACGTGGGCGTGGATCAGAGGCTTCATTATACGCACGGAGGCCCGATCCGGCAGCGGATCGGGCCTCCAAACCCTCGGGGGCAGCGGGTCGCTACGACCGCGTGACCGTATACTGGCCGCAGGCCGTGAACTCGATGGTGACGGTGGTCGACGTCGTGCCCTTGGTGACGACCGCGCTGAGTTTTCCCGAATCGAACCGGGGCTCGGTCGTGCAGCTGGGGTTGTAGTGCAGCGGGGCGCTGGTCGTGACCGAGAGGGAGTAGCTGCGTGTGCCGGACGTGTAGGTAGAGGCCCCGGCAATGGTCCAATCGCCGCTCGGGAGGCGCGAGCCGACCTGGATCGACCCGACCTGGTCCGCGGTGAACATCGCCAGCCACTTGCGCACGTGGGACGCGGTCGTGCCGCTCGCGAAGGTGTACTCGGTCGTCATGGTATCGGCGAGCTGCACCTGGTCGGCCGTCGGCACCGCCGAGCGGACGCCGTTCTCGACCGCGGAGCGCGTGCTCCCGGTCGCCGAGTTGGTCACGCTCCGGGCTAAGTCGGTGTAGCGGATCCGGAACGCCCGGTCGGTCGTCACCGGAGTGGGGTCGACGAAGTCGATCGTGCCGCTCAGGCTCGCGGTGTACGACCCACGGCTGGATGTGCAGCCCGCGAAGTCCACCCGCACGGAATCGGGCACGGGATCGCCGTCGGAGTTCACCGGCGGGGACGGGCTGCGCGTGGGCGTGCAGGTCGCGGACGACGTGGGCATGGAGGGTGCACCCATCATCGGGTCCACCGCGAACGGCACGCCGGTCGCGGCGTCGAATGTGGCCCCCTGCGACAGCGCGGCCGCGTCGGTCGCCACGACTTCAGCCATGGCGTTCGCCTCGGGCTGGGTGAGAACGGGATTGGGAGACGTCGTGGGGGAATCCGGGGAACACGCGGTGAACAATGCGACGGTGATGGTGCCGGCGGCGAGGCGCCAGACTCTCCGAGACATGCGACGCATACGACGATCCTCCGACGGTTCGAGTACAGGGCGCTGTGAGCATGACGCCGGTTAGACGGAGGGGGCGTTACAGGCGTTAACGGCGTCCCGGGCAGCGCTCCCGGTAAGGTAAAGACTACGAAGCCGGGGGCCTGGTCACGGCCCTTCCAGGTAGCCCTGCGCGAGCAGCAGCTCGGCGTTGAGGATCGCCGCGCCGGCGGCCCCGCGGATCGTGTTGTGGCTCAGCGCGATGAACCGGTGCCCCAGGACTCCATCACGGGCGATCCGGCCCACACTGATGCTCATGCCCCCGCCGGCGTCGCGGTCGAGCCGCGGCTGAGGTCGATCGGGCTCGTCGCGCACGAGAATGGGCCGCTCCGGGGCGCTGGGGAGGCGGAGCTCCTGGGGCAGCCCGGTGAAGGACGCGAACGCCTCGCGGAGCTCCGCCGGCTCCGCCGCGCGGGCGAGCTTCACCCGCACCGCCGCCAGGTGCCCGTCCACCACGTTCACCCGATGGCATTGCGCGCTCACGGCGAATTCCGCGGGCGTCACGCGACCGGTCTCCGGAGACCCCAGGATCTTCCGGGTCTCGCGCTCGATCTTTTCTTCTTCCTCGGCGATGAATGGGATCACGTTGTCGGTGATGTCGAGTGCAGCCACTCCGGGGTATCCCGCGCCGGAGATGGCCTGCAGCGTGGTGACGGCCACCGCGGCGACCCCGAACCGGGCCGCGAGCGGCGCCAGAGCGAGGGCGATCATCACCGTGGAGCAGTTGGGGTTCGCGACGATGAACCCGCCGCCCGTCTCTTTGCAGGCGTCGAGCAGCGCGAGGTGGCCCGGGTTCACCTCCGGAATCAAGAGCGGCACCGCGTCGTCCATGCGGTGCGGCGCCGAATTGGTCACGACCCGGTAGCCCGCGCGGGCGAACCGCGTCTCGACCGACGCCGCGATGTCGGACGGAAGGCTGGAAAACACGATGTCGCAATCGAGCGGCGGCTCGGGCGCCTGGACGACGAGGCCGCGCACGGCGTCCGGCACGGCGCCCGGGAGTCGCCAGACGCACGCCGCGGCGTAGGCCTTGCCCTGGGACCGGTCGGAAGCCGCCAGCGCGGTGACGGTGAACTGGGGATGCTGCTCGAGCAGCTGGAGGAAGCGCTGCCCGACGGTGCCCGTCGCCCCGAGAATGCCGACCCGAATCTTTCCCATCGCTGCTCCTTGACGCATCGGACGCCTGCGGCGAGTATTGAACATACATACAACCGAAGTGGTCGTGGTGAGCGCCCGCGGCGTGGCACTGCGCGGGCTTTTCTGTTTCCCGAAAGAGCAGGTGATGCGAGCGAGCGTGACCGTGCGGGTGGCCGGCTCGACGTCCAATCTGGGCGCCGGGTTCGACTGCGTCGGGGTGGCCATCGGGCGCTGGCTCCGCGTCACCGCCCGGTTGGCGGACGCGGCCGGGAGATTCCTTACGATCGAGCGCGACGGGACACTCAGTACCCTCGACACCGCGCCGGAAGCGGACCTGCTGTATCGCGGATTCGTCGCCGCCTGCCGGCGCGCCTGGCGCGAGGTGCCCCCAGGCCTCGTCCTGACCGCCCACTCCGACATACCCGTCGCGCGGGGCCTCGGCTCCTCCGCCGCCGCGACGGTCGCGGGGGCCGCGGCGGCCGCCGCGCTGCTCGAGCTGAAGCTCGATCCAGCGGCACTGGCCGAGCTCTGCACCGAGCTCGAAGGCCATCCGGACAACGTCGCGCCCGCCGTGTTCGGCGGCGCCAACCTCGTGCTGCGCGGGCCCGACGGCCTCGTCGTGACGCCGCTGCCGATTCACCCGTCGCTCGCGCTGGTGTTCGCCGTGCCGGACTTCACCGTGGAGACGAAGCACGCACGCGCCGCGCTGCCGGCGACCCTGCCCCACGCGGACGCCGTGCGGGCAGCCGCGAAGAGCGCCGCCCTGGTCCACGGTCTGGCGCACGCCGACGAGCGACTCCTCGCCGCCGGGCTGGACGACGTGCTGCACGTGCCGTTCCGCCGGGCGCTCGTGTCGGGATACGACGAGGTGACGAGCGCGGCACGGCAGGCCGGCGCGTACGGTGCGACCCTCTCCGGCTCGGGACCGACCGTGGTCGCCGTAGTCGCCGCCGACGGCGTGCGGGCGGTGGGCGACGCGATGGTGCGCGCCTGGGGAGCCCGCGGCATCGCCGCAGAGACGTTTCACGCCGCGCGGCCCGCCGGCGGATTCGAGACGGACTGAGACGATGGCCCGGGCCCGCGGCTCCCCCCCGCACATCCACAAGTTCGGCGGCGCGTCCCTTTCAGACGCTGCCGGGATAGCGCACGCGGTGAAGATCGTCGTCGCACACCGCCCTGCCCCGCAGGTGGTGGTCGTATCGGCGATGAGCGGCGTGACCGATACCCTGCTCGATTGCGCCGCGCGGGCATCGCGCGGCGACGCGGCGCAGCTCCGCACCGCCGCCAAGGCGCTCCGCGTCCGGCACGGCGAAGCCGCCCGCGCCCTGGTGCCGCGAGGCGCCCGACTCGACGAGCTCGTCGGCATCATCGACGCGGCGTTCGCCGAGCTCGAGCAGCTCGCCGGCGGGCTCGGGATCCTGCGCGAGATCACCCCCCGCACGATCGACTACCTGGTCGCGCGGGGCGAGCGGCTCTCGGCGCAGCTGTTCGCCGCCGCGCTCGAAGCGAACGGCTGTCCCGCCGCGTACGTCGACGCGACGGACGTGGTTCAGACCGACGGTACCTTCGGCAACGCGTCTCCCGACCTGGGCGGTACCGTGCGCAGCGCGCGCCGTGTGCTCGGACCCGTGCTGGCGCGCGGCGTGGTGGCCGTGGTGCCCGGCTTTCTGGGCGCCGGGCCCGACGGCCAGGTCGCCACGCTGGGGCGCGGCGGCTCGGACCTGACCGCCACGCTGCTGGCACGCGTGTTGGGGGCGCGCGAGGTCTCGCTCTGGAAAGACGTGCCGGGTCTGCTGACCGCGGACCCCCGCATCGTGCCCGACGCGCGCGTCGTGCCGCAGGTCCACCTGCGCGAAGCGGCGGAGCTCGCGTACTACGGCGCCAAGGTGCTGCACCCGCGGTCGCTTGTCCCGGTGATCAAGCAGAACGTCGCGATCCGCATCCGCCCGTTCGCCGACCCGGCGTCCCTCGGCACCGAGATCTCACGGCGCCGCACCCTCGAGCAGTATCCCGTGAAAGCGCTCTCGGCCATCCCGCGGCAGGCGCTGCTCACGGTCACGGGCAGCGGGATGCTGGGCGTCCCCGGCATCGCGGCCCGCACGTTCGCGGCGGTGCACCACGAAGGGATCTCGGTGTCACTCATCACGCAGGCGTCGTCCGAGCACTCGATCTGTTTCAGCGTCCCGGAGGAGAGCGCCCAACGCGCGCGTCGCAGTCTCGAGGAAACGTTCCAGCGGGAAATCGCGCGCCAGGAGATCGACGGTATCGAGGCGCGCACCGGCCTCGCGACGCTCGTGGTGGTGGGGCTCGGCATGGCGGAGACGCCGGGTATCGCCGCCCGCGTGTTCTCCGCCCTGGCCGAGGCGGGGATCAACGTGATCGCCACGGCCCAAGGGTCGTCGGAGCTGAATCTGTCGCTCGTGGTGGACGGCAAGGAAGCGCCACGCGCCCAGCGGGTGGTGCACGCGGCCTTTCAGCTCTCGAAGATCGGCGGCGGTGCGGTGGCGCACCCCGAGCGCAGCGATGTCGTGCTGCTGGGCTTCGGGCAGATCGGGCGGGCACTCGCCCCCATGATCGCGAAGGTGAAGCGGGAGGCGCTCACGCTGCACATCGTGGGACTGATCGACTCGAGCGGCCTCGTGTTCGACGCGGACGGCTTCTCGCCGCGGCGACTCGCGGCCTTGGGAGCGGCGAAAGCCAAGGGCGCACCGCTCGCGAAAGCAGCGGGCGGACGGCGGGCGAGCGCCGCCGAAGCCATCGCGTTCGTCGCCCGCCATGCCCTCACCAACCCGATCCTGGTGGACGTGACCGCCGACGACACGACCGAGACGCTTACGACCGCGCTCGGTGCGGGGATGCACGTGGTACTCGCCAACAAGCGCCCGGTCACCACCGACAAACGCAAGTACGACGCGCTCCGCGCCGCTGCGCAGACGCACGGGCGCCGCCTGCTGCTCGAAGCGACCGTGGGCGCCGGCCTGCCGATCATCGATACCTACCAGAAGCTCGTGGAATCCGGGGACCGGGTCGCGAAGATCGAGGGGTGCCCGTCGGGGACGCTCGGCTATCTGTTCGGGGAGCTGGGCCGCGGCGCCGCGTTCTCGGCTGCGCTCACCGGCGCGATCGCCAAGGGGTATCCCGAGCCCGACCCCCGCGATGACCTGTCCGGTATGGATGTGGCGCGCAAGGCGCTGATCCTCGGGCGGCTGCTCGGCTTTACCGGTGAGCTCGAAGACATCGCGGTCGAATCCCTGGTTCCGGACGGGGCGGAGCGACTCGGGCTCGACCGGTTCCTCGCGTCGCTCGAGCAGTTCGACGCGACGTGGGCAAAGCGCGTCGCGGCAGCGCGGGCGCGCGGCGGAGTGCTGCGCTACCGCGCGATCGTGACGCGCAAGAGCATCCGCGTCGGCCTCGTCGTGGTGGAAGCGTCGAGTCCGATGGCCTCGCTCAACGGGACGGACAACCAGTTTATCTTCACGACCATGCGCTACAAGAAGAACCCGCTGGTGATCACCGGGCCCGGCGCGGGGCCGGCAGTGACGGCGGGAGGAATCCTGAACGACGTCCTGAAGCTCGCCGGCGCATGAGCGCTTCCCCTGCCCCCCTCACGTGGCAGGTATGTGCGAGCTGCGGCAGCGAAATCCCCGAGACCGATCCCCACCCGCGGTGCCCGCGCTGCCGCGGGCTGCTCGAGCTGCGTCATCAGCCCCCGGCCCAGGGCGGGAACGCGCTGCGGGCGACATTCGATGCGCGTTGGGGGGTACGGCGCGGCGCCCTCGCGTCGGGTGTGTGGCGCTACTGCGAGGCCGTCCTCCCCTCCGCAGGCGAGCACATCCTTTCCTTTCCCGAAGGCAACACGCCCCTGCTCGCGAGCGCTGCGGTGGCGCAGTGGGTGGCGGCGCCGCAGCTGTTGCTCAAACACGAAGGCCACAACCCCACGGGCTCGTTCAAGGACCGCGGCATGACGGTCGGGGTGACTCAGGCGCGCCGCGTGCGGGCGCGCGCGGTCGCATGCGCGTCCACCGGCAACACGGCGGCGGCGCTCGCCGCGTACGCCGCGCTGGCAGGGCTGCCGGCGCTGGTCCTGGTGCCGAAGGGGCAAGTAGCGCTCGGTAAGCTGGCCCAGGCACTCGCGTACGGGGCCCGCACCCTGATGGTCCGCGGCAACTTCGATGTCTGCCTCGAGCTCGCCGACCAGGCGAGCGAGCGACTGGGGGTCTACCTCCTCAACTCGGTGAATCCGTTCCGGCTCGAGGGCCAGAAGACCATCGTGCTCGAGCTGCTGCAGCAGCTCGGCTGGGAGCCCCCCGACTGGATCGTGGTGCCCGCGGGCAACCTCGGCAACACGGCGGCGTTCGGGAAGGCATTGGAGGAAGCGCGGGCGTGGGGGCTGGTCGACCGGACGCCGCGACTCGCCGCCGTCCAGGCCGAGGGCGCCGCGCCGTTCGCGCAGAGCTTCCGTGAGGGATTCGCCCAGCGGCGCCGGGTGGAGCCGCACACCGTGGCGACGGCGATCAACATCGGCAACCCGGTCTCATACGAGCGCGCCGTGCGCGCCATCCGCGACACGAACGGGATGGTCACGACCGTGAGCGACGACGAGATTCTCGAGGCGAAGGCGGTCGTGGACGGTGCGGGCATCGGGTGCGAGCCGGCGAGTGCCGCGGCGCTGGCCGGGGCGCGGCGGCTGGTCGGCGAGGGTGTGATCCGCCCGCGCGACCGGGTGGTCGCGGTGCTCACGGGACACCTGCTGAAGGATCCGGAGACCGTGACGCGCTATCATCAGGAGCTCGAGCCGCGGCCGGGCCGCGCCAACCGGCCGATCGAGATCGAGGCGCGTCTTGCGGAGGTAGAGCGCGTGATGGGCGGCTAAAGCCCCCCGTCAGAACTCGGCGAGATACTCCTCGTCCCAGGCGACGTCGAACTCCCCCCGACAGCGATTGCACGCGAGACGGCGCGGACGGCCGTGCAGCGCCGCGCGCTCACGACAGCTCGGGCACACGCCGTAGTGCGGCCCCCACTCGGACGGCAGCTCGCCGGCCCCTTCCGGGCGCGGCACGACGGACCACCGCGTAGGCGGCCGTGAGACGACTTCGACCAGGTAGTGGGGGACTTTCAGCGGCTTGCGGTTCACATCGAGGATGGCTTCGAGCGCTGCGAGGCCCGCGACGCGGTACCAGGCCCCGCGGCGCAGCGCGCAGTTCACGTCCACCTGGAGCCGACCCCATTGCATTTTGGGCACGGCCGAAAATACGTGGGGCGCCGCCGGGCGAGCGTGATGTAGACCACACCGCTTTCGGCAAGCTGTCTCAGGGATCCGCGTGGTGGTCCATCATCATGTCGGCCATCATGTCAGCGCTGCCCGCCCGGAACGTGGCGGCCAGGTCCCGTTGGTACAGCGTGTCCCGGGTATCGACCGCCGGCCACTCCGCCCCCCGGTCGGGCACGAACAACCCCGCCACCGCCCCCATGCCCCCGTCGCGGATGTATCGCCCCGTCCGGTTCTCGTACACGGCCGTCAGGCGGTAGCGGTGTGCGGGGACTAGGTGCACCCCGAGCCGGCGCCAGTTGTAGAAGCGGGCCAGCGGGAAGGTGATGACGCGCCCGGCGGCGTCCGTGACCGGGGCGCCGCGCCACAGCACCGTGCCGGTCGTCATGTCCTTCAGCTCGAGGCTGACGCCGTAATCGTGCATGTGGCCTCCCAGACCGAGGATGGTGCCCGGGATCGCGGGGCTGCCTTCCCAGAACCGCTCGGTGCGGCCCGGGGCAAGATCGAACGCCTTGCTCCCCGTGGGCGGGCGACCGAGCGGGTACTGGACGTCGATGGCCCAAGGGTAGGTGCGGTACAACGGCCAGGGCCGGCCGCCGGGAACGTAGCGCAACACGAGCCGCACGTGCACCCGGCGATAGGCCACGTCCGACGTGTTGGCGAGCATGGCGCCCGCGATGAGCCGCTGTCCGCGCGCCAAGGGGAGTCCGAACAGCAGCCACGGGACCGTGATGGCCGGGGTCTCCCTACTCGCCGCGAGCAGATGGAGCCCGATCGGCAGGAAGAGCTCACGGTGGTCCGGATCGCTGAGGTTGAAATGATGCAGCAGCTCGTGCGGCAGGGGCCGCCCCGATTCGTCCAACACTTCCACGTGCGAGGTATGGAGCGACGCGTCCACGGGCACGAGGACCTGGCAGAGCGGGAGCCCGACCATCGTCTCGCCCCCACGGCCGGCCGCCGGCACATCCACCGGGGGCAGCTGAATTACGAGCTGATGCGCACCGGAGTCCACGAGCACCGTCGCGCGGGGCAACGCTTCGGGACCGGGGCCGGGGCCGGGGCCGGGGCCGCCGCCGAGCAGCACTACGAGGAGGAGAAGGGCCCACATGCCGGCGGCTCCGGGGTGAAGGGAGGGACAACATACCGGCTGAGGTGGGTTTGCGCGACGGTTGGCGGCGCCGCAGGGAGTGGGCCGAGGACCCAAATCCTGTCTCCGTTCCTCATAACTGAGCGAAGACGGGGGCACGGCTCACTCCCCGCGAGCCGACTTGCTCTATAGCAAGGGTAGTGCCACGGCTCGCACTGAATGTCGAAGAGAGGGCGAGCGCGACTGAGGCAGGTTCGTCGCAGCCGTGTCGCAGGGGTGCGACACAAAGCGGACAGAGCGTGGCGGGAGCGTGTAGGAATCGAACCTACCGAGGTCCAGACGGACCCCAGCTGGTTTTGAAGACCAGTCGGACCACCAGGCCCGATCCGCCCCCGTGCACCAACCGCCCCGGAACTTGGCACTCTTCTGAGGCAATCACCCCCGGCGTGACCCCGATCACTTGCCTCGATGTCGGGCCTCTCGCTCTACCTCGCTCGACGACACCGCCACGGCAGGGTGATCGCTACCGGGCCCGGGCGATCGCCACCGAAACGGTCGCGCCTCCGATCGACAAGTCCGCCTGACCCGCTCCGACTGGTTTGAGCGTCACCATCGCTGCGCCGCCTTCCGATTCGACGCCGATCATTTTCAAGAGCTGCGACTGCACGTTGAACCGATTACGCATCTTCTGAATCATCCGTGCCAGATCCGCCGTGGGCACTGGGTTGCCGAACGCGTCCTGCGCGGAGACCCGCAGTATGAACGTGGCGCCCGCGGTCACTACCATGGTGCCGCCGTCGACCCGATTCCCGTCCCGCTCGATGATGACGCCGGCGGGAGCCGCCGGGTCCACCGAGAGCGCCGCCTGTCGCTGGAGCGAGTCCACGGTGGCGGTGACCAGGGCCGGCCCGGCCTGCTTGCCCAGGATCACCTCTACATGGGCGAGGCCGGTCGAGTCGGTCACGACGCTGTCGGTCGCGACATCCGCGTTGACGGCGCGGAACACCACGACTTTCCCGACCAGCGGCCGGCCAAGGGTCGAGCGGACCTGAAACACCAACGGCTCGGTCAGTCGGGTCCGTGCGATGCCGCGTTGTCCGACGCCCGACACGAAGCCCGTGGCCGCCGGGGCCATGATGTCGGTCCGAACCACGTCCACCGATCCGAACGGCTGGCCCCGCACCCGAATCGCGAGCTTCCCGCCGTGGCGCACCGCGGCCCGCTCGATGACGAACGTCACCCGCCCGAGCGAGTCCGTAGCGCGAGCCTCGGCGACCACTCCCATGTCCTGGCCGTCCGGTTGCAGCGCGACTGGCTCGCCTGGCACGACGTTACCCAACGAATCTCGCACCGTCACCAGCAGCGAGATGAGTCCGCGCTCGCCGGCGCGCAGCTCCACGCGGCTGGGTTGTACCGCAGCCCCGGCCGGCGCCGCGGGCCCGACGACCAGCTCGAGCGGCCCTGTTCCCGGGATCGACGCGCCCGAGCCGGTGACGAGCTCGAGCGTGTAGGTCGAGGGCAGTCGACCGACCGGGAAACGGAACACCGCGGCGCCGCTCGCGTCGGTGATGGCCTGCGCGTCCTGCGGCGGCCCACCGGGAATGCCGGAGCTCCCGCGCAGCACCAGCGGCACACCCGCCTGCGGATGCTCGCCACGCCTCACCTGCACCCGCACCACCGCATCACTCCCAACGCTGACGCCCAGCCGAGCTGGTAACAGCACAGCGGCGAGGGGGGGCGGAGGGGTAGAGGCGGTCGAGGGGGGCGAGGCGGCGGCGCGTTGCGCGGCGGACGGCGTCGCGCATCCGCCGATACTGCTCAGCACTTCAGTGTCTGCACCGAAGTCGCGCAGGTCTGCCCAATCCCGCGGTGTGGGTCGAAACGCGACACAGTTGCGCCGGATCAGGTCCGCGACCTCGCTCCTCGAGATCAGGGGGTTCGAGAGCAGGCGGATCACATCGGTCTTGCGGAGCGGTTGCGACCCCTGTGTCACTCCCGGACACGGCACCCCGCTTACCAGGAGGGCGAGCAAGGCGGCGGCGCGGATCACGGCCGGGGACAGGCCGAGCGCTCGAACCGTCGCTCGACCCCGTCGACATCGGTATAGAGCGCCCGGTCCCGCGCCGCGCGGGCGGAGTCGGGCGGCGCCCCCCGGTCCCTCCGCACGCTGCTGTAGGCCGTCCATCGCTCTTCGACCGAGACGAGCCCGCGCGCCAGCTCGGGACATTGCATCTGGCGGCTGGCGAACAGCTGCGCCCGCAGGTCGAACGCGGCGATCGCGAGGCCGAGGGTGTCGGCGGCGAGATCGAGCCGCGTCTGGGGCGTTACGGCGACCGCCTCGGGCTGGCCCTGGGACGGCCCGGGCGACGTGGGCGATGCCAGCGCCGAGTAGAGCCTGAACAAAGCCGCCACCGCCAGGATGCCTGCGGTCGCGTACGCAGCCCATAGTCGGGCGCGGCGGACGCGAATACCGGACGCCCACGCCCCGCCGGCCGTCGCACCCTCGGCGCCACCGAACTGCTCCGGCCAGAGTACCTGCGGCTGCTGGGGCGACGTGCGCCACGCCGGCGCCACGGAAGGCGCGGGCGGAGGAGGCGCCGGAACGGGCACGACAGACACGCCGGGAACGGGGAGGGCGGCAGAGGGGACGAGCGCCGTTTCTTCCGTACGGTAGTTGTCCCAGCGCAGCCGCGTAGGCTTGCTCCCGTCCGGTCGGGAGGACGACGGATCTATGAGCTCATAAAATGGAAGGCACTCCTGCGCCCACGCAGGACCGGCGGAGCGACGGAACACGCCGCCCACGGTCGGATCGCCCGATCCCACGACCACGGCAACCTGCCACGGTTGGACGAAAAACGCCCTGTGCGCGTCCGCCTCTGCAGGCGACAGCCCGGCCTCCCCCCCACCCCCTCGGTACCAGCCGACCAGCAGATCGCCGGATTTCCGTAGCGCGTCCTGCGCCACTACCCATCCCTGCACCAGCACTGCCTTGGCGTCGTCCTCCGGGCTCCCGGGGAGGCGTATGGTCGACTCGACGATGACATACGACGCCCCGGTTTCGGAGCAGTTGACCACGTCTCCGGTCAACAGGCCGAAGCACGCACCGCGCGTCGCCGCACAGTGATCGTGCACCGCGGCCAGCGCTCGCTGCGCGATGAAAACGGGGAGGAGACCGGCCCCCTGCTCCGCTGCGGCGTCGATCGGCTTCCATAAAATCGAAGCCGCGAGCGGCATGGGCCGATCGGCGGCGCCGGCGGCGGCCGCGTGGGCTTCGTCGGGGGCAGGTGCGGGCTCCGCCCCGCCGGGGACGCGGAATCGCGCCACCCTACCCTGCACCCCGCGCTTCACTGGCTTCCACATGTGGCTACCCGACGACCAAGTCCACCAGGGAGTGAGATACCGCGCTTCAGCAACTGCGTCAACCGTGCTCCGACTCGCCAGCGTACGCCCGCATCATCCGATACCAGAACTCGAGCGCTTCGTAAAAGCTCTGCACGCGGAGCCGCTCATCGCGCCCGTGGGCGCGCACGTCGTTTTGCTCCTCGAACACGGCCGAGACGCCGTACGTGGGGATCCCCGCGTTGCGCAGGAACAACCCGTCGGTCGCGCCCGCTTCCATCACCGGCACGATCGGGACATGGGGGAACTGTTCCGCGACCAGCCGCTCGATGGGACCCATGATCGCCGGTGTGAGGGGCGAGGGCGGGCTCGGGACGGGCGCGTATACCGCGCGGAGAGCGATCCGGTCGTCGGCGGCGAGGCGCCGCAGGGTCGCCTCGACTTCCGACGCGGGCTCCCCCGGCAGGATCCGGCAGTTCACCGTCACCCGGGCCGACTGGGGTAGCGCGTTCTCGGCGTGCCCCGCCTCCATCATGGTGGCGACGCAGGTGGTGCGAAGCTTCGAATTGTAGAAGGGCACCGCCGACAGACGCGCCACAGCCGCGCTGTCCGGCGGGTCCTTCAGCACGCCGGCCAGGTCCTCGGCGAGGGCGCCGGTCTCGAGCGCGGCGGAGCGCTCGAAGAACGCCCGGGACACCTCGTTCAGCTTGACCGGGAACTGATACTGTGCGAGGCGCTCGAGCACGGGGGCGAGACGGTAGACGGGATTGTCCGCGGGCCGCGGGAGCGAGCTGTGCCCGCCCTTGTCGGTGGCTTCGAGCACGTAGGTCGCGTACACTTTTTCGCTCGCCTGCACCACGAACATCACGCGCTGCCCGTCCCGCAACACGCCGCCGCCGGCGTCGGTGTTCAGAGCGAAGTCTGCGTCGATCAAGTCCCGGTGCTTCGTCACGAGCCACGCGATGCAGCTGCCGGCGGTTTCTTCGTCGCCGGTGAGCACGAGAATCAAGTCGCCCCGCGGCTTGAACCTCGTCTGTTTGAGTCGGATGAAATCGGCGACGAGAATCGCGTCCCCCACCTTGTCGTCGGTCGTGCCGCGGCCGTAGAAGTAGCCGTCCTTCTCGAGCAAGGTGAACGGATCGACGGACCAGTCCGCTCGCCGGGCAGGGACCACATCCAGGTGTGCGAAGACGACGATCGGACGCCCGCCCCCGGTGCCGCGGTAGCGGGCCACGAGGTTGCCGTGCTTCGCGTCGGGACCGATCAGGACGCGCACGTCTGGCGCCGGGAATCCGGCGGCAAGGAGCCGTTGCGCCATGACGCGGGCGGCGCGCGGTGTGCTCCCCAGGGAGTCGGTGGTGTTGATTTCGATCAGCTCGCGGAAGATGTCACGCGCCAGCCGACGGCCGGCCGCGGGCGTCTCCGTCTGGGCGGCCGCCCCCCCGGGGAGCACCAGGAGCAGCGCTCCACAAAGCACCGCAGCGTGGAGCGTCATGCGACCCTCGCGATCGCGTCGATCTCCACCCGCACCGCCCTGGGCAGGGCCGCGGCCTGTATGGTGGAGCGTGCCGGCTTGTGCGTCGGGAAGTGCTTCGCATACACCTCGTTCAGCGCCGGAAAATCGGCCATGTCGACGAGATACACCGTGGTCTTCACGACCAGGGCGAGCTCGGAGCCCGCGGCCTTGAGGATGGCCTCGAGGTTCCTGAGGACTTGCTCGGCCTGCTCCGCGGTCGTCTGGCCCACGATCCCACCGGTCTTGGGGTCGAGCGGGATCTGCCCCGCCGTGTACACCATCCCGTCTACGACCACCGCCTGGCTGTAGGGGCCGATCGCTTTCGGGGCGCCGTCCGCCACCACGAGTCCCAGTGCCTTGCGTGCCATCAAAAGAGCCCCTCGATCGTGCCGTCCGGGTGCACCCGGATCTTTTCGGCCGCGGGCGTCTTCGACAGCCCCGGCATGGTCATGATGTCGCCCGCGAGCGCCACGACGAACCCCGCGCCCGCCGAGGGCAGAATGTCCCGAACCTGGAGCGTGAACCCGCTCGGCGCGCCGAGCTTGGTCGGGTCGTCCGAGAAGGAGTATTGCGTCTTTGCCATGCACACGGGTGTCTCGCCCAGGCCCATCGCGGGCAGCTGCTCGAGCGCCCGCTCGGCCGGGGGGGCGAACGTCACGCCCCCGGCCCCGTAAATCTCCCGCGCGATCGTCTCGATCTTCTCCCGGATCGGCCGCTGCGCGTCGTACAGCGGAGTGAACTTCGCCGTGCGGTCGTCCAGCAACTTGAGCACGGCTTCCGCCACGGCCACGCCCCCCTCCCCGCCCTTCTCCCACACCTCGCACAGCTCGACGCCCACCCCCTCCGCGGCGCACTCGGCCCGCACCGCCTCGAGCTCAGCCTCGGTATCCGTGGTGAACCGATTGAGCGCTACGACGACCGGGACGCCGAACTTCTTCACGTTCTTGATGTGGCGACGCACGTTCGCCGCGCCGCGCTTGACGGCCTCGACGTCGGCCTTGCCCAGCGCGTCCTTTTTGACGCCCCCGTGCATCTTGAGCGCCCGCACCGTGGCGACCAGGATCGCCGCCTCGGGGTTCAGGCCCGCCATGCGGCACTTGATATCGAAGAACTTTTCGGCTCCCAGGTCGGCCCCGAATCCCGCCTCCGTGAGCACCACGTCGCACAGCGTGAGGGCGAGCTTGGTCGCCACCACCGAGTTGCAGCCGTGGGCGATGTTCCCGAACGGCCCGCAGTGGATGAAGGCCGGTCCGCCTTCGAGCGTTTGCACGAGGTTGGGATTGATCGCGTCCTTGAGCAGCAGGGTCATGGCCCCCGGGGCCTTCAGGTCGCTCGCGCGCACGGCCTTCTTGTCGGACGTAAGCCCCACGATGATGCGCGCGAGACGCTGCTCCAGATCCTCGATGCCCGTCGCCAACGCCATGATGGCCATGATCTCCGAGCCCGGGATGATGACGAACCGCTCCTCGCGCGCGGGGCCGGCGTTGAGCCCTCCGAGTCCCACGATGATGTTGCGCAGCGAGCGGTCGTTCATGTCGATGGTGCGGGGCCAGGTGATGCGGCGCGTGTCAAGACCGAGTGCGTTGCCGTGATGCAGATGGGCGTCCAACATGGCCGAGAGCAGATTGTGCGCGCTCGCGATGGCGTGGAAGTCGCCCGTGAAATGCAGGTTGATGTCTTCCATGGGAACGACCTGGGCGTACCCGCCGCCCGCGGCTCCGCCCTTCACACCGAAGACGGGCCCCAGCGACGGCTCGCGGATGCAAAGCGCGGCATTCTTCCCGAGCATTCGCAGCGCCTGCGTCACGCCGACGGTCACCGTTGACTTTCCCTCGCCCGCCGGCGTCGGGTTGATCCCGGTGACCAGTACGAGCCGTCCTTTGGGCCGGCGGCGCGCCACCGCGGAGAGCCGCACCTTCGCCTTGTACTTGCCGTACAGCTCGATCTCCTCCGCATCGAGCCCCAGGTCGGCGGCGATGTCGGCCACCGGGCGCAGCTCGGCCGCCTGGGCGATGGCGATGTCGGTGGGTACCTTGGCCGTCGTGGTCACGGATTCCCGCTGCTAAAGGGTCGTGGCAAGCCGGGCTCCGAAGAGGCGGCGCGCATTGTCCGTCGTGCGTCGTTCGATGCTCTCAGCCGGCTCTCCGCGGGCCCGCGCGAGGGCCGCGGTCACCGCCCGGACGAAGGCCGGCTCGTTGCGCTGTCCACGGTGGGGCACCGGAGCAAGATACGGGCCGTCCGTCTCGACGAGCAGACGGTCGGGCGGACAGGCGGTGACGCTGTGGGTCATCGTCCAGCTCTTGAACGTGATCATGCCGCTGAAGGAAAAGTACGCGGCAATGGCCATCCCCGCCTCGAACACGCCCGGACCCGAGCTGAACGAGTGCAGCACGACCGGCGCATCCGCGCTCCGAAGCATGGCAGCCACGTCGTCGTCGGCGTCGCGGGCGTGAACCACGATCGGCTTCCGAACCTCGCCGGCGAGCGTGAGTTGGGCTTCGAAGGCGCGACGCTGCGTGTCCCGTGGCGAATGGTCGTAATGGTAATCGAGCCCGGTTTCTCCGAGCGCCACCACTTCGGGTAGGGTGAGCAGGTCTCTCAGGCGGGCGGCGGCGGCGGGCGACCAGTGCCGCGCCTCATGAGGGTGGAGGCCGGCGGTGGCCGAGAGGCCGGGACGCGCCCGGGCGAGCGCCACGGCTCGCTCGCTCTCCGCCAGCGTCGCGCCGATCACCACGATGTGGCCGACGCCGGCGTCGCGCGCCCGCGCGAGCACCGCGTCCCGGTCGGGGTCGAACGCCGCATCGCCGAGATGGCAGTGGGCGTCGACCAGGTAGGGGCGCAGCATGCTGCGCCCCTCCTAGCGCGTCGGCTGGGGCTCGCGCGCCGGCGGCTTTGCCGGCTCCGACCCGGCCGGACGCAACGCCCGGGCGCCACGCGCGTCCTCGCCCGGCCAGCGCTTCTCGATGTACATGAGGAGCGGGGCCGCGATATAAATCGACGAGAAGGTGCCCGTGAAGATCGCGAACGTCATCACCAGGGCGAAGGGCCGCAGCACCTCGCCCGCCAGGAAGACGAGCGCGATCGTCGTCGCCATGGTGGTCCCGTGCGTCAGCACGGAGCGCGGCAGCGTCTCGTTGATCGACAGGTTCAGGATCTCGTACAGGTTCTGGCGTCGGAACTTGCGCAGGTTCTCGCGCACCCGGTCGAAGATGATGATCGTGTCGTTCAACGAGTATCCGACCATGGTCAGCACCGCGCCCACCACCACCAGGCTCACCTCGAGGTCGAGATAGCGGATGAACGCGATCGTCGTGAGGATGTCGTGGAACGTCGCGAGCACGGCGGCGAGGCCGAAGCGCCACTCGAAGCGTACCGCGAGGTAGACGAGGGTGACGATGAACGAGAAGAAGATCGCCAGGAACGCCTTGCCTTGGAGCTCGCGGCCCACCTTCGGCCCGACCGCCTCGGTGCGGACGACGGTGTAGTGCTCGGGCCCGGATCCTAGACCCCGTGCCAGCGCCGAGTCCACTGCGGCGGCGGTCGCCTCTGTCGACCCCTCGGCGACACCTTCTTTGGCGATACGCGCCTGAATCTTGTATTCGGTGGGTCCGCCGAACTGCTGGATCTCCGCGTCGCGAATCCCCGCCGCGTCGAGGGCGCTTCGGATCCGCTCGGTGCCGACTGCTTCCTTCGTTTGCACTTGAATGAGCGTGCCGCCGGTGAACTCGATCGAGTAGTTCAGGCCACGCACGAGGAACAGCGCGAATCCGGGAATGATGAGCGCCGCCGTGAGCCCGTAGGCCCAGCGGCGCCACTTGATGAAGTCGTAATTGGCGTTGGCGAAGAGTCGGATCATCTCAGACGCTCAGGGTGGCCATGTCCGGCCGGCGGTCGAGCCAGATCATGTAGAAGGTGCGAACCACGAAGATGGCCGTGATCATGGACGCGGCGATACCGATGATCAGCGTGATCGCAAAGCCCTGTACCGGGCCGGTCCCGACCAGATAGAGAATGAAGGCGGTGAGCGCGGTGCTCACGTTCGAATCGACAATGGCGCTCATCGCGTGCTTGAACCCCTCGTCCACGGCGGTCCGCACCAGCTTCCCGTGCTGCAGCTCCTCCCGGATGCGCTCGAAGATCAGCACGTTCGCATCGACCGCGATGCCGACCGACAACACCAGTCCGGCCAGTCCCGGCAACGTGAGCGTGAACCCGAAGCCCGCGAGGCCGGCGAGCGTGAAGACCACGTACAGGGTGAGCGCCGCCACGGCGAGCGCGCCCGACAGCCGGTAGTAGAGCACCATGATCAGCACGACGAGCACGACGCCCACGATGCCGGCACGGATGCCGTCCCTGATCGAGTCCTGGCCGAGCGACGGGCCGATTGTACGCTCCTCGATGATCGTGAGGGGGGCGGGGAGCGCCCCCGCCTTGAGCACCAGCGCCAGATCCTGGGCGTCCTGCAGGGGCTTCGCGCCCAGCTCGATCTGGCCGTGCTGGGCGATCGGACCTTTGATGAAGGGCGGCTGCCCCTGCACCCGGCTGTCGAGGATGATCGCCATGTGATCCTGCACGTGCCGACTGGTCTCGCGCTCGAAGATGCGTCCGCCGCGCCGCGACAGCACGAAGTTCACCACCGACTGGTTGGTGAGCGGGTCGCGCGTGGCCTTGGCGTCCTGGAGGTATTCACCCGTGATGATCGGTCGGTCCTCCACGGCGTACAGGGTCCGGTAGCTGCGGCCGGCGCGCGACAACACTTCGGTGCCCCACTTGAGCTCCAGCCCTCGCGGCATGAGCCGCTGCACGTCGGGCCGCGCCAGCAGGCTCTCGGCCACCGGCACCTGCTCCTCCGGCACCAGATACTCGCCGGGCACCTGACCCTGGAAGAGGAGCGACGAAAGCGGGCCGGGGGCATTGAGGTCGGTCGTGTCCTTCGCCGCCGCCTTGCCCTTCGCCACCTTGCCCTTCGCTTTCCCGGTGTCCGTGCCGAACAGCTGGGTCACGCTCGCCGCCGGTGCCGCTTCCCCCGACGCCCTCACCCCGGCCCGCTGCAGCGCTTTGTCGATCTCGGGCAGCGCGTCGCGGAACAGGTTCTTCATGTCGGTGATGCGGAACTCGAGGAACGCCGTGCGCTGGATGATGCTCTTGGCGCGGGCGGGGTCTTTTTCGCCCGCCAGCTCGACGATGAGGCGGCAGCGCCCCTGGATCTGCACGACGGGCTCGCTCGTCCCGAACTCGTCGATTCGGGTGCGCACGACCCGCTCGGCGCGCTGGATGGCGTCGGCGCAGTCGGGCACGGGGCCCTTCGACTGGTCCACTTCGAGCGCCAGGTGAATACCGCCCTGCAGATCGAGCCCGAGATTGATGGGTACGCGCCGGATCGTGGTGTCCTTCATGCGACCGGTGGTCGCGTCGCGCACCCGCTGAGTGACGTCGGTGGGAATCAGCTGCCACACCGCGAGCGCGAGCAACGCGCCGATGGCAATGAGTCGTGAGCGGATCGTGCGCATTCGAGTCTCTACCCGTTGAGGATCGCACGCGCCGCGATCGCGTCGCGCTCGATCTGGTCGACCAGCGCCTGGCGCGACGGGAAGGTCTGGGTATCCCGCAGCCGCCGCACCCACTCCACCGTCACCGTCGCACCGTACAGATCACCGGTGAAGTCGAACAGATGAATCTCGAGGCCGCGCGCGTACACGCCGAACGTGGGCCGCGGGCCCTGGTTCATCATGCCCCCGTAGCGTTTCCCGTTTCCGGTTTCCCGTTTCCCGACGTCCACCCGTACGGCATACACGCCATCCGGCGGCAGCAGCTTGCGCGGGTCGGGTGACGTGAGGTTGATCGTCGGCACGCCGATGGTCCGGCCCCGTCCCGCGCCCCGCTCCACCACGGCCCGCAGGCTGTACGCCCGCCCGAGCCCGCGCTCGGCCGATGCCAGATCGCCGTGCGCCACGGCGGTCCGGATCAACGACGACGAGACCGGCTGTCCGTCATCCTTCACGGCCGCGACGACCTCCATGGCGAACCCGTCCTCGCGCGCCAGCCGCCGCACCATCTCCACGTCGCCCGCGCGGCCGCGCCCGAACCCGTGGTCGTACCCCAGAACCAGCTCCTGCATCCCGAAGCGCGCCCGCAGCACGTCGCGCACGAACTCTTCGGGAGCGAGGCGCGCGAGCTCCGGCGTGAACGCGACGACCTCCACCCGCGCCACGCCGAGCGCCGCCGCCAGCACGCGCTTCTCGTCAGACAGCGTGAGCAGCCGCGGCGCGGCGCTCGGGTTCACGACCTCGAGCGGGTGCGGGTCGAACGTCACCAGCAGGCTCG
>WNFX01006610.1_pt1 | contig 31834 bp, 32 predicted proteins | sample 5400111 | NCBI WGS metagenome assembly WNFX01 (sample SAMN13153363, study PRJNA577476) | soil metagenome | isolation source: 40 cm soil or saprolite under grassland replicate 1 | place: USA:California | collected 2016-06-15 | reverse complement strand
CCGCAGGCTGCGGAACACGACCTAGCGGTCCCGCGTGGCGATTCGAGCGGGTGTTAGTCGTTGAAGTCGATGACGCCGGTGATGGAGAGAATCACCGCGGTCAGGTTGTACGTGCCGTGGATGACGACGGCAGCTATGTAGAAATTACGGCTTGCCCTGGGTAGCTTTTCGCGCCCGGCGGCCCAATCTATGACCTGCTGGTTGAGCCCCAGGCCCTCCAGGTAGCTGCATGCCGCATGCAATCCCAGCGGGACACTGAAGCGGAAGACGATGAATTCGTCCGAAGGGTTGTCGACGTAGTGGGTCACGTAGACGAGACTTTCGATGATGCCGAAGACGAGCCCCGAGAGCGCGCAGAGGACCGCTGTGAAAAGCTGGTTGCGAAGAGCCCGCGGCCACCAGAGCATCGCGAGATAGATTCCCGATGGCTTGAGCGCCTCCTCGATGAGCGGGGCGCCGATGAAAGGCAGGAGGACGTAGGTGAGTGTGGTCTGCGCTTCCTGGAAGATCGCACCGACAATGCCGAGCAGGCCGCCGACGAGGGCAACCAGAACGGCGAGAACATACTGGTACGCCGGCGCCCGACCGGGCGGCGCTTCGATGAAATCTCCTGAAGGCGCTGGTTCGGCTGCGGGCGGCTCCAAGCTAGGATTTCGGCACTAGCCGCGGGGTAGTCCCAGACCGCGTCCGGCGATAATCCCTCGCATTATCTCGCTTGTGCCCGCGGCCACCGTTAAGGCGGAGGCGAAGAGGTAGTACTGCTCGAGCCGCCCCGCCATGGGCGCGCAGTTAGTGCCGGGCGCGATCTGTCCGGCCATACCGAGAATCTCCATGCCGGCTCCAGCGAGCCGCTGCTGGAGCTCCGAGCCGTAGAGCTTCGACATCGACGCCTCCGCGTTTGGGATCTGGCCGCGGGCCTGCATTGAGGCGACCCGGTATGAAAGAAGGCGGCCAGTCTGAAACTCGATCGCCAGCTCCGCCAGTTTGTGGCGCACGTTTCCGTCGTCGATGATCGCGCTGCCGCTATGACGCGTCTGCGCGGCGTACTCGACCAATTCCTCATAGATGCGAATGCCGGCGACGACACGATTGATGCCGGAGCGTTCGAAATCGAGCGTCGCCGCCGCGATGTACCAGCCGCGGTTTAGCTCGCCGACGAGACAATCGCGAGGCACCCGGACGTTTTCGAAGAAGAGCTGGTTGAACGTGTGACGGTTCGTGAGGTCGTACAGCGGGCGCACTTCGATGCCCGGCGTCTTCATATCGAGGAGGAAATAGCTGATGCCCTTGTGTTTCGGGGCATCTTGGTCCGTCCGTGCCAAAAGGATGCACCAGTCCGCCTTGTGGGCTAGCGAGGTCCAGATCTTCTGGCCGTCGATGACGAAGAAGTCGCCGTCGGCCATGGCTCTCGTCTGAAGGGAAGCGAGATCGGAGCCGGAGCCCGGTTCGCTGAAGCCCTGACACCAGACCGATTCGGCGCTGGCGATAGCCGGCAAGTGCTTTTGCTTCTGGTCGTCGCTGCCATAGAGGATGATGGTGGGGCCAACGCGGTCGGGCCCCACGCCGAGCTGAGTGGGAGCCCGGTGGTAGGACATCTCTTCGTTGTAGATGACCTGCATCATGTGTGTGGCAGCGAGCCCGCCGTGCTCGGCGGGCCAGCCGAGCGTAAGCCAACCTTTCGCGGCCAACTTCTTTTGGAACTGCCGCAGGAATTCCCAGCGGGCGTCGCCGCCCTCGCCGAGCGCGCCGACTCCGGCTTGTTGGCTCCAGTCGGGCGGCAATTCAGCGCGCAGGAACGCGCGTATCTCGCTGCGGAACGCCTCCTCTTCTTGCGTGAAGCGGAATTCCATGGGCGCCTCCCTGAACGGCGACAAGTATACTCGATTCGTGATCAGTGGTTAGCGAACAGTGATCAGTAAAGCGGTAACTATCATCCTCATTGCCGGCGTGTTCGTGTGCGTTGCCTGCAGCAGCGACAGCCAATCGCAGGAAAATGCCGCCCGTAACACATCGCCATCGATAACGCGCTCGCCGTCACCGCGGCCAACGCCTTCGCCAACACCGCTGCCAGCGCTCAGCTTGGCGGGCATCTTCCCGCCGCGCGATTTGTCGGCGCTCAAACTAGATCCCTCGCGGGTCAGGACTTTGATCGCGACGGGTGACGTAATCCCCGCACGCTATGTGGATATCACTATTCGGGACCAGGGGGACGATTTCCTGTATCCCGTGGCTGCGACGAAGGACATCACGTCGGCGGCAGACCTGACGGTGATCAACCTCGAGGCGCCGCTGATCGAGGGCTGCCCGTACCACGATGGCGGCCTGATTTTCTGCGGCCGGCCGGGCATCACCGCTGCCTTTCAGGCGGCAGGCGTCGATGTCGTTACGCTGGAGAACAACCACATCGCGAATTACGGCCCTGAGGCGGTACAGGAGACGGTCCAGCATCTCGAGGCAGCGGGCATGCACTGGGCGGACCGCGACACGCCAGCGATCATGGACGTCCGGGGGGTCAAGTTCGGCTTCCTCGCATATAACGGCGTCGAGCAACTGCTGGACCGCGACCAGATGGTCGCCCAGATCAAGGCCTTGAGACCGAAGGTCGATGTTCTCGCGGTCTCGGTGCACTGGGGCCAGGAGTACGTCCGCATTCCTTCGGCGGTGCCGCCCGTCGCAAACGACAATCCGGTCGAAATCGCGCACCTGGCGGTCGATGCCGGAGCCGACCTGCTCATCGGCAACCACCCGCACTGGGTGCAAGCGGTCGAAATCTACAAGGGCAAGTTCATCGCCTACGCCCACGGCAACTTCATCTTCGACCAAATGTGGAGCTACGAAACGCGCGTCGGCGTGCTCGGGAAGTACACCTTCTATGACGATAAGCTCGTCGGCGTCGAATTCATCCCCACAATTATCGAGAACTACGCCCAGCCGCGCTTGCTGGAGGGTGAGGAGCGCCAGTCGGCTCTAGACGCGATGAAGGCGGCGAGCGATGAGCTGGCGGCGGGAATGGTGAATCACCCGTAAGGGGCGGGTTTGGCGTCTAAATCGGGATACCATTCCGGGAACCGCTGACCGTTCTAACGCAAGGTCTCATCTCGGTTCCGTACGAAACCCGCCCTTAGGGAACCTGCCCTGAACCGACTTCGTTTCGTTGTGCCATTGATTCGACGGGCTGTCCACGTCTTGAACCCGCGAACAATTTCAGAGACCAATTCGGGTGACACAACCTCATCGCGATAACGACCGAAACCCGCCCCTACGCGCATCCTCGTGTGGTCTTCGGGTCACCGCCCCTTGAACTGCGGCTCGCGCTTCTCGACGAAGGCACGTGGGCCTTCGCGCGAATCCTCGGTGCTCTGGGCGATGAACATCGCTTGCTGGGCGAGGTCGAGCGCGGCGTCGAGGCTCAGTTCCTGCGATCGGTAGGCGAGACGCTTCGCTTGCTGGATGGCGACGGCCGGGCCCCTCACCAGCCGCGCCGCGTACTCGCGGGTATATGCCATCAGCTCGTCCGCCGGAACGACGGCGCTCACGTAGCCCATCGATAGCGCCTCCTGGGCGTCGAAGAGGCGGCCTGTCCAGATGAGATCGAGCGCTCGGGCCATGCCCACGATCCGCGGCAGAAAATAGCAGCCGCCGTCTCCGGGGATCAGGCCCATGCGGACGTAGGTCATGCCCAAGCGCGCGGTGTCCCCGGCGAAACGCATGTCGCACATGGAGGCCATGTCCATGCCGGCGCCGACTGCGGCGCCGTTGACGGCGGCGATGTACGGCTTCTCCATTATCGAGACCAGGCGGGGGATACGCTGAACGCTGTCCCGTAGAAAGTTGCGGTTGTCGACCTGCGACGCGCTCCGGTGCAGCAGCGAAACGCCTTCACCGCCGGAAAGATCGGCGCCCGCGCAGAACCCGCGCCCGGAACCGGTTAGGACCACGACCCGCACGTCGGCGTCCGTATGGGAGTCGAGGAGCGCCGCGTACCACTCGTCAAGCATCTGCGGCGTAAACGCGTTCATCCTCTCCGGCCGGTTCAGCGTGATCGTCGCGATACCGTCAGCCTTTTCGTACGTGATCTGCTCGTAGGTCATGACCTGTCTCCTTAGTACATCCCGTAGGAGCGAATGATTTCGAACTCGTAGATCAGCCGCTGCTCCTCAACCATCATTTTCAGGAACTCCTCCTGGCTAATCGTCCTGCCAAACCAGTTGATTTGCCCGTCCGGCACACCCATTCCCTGCTGCATCACCTCGAAAAGCCGCAGATGCAACTCAGGTGCGTCGGGGCCATCCAGGATCGTTACTCGGCTCTCGAGGGCGAGCCAGCGAAACTCCGCATCGAACACGAACAGCGTCGAGCGCGCGTCCCGGCGCAGATGCTTCGTCCTGACGCGCGTCTGGGCGCCGGAACTCCACACTTTGCCGGCCACGAGCGCCACACCGACTCTCGCGACATGAGGTGTCCCGTCGGCGCGCAGCGTCGTCATTGCCGCCGAGTGGTGCTTCTCGAGAAAGGATCGCGTCCGTTCGTTCACGTTCAGTCCTCCGTCAGTTATCGCATCCCGATTCCGCCGTCGACGCTGATCGACTGCCCCGTGATGTATGCGGCCGCCGGTGAGGCGAGGTAGGAGACAACCGAGGCAATCTCCGCCGGTTCGGCCTGCCGGCCAAGAGGGACGAAGCGCTTCACGCCTTCCTTGACCATCTCGAACGGCACGCCCATCCGCTCGCCCGTTCGCCGGAAGGTGCCGTCCATCATGTCGGTGTCCGTAGAGCCGGGGCAGAGGGCGTTCACGGTCACGTTATACGGCGCGAGCTCGAGCGCGAGCATCTGGCTGAGCCCAATCACCGCGAACTTGGCCGGCGTGTAGCCGCCATACTGCGGCTGGGCGACGCGGCCGGCGAGCGAGGAGATGTTGATAATGCGCCCGCCTTCCTTCTGGTCGACCAAGACCTTGGCAACTGCCTTGCAGCAGTGGTAGACGCCGTTGAGATTGACGTCGATTTCCCTGTGCCACTCTTCGTCCTCCGTCTCCCAGAGGTTCTTCTTGCCGGAAACAAGCGCCAGCCCAGCATTGTTCACCAAGATATCGATGCGCCCCAGTTCTTTGACTGTCCGCCTGACCATCGCCTGGACGGCGGCGGGCCTGGTGACATCTACATCAAGGGCTAGCGACCGCCTGCCCGTCGTCGCGATCTCATCGGCGACTGATTGTTCGCCGCGCCAGCTTGCTTCGCGCTCTTGACTGGGCATCTCTTCCGACGTCCGCGCGAGCGCCGACACGACCACATCTGCGCCGTCCTTAGCCAGCCGCAAAGCGATCGCGCGACCAATCCCGCGCATCCGGCCGGCGCCGGTGACGATCGCGACTTTGCGGGCGAGCGGTCCGTTCATGGCGCGGAGCCTACGGCAGTCGCGAGGTTGACGTCCCGGTGGCGGCGTTCGGCGAGCGCCCAGAGCGCGAAACTCAGGGCGACGACGAGCCCCATGAACACAGACAACCCCCAGAAAGCGGCCTCAGTGTCCCAGGTATCGACGAGCGCTCCTGCGATCACGCCGCCCAGCGATCCGATCCCGAAGCCGGCGAAAAACGAGACGCCATAGCTCCGGCCAACCGCGCCGGGTGGAGTGTAGTCGGCGATAAGACCCGTAAAGACCGGCTGGTTGGCGAAGTAGAAGAACACGAAAGCCGATGATGCGATCACCAGGAGCGCACCGCTCAGCATTGCCGTTAGTATGAGTGCGGGGACTGCCGCAGCTGCTATTACGGGCGCCATTCGCTCGAGCCGGATGCCCTGCGAAAGCCAGCCGCCCACCAGCTGCCCAACGGCTCCCATAACAAAAGCGACCGCAACGAAGGCACCGCCGAAGTCCTCACTTACCAGCTCCTCCAGGTGTTTGGGGAGGTACGTCACCACTCCGCGGTATACAACCCCGCCGAGGACGAAGGCGCCGTATGTCAAAAGGAGCGGTGTGAGTAGCCGGTTAGTGACTGGCGCTGGTGCTTCTTGCAGCAGCGGCTCGGCTACTTCTTCAGCAGATAACACCTCGCTGTCGCCGTGGACCGGCAGATGCGCGCGGGACAGGATGATGGCAAGTAGTGCGGAGAGTGCCGCGATGCAGAAGAAGCCGGCACGCCAGTCAATGGCAATCGCCAGGCCGAGAGCGATCGCCGGCGCGAGGACTTGTCCCAGGTTGCCGGCGACACCGTGGAAGCCGAGGCCGATTCCTCGCCGGCTCACGCCCTGTGCTACTGCAGAGAGGCCCGCGGGATGATAAAGCCCGATCGTTAAGCCGAGCCCGGCGAGCGTAGCAGCCAGGACCCAAGCGTTAGGTGAAAGACCCACAAGAACGGCCATCACGCTCGAACCGGCAAATGCATAGACCAGGACGCGGCGAGATCCCAAACGGTCGGTCAGGAAGCCCGCCGGGATCGCGCTACTGCCGAAGGTCCAGCCGAAGACTGTGGCGAGCGCGCCCATGATCACATCTCGCGTCCCGAAATCGTCCTGGATTCGGGTGAGCAGCACAGCGTAGCTCAGCTCCGTGATGTGGGTTAGAGCGTGGGCCGCCGCGATAAAGGCAATGAGCCTGCGTTCTGTCTGGTTCATCGGTATCGCGATTATACGGGCCGGATTCTTCTCGCGGCGAGGTTTTGGTGAGGCTACGGGCTAGGTGAGGCCTTCGGCCTTCATCGCGCGCAACGTCACCCGGAACGCATCAATGGTACGGCTGATATCCTCATCGCTGTGCACGCCGGAGGTGAATCCGCCGTTGCCGCCCATGAGGTCGACGCCGTGGTTCAGCATTCCCCGCTTGAGTCCAGCAGTCAGCACCGCCGGCAGAGGTCGTTGACCAGCCGTTCGTTCAGTTGGTCGGCGTGCTGGTGATGATTTCCAGCCGCGACTATCGAGAGCATAGTCGAGCCGGCCGCGGCGGAGAGCGGATTGGCGTTGAAGGTGCCGGGGTGGGCGACCCGCAGGCCGGCGTTCCACACGGGATCGTCCCGGAATTCGAGCATCGCCAGGATGTCCGCCTTGCCGGCGACCGCACCGCCCGGGAGCCCTCCCGCGAGGATCTTGGCAAGCGTAGTGAGATCAGGCGTGACGCCGTATCGGGCCTGTGCTCCACCCGCCGAGACTCGGAAGCCCGTGACGACCTCGTCGAAAATCAGCACCGTGTTATACCGGCTGGTGACTTCGCGCAGATCTGCGAGGAAGTCTCCACGGACGGGTGCGGTTCCCCATGAGGCACCCGTGGGCTCGAGAATGACCGCGGCGAACTCGCCCTTCGCCAGGACCTCGTCGACGAGCGAGATGTTGTTCTGCGGGATGCTGATCGTATTGCCGAGCGTAGAGGCGGGGACGCCGGCGGACCGCGGAGAATCAGATTCAGCTGCGCGCGTGCCGACCACATAGTCCTGCCAGCCGTGGAAATGATGGTCGAACTTGAGGAGCTTATCGCGGCCTGTATAAGCCCGGGCCAGGCGGACGGCCATCAGAGTCGCTTCTGTGCCGGAGCTTGTGAACCGCACTTCGTCAGCGCTCGGCACAAGCGCCCTCACCCGCTGGCCCCACTCCAACTCCAAGCGGTGGTTCGCCCCGTAATGGGTGCCCTTCGGCGCTTGTTCGATAACCGCCTGTGTGATTTCCGGATGGGCATGGCCGAGGAACAACGCGCCGTGTCCCATGACGTAGTCGATGTACTCATTCGCGTCGACGTCCCACTTGCGGCTGCCCGCCGCGCGGTCAATGAAGATAGGAAACGGAGACGTGTAACGGATATCGTGAGTTACTCCGGAGGGAAATGTCCGGAGCGCCTCCTCGTAGAGCTGCTGGGACCCCGGGTGGAGACGGCGATAATCGTCGGTGATCGTATTGACGGCGGCCATCGGCCTGAGGATAGCAGAGCGCGACGCAGGCAGACTAGCGAGCAGGGCGCCCCGGGGCGACGGCCGGCCCGAACTTTCTTGCCGGAATGGTCAGTAGTCGACTTCTAGTTCACGGAGCGCTGAGAATGTATATTCGAGCGAAAGCTGCTCTTGAAAAGCTGCGAGGTATCGCCCATGCCCGCGGAAGCGCCCGCCGGCTAAGCTGAACCTGTCTAGCAGGCCCAGGCATTCGCGGCAGACAATCCAGCCGGTGCCGCATGCTTCCTCTTCGTTGAGGTAGTCCCAGCGGACCGCGAGTTCTCCCTGGTGACGGCAGTCCATGTCAGGATTACAGACGGAGCCCGCTTGCATTCGATTACATCTCCCGGAGCTCATTTCTCCGGAGTTTGGCGGAAATTTGTCCGGAGGATGACTAACAGGGCAACGAAATCTAGCCGTCGTTTTGTTGGTGGAAACGAGGGCGGAAGTAAGGGATAGCCGGGAGTTCTCGCATGGACAGGAGACCGGTCAGCCGGCTACGCGCGATTGCCGGTAAGCAGTTCGCGATAATCGCGGCGGTCGCGGCGTCGCCCTGGATGCCGCCCTCAATTACGGCGCGAATGGGCGGGCTACCATTGATTTCGACGAGGTCATGCGGGTCATGGGCTCCGAGGCTCATCTCGAGGTCCAGCCGCACCACCTCTTTACCCGAAACGAGGCCGCGCGCCGATTGGCGAAGGCCAAGCGAGTAACCTTTTTCCACGACAAAGTACTCGTTCTTGCGGCGTTCCCTGGCAACGACCGGCTCAAGCGTCTCGGTTACATCATCCATCCGCCATCCAAAACTATCGGCAATCATCAGGGCCGATTCACGCAGCCCCACGTGGCCAACAGCGCCGGCGCTTGCAGCCTGCTGGAACCCCGAGACGCTGAGTCCGACGCCCGCCTTGCGCTGGAGCTGTATGCGACGGGTGGTCACGTCCAGAATGCGTTCAATGTGGACCGACTTCACCTGTTGGGAGGCAGTGGCCATCATCATCGGGAGCATATCCATGACGAAGCCAGGGTTGACGCCTGTGCCCAGAACACGCACGCCGGTCTCCTTCGCACGGCGGTCGAGCTTCTGAGCGATCTCCGGGAATCGCACCCAGGGAAAGGCCAATTCTTCGCAACTGCTGATGATGCTCTTCTCCGCAGCCACGATCGACATAAGCTGCGGATAAACCTCAGTGAGAGACGACCCGGTGCAGTGGACCACAACGTCCGCATAGGTGTCCCGGAGTAGCGATTCCGGATCATAGGCGACCGGAATGCCCAGGGTATGGCCAATGCCTGCTGCGTCTCCCAGGTCCTTGCCGGCCTTCGCGGCGCTTGCGTCAATCGCACCGACGATCTCGAATTCGGGGTTGTTCAGGAGGGCGCGGACGACTTCAGCGCCGATGGCCCCCACGCCGTAGTGGATGATGCGGACCTTGTCCTGCTGCACATAGGCCTCCAGATCCCGGAAGGTAGCCGCGAGTTTGGAGAGCCTCTCGTTGGGATCGTTGCTCATACGAGTCTTTGCTGGCCATTATCCTCGAAATACGGAGAATCGGCCAGAGTGGGGTCAAGAAGCATGATAGGCAGCGAAGAAGTCCAGAAGCAGCCGGTTGAAGACATCCGGTTGCTCGAAATACACCGAATGCCCTGCTCCGGAGACGACCGTCATGCGCGCGTTTGGTATGAGCGTCTGAGCGACGGCCATGAGTGAGACCGGCATGACTTCATCATCTTCACCACCGATGAACAGCACGGGAGTGGGCAGGGTGGCGAGTGCTTCTCGTGTTATTCCGGTCTCGGGTGTGCGTTCGAGCGCCCTCAGACGCTGGACTTGCGTCTCCGTCTGAAGCCGGTTCGGCCCCTGTTCGTTGAGCATCCTGATCTGCTTGTAGAGGAACGCCCGTTCCTTGTGCGCGGCCGCGAAGCCTCGCCCGAGTGCTCGCTTGACTCCATCCTCTCGACGCCGCTCCCAGACTGACTGTACGAGCCGGCGGAGCTCATCGTTTGAGGCCAGCCAGACTTCGCGTCGCATACCGGCGAAAGTGTTGGCCATCACCAGGCCGCGGACACGGTCGGGATTGCGGACAGCAAAGCCGAGGCAACTGAGCCCACCCATCGATTGGGCGACAAGGAATGGTTTCTCCAGGCGAAGGTGATCGACAAAGCTCGTCAGGTCCTCAATGAAAGCGGCCGGGCCGGTGTCATCGATATCCAGCGAAAGACCCCAGCCGCGATGATCGAATGTGATACAGCGGTAATGCCGTGAGAGGACTGGCACCTGCTGCCACCAGCTCACGTGGTTTCCCCCCGCGCCGTGGGCAAAGACGATCGGGATGCCCGAGCCGTATTCTTCGTAGTAAAGTTGGATGCCGTTTATCTCCGCAGTTGGCATGTGAGCCTCTTAGCGCGTCACGACTGAGGCATTAAGCACGTCTGTGGATAAGTTATACGCAAAGGTCATAGCCTTTATCCTCACCTTTGACGTAAGATGATACCGGATGGCACGCGCCACGACACAACCGGCGAGAAGGCCGCGAGGCCTATTCGGAACACGCTCGCCGATTTCCGACTCTGAAGACAACCAATCATCGACGCCCGGCGCAACTTCGAAAAGTACGGAGACTGGGCCGTCCGCGCCGCGGCGATGGAGGAGAAGGGGAGATGCCCGGCGGCCGGATACCGAACCCCGGGCAGGCGCAGGCCAGGGGCAGCCGGTCTCTCCGAAGGCTGAAGGCGAAGACGCCGCCACCAAGACGAAACGCCGACGTGGCAGCCGGGGCGGTCGCCGACATCGCCGTACGACGGAAGCCGGAGCTAACGCGTCGGGACAAACCGCAGTCGCGACAGATCAGACCGCGCCGCCACCGCGTCGCTCCCGCCAGCCGCGGCCGAAGAAAGCGCTCACGGATTCGAGGCAACCGGCTGAGGAGAGGCAACCGCAGCCGCCTCTGGCCAAGGCTCGTGCCCGCATTCCTGTAACGGGGGCGCCCACCGAGCACGTCCCCGAGCCGTTCGCGCATAACGCCGAGTATGAGTTTGCGCGCATTCTTGACTTCTATGGCATCGACTGGCAGTACGAGCCCCGTTCCTTTCCGTTGCGTTGGGAACGCGGCCATGTCACGGAGGCATTTACGCCGGACTTTTATCTCCCCGACCTGAGCCTCTACGTTGAGCTTACCACCCTCAAGTCCAGTCTCACCGCAGAGAAGAACCGCAAGATGCGTCTTCTGAAGGAGCTGTATCCGGAAGTCAACGTGATAATGCTCAAAAAGCGGGACTACCTTCGTCTTGTCGCCAAGTACGGCTACGGGCCGCTTTCGCCGGGCCAGGTCCCTGACATCGACCGCGTGCTGATAACGGCCAGCAAGATACAGCAGCGAGTTGGTCAGTTAGGGGCGCAAATAAGCCGCGACTACGCGGGCAAGGAGCCCGTACTGATAGGCGTATTGCGCGGCGTCATATGCTTCATTTCGGATCTGATGCGCCACATATCAGTGCCGTCAGCGGTCGATCTCATGGCGATCTCTTCGTATGAAGGGAATGGCGCGGGCGCTGTCCGCATCCTGAAAGACATTGACGAGAATATTAAGGGCCGGGACGTAATCCTCGTTGAGGATATAGTCGACACGGGCATGACACTGAACCATGTCATCGATTACCTGCAGACGAAGCGCCCGGCCTCGATCCGCGTCTGCACGCTGCTCGACAAACGCGCTCGCCGCATCGTGAATGTTCCCCTGGACTATGTGGCGTTCGAAATACCAGACGAGTTTGTCGTCGGCTACGGGCTAGATTTCGACCAGCGATTCCGTAACCTGCCATTCATAGCGGTCCTGAAACACGAACTGCTGCCCTGACTGATCGCGCCCAGCAAGGCGCGTGGCGACGGTGGCGAGCGCATGATGTGGATTTGTGGAGAATCCCGATGTTCCCCGTGTCTGCGGCGCTTTTGAGAGTTCTCGCGAGAGATTGAGTCTTGACTATGGCTCAAGCGCTCTGGGCGGACCCTGGTTGCCGTAATGCTGTTGACAGGGCTGTGCGCTTGTGTCAGGATAACGATGCTTCCCGGGCGATCCAGAAGCGGATCAGGAAAGAACGGACTCGCTGGAGCGGAAGGGCGACCCGAAGCCCCTGGCGAGACCCGGATTCCGGAGACGACAACGGAACGCTCGGGAGCGTTTTTGTTACCCGTCATCTGTCAGCCTTCTGCTCTTCGGACGGTATTACCAGCTTCGTGGTGAGCTTCGCCTCGATGTCTGAGGCGAGCGAGAGGTCGCGGTCGGTGAGCGCTCCGGCGCTGTGCGTGATGATGCGAAGCGTCACCTTGTTGTAGTTGATCGTGATGTCCGGATGGTGGCCCGCCGATTCGGCGAGATAGGCGACGCTGTTGACGAAGGCGATCGCCCGCAGGAACGTTCGGAAAGTGAACTGCTTGCGTAGCCGCCCGTCGCGCAGCTCCCAGCCGTTCAGGTTTGTCAGTCCGTCCTGTATTTCGCCGTCCGATAATCTCGTCGGTTCAGTCATTGCGAACCTCCGGCCACAAGATAGCACGCACCTCAAACGCCGACGATAATGGGCGGACAGAAGGAGGCGAATTCGTGGCGATCTATGACGCGTCCATTCCGCTCCGAACTGGCATGCCTACCTATGCCGGGGAGCCTGGGCCCCGACTCGATTACCTGAAGCAGATTGCACGCGGGGACTCCGCGAACGTGACTGCCCTCTCCCTTGGCTCGCACACAGGGACGCACGTCGACGCCCCGCATCACTTCCTCGACGGTCGCTCGACGGTCGAGGCTATGCCGATCGAGGCGCTCGTCGGCCCGGTGCAGGTCATCGAGCTCGCCGAGCGGCGCCACATCACCGCCGTGGACCTCGAGTCCGCTGCAATGCCTTCCGAGGCAACACGCCTTCTCCTGAAGACGCCGAACAGCCGATTCTGGAACGACGACGAGTTCCATACCGACTTTGTGGGATTGACCGGCGATGCAGCTCGCTGGCTCGTTGAGCGCGGTTTCGTCCTGGTCGGTATCGATTACCTGTCGATTGAGCAGTTCCGCTCGCCGACTCACGAGGTCCATAAGACGTTGCTTGATGCCGGGATAATCATTGTTGAGGGACTCGATTTAAGGAACGTGCCGGCGGGCGCCTATATGATGGCCTGCGCGCCACTCAAGGTGGTTGGCGCGGAAGGGGCTCCGGCGCGCGTTTTCCTCTGGGACCGAGCCCCATAGCCGAGGAGCGTCGGTACCCTAGAGCCTCAACTCCGCTCGCGCTCGAAGCCCGGCCCGCGGAACAACTTTGGCAACTCTCGCGAAGCTTCGTTCTCCTCAGTGGCCGATAACCTCAGCGCGATCAACCGGCAGCCGTGCGGCGGCAACTCAAAGGGCAGGCAGCCTTCTCGAACGCCAAGATAGTCGTGGCTCCAGGCATCGAATACCTCGAACCGACCGGCTGGTAGCGGCGCTTCTATCCTCGCGATCGCGTCACCCCAGTTGAAGACCGCAAGCATGCGATGCGAGCCGCAGTCCAGCTCAAGCAGCCGTGAGACATCTGACTCGAACAAATCGATCGGTCGCGCCGCCTTCCCGCTCGGCGGCAGGAGCATCGACAGCCACTGCCGCCTCTCGTCCGACAGCCGCGCGAGGTCATCACTGTCCGCCACCATCCCGCCGGACATGGCGATTACAGTGGCCAGCGTGCGGACCTCGTCCTCAGTGAGTGCGGTCTCCTCAGAGCGAACCAGCAGGCAGTCTGGGTCATTCTGCCAAAGCCGCCCGTGCATCCACCAGCGCGTCATCGTATTGCGGATCGCATTCAGCGCCGACGGTTCGCTCATCCGCTTGCGCTGTGGATCATCCGACCGCCCCGGTGGCTTCCAGAAGGGCGCGACGTCCGGCGAAATCCGCGCCCCGTCCACAAGTCCCACGCTCGCCCCCATCGGGTTCCCGCAACCGAGCACAAACCGCTCACCCACTGCCTCCCGGATTGCCTCGAGCCCGCGCCGGTAGGCCTGCGCCCGGGTCACTTCCGCGTCGCACCGCATCCCATCTACGGCGCCGGCGTAAATGAAGTCGATCTTCACATAGTCGAAGCCCCATTCCTCGCACACAGTGCGAAAGACGAACTTCAGCCATTCGATCACCTCCGGCCGCGTCAGATCGAGTGCGTAGCAGTCCTGCCCCCAGTTCTGCATCGCGATGAACGGCTTCCCGGGCTTGTACTGGACCGCCCATTCAGGATGCTCCTTCCACAATCGCGATTTCTTACCAATCAGAAACGGCGCGAGCCACAGCCCCGCCTTGAACCCAGCTTCGTGTATCCGCTCCACGAGCCACCTCAGCCCATGCGGAAACTTGCCGTTTACGCCGAGCCAGTCGCCGATGTCAGCCTGCCAGCCGTCGTCGATCTGTACGTACTCAACCGCCAGCGCGTATCGCCCTTTACGGCTAAGCTCCTCGAGGTTCGCCAGCACCGCTTCCTCGCTCACTCCTTGCCAATACTGGTACCAGGAGCACCACCCCGTCGCGATATCGGCGCTCGGTCGCCCGTGCATCGCCCGTCCGAGCGCGTCGCCGTAGCGCTCCATTGCCTCGAGCGGCACCCGCGTCGGCTCGATCAGCAGCCGCTCAGACCTCATCTTCCCGCCAGGCGGAACCGTGATCCCGTCTGCATACGACCACGCCGCCAACGTTTGCGCCTCGCGGTCCAGCCAAATCTGCGACATCTGGTCACCCGTCGTCACGAACCCGGCCACGATGCTCCGCCTGCACTCGGGCGAAAAGACCGCAGTCATTAGATCCGAGACGAACCGCCTCGCCCTCGCCTCCGGCTGCGTGCTCGGCGCGATCACCGATGGCGCCATTGGCACATCCTCGCCCGAGCACTCGAGCAGCAGCGTCGGCGACCAGCTCTGCCATCCGTGCTTGTAGAAGCGCCAGGTCTCGCCCGATGAGGCGAGATTCAGGCGCGCGCCCTGAAGCACGTCGAAGCGGGCGACCCTTGCCGGCTCCGGAGTCTCGTTGTGTAGATCGCCATCAATCACGACGCTGGGCGCAGCGTCGTACAGCGTCACCGTTACGCTCAGGCTTAAGCCATTGCGGATGTCCACTTCAGCCGTCATGCCTAATCAATACACCGTTTTCCGCATCCAGGCGAACGGCAATAAGGCCGTTCGACAGTTCGAACGCCTCAAGCACGGGAAACCCTGAGCCCGTCGACCGCATGGCACACGAACATCTCTGCGGCCAGCCCTGTCTTCGCCCGGTAGGGTTCGACAACGCCTGCCTCGAAGCGCGCCACCGCGTCACGCGCGACTAGGTTCACCGTGCACCCCCCGAACCCCGCCCCCGTCAGTCGCGCCCCGATTAACCCTTCCGCCCGCGACACCAGCTCCACCAGCAGGTCCAACTCGGGCGTCGACACCTCGAAGTCGTCCCGCAGACTCGCGTGCGATTGGTACATGAGTTCGCCGAGGCGGGCCACGTTACTCGAACGCAGCGCGTCCACTGCCTCGAGCACGCGCTGGTTCTCGAAAATCACATGCCGCGCCCGCCGCTTCAACGGCTCCGGCAGTCGTTCGATATCGCTGACCGGCGCATTTCGCAGCGACTCGACGCCAAGCGCTCGGGCTGCCGCCGCGCATTCCTGGCGTCGCTGGTTGTATGCCGTTTCCCCAAGCGGCCGTCGCATCTTAGAGTCCACGACGATGATGGCAACATCGCCGGGCAACGGGACGTAGTCCAGCTCCAGCGACCGGCAGTCGATGAGCAATGCGTGACCGGCACGTGACCAGGCAGCGGCCAGCTGGTCCATCATGCCGCTCTGCACGCCGACGAACTGGTTCTCGGCCTTCTGGCACACCAATGCCAATCGCCCCGGATCCATCTCAATCCCTGACGCTGCACAGAAAGCTCCCGCCACGGCGACCTCCAGTGCGGCCGACGACGACAGCCCCGATTCAAGCGGCACATCGCCCGCGATTGCGAGATCAACGCCGCGAAGCTCGTATCCCGCGTCCATTAGCGCCCACGCCACACCTCGCACGTAATCTCGCCATTCCCGCCGCCCCGTGCGCCGCGGTGCAGCGACTCCCCACTCGTCGCGCGCGTCGAACTCCGCCGAGAACACGCGCACGGTGTTCCCTTCAGCAAGCGCCGCAGCGGCCGCGATGGTGCGGTTGATGGCGACAGGCAGCACGAACCCATCATTGTAATCGGTGTGCTCGCCGATCAGGTTCACGCGTCCGGGCGCTTCGGCGACTAAGGCAGGCTCCCGGCCGAACCGCTGCCGAAAAACGTGCTCGATGGACTGGACTTCTGCCTGCATTAGAAGCGTCGGGTTGTGTCTCGTTTGCGGGTTGACGGGCCAGTGCATATCATATGACTCCCATGCCCGAGAGCGCCCTCGACGGACTGACCATTATCGAATACAACCGGACGGGGGGCGCAGCTTACGCCACGAAGCTGATGGCCGATCTCGGTGCGGAGGTTATCAAGGTCGAGCCGCTGACCGGCGATCCGGACCGATGCCTGGGCCCCTTTCCAGGCGGCGAGCCCCATCCGGAGAAGAGCGGGACGTTTCTCTACCTCAACTGCAATAAGCAAAGCGTGATGCTCGACATAACCAACCACACCGGCCGGCAGGTGCTCGACAGCCTATTGCGGGACGCCGACGTTTTCATCCATGACATTCCGCCGGCCGAAGCAGAGGCTCTTGGGCTCAGCGACAAGCAGGTGCGAGCCGGGAAGGACAGGCTCGTCACGACGTTCATCTCGCCTTTCGGCGAAAGCGGCCCGCACCGAGACTGGAAGGCGTATGACTTGACCACTCTCAGCGCCGGGGGTTGGACATGGCTGAACGGCTGGCCCGGTCACCCGGAGATGCCGCCGCTTCGCCCGTTCGGCAGGCAGAGCGCATACCAGGCGGGCGTAAACGCTGCCCTGGCAACAATGGGCGCCCTGCTCGCCAGGCTTCGGACCGGCCGGGGCCAGCATGTCGAGGTCTCGGCGCAAGAATGCATCACCGCAATCCTCGAGATGACCTTCGCCTTCTGGCCGTATATGAACACGCCGACGGCCCGCTGGGGCCAGCGCCCGATACACCCCATCGACTTCTTTCGGTGCAAGGACGGCGGCTGGATCTTCGTGCTCTGCGTCGAGGAGCACCAGTGGCAGCGCCTGGTGGAGTTGATGGAGACGCCCGAGTGGACGCAGTGGGAGGTTGCTGCCAACCGGTTCGTCCGCGCCTCCAACTGGGATGCCCTGCGGCCGTTTATGGAGGAGTGGGTGAGCCAGTGGACGACCGATGACCTCTACAAGGCCGCTCAGGCGAAGCGTATTCCTTTCGCGCCGGCCTCGACCCTGAGCCAGCTACTGGACTCGGAGCACCTGAAGGCGCGTGGCTTCTTCGTGGAGATCGCTTACCCTCAAGCCGGAACGATCAAGCAGCCAGGCGCCCCGTTCAAGATGAGCGAGACTCCCTGGGAGATCCGGACGCCCGCGCCGACGCTCGGCCAGCACAACGAGACGATTCTCGGCGAGCGCCTCGGCCTTTCCGGCGACGAGATCAAGTCGCTGAATGGAGCGAGAGTCGGATAATGCCGGGCCCGCTCGAAGGCATCCGCGTCGCGGACTTCACCTGGGTCTGGGCCGGACCGACTTGCACGATGCAGCTCGCCCACATGGGGGCCGAGGTCATTCGAATGGAGTCGATGCGCCGGGTCTGCACACTTCGTATGCTGCCGCCGTGGCCGGACGGCCAGCCGGGAGTGAACCGCTCGGGTTACTTCAACCAGTACAACCAGGGGAAGCGCAGCATTCAGCTCGACATCTCGAAGCCGGAGGGAGCGGAGATGGCGAAGCAGATCGTGGCGATGAGCGACGTCGCTGTCGAGAACTTCGCTTCTAACGTCATCGACCGGCTCGGCCTTGGCTACGAGGAGCTTTGCAAGGTCAAGCCTGACCTCATCATGATCAGTATGTCGGGCTACGGGCGCGGCGGGCCGGAAAGCGGCTACGTTTCTTACGGACCGGCGCAGGTGCCGTTGTCGGGAATGTCCCAGCTCACGGGCTACTCGGGCTGGCAGCCGATGCACGTCGGCATGTCCTACGGCGACCCGAACGCCGGCCTGCACGCGGCGTTTGCCGTGCTCTCGGCCCTCTTCTATCGGGCGCGCACCGGCAAGGGGCAGTACATCGATATGTCTCAGCAGGAGTCAACAATGGCGGTACTCGGGGAAGGCTTCATGGAGTACGGAATGAACGGCGCTCAGCCGCCGCGCAGCGGCAACCGAGTGGCGCATATGGCCCCGCACGGCGTCTTCATGTGCGCCGGCGAAGACCGCTGGTTGTCCATCGCCTGCGCGACCGACGACGAATGGCGAGCGCTTTGCGGGGTCATGGAGCGGCCCGATCTCGCCGGCGACGCGCGCTTCCGAACGCTCGCGGACCGAAAGGCGAACGAAGACGATCTTGAAACCGAGATCATGTCGTGGACGCTCACGCAAGAGCCGTTCGAGGCCAGCGAACGCCTCCAGGCTGCGGGCGTCGCCGCCTCGCCGCCGTTCATGAACCGCGAGCTGGCCGAAGACCCTCACCTCAGCGAACGTGGCTTCTTCGTGGAGAAGGAGCACCCGGAGGTCGGCGTCCGCCAGCATGCCGGCATCCCCTGGCGAATGTCTGAAACACCGTGCGAGGTATGGCGCGCGGCGCCTATTATGGGCCAGGACAACGACTACGTTTTCGGCGAGCTGCTCGGCCTATCGAGTGGGCAGATTGAAGACCTGAAGGCGCGACAGGTCGTTTACTAGGCAGCCGACGTACGCCGATGCTAGAGACCATCACGGCGGCGGCTTCTGACGGGGTCAAAGTCGCTGCACACGTCAAGGGGTCGGGACCACCGTTGCTGGTTCTGCATGGCGGCCCGATGAACGACCATCGTACGTTCGGCGACTACCTGGATCCCATCGGGGAATATCGCACGCTGTACTTGTTGGACCAACGCGGGTGCGGTGCTTCGGATGACGCACCTGAAGACGCCTACACGCTCGCAAGGCTCGCTCGGGATGTCGAGGATACTCGGGCTGCGCTTAACCATGACAGGATCGACCTTCTCGGGCATTCCTACGGCGGTCTCATAGCTCTTCGCTATGCCCTGCGCTGGCCCGACCGCGTGCAGAGGTTAATCATCGTTGGGTGTCCCGCTCGAGGCCGGAACGGCGTCCTCGTCTCACCGAGTGCGTGGTCTATTTGGGCCATGCAAATCACCGCGAGCTTGCGGCAAGATACCGACTGGACTGAATTTGCCCTTAAGCACGATGTTGGAAACCGTGACAAAGTGGAGGAAGTACGTACGAGCTTGTCGGTGCCTAAGCGCTTTGATCCGAAGCGTTCCAAGCCACTTATGCGGGCGGCGTTTCGCACAATCGATGTTTCTCCGCTCGCCACACGGGTGCGCACGGTCGCGATCTTCGGGAAGCAAGACCGTCGCTTCGTCTGGGATGCTCCTTACCTTCGCGCTAAGGGCTTCCGTGTCTATCTCGTCGATAAATGCGGTCACTTCCCATACATCGAGCAGGCCGAGCGCTTCCACGCGATCGTGAAGGAGACGCTGTCCCAGCAAGTGCCCGCGCCTGCCTGATTCGGCAGGTCGCGGCCAGGACATGATCGAAGCTGCGATCGCGTCGGGGAAGCGGGCGAGAATCCCCGTTATCTACATTGACCGCGGAGCTTAGCCGGTGCTAAGTTCCGTCGTGGAGGGAAAGCCGGACGTGACATCTTCGCCACGCACTACCCATCTGCGCGCCGCCAAGCGGACCCGTCGCGGTCCGCACACACGGCAGCAGATCCTGGACGCGTCGCTGCGCCTCTTTTCGGAGCGGGGTTTCGCCCGGACGACCGTGCGCGATATCGCCCGGCAGGCGGGAATCACCGATGCGGCGATCTACTATCATTTCGATTCCAAGCAAGAGCTCCTGGAGGCGCTGGTCGAAGAGCGCGGTTTCTTGAGCAGCCTGCAGAACCTGGCGCGGCTTCAGGCGGACGCCCCGCTAAAAGAGACTCTTCATTGGACCGCCCGCGGCGCCATCAACATCATGGACCAGAACCGGGACTTTCTACGATTGATCATCATGGAAGGTCTGGGCGGTGATGAGGCGGCGCTGGAGCAATACGGCCGGCTGCTCGGCCTCTGGGAAGATGCCTTGACCTCGGTCCTGCGCCGCTACGAAGACAAGGGCGAGCTTCCGCAGAATTCCGCCCCGACGGTGGCAAGGCACATCATCTACACGATACTGATGACCTTTCAAGAGAGCCTCCTGGGCCGCCATGTATCACCGAGCGCACAGGCTGAAGACAGGCGGGCCGCACTTAGCGAATTTGTGACGCCGGCGCTCGACCACATACTCCAGGGCCTCGCCCAGAACTCGTGACAAATTCCCGAAGTCATCGCAAACGCACGGTCTCGTGACTTCGCTAAACATCGGCCTGATCGGTTGTGGGTTCATCGGCCGCTTCCATTCGATCGCCATCCGGTACTTGATGAAGCAGGGGCTCGTCGATGCCCACTACGTGGCGGTGTGCGATCTTGACGAAGCGCGCGCCCTCTCCTTCGCGGAACGGACGGACGCCGAGTTGGTCGCAACGAACGCGAAGGAACTCATCGACTCGCGTGAGGTAAACGTCGTGTACGTATGTGTGCCGACCGCCGGGCACAAGGAACTCGTCTTGCGCGCGGCGGAACAGGGGAAGCATATCTTCTGCGAGAAACCGCTGGCGACGAATCTCGCCGACGTCGAAGAGATGGTGGCCGCGGCTGAGGCGGCGGGTGTCAAGGCCGGCGTCGGGCTGATCCTCCGCCACTCGCCGATATTGACCGTCCTGAAGTCGCTAACCGAAGACCCGACGCTCGGCCGCCTGATGATTGCCGTTTTCCGCGATGACCAGTTCTTCCCAGTACAGGGACATTATGCGAGCGACTGGCGAAAGGACCGGTCGCTATCGGGATCGGGGACGCTGCTCGAACATTCGATCCATGACGTGGACGTCCTCCACTGGTTCGCGGGGGATATTGGAAGCGTGAGGGGAAGCATCGAGAATTTCGCCGGTCATGACGGCGTCGAGGACCTGGCAGCGGCTCACATCGAGTTTACGAGCGGAGCGCGCGCCGAATTGGTCTCGATCTGGCACAATGTGCTTCGCCGGCCGTCTTCGCGCCGCCTGGAGCTGTTTTTCGAGAACGCTTACTTTCACATCGAGAACGACTTCAGCGGGCCGATTAGCTTTCAGAAGCACAATGAGGAACCGGTCATCATGAGCGACGACCAAGTGACCCAACGCTACCTGGAATTGATCGGCCTTCCGGCGGAACCTTTTGCAGGCGTCTTGCGCTTCTCCCTGGAAGACTATCTGTTCCTCAACGCGGTCGCGCGAGGTGACGACCCATCTCCGGACTTCCGGGTTGCGCTCGAGGCGCATCGGGCTGTGGATGCGATCTACACCTCGGCGAGCGCGGGTGGCCAGACCGTACCGCTGTCGTAGGAAATACAGTGCGCGCTCGCTGCTGGCCGCAGCGGCCACTCTGTCCCAGAGACATTAGTCAAATCTTCACCGAAATGCGCTAACTCGAGTTGATTGGCGGCGTCTATTCATTAGGAGGCAGTATACGAGGAAGGAAGCGAAATCATGAAAGCGGCTAATGTACTTACAGGGACGCGATTGCCCGACGAATCAGGCCAGGCGCTGGCCGAGTACAGCCTCATCCTGACGTTTATCGTTGCCGTCTGCGTGCTCGCCGCCACGCTGCTTGGTGTCGCGATAGCGTCCGGCTTCGGAAACATCTTGCCGGCTTTCTGACGCCTTCCGCCAAAGCTTTGAGCCGTACCGCCGGGAGGATGGGCCCGGCTTATCGCGATATGGGAGACCCTTGTCCCTCAGCGAGATAAGACCCCCACTCCTCGCCACGGCTCCAGTCGAGCATGATCACTTCGATCTCTTCTCCCGGTTCGACTACGTCGATTTCGGCCGGGATAAGAGTAAGGGCGTTGGCGCGCATCATCGAGGTCAGAATTCCCGAACCCTGCGCGCCGGTTAGTGACGCATAGTGCTTGCCGTCGCGCTCGGTCACGATGCAGCGCGCCAGAAATACGCGAGGGTCACTGCGATTGACGATCCGCTCCTGTGCGATCGCGCGGACGAGGGGCCGGCGCCAGTCGCGCTTGCCCATCATTTTCAGGATCGCCGGCCGCCCGAAGATCTCGAACGCCACCATTGCGCTGACGGGATTGCCCGGCAGGCCGATGTGCGGTATGCGCCGGGCGTCTTTTTGGAAGCAGCCGAATGCCAGCGGTTTGCCGGGCTTCATTGCCACGGTCCAGAAATCAATCTCGCCCTCGCGAGTGAGCACGTCCTTCACGATGTCGTAATCGCCTCTAGAAACGCCGGCGGAGGTAATCAGCAGGTCCGCTGCCAAACCTTCGTGGATCTTCGCGGCAAGCTCTTCTACGGTATCCCTTGCAATGCCGAGCATCATCGGCCTACCGCCGTAGCGGTGCACAAGAGCGGAGACGCTGTGCGCATTACTGTCGTAGATGCGAGCGCCGGACCGGGGCTGGCCGGGCTCGAGGAGCTCATCGCCCGTCGATAAGACGGCGACTACGGGCCGCCTGAAAACGTTCACGGCCGCTGTCCCGACTGAAGCGATGACGCCTATTTCCGAGGGCCGCAGTACAGTGCCTTTCGAGACAACGACCTGACCCGCTCGGAGGTCCTCTCCCGCCCGGCGAATGTTGGCTCCGGGCTGGGCGGCCTTAAGGACCTTCACATCAGCAGTTAGCCGGCGCGCACCCGACGGCGCGGTCTCGAACGGTTCGTCCGTTTCCTCGAAAGGGACAATGGCGTCGGCGCCTCCTGGCACCGGGGCGCCGGTCATGATACGCACCGCCGTTCCCGGCACAATGCCACGATCGAAGGTGTAGCCTGCGGCAACTTCGCCGATGACGCGGAGCTGCACCGGGGATTCGGCGCTGGCGCCGGTCGTGTCCGCAGCGCGGACCGCGTAGCCGTCCATGGCGGTATTGTCCAAAGGGGGAATGTCAAACGACGAGCTCACGTCCTCAGCTAGCACCTGACCCAAGGCATCCACCAACGGCTTCTTTTCCGTGGGCAGGACGTCTACGTAGCTGAGAATGCGGCTGAGGGCTTCTTCAATGGATATCATGGAGAAGTAGATAGAACTTCGCTGATTTCATTCCGTCTGGTTTACTAGGCGAGCCGCACCACCAGACAGGTGGTCGTACGCTGCACGCCGTCCACTCGCTGGATTCCATCCGTGATCGCCCGCCCCATCTTGTCGAGATCGTCGGACTCGAGCAGAGCTATTACGTCGTATGGTCCGGTGACTGCGTCAACCGCGACGACGGTCGCCTCCGACAGCTCAAGCCTCTTTACCCCCTCTCCGACGGCATTTGCCTTGCCCACAGCCGATTCGATTAAGACGTAAGCCCGCATTTTCGAAATCCTCCTCTATCGATGCACTCTCGATTTTGCGCTGCAAATCATATCGCGAGGGAGAGGCCTGTCAAGCACGCCGACGAGCTGGCTCGCGTTGCCCGCGATTTCCTGTGCCGCCTATAATATGCCACGCCAAACGGCCTTCCGGTGCCTATCGAAGAAGATGACGTCCGTGTCAGACCCTATCTCCGAAATCGAAGACGCTGCCATGCGAGAGCTAGCCGTGACAAGTGATGCTAGTCAGCTCGAGGCGTGGCGTCTGTCTTATCTTGGTCGGAAAGGGAAACTGACCCGGGTCCTCAGAGGGCTCGCGGACCTGCCGCTCGAGCAGCGACGCAGCGTAGGGGCTGAGGCGAACCGAATCAAATTGCGTCTTGAAACCGCTCACCGAGAGAAACTTGCTCGTTTCGAACAAGACCGCGTCGCTCAAGTAACGGAAGGCGAGCGGCTCGACGTAACGTTGCCCGGGCCACCTCTGCCACGGGGCGGCCTCCACCCAATCACCCAAACTCTGCAAGATGTTCTGCGCGCGTTTGAGATCATGGGGTTCCAGGTGGCAGAAGGGCCCGAGATCGAGTGGGACTACTACAACTTCGAGGCCCTCCGCATCCCGGCCGACCACCCCGCCCGCGACATGTGGGACACCTTGTGGATCGATTGCGAGCGTGAAGGCAGGCGTTCCATGCTTCTGCGGACGCATACGTCGCCGAACCAGATCCGCATCATGGAACGCAGTCAGCCGCCCATTCGCGTCGTGGTCCCCGGGAAGTGCTATCGCTTCGAGGCAACGGACCCGACGCATGAATGGATGATGACCCAGGTTGAAGGCCTGGCAATTGATGACGGCATAAGCATGGCCGATTTGAAAGGTACACTGGCAGAATTCGCGCGCCGCATCTTCGGAGAAGAGCGCAAGGTGGCTTTTCGCTGCGATTACTTCCCGTTTGTCGAGCCCGGAATGGAGTTGCGTATCGATTGTTTCATCTGCCGGGGCGCGGGTTGCCGCACCTGCGGCCGGACCGGCTGGATCGAGATATTGGGCGCCGGCATGGTGCATCCTGAGATCATCGCCAACGCCGGCTATGATCCGGACCGCTACACCGGATTCGCCTTCGGCCTGGGGATCGAGCGAATCGCGCTGCTTCGCCATGGGGTGGACGACATCCGGCACTTCTACGCAAACGACTTGCGTTTTCTGCAGCAGTTCTGACGCTTCCTTTATGCGAATACCGCTTCGCTGGCTGGCCGATTACGTTGACCTCATGCTCCCGACCGAAGAGCTTGCTCGTCGCCTCACGACGGCAGGCGTAGAGGTGGGCGCGATCATCTCCTCTGCGGGCGACTGGGCGGGTGTCACCGTCGCGGAGGTCGTCGACATAAAGCCACATCCTGACGCGGAGCGGCTTGTCCTGGTTGCGGTTCGCCTGGGAGACGATAGGACGCGGACGGTCGTATGCGGTGCGCCGAATGTCGCCGTCGGCCAGAGGGTCGCATTCGGTCCTGTTGGGACGCGCTATATCAACGGGCATACGGGGGAGCGGACCATACTGAAGAAAGTGAAGATCCGCGGCGTGGAGTCCGCGGGCATGATCATGTCGGAGAAGGAGCTGGGAATATCCGATGAGCATGAAGGGATCCGCGTGCTGCCCGAGGACGCGCCGGTAGGGGAGCCACTTGCGTCTATCCTCGGCGAGACCATCTTCGACCTTGACCTGACCCCCAATCGGCCGGACCTGCTTTCAGTCCTGGGGGTTGCCCGCGAGGTGGCGGCACTCAGCGGGAGCAAAGTGCGCGATCCGTCGATTGTGTACGAGGCGACCGGCGAGCCCATTAGGGGGCGCGCGCAAGTGGACGTGCTGGACCGCGAGCTTTGCCCGCGCTACGTCGCTGCGCTGGTCGAGGGTGTGAAGATCGCCGAGTCACCCGCTTGGATGCAGCAGCGTCTAATCGCGGCGGGCATGCGTCCGATCAACAATGTTGTGGACATAACGAACTACGTCATGCTTGAGATGGGCCAGCCTCTGCACGCATTTGACTTCGCTGGGCTAAAGGACCGGCGAATCGTCGTGAGGCGAGCAAGGCGCGGCGAAAGTCTTCGACTTCTCGACGGAACGGACAGAGAGTTGTCGCCGGAGATGCTGGTCATCGCGGACGCTGACGATGCCGTAGGCGTCGCCGGTGTAATGGGAGGCGCCGAAAGCGAGGTAACGGAGGAGACGGAGACGGTGCTCCTGGAATCGGCTAATTTTAGGGCGACGAGCATCAGACGAACGCGTCAGGCCCTAAAAGTCGAGACGGATGCGTCTAAGCGCTTCGAGAAAGGGCTCAGTGTCCACCTGCCACCCATCGCTGCGGAGCGGGCTGTCAAGCTAATCGCGCGCATCGTCGGCTATGACGAGTTGCCAACGACGCATCTTCGCGGCGAGATCCCCCCCGCTCAGAGGCAGCAGATGCGGGAACTGCGGGAGAGGGTTCGTCATGCGCTCGCCGCTTCAGGACTGCGCGAAGTCATTACGTACTCTCTCACGGATCTCCCCACGCTTCAGAAGGTACTCCCTCCTGAGGACCTAGCCACATCGCCACCGCTTCGAATCGCCAACCCGATGAGCCGAGAGTTCGAATACGCGCGGACAACGTTGCGCGGCTCAATACTTCAAGCGCTTGCCAAGCATATCCGCGTGTCGGGGGGCCATCTGATCAGTGTGTTCGAGGCCGGGCGCGTTTACCTACGGAGCGACAATGACCTACCTCATGAGATCGAGACTGTTTGTGCCGCCCTTTCCGGGCGCAAGCCCAATCGCTGGGGCCAGCCAACCGGAGAACCGGCAGGCTTCTTCGAAGCGAAGGCTCACCTGGAGCACGTTCTCGCTGGGCTTCGTGTTGCCGCTGAATACCGAGAAGCGGTCGAGCACCCCTATCTTTCAGGCCGCACCGCCGAGGTGGCGATCGATGGCAGGCGCGTGGGTTTGCTCGGAGAGCTGCATCCACGCATCGCTGCTTCGTTCGAAATCAAGCAGGATGTGGCTATGTTCGAGCTGGATCTCGAGGCGCTAATGCCGCACGTGCCTGAGACCGTCCATTATGAACCGGTGTCTCCATATCCATCGGTGGAAGAGGATCTCGCGATAATCCTTGACGAGGACATTCCGGCTGGCCGGGTGATCGGAATGATCGAGGATTCTCATATGGTGCGTTCGGTGTCAATCTTCGACGTATATACCGGCCCGCCGGTTCCAAAGGGGAAGAAGTCTCTAGCGTTCTCGATTTCCTTCCAGTCCGGTGCGAAAACGCTGACTGATGAAGAAGTCGCAGAGGAGCGACGGCGGATAGTCCAGCGGCTGCGGCGAGAACTCGGGGCAGAATTACGAAGCTGAGCTAGCCGGCCAGCGCCGCTTTGGCCGTTTGCGCGATTTTCGCGAACGCGGCCTCGTCGCGAACGGCGAGGTCCGCGAGCACCTTGCGGTCGATCTCGACTTTCGCTTTGCCGAGCCCGTCGATGAGCTTCGAATAGCTGAGGCCGTGGAGCCGGGCGGCGGCGTTGATGCGCGTGATCCAGAGCCTGCGGAACTGGCCCTTGCGGTCGCGCCGATGCTCGTAGGCGTAACGAAGGGCGTGCATGACGGACTCGTTCGCCTGGCGGAAGAGTTTGTGCCGTGAGCCGCGATGGCCCTTCGCCATGCGGATGATTTTCTTGTGGCGCCGTCGCGTGACCGCGCCGCCCTTGACTCTGGACACAGATCTTCTCCTGTCTCTTAAGAATACGGCATAAGCCGGCGCACGCGCCTTGCGGTACCGGGCGACACAGCCATTTTGCGTGAGATGAGTCGAAGCGTCTCGCCGCGCTTCTTTCGCCGGAAGTTGTTGATGTTTATCTTGCGGCGGAGCACCTTGCCGCTACCGGTAAGGTAGAAGCGGCCCTTCGCGCCGGAATGCGTCTTCATCTTGTATTTCGCCACGGTGTTCTCGTCCTTCCGACCTTTGCGTTAGCTACTGGCCAGCGGTTCGGCGCCGTCTGTGCCCGTTCCGCGGCCGTTGCCATCGGGGGAAGCCGAGTTCTCGCCCGGCTCTTTTCCCTTAAGCGGTTTCTTCACTGTCGGCGTCAGTATAACGCTGAGGAAGCGGCCTTCCATGCCGGGCGGCTTCTCTACCGAAGCAGCTTCGCCGAGGCGAGACAGCGCACGGTCGAGGACCTCCTGACCGACCTCAGGATGTGACATCTCCCGTCCGCGGAACATCACTGACAGCTTGACCTTATCGCCCTCGGCGAGTAGTCGCTCAACCGTGCGGACCTTCAGGTCGATATCGTGCTGCCCCGTACGCGGGCGCAGGCGCACTTCGTGCACCATTGTGCCGCGTTGGTGCTTCCGAGCGTCCCTCTCCTTCTTCGCCTGCTCGTATTTCCACTTCCCGTAGTCGAGCAGTCTACAGACGGGAGGATTGCCGTTGGCGTCCACCTCGACCAGGTCGAGGCCGGCTTCGCGGGCGCGCGTCATTGCGTCCGGGAAAGGGATTACGCCTACGTTCTCACCATTCGCGCCTATGAGACGGACCTCTCTCGTTCGGATCCGTTCATTAATCCGAAGCTCTCGGAGAATAAGTCAGGCCCTCTCGGTCAACGCTTGCGCCACAATTAGCGACATATTAGCACAAGGCTTCTGCCTCATCAATAAAGAGAGACGCGGGATCAGCCTGATCGTTGCGGGCGTCGTTGCCCTCCCGCGCGGCATGATAACCCTCGCATTTCAATACCGGCAGACGCGGGTATTTCGCGTATGTCGGGTCCGTCTCTGACAGGAGGCACAGGTAGAAGCGGCTGCCTCGCGAACTCTGCACGGCGCGGCAGTGCTCACAGGTCTGGCATAGGCCGGCTTCGACAACTGCACCCTTCTCTCGACCTAGACTCGTTGGCTCACCTCTTCCTTCATCCGGGCGATGATCTCTTCCACCGGCCGAGCCTTCAGGTCCTCGCCGCTGCGCAGGCGGACGGCGGCGGCGTTACTCTCGGCTTCGCGGTCACCGACGACGAGCATGTAGGGCACCTTTTGTAGTTGCGCGTCGCGGATCTTCGCCTGCATGCGCTCGCTCCTTGCGTCTATCTCGACGCGGAGGTCCGCTGACCGAAGCTCGCCGGCGACCTTCTGCGCGTAATCGATGTGCCTGTCCGCGATAGGTATGACGATTGCCTGCACCGGCGCCAGCCACAGCGGGAACGCGCCGGCATAGTGCTCGAGGAGGACGCCGAAGAAGCGCTCCATGGACCCCAGTAGGGCACGGTGCACCATGTAAGGCCGCCGCTCGCGCCCATCCTCGGCGATGTAAGTGACGTCGAAGCGTTCCGGGAGGTTAAAGTCGAACTGTATCGTCGTGCACTGCCATTCGCGGCCCAGCGTGTCGACCATCTTGACGTCGATCTTCGGCCCGTAGAACACAGCTCCGCCTTCGTCGAGGTCGTGTGGCAGAGCCTGCTCGTTGATGACGTCACGGAGGACGTTGGTCGCCATTCCCCAGTCTTCAAGCGAGCCCGCGTACTTGCCTGAAGCGTCGCGCGTCGAGAGGTAGACGTGAAACTGCTCGAACCCGAAGGCGCCCAGAAAGAACCTCATGAACTCCACGCAGCGCTCGATCTCCTCCTTGACCTGGTCCGGCCGGCAGAAGATATGCGCGTCGTCCTGGGTGAAGCCGCGGACGCGAAGAAGGCCGTGGAGCACCCCCGAGCGCTCGTAACGGTAGACCGTCCCAAGTTCGGCCAGCCGGATCGGCAATTCCCTGTAACTCCTCAATGAGTTCTTGTACATCTGAATGTGGAACGGGCAGTTCATCGGCTTCACGTAATAGTCCTGGCCGTCGATATCCATGGGCGAGTACATGTTCTCGCTATAGAAATCCAGGTGGCCGCTTGTCTCCCATAGAGTTGACTTGCCGATGTGGGGCGAATAGACGATGTCGTAACCGCCGCGCAGGTGTTCCTCTCGCCAGAAGTCCTCAATCAAGGTCCGCACGCGGCCGCCCTTCGGGTGCCAGTAGACCAGTCCCGGGCCAAACTCCTCGTGGAACGAGAAGAGGTCCAGTTCGCGGCCCAGACGTCGGTGGTCGCGGCGATGGGCCTCTTCGACACGCTCGAGGTATTGTTCCAGCTCTTCCTTCGTGTCGAACAGGGCTCCATAGACCCGCTGGAGCATCGGATTGTGCTCGTCGCCCCGCCAATAGGCGCCGGCAACGCTCATGAGCTTGAATGCCGGGACCTGGCCTGTCCTCTCCACATGCGGTCCCTGACACAAGTCCACGAATTCGCCTTGCTGGTAGAGGCCGACTTTCTCGTCCCGAATCTCGTCGATCAGCTCGAGCTTGTAGGGCTGGTCCTGGAAGCGCTCCCGCGCCTCATCCTTGGTGATCAGTGATGACTCGAAGGGGACGTCCGATTTGATGCGGGTGCGCATCTTCTCTTCGACGACCGGCAGGTCTTCAGTCGTCAATGTGCGCGGCAGCTCGAAGTCGTAATAGAAGCCGGTGTCGATAGGCGGGCCGATGCCTAGACGGGCGTCGGGAAAGATCTCGCACACGGCCTCCGCCATGATATGCGCGGCGGAGTGGCGCATCCGTTCCCTATCCTCTCTCCCCGAAACCCAACCTGAAGGGAGCTTGCAAACGAATGAGAAGAACGCCCAACAAAGCTGGAGCCACTGCGAGAAGCGCGCCAACAGAAAGCCAGTTCGCCTCGAGGACATTCTTCGCCAAGAGGAACATGACGACACCTACAATCACAGCCTGAATGTAGTTGGTCACTATGTTTGAGATGCGCAGAAGCAGATTGATCCTCTCGCCGTTTTCATTCGCCATTGATAGGGATGCCTTCCAGCCGTGCCATCGCGGAACGTAGTATCTAATCGTGAAAAGCCAGAACTCTCGTCCCCAACTCAGGCGATTCCAGGCGCCGACCCAACTTTTCATCGCTCTCTTCCCCCGAAGCGATAGAGCACCCACCAATGGAACACGAACAACGCGATCGCGGTTAGCCCCATCACGGCCATGACCGCGACCAGGCCCCAGTCGCTGTCCGACACGGCGATCGCGCCGAAGACCACCGCCGCGGCGAACATGAGCACCGGTACGGCCCACATCCACAGCCGTAGCACGAACATGCCGAAGCCTTCCGGCCGTGCCGGCGGACTAGCGGCCGCGCGGTCCCGCCTGGTTCCTTGCTCCATGCTCCTTCTCTCCAAATAAAAACCCCCGTCCCGTGGGACGGAGGGTAATCCGTGGTTCCACCCATCTTTGTCGCCTCAGGCGAGCTCATTTGGCCGCTAACGGGTGCCTCCGGGGCCGCCTACTGGGTTTCGACGGCCGGCTCGCGGGTGGTGCTCGCTGCGACAGTGGGCGGGCCTGCTCTCAGAAAACGCTTGCCTCTCTGTTACCGTGCCGCGGCCGCTCGTCACGGTCTACGCCTTTTGAGGTGGTGGGCGATGCATGATTTGAACCTAAGACCTCAGCGATGTCAACGCTGCGCTCTAACCAACTGAGCTAATCGCCCGCATCGCTCATGCTAGCAACCGGTCGCAAGGCAGTCAACCGAGCTCCGTGCGCCATTAGGAGCGAGTGCAATCAGGCGTGTGGAAGATCAAGCGACCACCCTCGAGGCCGCGCACGGGGCGCGAGATTCCTCGCCACCCCGACTGCTCGCCCCCGGAGGCGGGGACTACCTGTTGACCCCACCGCGCGAGCTCGGAATGACCAATGTCACCGGCTTGCCAACGACCCCTAATCTCAGCGAAAATATAGATTGCTGCAAGGACCGGGAGTGCATCGGGGGCGCAAGTTTGCCTCGCCGATTTGCGCCGTGATATACTTCGCGAACCTGACCAAATGAGCCGCTAATCAAGGGCCACTAGCTCAATTTGGCAGAGCAAGCGACTCTTAATCGCTAGGTTCCAGGTTCGAGTCCTGGGTGGCCCACCAGGAGGGGAAGTGTCGGAACTGGTAGACGAGCGTGACTTAGGATCACGTGCCAATAGGCGTAGGGGTTCGAGTCCCCTCTTCCCCACCATTGAGCGAACGGACGCGTCCGGGCGGCGCGCATAGAGGAGGGCCTGTTGGCGGAGCCACTTCTGCAAGTAAAGGACCTGAAGACCAACTTCTATACGGAGGAAGGGGTCGTGCAGGCTGTCGCGGGCGTTTCGTATGACATCCAGCCTGGCGAGATCGTCGGGTTGGTCGGGGAGAGCGGCTGCGGGAAGACGGTCAGCGCGCTCTCGATCTTGCGTTTGATCCCCAACCCTCCTGGGAAGATCGTGTCTGGCGAGATCATCTTCGACGGCGAAGACGTGATCAAGATGGACGAGGAGGAGGTCCGCCATATCCGCGGCAACAAGATCGGGATGATCTTCCAGGAGCCGATGACCTCGCTGAACCCGGTGCTGAC
>WNFX01002698.1_pt1 | contig 31858 bp, 35 predicted proteins | sample 5400111 | NCBI WGS metagenome assembly WNFX01 (sample SAMN13153363, study PRJNA577476) | soil metagenome | isolation source: 40 cm soil or saprolite under grassland replicate 1 | place: USA:California | collected 2016-06-15 | reverse complement strand
ATATGATGGAGGTCGAGAGCTATCGTGCTACCGAGGCCAACCATCATCGAAAGCTTCAGCAAGAAGCGACGAAGATCGAGGCGGAGAAACCGGCAGAAATAGTTGCCATAGGGGGGTCCTAAATAGTTGACATTAGACACATACCTTGCATTATCCTCTCAACTAGGCTAAAGTACTGTGCGCCAACGTGATATACCAAGCCATAAGGGTCGGCAGAGCAAGTAGAGCAAATTGACAGACTCATGGAATTCCCTAGAAATGCAATTAAGTGAAAAACAGGAACTATGGATAAAACAGCTTGAGGACCTATGGAATTTCCTTGATGCTCGTCTAGATAATTATAGCCTTAAAACGAATGATCTGCGATTGGGACTGCTCTTGCATATGATGGTAGGAGTCCATCGGCTTATCCGAGGTTTTCTTGCACAGCTAAAAGGTGGCTCTAATGACTTTCTCGAAAGTAGATTGAGAACACTGGTTGAGGCAACTATCAATATCAACTATATCTTGGCTGACGAAACCGGTAAACGGGCAAGAGCATTTATCCTTGACGCAACAAGATCACGGCTCACAGCAGTTAAGAGAATACTAAGATTGCTGGAACAAAAGAACGCACCCTCAATGGCTGAAGTAAATACGATTGAGAGCTATAGAGCTTTAAAGTTGAGCTTGGAGCAAGAGCTTTCTGAACGACAAAGACTTTTAGGAAGAGAACATGCCACCTGGCCAAATTTAGAGCGAAGGGCACAACTGGGGAATTCAGAGGAGATGTATGCGACTGTTTTTTGGTTGTTCTCTCAAGATACACATATGACCGCAGAGGGTTTAAACAGATATCTCAGCAATATCGAGGGCGGAATTGCCATGACGACGGAGCTTGATCTTAGCATGTTAGATCAGGAGATACAGACTGCATTTGTTTCATACCTTGGTTTTATAGGCACATGCTCTCAAAGGTTTGGTTTTCCATCTGAGGAAGAACTGAAAGAATTCAATAGCTCAGAAATGCTGCCTTAAAGGGTCCGCCCCGATTTTAACGTAGGTGTACGCTAAGCCTCTTCGCTGTTAGGGCTTCTCAGGCGACACACCAGTAATCGCAACAATTGCTAAGGGAGGAGTTGCTCGTCAGGCAGCACAATGCCTAATTCCTCCGAAAGTTCTCTCACAGCAGCCTGTTCCGGTGTTTCGCCTGCATCTATTCCCCCACCGACAAACCGACTAATGCCAGGAGGGAAGAACGAGGGTTTCCCACCTAAGATAAAGCGTCTTTTGTGGTCTGCGAGGGCAATCATCACGTGTCTCCAGTCTACTTGTTCTCTCGCACCATGTTTGAGATGGGGATGTCTATGGCAACTGACGGACAATAAGCGTGCAAAGATGAGAGGGTAGGCAATAGTTACGGGGATTTTGCCAAGAACAAAGGTTCGAGGCAGATTCAGCAAACGAGTTTTCGGCAAGTGCGGGTTGCCTTGTAAATTATCCTGTCACTTTTCTTGAGGTTATTCAGTGGTACGACGTTTCTTGAGCCATTCCTCATAATCTTCTTTCTTAACACGATAATCCCTGCCGAACTTATACGCAGGCAGTTCTTTTTTGCGGATATATTCACGGATGGTATCGACTTTGAGGCCAAGCATACCAGCAATCTCTTGGGGGCTGTACCAGTCTTTTTCCATGACTCTACCTGTTTTTGTGCCAGTATACGCTGATTCTCATACCTCGTCAATTTAGAACAAACGTTTAGCTTGCTAACCCAAGAAAAACAATATATAATGGGATATATTGGCGGGAAGTAAATCAAAAAGGAGTGAAGTGGCTGTGAACACACAAACTGCCGCAAAACCACTTGTAGTCATCAGTAATCCCCATTTTGCGAAAGGCTATCGGTTAGGCCGTATCTGGTTTTTTCATGGTGAAGCAGAATTACCAGTCGATGACCGGTATTTAATCGTGAATATTGCCAACTACTGTGAGAACGGCCTGCACAATGATATCGAATGGCTGTCAGAGCGGGTTGGGTTCTTGATGGGGATGGTATCAGGCATGTGGATACCGGAATCGTAGCAAATTGGGTAATCGTAGGCAAGTAGCAGGGAAAGTAAGTTTTTCACCACTTACCTTGAGGAGCCAGTTCAGGGCATACTTTTGACGTAAGAAATTGTCGGGAGGCCTTCCCTTGCAACCACAAGGAGAACCGACATGGGAACGAACTCAATGTATGCCCACTTACAGGAGTTTTACCACATGGAGCATACATTCGTTGTTGCTGGATATGTGCGAAATAGCGACCCGTCCAAGAAAGATAGTGAAGTCTTAAACGCGCAAAAAGAGGCTCTTCGCGCCTACGCGAAAGAACACTACAATGTTGTTATTCCCGACTCCCTGATGTATGAGGATGCAATCTCCTCTCTCAAATATCCGTATTGGGAGCGGGAAGGGTTAATGAAGGCATGGGATGACGGCGAAGCCAAGCGGTTTGATAAAATCCTCTGTACGGAATTTTTCCGTGTTGCCCGAAAATCTGCCGAGCAAGCAGCTGTCATGGAGTTTTTCAAGCGGTTTGGCATTGAAGTCATCTCTATCACCGAAAAATTTGAAGACAGTGCAGAAGGCAGGCTTTTACATACGGTACAGGGCTTTTTAGGCGAGATAGAAGCCGAGAAGACCCGTATAAGAACATCCAGAGGCAAACGCCACCGCGCAACTCTTGCTCTATTAGGACAAGGCAATCGCACGTATGGGCTGAAGTTTGTTGACAGCAAGCAGTACAGCCGTGCATACTACACTTACGATGATCGGGTAATTGCTGTTATTGATGGCAAAGAATGGACTGAGCTTGATGTGCTTGCCCTTGAGCGTAAGCTTTGCTTGGGAGGCATGAGTGCAAGGCAAATTGCAATTACCTTAACAAAAATGGGCATCCCCACGCAAAAGGGTCATGAAGCATGGCATCGCATGACGGTCATTCAGCATTTGACCAATGGCAACTATCGGGGGTATCCTTATGCTGTCAATTACCGAAAAACGAAAGATGGCAGTGCCTCGTATCGCAAAACCACTGAGCGCGAACAAGTCCGGCTGCCGGAAGGAGTGTACCCCTGCGTGATACCGCCTGATGAATTCGACGCAATCCAGGAGCAGTTGCATCGCAACCAGGAATTTTCCCCCTGCAATAACCATCATCCCAATGAGAGCCTGCTTCGTGGCCTTGTTTATTGTGGGATTTGCGCAAGGCGAATGCATGTGCTTCGCTATAATCGCCGGAAGAATTATCTTGATTACTATTGTAAACAAAACAGAGGCAACAGCGAGGCGATCCATCATCACAATGTAAGCATCAGTGTTACTCACCTTGACAGCCTCGCATGGGAATTTGCTCTGCCGTACTTACAAATGCCACAGCGTATTCGTGAACATATTGCATCACTCAGAGAGCAGGTTGAGCCGAAAAACCGTATTGAGACATTGGAGGCAACCTTACAGCAGACAAAGCAACGGATTGTCAACCTCTTTGCTGTTGCAGAGATAGCACAAGACGATATAACCCGACAACTCTACCGCGAGCATTTAGCCGCCCTTGAGAAAGACCTGCGGGATACCGAATTACTGCTCCTTCGCTTTTCCAACACGGCGGAGCGCAATCAAAAATTATTCGCAGCAATTGAGCGGTTTGAGGCGTGGGCTGCTAGCCAACAACCATTTTTACAGGATGGTGCCTATGAGATTACGAAGGAGGACAAACGAGCAGCGCTTCTTGTTCTGGGTGTGAAAGCCACTGTTTTCCCGACACAAGGCTATCCTGACCGAGTGCAACTTGAGCTTGCTCCTCCTGACGTTCAGCGATTTTGTGACTTTTTTTTCCAGTAGCGCATGTACCCCTGCACAGTCATCGGATAATTCGTCGCAATCTCATAGCGCACAATAACATGCTCATCACCCGCCACCCGTACCAGTTCGGGCTGCGTCTGCTCGATCAGCATTTTAAGGATCTCTGCCTCTTCCTTGCCGTCGCGCATCGCTGCCAGTACAAAATCGCCCCAGGCGTACAGCTTCTCGCGCAGCTGCTCAAAATGCTGCGCTATATTTCTTTGCGCTCCGAAATGCCCGATATACAGCACATCCGGCCTCAGGCTTTTCACCAGGTCCATGCTCGCCGACCAGTCTTCCAGGTCGAGATCAGGTGGAGGCGTTGGCGGGCGTATATAGTCAATTCCTTGCAGGCGCACACCGGCCACGTCCCCGGCAAACAGCTCGCCCGAGTGGACATCGAAGAAAATGACATGGTGTACCGCGTGCCCTGGCGTGTAATGCACCTCAAGGCGCCGGCCTGCCACATTGAGCACATCTCCCCCTTCGAGAATATGCAGCCGCTCCTGCGGGGTCGGCTCGATATCGCCCCACAGTTCCTGCATGCGCTCCCCGAAGATGCGCGCGGCGCTCGCCACCACCTTTGACGTGTCAAGCAGGTGCGGCGCGCCCTTGCTGTGTACGTACACCCGCGCTCCCGGCATGCGCTGCACCAGTGAACCGCATGCCCCTGCGTGATCTAGATGCACGTGCGTCGCCAGGATATGTGTCACATCTTCTGGATCAAAACCCGCTTCACGAATCGCCGTCAGCAAATGCTCCAGCATACTGCCTGGCCCGGGATCAATAATAGCGAGTTCATTCCTTCCCGCGATCAGGTACGATCCCACGATTTCTGGCTCGCCCAGGAATGGCAGCGAAACCTGCCACGTGCCAGGGCTCAGTTGTTTGACAAAAGACAAAGTACCTTCTCCTATTGAGCTGGTACCCGCCAGGGTTGAGGAATTCTGCCCGGGGGCAGATATGTCAGGCGACCGTGTGGCCACTACATTTCTGGCGGTACCAGTATTATGTGCTACTGTTACTGTTTGGCCGAGATAGCTTTGGCCTGTGTGAACAACAGCAGGTAATCTCTACCGCCCGCCTTCGAATCTGTGCCGGACATGTTGAACCCGCCAAAGGGATGGACGCCCACCAGCGCTCCCGTAGATTTACGATTAAAGTACAGGTTACCCACGTGGTATTCCTCTTTCGCCCGCTCGATATGCTGTGGGTCCTGCGAATAGAGCGACCCCGTGAGCCCGTATTCTGTATCATTAGCAATATGCAGGGCTTGGTCAAAATCCTTCGCCTTGATCACCGCCAGCACTGGCCCGAAGATTTCTTCCTGGGCAATGCGCGCGTGCGGGTCCACGTCGGCGAATACCGTCGGCTCGATAAAGTAGCCCGGCTCGTGATGCCCTCCGCCTGCCACCAGGCGCCCTTCTCCTTTGCCTACCTCGATATACTCGCTGATCTTCTTCATTGCGTTCTCGTCAACGACCGGTCCCATGTAGGTCTCCGGCTGCGTAACATCACCCACCGTCAATTGCTTCGTCTTCTCGATCACCTTTTGTAGTACCTGATCATAGACCGCATCGACGACTATAGCGCGCGACCCGGCAGAGCATTTCTGTCCCTGGAAACCGAAGGCCGAAGCGACAATGCCCGTCGCGGCCGCGTCCAGATCGGCCGTTTCGTCCACGACCACCGCGTCCTTGCCACCCATCTCCAGGATTGTGCGCTTGATCCAACGCTGCCCCTTCTGAAGCCTGGCGGCCAGTTGATTGATGCGCAGCCCCACGTCCCGCGATCCGGTAAAGGCAATGAAACGCACCAGTGGGTGCTCGATCAGCGCGTCACCGATGGTCGATCCTGACCCGGTCAGGAAATTGACCACGCCTGCGGGCAGGCCCACCTCCTCCAGGATGCGCATGAACTGCCATGCAATCATCGGAGACGTGCTGGCCGGCTTGAGCACCACTGTATTGCCCGCGACGATAGCGGCGCTCGTCATGCCGATCATGATGGCGCCTGGGAAATTCCAGGGCGGGATCACCGCTCCCACACCCAGGGGAATATAGACCAGCTCGTTGTCTTCGCCATGGATGCGCACCAGCGGCTGCTCCTCGGCCAGTCGCAGCATCTCGCGTGCATAGAACTCCAGGAAGTCAATTGCCTCCGCCGTGTCGGCATCGGCCTCGACCCAGCTCTTGCCCACCTCGTAGATCATCCAGGCATTGTAGTAGAGGCGCTGCTGGCTCAGCAGATCCGCCGCCGCGAACAGGTACCCGGCCCGCTCCCCGGCAGAAACCCGTTTCCAGCTTTCAAAAGCTCTTGTGGCCGCCTGGACTGCCTCTTCTACCTGCTCGACCGTGGCCCGCGCAAAATAGCCGATCACTTCCTCGGGCTGCGAAGGATTGACAGAGGCAAACGTCGCCTCGTTCATAATCTTCTTGCCGCCGATCACCAGCGGATACGTCTGTCCAAGCTCGCTCTTCACCTGCTCCAGTGCCGCCGCCTGGGCCTGCCGGTTCTCCGGCTTCGTGAAATCGGTAAGCGGGGCATTCTTAAACGGCGTCTGTGCGCGCGACGCCGCGCTTTCGATCATCTTTGCCATAGTTCCATTACACTCCTCTGTGTCTAAAAAGACTTCTTGCTCTCATTGTATCGCATGAAAGCCGGAGAGTGATAGTTGACCGTATCTTTGCGGAGTTTACGAAGGCGGCACCCGCCTTCGTAAACTCCGCAAAGATGTCAGTACCAATTGGGAACCAATGTGTATTCGTGCACGTTTAAATAACTAGGACAGCGGAAATGATTGTTCATTCATCGTCGATGAGCAGAACAATAGGTTTGGAGCGGAAAGAGGCCAACTATCATGCGCATCTACCGGGTGGTCATCATCTCTGGTATAATGACTGTCCTGGCATTGTTCACCGGCTGTGGGCCGTATACACCTGCTGGCACGTCTAGCCTGTCCACGCCGGCGACTACACCTGCATCTACAGGGACGCCGCATTCTCCCCCAGCCACAAAGGTCCCCCCACGCACTGCTAGGACTGGTCCAGTGACATTGGATGCGGGCCCATCACTGTATCGGACGAGTGACACGATTTCTGTAACACTGAGCAATCACAGCAACCAGACCATCTATTTCCCAGATCATCTGACGAACTGCACTGTTCTTCTCCTGCAACGGCAACAACTTCAGCCATTGGAAGGCGGAAACTGGCAATCCATCAATCCATGTAGGCTTGCAATAGCTACGCGGATGTACTCGCTCGTATCAGGGCAGAGCCTTATCGTCAGATTCAGTGCTCCGGTCCATGGGTGGCAGCCCGGTCTCTACCGCGCCACACTGGGTTACCAGTCGTCTCTCAATACGCGCGCGACAACAACCATCTTTTCGTTGGCATTCCGCGTGGGGCCTTTTATTCCACCAGCACTGTGAGCCTTGCTATCCCTCCTTTCGAGAGACACGGTAGCGCAAGAAAAGCGAGCTGCTTTTCTAGAAAGCAGCCCGCGAGTTTAGTTGTTACGCCGTGTCAGATCTACCAATGCCTGGAATCGAGAGTGAGCGGCTCGTCAAAGCCGCTCACTCTCAGAGCGTCCCGTTAATTATACCCACCACTATCCAGGAACGCCTACAGAGCGCGTGTAGACGTTCTGATCGTTCGCCCGCAGACCATCAGGCTCAATACCTGTGCAAACCGCGGGCGGCACACCTGGCACACCCGTGCCTGAGCAGAGGAACAAATCCTTATCGCGTGTGTCCATCCACAACGGGTGAGCAGTATTGCCGGCCACGCTGAGACCTGTGTAGTCACCGTAGAAGACACTATTCCCTTGAGCGTCAGGGAACTGGGTCGGGACCGGCATGGACGAAGATGTGACGCGCACAGATTTGAATTCGCTCAACTGTTTGTCGGATCCAGAAAGACTTATGTCCGAGGTTCCCGTCGTCTCATCATCGCCGTACTTGCGGTCGAAGTAAGAGACCGCGAGCCTGCCGGACTTCGTGAAGGCAGCCCACTGCCACCATTGATCGGTCGTTGCCTGACCGGAACTCTGGTTGACCGTCGCGAGCTTTCTTGGATCCGTGGTGGTTCCAGTGAAGGCCGTACCACCATCATCAGAGACGCTCGAGAGGATATCGTTGTTGCAGGCGCCCGGCGTCTTTACGCCAGTGTACAGGTTATCGCCATCGGCAGCTAAGCCGGCAGGTGCGCAGCCATTCGACTCATTCGAATGGACATTGATGTACGAGCCGAGCGTGACTACCACCTGGGATGGCTTCTTCGGGTTAACCGCTCCCGATGCATAGTTCGTGGCCCGGAAGACCGAGTTCGTGCTCGAGCCCTTCTCTGGCACACAGGCACGACCCGGATCCTGACCATTCTGGTACGTGGCGCAGTCTGGGAGATCGTAGTAGTCGGACACCTTCACCGGAGCGGAGAAAGTCACACCCCCGTCGGTCGACTTCACCAGCAGTATCTGGTTGTGGTTATCGTTTGGGCCAGTTAAGGCATTGTTGAAGTTGTTGAAGACAACGTAGAGCGCCCCATCAGGGCCGGTGAAGGGCTGCGAGAACTGGTTCTCGTTGCAGTTGCCGTTTGGAGTACCCGCCCCAAAGGTATTCACACAAAGTGGACTATCGCCACTTACAAGCACACGCGCGCTGAAGTGTTCGCCGTAATCGTTCGAGTGAGACTCCCAGATGTAGGCGCTGCCGTCCGCAGCAAACTCGGTCCACGTCACATAGATGCGGTCCTGGAAGGGGCTGCCAACATGGTCGTCGACCGTCATATATGGCTTGTCCTCAAGAATACTACCTATCCCAGTAATATCGGGATTCTCAAAGACCGGGCGCCCTGGGAAGTTCCACGAGGCACCGTTGGTACCAGTTGATCGGAAGATGTAAATGGCACTTGACAGGTCCGGATTGTTCGTGGTTGGCTTGCCGCGCTGGAAAACCATGCACTGGTAATAGGCATTCCCTTGCGTGTCCCACGCCACTACTGTATCGCCGCCTGCCTCCCAGTATTCGCGTGCAACACCGCCAAAATTCGTCCCCCTGGTGAACCCCATGGGGATAGTGGTGTCGGCCCAATTCTGCCCGCCGTCCAGGCTAAAGGAACCGTAACAATTGCCATCGCCCCGGCGGTAATCGTTGTAGCTGGCAAGTATGTGGTTGGGATGGTTCGGATCCTGGGCAATGGAGGTCTCATTCTCCGCCTGCCCGCGTCCCTGCAGGTCTGAGTCCGTAATGTTCAAGTGAGCGTAGAGATAAGCGCATAACTTGGCCTCGCTTTCAAATACAGTTACAATAACGTCGAAAAGTTCCTTGACATCGAATGATCTGATTCGCCTCGTCACCCTTACAACACAATCCACCACATTCAATTATGGAGGAAAAGCATGGATACAGTGAATAAGAAAAAGGTTGTGGTGCGGTTACAATCCGGTTATGATTTAGCCCTTTCCTTAACCGGAACCGCACGAAGGCCGAAGAAGAGCGGAGGAAAGACTTCTTCCCCATGACCGGCACTTGCATTTTTCAAAAACTACCAGTATACTCTACTATAGAAACCACACGAAAGGCAGGTTATTTGATGCAAGTTCCCGCGGTAATCTGCGCAGCGGACTGCTGATACCCGACTCTTTTCTACTGCTATTAATCGCAAAAACAATCGCTTGACCCTGATCGCAAGTCTGATCCTTCTTGAACAGGCTTAGGCTGGTTGTGGAAATCCATTCCTGCTCCATACTACCAGAGCGGATGAATGGTCTTTCTTGTCCTTCCAGCGATAGCAGTAACCTTCTATCCACTACCCACGCGTATGGTAGAAGCCTGGATAAAGAGCGAGTAATTCCAGGGAAGGCATCACTAGCCTCGTAGACACCCTCTACAACATTCTGCAATCGCAGTCCCCTGCGTTCCAACACCAATCGCAACCTGTTCCCTTTGGATTTTGGCAAGCACTCAGGAAGAGTGCGCACGGATACGATCGTGGGCAGATCATGCCCATAAGATGAGCAGAAAGGAAATTCTCCTGTGAATAAAACATTGTTTGCGACTGTCCTGGTTGATCATCTCTCCTCCTTCCGGCTGGCAATGACCACCGGTACAGCATCGATGAAACAAAAAGCATACAACGCATTGAAAATAAAGAAGAGGTCAACCATTGCGCACATCACGGAAGAGATACCTCCGTTCAGGTGAAGAAGATCACTATCGCTCAAACTTTGCTCGCAAGCATCCTCGTCGGCAACCCACCGACGAAGTGTTCAAATGCAGGCATTGCCGGCGTTTCATAGGCCCGCTTCTCTATGGGGGGCATCATCGCAATCACTGCCCATTCTGGACAGAGTGGACAGTACATACTGTTCATTCATCGACTGAGGAGTTAACTCGTCGCAAGCCCCGTTATAAGCAAACAGAAGAGGTATTCAAGTGTCGGCATTGCCATCGGTTTGTCTGTCCACCTGAGTACGGTTCGCATCATAGGAACCACTGTCCGTTTTGCTTGTTTTCACGTCATGTTGATGAAAAGCGGCCAGGAGACAGGATAAGTACATGTGGGGCAAGCATGGAGCCTATCGGCTACTTCCAGCGTTCAAATGAGGAGTATGTGATTGTTCATCGTTGTCTCGGTTGTGGGTTTGAACGCTTTAATCGCATTGCTGCTGATGACGATTTTGACTTGGTTCTCTCCTTGCCTGAACTGCCTCCACGTACCAGCCGTGAGATGAAGGCTCAACGTCTGGAAGAGGAAATTGGCGAAGAGTTCGAGAAGAGTTCGATATGAACCAAACAGCCTGAGCACATCGAGAAAGAGTAAAAACGAAGGGCTTCAGCTAAGCTGTGCTCTTCGTTTTTATTAGGAGACAACTCACAGATATGGAAAAAGCATGGGTAACTTACTAGTTTAGGGATGAAATAAGAGAGCGTGAGGACAAAGATTAGTGGGTTGCAAACAGGCAGTGATTTGCTATAATGGCCTCACCATGACCAGATATATCACCTCAACCCCTGGCATTATTGGAGGCAAACCGGCGATTGCCGGAACCCGCATTCCGATCTCCCGGATCATTTACCTGTTAAGTCAGGGGTATACCGTCGATACCATCCAGGACGATTATCCCTGGGTGAAAAAGGAAGTGCTCAAAGGTGTGATTGATGAAATAGTGCAGCTTATCAACGCCAGCCCCGATGTCACCAAAGTTTCACAAGTTCAGACTCCTGCTTGATGAGAACATGCCGGGCAGAAGAGCGTTTGCACTCCTTAACCACCAGTTCGATGTCAAACATATCTCTCTTGACCTGAAAAAGAGCGGCGTACGCGATGAGGTAGTGTACCGGGAAGCAGTCAACATGCACCGGCTGATCGTGACCTTCAACGGCGATGATTTCAAACCGTTCGTCGCAAAAAGCACGGAAACAGGGATTATTGCTGTTTCAGACAACCTCTCAACAAGCCAGATTGATAACAAGCTTGTTGCCTTGCTTGTCCGCAGCAGCCCCACGTCGTCTTTCATCAAATGTGCGACTCCCATCTGGCTAACACTATATAAGCTTTTTAGCGCTTGTGTTATACTGCTGAGGAAGAATTATGGATACAGAGGGGAGCATGTCACCAAATCCGATCACCGAGAACCCCCCTATGTATCAGGATCAACCATTTAATGCAAATGGAACTACAGTGTGAAGCATCGATAGCGTTAATAAGGTAAAATTTCCAAAGGAGCTTGCAATGGATGACCTACCCCAAGCCGCAATTGATATGCTTCCTCTATCCGCAGAGCCTATGTCTCAATGGGAAAAAGATACAGACATCCGAGTTTTTGTTCAAACAGTATATACCGACGCGCCTTCATTTGGTTCTGAGTTGTGTGCCAGTCATGAAAAGGATATGCGAGAACAGGCGAGAGCATTTACAAAAATGCTTATGGAGGTACCACACTCATCCAACTATCTCGATTTTTATCAAGATGCACAGTTTGGACAAGTTGCAAAGTACGCAATTGCTCTTAAATGCTGTACGCATAGATTACTAGAGGACGCCGGATTTTATTCTTTGGCTCACGTATTGGAAGCTGAAAGTGACTTGGATTGCTCTCTATTATTAGCATCAAACTTCTACTATAAGCAAGCAACTCTCATGCTCAGGAGCATCCTAGAGGAGGTTTTGTTACCCATCCACTTCTGTGATAGTGTCTCTGACTTCGACAATTGGAAAGCAAATAATTATCGCACTCCAAATTTACGAGGTAGGGATGGACTTATCCAAAGACTGCTCAAGAAAAACATCATTCATGAGCCGCTCGCTACACAAACAGCCGTTCTGTATGGAAACTTGAGCGCGTATGTTCATGGGAGCCAAAGCACTTTAATTCATCAAAATATCCATTTGGGCGAGGTACATCGAGTAGAGTTCAACCAAGGCATATGTCCAGTCTCTGGTATACTAGACAGAGAAAGAAGGGAGAGGAGGCATTCAGGAAAGAGCGAGGAGATCGATGAACCAGAAAAAGCAGTATACACCCGAGTTCAAGGCCAAAGTGGTGCTGGAAAGTTACCAACGGGATACCACAATTGAAGCCGTGCGCAAGAAGTTTGGGGTGTCCAACTCGATGATTCATCGGTGGCGACAGGAGTTCCAGAGCAATCTGACGCTGCTGTTCAGCGATAAGCGCGATCCCAAGATGAAAGCACAAGCCCAAGGGTACCGGCCAGGCGAATCGCCTGATGACCTCAAGAAGATCATTGGCGAGTTGACCGTGCAGAATGAAATCTTAAAAAAAGTCCAGGGGCTGTTGGGTCACTAACCGCAGCTCAGAAGGTGGAACTGGCCGCCCAACTGACGCCGCCCCACGGCCCCTATAGCAAAAGCCAGGTAGCGCGTGCCCTCACCTTTGCACGAGCCAGCTACTACTGGCAATCGAGCCAAGCCAAAAAGCTAAAGCGGTAGCGGTGGCCATTGAGCAGCTGTATGAGCAAGATGATACGCTGGGGCATCGCAAACTCGCGGCGCTCTTGCAGATGGGGAAGAACCGGGTCAGACGGGTGATGCACAAATACGGGATCACCGCCCGAGGCCCTCGCAAACGCTATGTCTATCCAGGGAAAGCGGCAACCGTTGTCCCCAACCTGGTGCGAACCCTGGAGGAGACGACGGCGACAGAAATGCTGTTTTCCGACCTCTTCGAAGTGCGTCTAGTGGATGGAACGCGGGTACGAGGCTGCTTTGCCTTGTGGAAGCGCACCCGACATATTCTGGCCCTGGTGTTTGACTACCGCATGCAAGCTGAGTTGGTGGTCTCCACGGTGAACATGGTGCAGTTCACCATCCCTGGAACGATCTGGCATTCCGATCAAGGCAGTCAATACGGAGCGCAGCAAACACGAGCAGCTCTGCTCGAGAAGGGATTTCAGGCTTCGATGAGTCGGGCTGGCACGCCGACGGACAACGGATATGCCGAACGGTTTGTGGGGATCTTCAAATTGGCAGTGGCTGAACGTAGGCCCTATCACACCCTAGGAGAGTTTCTCCAGGCCGCAGAAGATTGGATCAACTTCTATAATAGCAAACGCCCGCATGAGGCTCTGCATTATCGTTCGCCCAATCAGTTTGCTGCGGAACAGAACTTACCCACTCTCCCTTATTTACCCATCATTTAGTGCCTAGCCATCCGGGGACTTGACAGTTACTTGTCCTGAATGCGGAGGAACAAAGGGTGCAAGAACGCTTGGGCGTGGATACTCTGAAAGTACGAGGAGGTCAAAGCGTGGTTTTGAGGAGATATCCTTCCCAAGGTATACCTGCTCCAAGTGCCATGGACAAAAAACCATCTCTTGTGATAATTGTATGGGTTTGGGGTATCTTCGTGCCCAGGAAGAAACCGGAATGGTTTAAAATAACGCACTTTGAGCACAATTATACGAACCAAATTTTTTCAGCTCCTCGTTTGTGCCACTTTAACCAGGAGAGGACATGGCATGTTTCCGTTCACCGAAAAAGACTCATCCCCGAAAAATGACCGTTTGCTTATCAAAAAGTGGCTGCTGAACAGCACCCGAAAAAGAGGCATCTGAAAGCCATCGCATCAAGGGCCTGTCAGCGTGAGGAAAACGACTCCCCCGAACTAGTTCGGGGGAGTGAGAACAGTAAGGGGATTTTCTCCAGTGACGAGGTGGTCAGCGCCGATCATGGTTTCCAACAGCAGTGAGCTGTTTGGCTTTCTCTGCCAGATCACTTCCGGTCTGCTTCACCTTGTTCATCGCCTGCTCTGTCGTGCCTTTCGCATCACTAGCCAGGTGTGAAACGCGAGTAGTTAGGTGCTGGGTAGACCGCCGAACCTGTTCTGGCCCTGGGAGAACACCACGCACCTGCTCAAAGCGTGCTTGCAAGAAGCGCCTCGGCTTTTCTGACCGCAGCAGAACGATCAAACTGGTCCCTACAGCGACGACTGCCATGAGGAGTCCTGTGATCCTCCGGTTCATGCTTCTCTCTCCTTTCTGCGCTGACGCAGTAGAGGTGACCTATCCTCTCACTCACGCGACTGTACTCCCGTCAGTGAGGACATATCATTGCTCCTACCTCTAGCACGCAATATTCAACCTCTACGTTTCAAACACACCTCCCGACACCGCTACCTGGCTCTTTCAAGCACCATACGCAGTGCGCATGAGCCACTATTGTACGGTCAAAAACAATGGCAAAAATCCGGAGCTGCGGATATTCTGCTGGCTACCCCGCCTCACACCATAAACGAAACTCACTCTTCATAAAATGGGTCAGATGACACTTCGCGTCTCTGACGTTTTGCTGTACTCTTGAGATAGACCTGTTCTGCGATACAGCCGTGTTCACTCGACGTTGATGGGACAGGATATGACACGAGAGCATTCTCTCTTCAAGGAGCGTACCATGAGTCAACCATCCATATACCCAGCAGTCAACCCCCGAAGTCCTTTACCCACCCTCCCACTGCTCTTCACGATCCTGGCATGCGTTTCACTTGCTGTAGGCTCACTGATCCTCAGTTTCGTCTGGCTTGGAGACGGAAGCCTGAACCTGTTCGGCATCATAACGGTAACAGGCGGCGGTCTGGAAGCAAAATTCTTCGCGACCATTTTTCTCTCAATTCCCACCCTGTTGGTGGTCGGACTGCTCAGCACGATTGCCCTGCTCCTAGCCAGGCGATGGGTTGCCGCTGCACTCGCGGTGCCGATGACCATTGGAGTCTTCATCGGTCTCTACCTGTTTCTGGTGTTTGTTATGCCCAGTGCCCCAGCGGTGATCTTCGTTGTGCTGCTTCTCCTGCTCAATGGGGGGGCACTCTGGCTCGCTCGGTGGGTCCTCACACGCACGTTCAGGTAAACGGTGAGCCACCAGAGGATTTCTGATCCCCACCGGTGTTCTCAGGTGGGGATCAGGACAAGATGAGTCCCTGCCACCACTTACTTGTAGCGTAATCTCAACTACAGCTTCCTATAATTCCTGATTATCGGTAGCCCGCTCCACAACCCCAAGCGTACCCGCGCACTTTTCTGGTACAATATAACTGCCGCGAAGACCTGGTTATTAGGAACCAGATTTTTGCGAATTGCCTGTTTGACGCGCAGAGCAAAAGCGGCTACAGTAAGACCATGACACAGACAGAGGCAGCGACACAACTCACCCTGGCGCAAGCGCTTGTGCAGTTCATCCACACACTCGACAAAAACCCCTTGACTGTTCACGTCTACCGCGCTGATGTGCTCCAGTTTCTCTCCTTCCTTGCAGAAACAGACTCCACCGTTTCCACTCCCGGCCAGGTTGCCAGATACCACATCACCGAGTATTTACTTCACCTCAAAAGGAGTGGTCGGTCAGGAGTCACCCGTGCCCGCAAGCTTATTGCTTTGCAAGCCTGGTGCAATCGGGTGGTATGCCTCACTCCCCCGCCGTCAACATTGAGAGACCGAAGAAAGAAAAGAGACCAAAGGATGTTCTCCGGCCCGATGAATACAACAAACTCTTAGTGCAAGCGGCAGGAGACCCCCGCGACTATGCCATGCTGCAAGTATTCCTCCAAACCGGCATTCGAGTGAGCGAGTTAGTCGCGATCCAGTTACCTGACCTGGACATGATTGACAAGCCCCTTGCCGTGCATGGCAAAGGCGAGAAAGAGCGAACGATACCGCTTGAGAAGAAAGCGATGCAGGCCCTCAAATCATGGCTCACTGTTCGGCCAAAGGTGCCAGATCAGCACCTTTTCTTAACCTACCACCAGACAGGCTTTTCTATCCGTGGTGTTCGCAAGCTCGTTGCCAAGTATCTGAAGCTGGCCGCTATCACCAAAAAAATATCCTGTCATGGTCTGTGCCGCACCTGCTTAACTAACAAAGCAGCCAGGAATATGAACGCTTTCGCGCTGCAAAGACTTGCCGGTCATCAAGACATGGAGACCACCAGGCTTTACGTACAGTTAGGCACCGAAGACTTAGGTCCATTGATGGAAGCAACAAGCTTATGATCTGTTGGCACAGTATATGAGACCACAGTCACTTCCCTACCATCTATGCAAACTGCCGCGAGCGATCCGCAAGGCAAAGCTTGATAATATCGCGCTCGTCCCCGCTTCTCTTCTGTTCCAGAAGGGAAAGTACCAGACCATTGCCAACAATCTGCCAGGCCGGGGTGTGTTGATTTGTGAGACCGAGAAGGAAGAGCGGATCAGCCGTATTCTTGAGCGCGTGGCAGCCTTCTTCCGGCAGAACGGCCACTTTGTGAGGATGCTCCCCCTATTCGCTGATCTAGCACCTGGCCTTCTGTGACAGCAACGTTTGTACTAGCCCTAAAGCGGAGTTTGTCATGCGATGCTATCATGTATAGAATACCCTATGCAACTTTCAAAGGTGCGCAAACGCGGTCTCTCGTGTCATGAGGAGTGCTTCTCCTGTCAGGGATGAACAGCTCGATGCAGAGCGCAAAGGGCATCGGGTTCACAAGAAAGGAGTGCCACAGACCATGCAGACCACTGTCTTACCTGTAGGAAGTTTGGTCGATGTGACCAGTTATTGTCCCTTCAGAGGACTTAAAGGCACCATCCAAACGGTTAGTACGATAGCTGATGGGACTGAAGAGCCGTTTTGCTTTTACCTGGTCGATCTGGAAGGAACACACATCCAAGAGCCTATTTGGTTTGAACACAATGAGGTAGAGGCGGCTGAAGTCGTCGCTTCTCCTGTAGTTGATCTTGAGGGAAACGAGTAGCACACCGCAGGAAGGTGCAGGCGGGTATCCAGTTGGATACCCATTTTTTCTGCCCGAAACACACGAGTGAGCGTGCCAACGAGCATTGTCCATATCTATGAGGTGGAGTGCTGTCTGGTGAGAGCACCGTTGGTACTAGCCCTATTTGCCTTTGTTGTCCTTATCAGGCTGATAATGAAGCACAACAATGCCTGTTTTGAAGGATTTGGTCTCCACTAGCGTTAACTTACACTGCTCAGTTCCTTCGGTAAACAACCGCTTCCCACTTCCCAACACCACCGGATGAACCATAAACCTGAATTCATCAACAAGATCATGGTTCATCAGTGTTTGCACAAGCTTCCCACTGCCAGCAACCAAAATATGCTGACCTGCTTGCTCTTTCAGTTTTTGTATTTCTTCCACCACATTCTTGCTGATGATGGTGGTATTCTGCCACTCAGCATGCGTGAGCGTGGTTGAGACCACATATTTGGGCATGCTGTTCATACGCTCACCAAAGTCTCCGGTATCTGGCATGGTCGGCCAGGCTTTGGCGAACCCCTCATAGGTGACTCGCCCCAGTAACTGAACATCTGAGGAAAACAGCTCATCACGTTTATAGAGCATTGCTTCGTCGTTAAAATAATCAAAACTCCAATGCCCTGGTTCTTCAAACACACCATCGAGCGTAAGATACTCGGTCACAAGTAGTTTTCTCATGTGTCCCCCTCCTTATAGAAGCTCTGTCCAGGCTGTCTCACCTGGGGCGGAAATTCCTGTAACAGCCACAAATTCCCATCGGGGTCACTGAAGCCAGCATACTTCACACCACTGACATCAGTGATGTCGCCGACGGCAATGCCTCGTTTCACGAGTGCCGAACGCGCTGTATCTATGTTATCGACGATCAGGTGCAGCCCCTTCACCGATCCGGGTGTCATAGCAGTAATCTCGCCCATCCCGGTGCCAAAGACAATGGAACACGCCGATCCGGGTGGCGTGAAATGCACCACTCTCATCGTCTCTGTCGGTCGCGTATCCACATCGAGCTGAAATCCAACCTGTTCGTAGAACACTTTTGCTCGGTCAACATCAGAGACCGGTACTGGCACGTTTTCCAGCTTCATCTCAGGTACGGTCATGTTCGCTTCGTAGTTATCTGCCATACTCTTTCTCCTTAGTGCTGCGTTCCTCAATAGCAAGAATAAAACGCTGAATCCAGGTCAAGAGACAAAGCGGTATGCTCTACACACCTGTTTCCCCATGCAGGAATGATAGCGCCAATGAGGAACGCAGCATTAGGCAGGTTCCATGTCTGGTCAATCAAGCGTGACCGTCTGAACAAAAAATCCCACTGTCCTGAGCACGATGTTGGGAGCAATTGCGTTTCGTGAAACTGAAACATGCATGTGAACCTCCATGCCAACACCTCACCCCAGGCCTTGCGTATACGTGCTCAAGGTGTCAGAAAACCCGCCACTGCGTTCCACTCCGCATGAAGAATTCGTATGCGCAGAAGCAAGCACTGCGCTGGCATTCACGGGCTGCCAGCACATGCCTGGTTGTTTCATGTGCGGATTGATCGCTACATCAACTCCCCGCTCCACCAAGGCACTACCGGCGGCGGTTTAGCCCCGATGCGTGAGAGGCGGTAGAATGGCACTGCCGTCCACCATCCGGGAACTACTGTGTGATACGGGTCGAACACAAAGCCAGGAGTCGTTTCGGTTTGGAAACCAGCTTGCAGTCGTTTGGCAAGGATATCTCCCTGGGTCGTCTCTCCCTGAGTCGTGTAGTAATGTTCCCCTGTTTGTGGGTTGTAGAGACGTAAGAGTGGGACGAGATTAGGAGACGGCTGGTTGGGGTCCCACACGTTACAGGCAATAGTCTCAAACACGTACCCGGCATGCTGGACAGCGCTGTCGGCTTCGGCCTGGGAAGTCGTGTAGAGATAGTCGTCTGTATCTGGTCTATACAAACGACGAAGTGGTATAAATGCCGGGTTTGGGTCTGGGCGACCTACCCACGCCACGACATAGCAGGCAATGCCGAGAAGCACCCGACCCTTCTGAATAGCCGCAGTCACCTCATCCGCCTGGATCGTGAGGAAATGGCCCATAGGGTTGCTCCTTTGTGTGGAGTTCTGCATCGTTCATGATACCAGAACTGGCTGCTGAGGAGGCTCTTCAGCCTTTAATGACACGTGAAACACTTTACAGATGACAGCCTCCAGCAGACGGGAAGTGAAACGACATGATGTGACAGCAGGTCTCACGTCACAGCGCGGTCTCGTGTTGACACGTGAACACTTTTGTCGTATCACAAACACGTTTTTTGCGCACGGTCGTGGCTGTGGCTGTGGTCTGGTGCTGAGCGTTTACTCCTGAAGAGTCACTTCGTAGACTTCTCTGACTTGCGGTGCGGTCCAGTAGGGCGCGAATGTGGCACGCAGTTCCTCATAGTAGGGGCTTGCCTCATCGCTTGCCTGTAAGTCGGCTTTCGTCTCCCAGAAGGTCATCGAGATGCCCTTGCCACTAGCGCGGTCAATGAGCACCATGGTGCCTTTGGAGCCGTGCTGCTTTTTATGCTCACGCACGACAGACTCACGATAGAGCTGGATGATCTCCTCTGTCTGCTCAGGCCGAAACTGAGCAAAGATGACGCGTGCATGCATGAGTGTTCTGCCTTTCTGAACCTCTGCCAACAGGTTCGGGTGCTTCAGAATGAGCGGTACACGAAACGAAGCGCAACCACGGGAGGTGACAGCAAAACGACCACCTCCTTGCAAAGAGAGGTCGCCAGGAGCTAGTGTACCTGAGCGAGTCACCAATTGCAAGAAGCGAGCGGTTTTTCTCTCGTACACGGTTGGCTTGCTGACCTCCCGTCTTACTTCCATGTAGGTAGACGCGAAGACAGAGGGAGCGAGAGCGAAGCGCACACCTTGTGTTCATTATCAAAAACATCTGTCTGAAAACCGCCAATTCGCTCCAAAAGAAGACGTTGATTTTGAGACGGAATTGGGAGACAAGAGGACGCGCTTATCATACATCTCAACAATTGCTCCCCTGCTCAGTTACAAAGAAGCGTGTACACAGAAAGGCAAAGTCGCTAGTACTGCCCAAGTTTCATGGGAGTACTTACTCATGGCAAAAGCGAAGCGTTACGTCCGTTGTGCAGGCTACCCTCGTAACTCAGACCCAAGATAAGAAGGACTCTGCTACCCTTGAGTCCCAGGAAAAAGAAATCCATCGGTATATCAAAAGCAGGGAAAACGAAGGGTATGTCTTTGAAGAAGGTTGCATGTATCCAGAAGCGATGACCGCTTACATGCTTCCTTATATAGGGGCGACCCATGCGGTCGCCCAATAGGTATCAACGAAGAAGCCAGTCCACGATTCCGTAGGGGCGGGAGTCGATGAGAGGCGGGGGAGGGCCTTTATGGCCGCCCGTTGCTGGTGTGCGATCCTGCTGGATCACAGGCGACCGTCAGGGGAAGGCGGGCGGCCATAAAGGCCCCCACGCCGCTCCACACCACTCCCGCCCCTACGGACGATGCCGGGTGTGTTCGCTTGCTATCCACCTTAACTTGACTCCAATGGGGCGCCCCTTGCGGTCGTCCTGTCCCCTGGACAGGTAATGCCCTGCTGACTCGCATGAAGGTCACATTTCGTGGTACACTGTATACAAACATATGTTCTTGCCTACGCTCTACTGTCTAAGCAGGAGAAACATGGAACCCTTCTACGCTACTTCTTCATCGCACCGGGAAGACGAGTGGTTATTCGGGTGGGATCCCTTGCCCGGCATCGTCTCCGTCTGGGCCAATCGCGAAGGCCGCGCCATCATCTGGCGGCGCGATGGTGAGCGTATCACCTGCTCCACCGAGCGCTTTCGGCCCTGGCTCTTCACCACCTCCCTCGCGGACCTCGCACACCTGGGAGCGGCCCTGTTGCCCGCGGCCACTCCTGGCAGCGCCATGGTCAACTATCGCGAATTGGATGGTCCCGGCGGGTCATATCGTTACCTGCTCTCCGCTCGTGATGGACGTGCCCTCGAGCGCGCGCTGCTTCTCGGTGCCTCGCGCCGGCTCGATCGGAAGATCCCTAACCTCAACGAACTGCCAGAAGAGTACTACCGCGTTGGTCCAGTCGAACAGTATCTCATGTCCAGCGGGCGCGTCTATTTTCGTGGCATCGCCTACGACGACCTGCATCGCCTACAATTCGACCTCGAGACTACCTCCCTCGATCCGCATCGCGGGCGCATCTTCATGGTTGCCATCCGCGATAATCGCGGGCTCGCCACCACCCTTGATGCACCCACACCCGGGGATGAGGCCCGTCTTATTACCGACCTCTGCACGCTGATCCGCGAGCGCGACCCCGATGTCATCGAGAACCACAACCTGTTTGGCTTTGATCTCCCCTTCCTGGAACAGCGTGCTGCCGCCCTGGGCGTACCGCTGGCGCTGGGCCGGCAGGGAGGCCCGGCGCTGCTGGAAAGCCTGCAAGAAACGTTAGCAGTGGGACCTCTGGCCCGCCGCCGCACGCGCTATACTCTGGCCGGGCGTGAGTTGATCGATACCCTGGATGCTGTGCGCCGTCATGATTTCGTCATGCGCGATATGCCCAGCTATAGCCTGAAAGATGTCGCTCGCTACTTCGGCATGGCCTCACCCGATCGCGTCTACCTCGAAGGCTCGGCCATCTTCGATACCTATCGCCAGGACCCTGATCTCGTGCGCCGCTATGCCCTGGATGACGTAGCTGAAGTCGATGGCCTGTCACGTCGCTTGCTGGGAGCGCCTTTCGCGCTGGCCAGCATGGCCCCGCGCCGCTATGAGCGCCTGGCCTCGGCAGGCCCCGCTATGGGCATCCTCGAACCCATCCTTGTTCGCGCCTACCTTCGCTCCGGGGCAGCGCTTCCTTCCCAGGCCGCTGCCCCGGATGCAGGGATGGGTCTCCACGAAGGTGGTGCTGCCTACCTGCTTGCTGAAGGTGTTGCCGAGCACGTGGTCAAAGCCGACGTTGCCTCCCTGTACCCCTCGTTGATGCGTACCTTTCAGATCGGCCCTTCGTGTGACCGGCTGGGTGTCTTGTTGAGCATCCTCGGCCGCTTGACCGACCTGCGGCTTGCCCATAAAGCTGCTGCTCGCGCTGCCCTGCCAGGCTCGGTCGAGGCCAATGCCCACGATGCCACCCAGGCCGCCATGAAGATCCTCATTAACGCCGCCTACGGCTACATGGGCGCTGGCTCTATGGCCCTCTTTGCCGATAGTCGCGCCGCAGGAGAAGTGACGCGACGCGGCCGCGAAGTGCTGGACCAGGTGCTCAACGCCTTGCGCGAACGTGGTATGGCCTTAATAGAAGCCGACACCGATGGCGTGTATTTTGCCGTCCCTCCTGACTGGGCGGAAGAGCAGGAACGTGGGCTCGTCGCTGAGATTGGAGCGCAGTTACCTGCTGGAATCCGGCTCGAATACGAAGGACGCTACCGCGCCATGTTCAGTCACGAGGTCAAAAACTATGCCCTGTTGACCTATAGCGATCGACTGGTGGTGCATGGCGTCGCCCTCCGTTCCAGCCGTTCCGAACCCTTTGGCGAACGCTTTCTGCGCCGGGCGCTCCTCTGTACTATGACCGACAATGTCCCCGGCCTGCGTGACGCCTATCTTGAAACAGTCGCCGCCTTGCGCAGCCGTACGCTTCCGGTATCTGACCTGGGTGCTCGCGTGCGCCTCTCAAAAACCCCGGAATCCTACCAGGCTGCCCGGGCGGCCCACCCCGAGCCACAATATGAAGCGCTGCTGGCTGCCCGCCGTTCGCGCTGGTACCCTGGTGAGCGTGTGCGCTTCTACCGCGCTCGCGGAGGTGGCTATGTCTGGCTGCCCGAAGAAACCGGAGAAGCCCCCCTCGGCGGCGGTTGGGAGGCAGAAACGTCGGATAACACCGTCGAGGATAAATTACCTGAAGAAAATGGACGACTTGCTGAGAGCAGGCCTGACCACTATATCCCGCCTGATGCCCCTTCCCAACGCGAAACCGTGGCCGACCGCCGCGACTACGATGTTGAGCACTATCTCCAGGTGCTCGTCACCTCCTATGCCGCGCGGCTGCGCAAAGCCTTCGACCCCGCCGACTTTGAGCAACTCTTTCGCCTGAATGGCCAGCCAGGTCTCTTTGATAAACCCGTCGAGGATATCCAGCCGCGCTGGATTCGTTGCGAGTCTTCGTGACATGCCATCAACCGGCGCCCTTCAGTCCTAAGTACGGCTTGCCAAACACCAGCAAGCCCGTGGGATAAGTGTTGATAATTTGCAACAATACGCGGCCGCCAGGCCCGATATACGCTCCTGTGTTTGTCGTGGTAAAGCTCCACGAGGTCAATGCAATGGTATCCCACGACATCGTTTGCCAGTTGTAGAGCTGTGCGCGGCTCAGCTCTGGGTTCGAAGGGGGCGGAGGATTGATATTGCCCACCGCATTCGGCACCGTCAGCGTAAAACTGCTAATCCTTGCCTGCTTCATGCTGGGCAATGCGAACTCAAAGGTTACACTGCCCGTTGATAGCGTGTAGGTATCCGCTATAGTATCCTCGGCATCGCTGTTTTCTTCATCTACCAGGTGTCCTGAAATGACATTGGCAGGAACGTTTAATGTACCCGCGAAATCGATGCTCAGCGGCATTTGCACCAGATCATCATGAAATCCAAAGGGTGAAAAGCCATTAATAGTGCTATCGTTTATTGCATCCAGCGGCGCGTCTGCCCAGCCGATCAACGTGGCCGGGGCATTGTTGAGCAACAATGGATCGCTGCCCCTGGGCAGGTTGATTGTAAGCGGCGTTCCCGCTGGGACCGTAAGGATTGCTCCCTTGCTCACCAGGGCGTGCGTGGCACATGGCCCTCCGCATGGGCCAGAAGGAAACCCCACGCCGCTGAGTGCCGAGAGGATGGCGAGGTGCCGCTGCAGATCAGTCCCTGGTTGTTGGTCCTGGTCGTAGGGGAAATAGGATACAGGGTAGCCATGGCTCGCGTCAATTGCATCTGCCAACGTACTCCTCGGCCTGGCTAACGCCTTCTGTACCGGCAGATCAATCTGCATTGTTTGTCCGCCTGCCAGGTGCCCGATGGATACAAAGTTATGAGGCAGCAGCACATACACATCGTCGAGGGAGGCATCCAGCGTGTTTGTTATTGAGCCCACTAGCCTGTTGTTCTGTATGGTGAGTTGAGCAAGGATACCCCCCTGGAGTTGTCTGTCCTGCTCTGAGATGAGAGCATGAAAAGGCCAGGTGCCATCGTTCGGCAGGTGTATACTTGCCCCGCCTGGAGCAGGCGTAATCGTTGCGTGCGGGTCACCTTGCGAGAAAATAGGGCTGCCCGGCACGAGCAGGGCAGGCGTTGGCAGTGCTATGCTATTGCCCGCCAGGTGGAGCCGGGAATCGCCCTCACTGGGATTGAAGACACCGTGATAGGTTGTAATATGCGCGGGCGAGCCGTCCGCGTTGATTTGTACGATAGAGATACTATTGTCCAGTAGCTCTGCTCGCCGCTGGTAGAGCGAGAACCCATAGGACAGCAGAGAAAAGATCACGATACTGCTCAGAATAATGCGCCATCCCCATTCTGGTCGCTTCAGCCGCCTCACAATCACTATGCGCACCGGTCCAATGACAGCAATATAGCTAATGAACAACAGGCCCACTATCCAGGGTGAGAGCAGCGGCGGTGGCTGCAAAATTTGCAGTATACCCCCGCGCGCCAGGATTTCACCGGGACCACCGCTGAATAGCGGCGTATTACCGATGAGTGCCTGATCACCAACCGCTCGCAGCAGCAGGTCTTTCCAGAATGTACCAACAGCGGACCAGCCGGCAAGGGGTTGAAGCGCCGGGTCAAAGGCCAGGTAGTAGCTCATTCCCTGCCCGTGTCGGGTCTGTACCAGTAGGGGAGTATTACTTGATGACAGCACCGTCAGACTTTGCATCAAACCCTCTCCTTGCGTGCGCAGTCTTGCCGTGCTCACTGCCACTGGTTCTTCTAGCGTATCTGCACTTGATGGCTGCCCACTGGTGATACTGCCGGGAGGGAGCAAGTGCGTGCCCGCCGCAATAGTGCTCGTCCCGCTAACCTCCACCGCTAAAAGATCAGGTGGCAAAGCCTTCAATGTTCGCTGCCACGTGGAGCCGCCAATCTCGATCAGTGCCCCGCCCTGGCTCACCCAGGCCTCTAGTGTTCGCATTTGTGCGCGACTGAGCGTAGCGGTTGCAAAATCATCCAATACAATCACATCGAAGCTGGAAAGAACTGTGGTCGTCGCCGGCATTGTCGCGGCGTCCAGCGGCGCCAGGCCGACGGCACTGTAGCGATTTGGCATCATGACCGCGCCCAGCGGGCTGAAGCCTGCGAAGTTATCCGAGAAAATGCCTACCAGGATATCGCCCGGATTGAGGTATTCGGGTATTGCCTGCTGTGTAACCACCACACGTCCATGTATATCGCGCACTTGTGCCAATATACCGTGAGGCGCGAATAGACTCATATACAGCGGCATGGTCAACGTCAGCTGTTTCTGTGTCCCGCGAGGCAGCGTGACAGCTTCTTCAAAGCTCCATGGCGAGGTGTTCGTCCCTCCACGCGCAGCCGGCTGGCCGCTGATCGTGTTAATAGCCAGTGTCCCGTTGAAATTCCCCCCCTGATTGCTTAGTTTGATGCGTACAGGCGTCCAGTAGCCGATCCTGTAGAACGAATTGAACCCTACATCCACTTGCAGCGTCAGACCAACCACTGGCGTTTTCGTGGCGTGTGCCGACGCCTGTGCAGGCAAAAGCAGCAAGAGAAACGCAAAAGCCAGCGCAACAAATATCTTAGTACGGCCCCCCGGGCCGTTCGTAGGCACCCTGCCCGGAGGGCAGGTATCCCGATGTATCGTGGGACCGCGATTATGAACCGTACAGCACGCCTGTAGGGGCCGATGTATCGCGCCCAGCGCCGATTTATCGGCCCGGGGTGGGGCAAAACCAGCATTCATTCCTTAATCTCCATTATCACCCCCGTTCCTCCCAAGCCCTTCACACTGATAAATACGTCATCTCCTCAAAAAAACTTACTTAAAACCATATTTCCTGCATAGATCACCCTATTAAGGGCCCACCCATCACAGCATCATCACAGCGCCCGCACTCCGCATCACCACAATGCGTAATGCTGGCATCATCCTCAATAGCCCGTGTTGCAACCTCGAGCGTCTCCTTTGCTGGAAAAATGCTCCACATGCTCTGTCCAACGTTCGTTTGCCTCACTAGAGGCGCAAACACTGGATTGAACTTGCCAAATCCTAGCGAACATCCGCCCGTTTCAACCTCCATCGGTCTCCCGTCAGGTCCATTCGCCCACCGCCTGAACCGGTTGCGTCCTGCCATCTGTTCTGCCAGGTGGATCAGAGTCATCGCTTCCAGGCCTACTCCCATTAATACAACATAGCCACCTGTTTCTGATAAAGCCCTCAATGGCTTAAACACCTCTAGTGGCTCCTGGCCTGCCATCAATTCTATTGCCAATGACCCGTGCGATGATGATTTTTCACGATCAAGATCGGTCAGGTGCTGTCACCCCTCGCTACGCGAAGGGTCTGGCTCGCTGGGCACAGAGATGCTTCCCCTTGGCGAAGCGAGGGGCTTCGGCTCATGCGCTCAGCATGACATTGCCGGTTTTGGGTGTGAAATTTCATTATCGCGTCGCTACGCCTTTATTTCATGCCGTTATTTTGATGCTATGGACCGACCCTTGCCGTCGCCCGCTACCCCACCAGCTCAGCCAGCCGATCAACCTGGTCCAGGCGCGGAATACACGGCCACAGTACCATCTCGTCCGCCCCAATATTCGCAAACGCCTGGATAGCCCCCTTAATCGCCTGGGCTGAAGCAGGAATCGTTTTTGCCATCTGCCCCCCCATCGGTCCCATGAAAGCATAATAATTACCTATATACGCGCTTATCCCTTCCTGCGCATTTGGCCCCAGCCCGTAATACATGCACCCCACCAGGCGAGGCTTCTCCGATCTCCCTGCAGCCTGCCAGACCTCCAGGGCCATCTTGAAAAATGCTTCCGCCCTCTCTGGACCACCGCCCCCGCTAATATATCCTTCGCCCCAGCGCCTCAGTCTTTCTATTGCAGCCGGGGTGTAGCCGCCGATCAGTATTTCAGGTCCCCCTTGTTGTACCGGTAATGGACCTATCGGCCCAACATCGGCGCTAAGTGGCAGGTCCGACCAGACTCGCTTCATCATAGCCAGTTGTTCGTCAAAGTACTTGCCCCGGCTGTGGAAGGGAGCTGAAACGGCACGGAAGTCATCCTCTCGCCCGCCCACACCCAGGCCCAGCGTGAGACGCCCGCCGGATAGCGCGTCCACGCTTGCCGCCTGTTTAGCCAGCATGGCCGGGCTGCGCAGCGGAGCGATTAAAACACTCGTCATCAAACGCACGCGCTGCGTCACACCCGCCACCGCTGCCAGGGTGATCAGCGCCTCGTAGTTGGGGTATACCAATCTATCAAGCGTAGCAAGGCTGGAGAAGGGTCCGCTCTCTGCCCGCCTTGCCCAATCAAGGATAAGTTCACCTTGTACGCCGGGAATCGTTCCGGGCAAACCGATGCCAATTTGCATAACTAACCTCCTCATCTGGAGAACACAAAACCGTCTCTTGCATCATACCATACACAAAGGCTTTCCTTTGATCTCTTTCTTCCTCTGTACTACAACAAGTGTAGCCTATCTCCATAGGAGAAACGTGTTAGCAGCAGTCAGATCAAAGCCTTTGTTATACTTGCTGCGCAAGATCTGCATCGATCAAGCCATGTGTTATAGGTACTATTATAATATTTATATACAGTATATCCGGTCATCTCTTGTATGCCGAGAAAAGGTTCCCAGTCATGTCCGATCAGAAAGTCCATCCCGGTCGGGGTCTCCCCCGCTACACAGTCGCCAGCGGATTGTTGATTCTGGCACTAATCATCATCGTCTCGAGTGGTGCCGGCTTTGTGGCAGCTCTCGCAGCTCGCTCGCCCGCTCCTCTTGCCAACCATCCTGTAGGCACTACCATTCTCACCTATCGTGGGCATACCAGCAGTGTGAACGCCGTGGCCTGGTCGCCTGACGGCAGGTATATTGTCTCTGCCAGCGGCGATAGAACAGTACGCGTCTGGAGTGCCGTCACTGGGGCCACACAACTGACCTATGGCGGCCATTCGGATGAAGTAACTGCTGTAGCTTGGTCGCCCGATGGGACACGCATCGCCTCGGGAAGTCGCGATGGAACGGTACAGGTCTGGGATTCTGGTACCGGCAGGTCCTTGCTGACCTATGGCCGTCATACAAGTGATGTAACTGCTGTGGCCTGGTCACCCGATGGAACACGTGTCGCCTCGGGAAGCGCAGATCATACCGTACGCGTATGGGATATGCTCTCGGGGAGTACCTTGCTTACATATACCGGCAATACCAGTAGTGTGCTGACTGTGGCCTGGTCGCCCGATGGGACACGCATCGCCTCGGGAGGCTATGACCGGACTATCCAGGTATGGGACTCTCTCACAGGGAGAACCCTCCTCGTCTATCACGGCCATAGTCGCCATATAGCCTCCCTGTCCTGGTCTCCCGATAGTACTCGTATCGCCTCGGGAAGTTACGACGGGACGGTACGGGTCTGGAACGCCAATTCGGGAAGTATCCTGCTCATCTATCATAGTAATACCAGCGCAGTATCTGCCGTGGCCTGGTCGCCCGATGGCAAACATATCGCCTCCGGTAGTGAGGGCGCTGGCGCTGCAGTAGACGTGTGGGATGCTGCCACTGGGACCGCTTCCTTCCATTACCTCCGCCATACCAATGGAGTCCTGGCTGTGTCCTGGTCTCCCCTTGGTTCGCTCGTCGCCTCCGGCGGTGAAGACGCGACCGTTCAGGTATGGCAGGCAGCCAGTTGAAATCTATTGCCTGGCTAAATCGTGTCTCTCTATGAGGATAGATAACACTCATAACATTCGCCGTGCGAAAAAGGGGGACGCGCATGCTCACGAGATCTGAAGACCTGGTAGGTCGCTCCATTGCGGGTTATCGCCTGCTCGAAGTGCTAGGAAGAGGCGGCATGAGTACCGTTTTCTTAGCCCAACGCCTGGATCATCCGCAGGACCAGGTTGCTATCAAAATACTCCTGCCTTCCGGCGTACCTACCCCTGAAGACATTGTCTCTTTTCAGGCTCGCTTCATGCGCGAGGCCCAGGCCGCCTATCGTATGCACCATCCGCATATTCTGCCTGTATTGGGCTATGGACAAGAACAAGACTTGTTTTATATGATTATGCCGGTCATCTCCGGAGGCACCTTAGCCACCCGGCTGGCCTCCGCCAGTGAACCATTACCCCTGGCGGAGATTGTAGGATACCTGGACCAGCTGGCAGGCGCCATCGACTACGCCAATCGACACGGCGTAGTGCATCGCGATATTAAACCCAGCAATGTGCTCATCGATACGAGCGGCAGTGTTTATCTCGTCGATTTTGGCATCATACATCTTTTCGACAGCGGCCTCTACGCGCTCGATGAAACGCCGACGAGCCTGACAACCATCGGCAGAATGTATGGGACGCCTGCCTACATGGCTCCCGAACGCTTCAAAGGCGAACCGGCCGAACCGGCAACCGACATCTACGCCCTCGGCGTCTTGCTTTACCAGCTCGTCACCGGCCAGGTCCCCTTCAGTGCCGATAATCCCCTTGCTGTGGGCATGAAACACCTTAACGAGCAGCCCCGGTCGCCGCGCGCTCTGCGCCCAGATCTCCCCGAACCTGCGGAAGCTGCAATTCTAAAAGCACTCGCCAAGCAGCCCGCTGACCGCTTCGCAACCGCTGCCGCCTTTGCCACCGCCTTTGCTGCTGGTCTCGAAGGTCAATGGTCGGAGGCATTATTTCCTTTGCCACCTGTGATGTCGCCTGAACTCGCTGCAACTCAGGCACAACAACCGGCAATAGCGCCAGTAGTCCCCGTTCCCGAAGGCCCTTACCAGTCTAATCAGCTGGTACTCGGCCCAGCGCCCCTGGCCGCCTATAACCAGGCCCCGGTCGCCTTCGCTCCCACAGAGGTCCAGCCAGCGCCGGTTTCCCCTCCCCGGACGAGGGCGGGGAGTCCCCTCCTGGCAGGAGCCATCGTGGGACTACTAATAGTGCTACTCCTGCTGGCTGGACTGCTTGCCTTTACCTTACAGCAATCAAACTCTTCATCATCCAGCCCGGGGAATAAAGTTCATCCTAGCGGCACCAGCGGCGTTCCTGCCACGACTGGCCCAACTCCCACGCTCTCGCCCGCTGCCTCCCCCACGGTCTCTCCCTCGGCTTCGCCGGGAAAGACGCCGGCTCCAACACCGACCCCTGGCACAACCCCTACACCTACACCCGGCACGACGCCCACGCCTACACCTGGCACGACGCCCACACCTTCGCCTGGCACAAACCCTACCTCCACACCTGGCACATTGCCTTAACCGTCTCTCAGCAGAGCACAATAGCGGCGGCAATAGCCACCAGCACCATCACCAGGCACAGTCCTACCACGCCGTTCCATCCTGCCCACACCAGCGCCAGGCCCGGCAATACCGCGCCAAAGCTCCCCCCAAAATAGTAGAGCGAGAGGTAGACCGATGCCGCCGCACCTTTGGCGGTCGTTGCCTGCTCGCCTAAATAGAGATTGACCGCCGGCACCGTGGCGAACATCCCCAGCGCCAGCAGCCCCAGGCCGAATAGCACCACGGGCAGCATTGGGATGAGTGTGATCAGCAACCCCGCAGCTGCCAACCCCATACTGAAGACAATGGCCCGCCGCGAACCGGTGCGCCCGGCCAGCGTCCCGGCAGCAGGTGAAAACACGCCCGTCAGCCAGAGCAGGTACACCAGGCTCAGAGCCACCGTAGGCAGCTTGAAATATGGCCCGGTCAGGTAGTATGGCAGGTAAGTAAAGGTGCCAATGAAGCCGAAAAAGAGCGTGAAGCCGATGATGAATGCTCCAACGAGCCGCCGGTTGTGCCAGTGGAGCGCCATGTCATGCAGCGTCTGGCGGAAAAACTCACCATCCATGTGCAGCGACGAAGCCCCTCTTACCCGCTTCCCCTTCGTCTCCGGCAGGAATCGCCACATCGCCAGCGCGGCAATCAGGGTAGGAACAGTAAAAGCCAGCAGTGCTATCCGCCAGTTATAAATGCCAGCCAGCGCCGCGCTGCCCACGCGTGCAAGGCCGGGCATCAACAGACCCTGCATGGTACGCAGCGCCACCAGCACCGTGAAATTCGGCGCGAGTCCGCATAACAGAGTGGGAATAATCACCAGGAAACTGATCCCCACCATCACAGGTTTGCGTCCAACGCGATCCGCAAGCGGCCCATAAAACAACGACCCGACTGCCACCGCCAGCACCAGCAAAGAAACGGTCAACCCTGCCGCCGGTGCGCTGACATGAAAATCCTGGCCGAGCACCGGCAAAATCGCCTGCGTCGTATACATGTTAGCAAAAATGAAAGCAGGCGCGAAAAACAGCGTCGCCAGCGCCCCCCATCTAGGGCGCTCCTGCAATACCTCGCTCGACCTGGCCGCGCTGGACATGACTGGTTACCTTTCTACATCGAGTTCGTAGGGGCGCAATCATGAGTTTTCACAAAATAATCTGGGCATCGGTAGGGGCCGGTTCACCGCGCCCAGCGCCGATTTATCGGCCCGCGGT